>SDBT01005605.1_pt1 | contig 21020 bp, 16 predicted proteins | sample 2277101 | NCBI WGS metagenome assembly SDBT01 (sample SAMN10404973, study PRJNA504765) | marine sediment metagenome | isolation source: marine sediment core GS10_PC15, 103 cmbsf | place: Arctic Ocean: Southern Knipovich Ridge | collected 2010
TTGCTAAGCTTGTCCCGCCCAACCGGATCGGGAATCCAGGTTGTCCGGTGGATATCCCAATCCTCGGTGCGAGCGGACTATTGGAAAGGGAGCGTAAATGAGCGAAGAAATTTTCGAAATCGAGCAGGATTCTTATCCTTATTCCTACTCCGACTCGCACGAGCCGGTAGCGCGTGTGAAACCGGGGCAAAAGGTCCGCATCCACTGCACGGACTGCTTCGAGAATAAGCTTACCAGCGAGGACATGTCCTACGACGACGTCTGCGAGTACCCGTACCTCAATCCGCAGGCGGGTCCGGTTTACGTCGAGGGGGCCGAGCCGGGCGACACGCTGCTGGTCCACATCGACGATATCGAGATAACGCGCGATTGGGCGATTACGGGGTTGGTACCGCACTTCGGGCTGATGACGGAGACAGCATCCACGGCGCTGCTGACCGGTCCGTTACCGGAGGTGGTCCGCAAGGTTCCAATTCGCGACGGGAGGGTGTGGTTCGGAAAGCTCTCGCGCCCCCTCGCACCGTTCATGGGGACGATAGGGACTGCGCCTAAGATGGAGGCGATCAACGCACTGACGCCTTCCTATTACGGGGGGAACATGGATTGTCCGGAGACGTGCGCGGGCAACACGATACACCTTCCCGTACTGGTGGATGGCGCGCTGTTCTTCTGCGGGGACGCCCACGCCGCGCAAGGCCACGGAGAGGTCGGCGGGGTCGGATGCGAAGTACCCGTGAATCTCGTTTGCCGCTTCGAACTCGTCAAGAACCAGAAGATCGACTGGCCGCGAATCACCAACGATGAATACATGATGACGGTAGGGTCTGCTCGCCCGCTCGAAGATGCTGCGCGCATCGCAACCCGCGAGCTGGTCCGCTGGGTCTCCGCGGAATACGATATGACGGAGATCGACGCGCTGGTCTGGTTGACGCAGGTGATCGAATTGCGAGTGGGTAACATCTGCGATCCGAACTACTCCGTCGTCGCCGCCGTCCGCCGCGAGTTCCTCCATGCCTCCTGATCAGTCCTCGAGCGCTATGTCCAGTGCCTTTTGCGCGTGGATCGCGGTGGTATCGAAAACGGGCAGGGGCGTGTGATCCTGTGTGATCAGGAAGGGAAGCTCCGTGCAACCCAGGACTATCCCCTCAGCACCATGTTGCTTCAGTTCGTCGATTACTTTCAGAACAAACTCCCGCGATTCATCCTTCACCTCCGCCCGCACCAATTCGCCGTAAATGATCTCGTTGATCTTCTGTTGCGCATCCGAATCCGGTGTTATCGTCTCGATGGAATACTTGGCGAGGCCCTTTGGATAGAAATCCGCGCTCATGGTGTACACGGTTCCGAGCAGGGCGACCTTGCGGAGGGATTCAGCCTGGATCTTTTCAGCGGCTGCCTCGACGATGCTGATCCACGGGATGGGGAGCTGCGGGGCGAGTTCGTCGTAGATGACGTGGATGGAGTTGCACGCTGCGACCACGAAGTCCGCCCCCGCGCGGGCGAGCGCCTCGATCGCGGCCTTCGCCCCGGGAATCATCTTATAGTGCTTCCCGATGTAATCATCGAATTTGAGGGAGTAGATGATGATCTCGGGATAGGCGTAGTCGGCGAACCGCTCGTAATACGTCCGCGTGATGTAGCTGTAGTAGGCGATGGTGGATTCCGGTCCGAGCCCGCCCAATATCCCGATTCTCTTCATCTCACATCTCTTTCTTGAGTACCTTGAACCCCTCCAACGCCCGATCCAGCTGGTCTACCGAGTGCCCCGCACTGATCTGCGCGCGAAGCCTCGCGGTCCCCTCAGGAACCACCGGATACCCGAACCCGGTTATCAGAACGTCATGTTCGAGCATCGCCCTCGCCAGGTGTATCGCGCGGGCGGTCTCGCCCACGATGATCGGTACAATCGCCGAGGGCGATTCCAACGCTTCGTAACCAAGGTCCTTCAGCCCCCGGCGAAAGTACGCGACGTTCTGGCGCAGCTTCTCGACGAGTTCCGGCTGACCTTTGACAATTCGAATCGCCGCCAGTGCTCCTCCCGCGACGGCGGGGGGTAGGGCGTTGGAGAACAGTTGTGGCCGCGAACGCTGTACCATCAGTTCGATTATGGGGGCGGCGGCCGCGATAAACCCACCGGCCGCTCCGCCCAGCGCCTTTCCAAGCGTTCCCGTGACAATGTCCACGGTCATACCGAAATGCTCCGGGGTTCCCCGGCCGGTCTTACCGATGACTCCGTGCGCGTGGGAATCGTCAACGGCGACCAGCGCGTCGTGCTCGCACGCCAGTTCCACGATTCTGGGTAGATTTGCGAGGTCCCCTTCCATGGAAAACACCCCGTCTGTAATGATGAGCCTTCGCCGGGCGGTCCGGGCCTCCTTGCACCGCTCAGCGAGCGCGTTCATATCCCCATGGGCGAAGATAAGGCGCTGAACCTTCTTACCGCACAGGCGGGAAGCGTCGATTATGCTTGCGTGGTTGAGTTCGTCGCTGATGACGGCGTCGCCGGCGCCCAGCAGCGCAGGGAGAAGGGCCTCGTTGGCGTTCCAGCAGGAGACGTAGGTGGTCGCCGCCTCCATGCCCAGCCAACCCGCGATCTCGCGCTCCAGTTCCTCGTGGATCGCAAAAGTTCCGCAGATGAACCGCACCGACGCCGTCCCGTTTCCGTGCCTCTCAAGGGCCTCGCACGCGGCGGCGAGGATATCAGGGTGATTCGCCAAGGCGAGGTAATTGTTCGAGCAGAGGTTCACCACTTCCCGCCCATCGGTAAGGTGCACGAGCGGTCCCATCGCTCCGGTAATCACGGGGGGGCTCTTGTAAGTCCCCGCCTCTCGCAGCGAATCCATCTCCGCCCGGATCTGCTCGATTGCTTTGCTCATGGGGCTTTATCCTTAGGTCTTCGCGTCCGACCAATCAAGGACGACCTTGCCCGAGTTGCCCGATTTCATCACCTCGAAGGCCTTCTCGAATTCTCTGTAGTGGAACCTGTGCGTGATGACGGGGGTGATGTCCAGACCGGTCTGGATCATCGCGGTCATCTTGTACCAGGTCTCATACATTTCGCGGCCGTAGATTCCCTTGATCGTCAGCCCGTTGAACACCACCAGGTTCCAGTCGATCTCGGTCTGGGGTAAGATTCCCAGGAGGGCGATCTTTCCGCCGTGGCACATGTTGGCGAGCATGTGTCTGAACGCCTCGGGAGACCCCGACATCTCCATCGCCACGTCGAACCCCTCCTTCATCCCGAGTTCGGCTTGGACGTCGGGGATCGTCTTGGTTCCGCGGATATCGAGGGCGACGGTGGCGCCCATCTTCTTCGCCAGTTCCAGGCGGTAAGGAATCGTGTCCGTCACCACGATGTAGCGTGCCCCGCAATGCCTGGCGATGGCAGCGGCCATGATCCCGATGGGCCCCGCACCGGTAATGAGCACGTCCTCCCCGAGTACGTCGAAGGATAGGGCGGTGTGGACAGCGTTTCCCAGGGGGTCGAAGGAACTGAGCACCTCGAGGGGGATGTTCGGATCGCACGGCCAGACGTTAGTGACGGGGATGCAGAGATATTCCGCGTATGCCCCGTCGCGGTTTACGCCCACCCCGCTGGTGTTGGGGCAGAGGTGGCGTCGGCCTGCGAGGCAGTTGCGGCATCGCCCGCAGACGAGGTGCCCCTCCCCGCTGACCAGATCGCCCACTTTGTAATCGTGGACGTTGTCCCCGAGTCGCTCGACGACGCCCACGAATTCGTGCCCGATAATCATCCCGAGGCGGATGGTCTTGCGGGCCCATTCGTCCCAGTTCCAGATGTGTACGTCCGTCCCACAGATGCTCGTCTTGAGAATCTTGATGAGCACGTCGTTGACGCCCACCTCGGGGACGGGAACGTCCTCCAACCACAAGCCTTCTTCACCCTTGGACTTGACGATTGCTTGCATGATAGTGACTCCCGAATGCACTGAAACGATTCCACCCGCTACCGCCTCGACGCCCCGCACGCCCCTGCGAAACATCGGGAGAGTCTCAGGCGGAAGTCTACATGATCGTCCGGTATCGAGGCGAATGATAACTGGGTCTCGTCGCTTCGCTCGCCCTAGAAAACCCCTTCCGACGGATCGGTCAGGTCCGTGTACCTGAGCAAATGCACGTCGTTTTCCTCAAAGTAGCGCAGGATGCCCGGGTCTTCACAAGCCCTGGGATATTCGTTGCGCATCAGCAAGAACGTTATCGAGCAGCCTGGGGTTTTGGTGTGTGGGTTCCAGAATCAATTGCGGTCTCGCACTCGGGCGACGAAGGCGGCGTATTCGTCCGGAGTATCGATCCCCATACCCTCGTAGTCCACTACCGCGACCGCGATTCGATACCCGTGCTCGAGGGCGCGCAGTTGTTCGAGCTTCTCCGCCAGCTCGGCGGGGGTGGGTGAGAGCGCGGAAAGCTGTTTCAGGAACGCAACTCGATAAGCGTAGACACCGAGGTGTAATAGATACTGTCCGGTCCCCTCACCGTCGCGATCGTAGGGGATTGGCGCTCGTGAGAAGTAGATGGCGGATGCGTCGCGGGCGAGGACTACCTTGACCTTGTTCGGATCGTCGGCGCAGGGGCGATCTAGATGGGTCGCCAGCGTTGCCATCGGAGCGTCGGTGTTTTCGATGAGCTCGATCAGGCGATCCAGGGACTCCGGGGGGACGTCCGGTTCATCGCCCTGGACGTTTACGACGATGTCCTGGCCGGTGAGGGCAAGTTGGTTGGCGGCGGCGGCCTCGGCGATGCGGTCGGTCCCGCTGGGGTGATCTGGGCGGGTCATCACCGCCTCGGTGCCGAACTCGCGGACGGCGCTGACGATTCGCTCGTCATCTGTGGCGACGACGATACGCTGGATCCGCTCGCAGCGCGCGACCGATTCGACAACGTGCTGGATGAGCGGTTTGCCCGTCTCGCAAAGCAGGGGCTTTCCCGGTAGGCGGGTGGAGGCATATCGTGCGGGGATGATCGCGATGACGCTCATTGGCGGTGAGTTTAGGTCCGGGGAGGGAAATTGCAACCATCAACCGGGGAAGTTCCCGCGTCGCACCGATGGTCTCGCGGTTCCTCACACCCTCCCGAGGTACTCCCCATTGCGCGTATCGACCTTCACGAGCGTCCCGTTTTCCACGAACGAAGGGACCCTGATCCTCGCGCCGCCCTCACAGATGGCGTCCTTGAGCTGCCCCGTAGCCGTCGCCCCCTTGACCTGCGGAGTCGTGTCCACAACCTTCAATTCCACCGTGTTGGGAAGCTCAGCCGTGACCGGTTGACCGTCCACAAACGCCACCTCGATCGGGAGATTCTCGGTGAGATAGACCGAGTTATCACCTATCAGCTCCGCCGGAACCTGAATCTGCTCGAAGCTCTCCGGGTCCATCAGCACGTGGGACCCCCCGTCGGAGTAGAGATATTCCAGCTGCTTGCGGTCGATGATCGCCTGCTCGAATTGCTCGGTGGTGCGGAACCGTTCGCTGATGAGCTGGCCCGTCTGGGCGTTCTTCAATGAGATGGACTGATAGCTGTGGCCCTTGCCCTTGGCGACCTTTTCGTTGGAAGTGCAGACCCATATCCCGTCCTTATAGTTCACCGCCATCCCCCGGCGGAGATCAATCGCTCGAATCGCCATCTCCAAAAGCTCCTGCAAAAAGCACCGGAAACCTTCATTCTATCATGTCTTCGAATTCGCACAAGCCTTTCATCCTTGATTGCCCCAAGAGTCCTCGTGCGATATACTTTCAGGTGAAAGAAAAGTGAGGATATAAAGGTGTCCTGAAGAAATCTTTAATAAGATAAATACTTACGGGGATGATTTACGTATGGGAGGGAGGCGTGGTTGTCCTCGAATTGTCAAGCTCTCTCGGGGGCGCTCCAGGCAAGCCCGACCAAACACGGAAGCAGCACCTTGAATCAGAAAGGAAGGCTGAGATGAGGAACAGCAAGGTCGTGGTCCTCCGACGGTTGAGTATCGCCAAGGTGTTCGTCCTGATCCTGGGGGTTTCGATGGTTTCACCATCCGCCCTCGCTACCAACTGGATCGCCGCCACCGGTGATTGGAACAACCCGGCGAACTGGACGCTTGGTGAACCGACGAGTTCTGCCACGGGGTACGTCAATAACGGCGGGACGGTGCAGATCACGCAACCCGGTGAACTCTGCAATATCCTGGAGGTGGGGTCCGAACCCAACGACAGCGGGTCCGTTGAGTTGCAAAGCGGGGGACTCTCTGTGCGTGAGGAGATTATCGGTTACCGCGGTACGGGGCGCTTCACGCAGAGCGGGGGAACGAATGGGCCACTGGGAACCGATACGCTGGACGTTTACGTCGGATTCGAGACAGGGTCCGACGGAATCTACAAGATGCTTGGCGGAGAACTGACGGCGAGATACTTGCTTATCGGCGGGGGGTCGTCGGGTCGGAGAGGAAGAAGTTCCAATACGAAGCAGGCCGTAGGTACCTTTATTCAATCCGGCGGGACGGTGAGCGCAGAAGTCGTCACGGTCGGGACCGGAGTCGCGACTTATTTGATGTCCGGTGGGCAGCTTCACACAAATGGCTTGGAGGTCGGGGGAAGTTTCGGGGGATCGGGGGCGCGTGACGCTACGCTTCTTGTAACGGACCCGGGAGTGGAGATCATTGTGTCCCACGGTGTCAACTTTTACGGAGGGGGAACGTTCATGGCCGTCGAAGGAACTACGATTCGCTTCGCACCGCTGCCTGGATATTATCCGTACCCGTCTTGGACACAGGGGCTTATGAACTGGAACACAAATCCCGCCGAGCTGCCCGGCCTGAAGAACACGAGGTTTTTGTTTGCTAATGGTACTACGGGAACCCATCGCCTCCGCCTGTTGTCCAAGGACTTCGGGGCGATCCCGGATGGGTTCAAGGACAACTTCGCGCTGGGGACCTTGCAACTTGGCGATGAGACCGAACCAGGAACGGTCAGTTTAGGGGGCCATCTCTATGTGGACACCTTGATCCTTAATCAGGGCTCCATCCTGAATGTCAAGGGGTACAACCTCTATTACAAGACGCTGACCGACAACGGGGCGCAGATCAACCTTGACGGAGGAGCGATGGTGCAGGTTTCCCAACCCGCCCCGACAGCGGGTCGATAGGAACCCTTGATTGGCGGAGAATTGTCTGACCGGAAAAGAGAACTTCGCAGAGGTCGCAAAAAGGACCGTTGCAAGAGCACAGAGAAGGGAAGAACGATGAGAATTAACGTTCGAAAACTACCGTCGCCGAAAACTTCACACTTGGTTCTAGTGATCCTCGTGTGCATGGTTAGTCCCCTCCACGCCACGATCACCCACTGGCTCGCAGAGACTGGTGATTGGTCCGATCACGACAACTGGTCGCTCGCGGAACCGAGTCCGAGGGGTACCGCGTACGTCGATAACGGCGGGACCGTGCAGATCACACAACCCGACGAGAGGTCGTGGTATCTGAACGTAGGAACCGGCGTGGGCGAGGGGGGGACCATGGATATTATCAGTGGGGACTTGTGGGAAGTCCTGGAGCTTATAGGGGTGGAAGGCAGCGGGGCGATTGCGCAAGCGGGCGGAACGAACGAGGTAGGGTTTACACTGCGGCTCGGGGTCGAGGAAACGGGAATAGGGACCTACGAGATCGACAATGGTGAAGTGCTCGTAGGAACCGCCAAGATCGCCGTAAGAGGAACGGGCTTCGTCACTCAGACGGGAGGGACCGTCGCCGCCAGGCTGCACCTCGCCATCGGTTACTATCCGGAATCGACAGGAACTTATACGATCTCCGGTGGAGTCCTGCGGGCCGGTGAGCTCTCTATCGACTACGTCTCGCACGATGAGTTCGCTCCGGCGACGGGCGGAAGCGACGCCACACTGAACGTCACAAACGCGGCCGCGCAGATTATCGCCGCTGGACACATAAGTTTCGGGCCCGGTGCAAAGTTCAACGCCGTCGAAGGAACGACAATCCGCATAATTACTTCTCCGACCTCGTTAGGCCATTTGCCCTGGTTTGAGAACTTCAGCACCGATCCGATCGCACTGGGGGGGGTCAGCAATCTGACGCTCATCGTCGAGAACGACGTGGCGGACCGGGCCTGCCTGGTAGAGGTAGCCGGGGAAGACATGGGTCCTGTCGTTGAAGGTTTTCAGGACAACTTCGCTCTAGATGCCCTCCAACTGGGCGGTCAGAGCGGTCTGGGAAGCGTCCTGCTGTGTGATGAAAATGATAACCGCCCAGGTTGGGAAGGTGCAGAAGCACTGTATGTTGGGAACCTGATTCTGGGTGAAGGGTCTGTATTGAACCTTGACGGGTACAATCTCTACTACAAGACGTTGGTGGACAACGGCGGAGAGGTTTTGCTCAATGGTGGGCAGATGGTGCAGTTAAGCGCCGCAGTGGCGGGACGCCACGTATTCTACAACAACTCCGCCTTCGATGGGGACGATCCCGCAGGGAACGGGGCCGACGACAACGCCACCGACCCGAGCAAGTCCGCCCTGCTGCCCGGTGAAACCGCCACCTTCGCCAACTACATCAGTTGCGTCAAGGGAATCAACGGGATCATGGTGGACGTCGCGAATCTACACGGAACACCGACCGCGGAGGACTTCAGCATCCAAGTGAGCGGCGTCAACAACGGAGGCGGGTTGGACGACTACGCGGCGGGACCGATACCGGTTAGCGTCACTGTTCGCCCGGGTGCGGGTGTCGATGGGTCGGATCGCGTCACGCTCATCTTCCCAGATACGGAGACTCACAATTCCTGCTGGGTTCGCGTCACAGTCTTCCCCACCCCCAACACCGGCCTTGAGAGCCCTGATGTGTTCTACTACGGGTTGGCGATCGGTGAGACGGGCAATCGCGAGTCGAATACATTCGTTAATGGCGCCGACCGCCTGCGTGTCCGCGGTAACCCGCACAACTTCATGCAGCCAGCCTCAGTCGAGAGCCCATATGACTTCAATAAGGATGCGTCTGTCAACGCTTCGGACCGTATGATCGCTCGATCGCACCGGACGAACTTCATCACTTGCCTGAAGCTGATCACCGCACCGTAGCGGACTTGCGCGGCGCGGAATCCTCCCTGGTCCGACATGCGGTGACCTGATATAATAAAAGAGGTCAAAGGAGGTTGAACGTCTCGGCCGGGAGAACGGGCATGAAAAGGACTTACCGCTTCTCGCTGCTCGTCACCGCTATCGTCCTGCCTTGTCTGTGCGGTCTCACCTTCGGTGCACCATATATCCTTCTGGGACCAAGCGACAACATCGCCATCGATCAGCCGCGAGTCACCGTAGAAGTCTACACCCCTAACCCGCCCCACAGCTTCGGTCCGGACTACTTCAACCTCTTCCTGCTCGATACCGCCGCTCAGGGGCTAATCGCAGTGGGGTACGCCGTCACCGAAATGGACGCCAACGGATACGAGACCGTCGCGCTTTTCGATGAACTTGGTGTGGGCGGTGCGACAACGTATGAGGTCTCCGAGGTCTACAATCTCGACTTCGCCGGTTCCTCCGGGACCCGCCAGACGCTACCCGGCGTCCGCATCCTCTCAAACGAGGAAATGAACTTCGGTAGCTTCGGAGGGATCGTCGGGATGCCCGGAATGCTCTACCGGGTTTCTACGATGGACATGACCGCGATGCTGGGTGGTCCCTTCGGATTCGATTACATGGGCGTGGGGTTCTCCACCGCTGTTCCTGCGGGCAACGGACATCGATACAGCGTCCCGGTTTCACTGGTGGATTTCCCCCCCGCAGGACAGCATAACCCCAACGACCCGCTCCCCACGTATGCACCTTTGCCTTTCGTGAACGTCGAACTGCGCGACGGGGGGCATTCGCAGGGCGGTCTTTTCGTCCTCGATACAGGGGCGCAGTTGTCCATCCTTTCAAGCGAGGTGGCGTTCGATCTGGGGCTGGACAAGAACGGCGACGGATCGCTTGACGATGACGCGATCGACTTTATTCCCCTCAGTGGGGCTGGCGGGCCGTTCCTTGCCCCCATCCTCCCGGTCGATCGGATCGTTCTGCTTACCAACGAGGGGGTCGAGTTGATCTGGACAGACCTTGCGATCCCCGTGATCGACATCCACCCGGATATCGCGGGCGTTTTCGGATGCGATTTGCTGACCAGCGGGTGGTTGGAGGGGGTCTTCGTCACCGGTGAATACGGGTACATCGAGAAAGTGCATTTCGATTTCACCGCCGGTCCGAACGCCCCCGCTGCGATGTTCCTGGACTTAAACGGCGAATACGACAACGTCGTACCGGACCCGACCGGGGCGAGCGTCGTCGGGCGGTGGATCTTCTACAACCGCTCCGCCTGGGACGGAGACGATCCCAACGCCAACGGCGCCGACGACGCTGCGATCGCACCGGACAAGCAGGCCTTGCTTCCGGGTCAGACGGGGAGCTTCGCCAACTACACCTCCTACTCCCGCGGTATCAACGGGATCATGGTGGACATCGCCAACTTACCCGGTCCACTTACGGTGGACGACTTTGAATTCCGAGCGGGTAACAGCGACGATTTCGGTACGTGGGGCGTTGCTCCTGCTCCGCAAAGCATCACTGTCCGCTCCGGAGCCGGTCTGGACGGGTCTGATCGCGTCACGATCGTCTGGGACGACGCGGCAATCATCAAGCAATGGGTTCAGATTACGGTTCTGGCCAACCCCAACACTGGTTTGGCGGGGAGGGATGTCTTCTACTTCGGCAACGCCGTCGGCGACTGCGGAAACAACCCCTCCAACACATGGGTGAACGCCTCTGATAGGCTCATGGTACGCGCCAACCCCCACAACGTTTTCGATCCAGCTCCAATTGATGATGTGTGTGACTTCAACCGTGATAAGAGTGTAAACGCCGCGGACCGCCTCATCGCGCGCGCCAACCCCACCAATTTCCTGACGGGGTTGAAGCTGATCAACGTTCCCGAGTAAGCCCCCTCCCTCACACCAATCCCCTTCACGGCTGAGGGTTTTTCAATCGATTGTCTCCTGGGTGGCCAGAAGTACATTCAGGTGAGTTTCTCGAGGAGTTCCACTCCCATCCCGAGCATCTGTCCCAGGGTCTGTCTGCGAACGACCCGCGCCAGATATTGCACCTTCCGCGTGCTGCGACGGGTTCCGCGTGATACCTTTGTTTCGGGCAGGTGCATCTCAACAACCACGTTCCGGACGTGCGGGACACCGTGGGGGGCTGATCCGACAATGAAAGCGCCGCGATCGGAAAGGTTGGTCGTTCTCCCACGCAGGACTATGCGCCCCTTGCGGTCAGTGATAACGGCTTTATAAGCCGCCTGCGTTCGCGCGTGGCTGCGCCTATCGGCTGTAAGTGGCTTCATTCTTTCATGCTCCGCACGAACGTCTGGGGCGAACCCACCCCGTTCATCTTTTCGGTGAAAATGAAGGGCGAATTCACTCAAAGATAGGAAAGAACTGCAGATTAGTCTGTCCCTGATGTGCATCGATCCGCCGGTGATCGTGACCCTATCCCCAGGGGCCCAGAAACACCGGTGGGCGGCCGCTTGGGTGTCGACCGCCCTGACCCGCCGGTTCGGGTGCACAGCACAGAACACCAATATTTTCGCAAATTTTGCAGGAATTGCAAGCCAACTTCGCGAGACGGAGTTTTTTCTCTACCTCAACACAGACTCCCCGTATAATACTGAGTTGCTCGCATGTTTTGGGTGAGGTGATGAACTCTCAAGCTGCACCAGACTTCGATCTTATCGATCATCTACCCGATGCGCTGAAGGAGAAGCTCACCGAGAGCGTTTCGGCGGATGCGATCTGCGCGGTTGCGCCCTTCGATCTCACGCGCGAGGGGCGATACACCGAGGGGTACCTGGTGCTCACCGAGGACAAGTTGGGGGAGTTCGTTCATACCGATGGCCGCTGGGACTCGCATTGGACGGAGGCGTCCCAGATCGGCGAGGCGAGGATCGTCGAAGGACTCGGGATGCATCTGCTTCGCCTCCTCAGCGACGGTAATAGCATAAGGGAGTTTCGCTTCACCCTCCGCCACGCCAAGGGCGTCGCGAAGCTCCAGCGGCAATTGCAGAGGCGGCTCGAAGGGAAAGAGAGCGAAGAAGACGTCGAACTCGTCGAGGAACCCACGCTAGGCGACGAGAAGAAGCTCCGTTGCGAGAAGTGCGGACGGGTAGTTCCGGCGTGGTCGGAGGCTTGCCCCGCCTGCATGTCCCGGCGGAAGATACTCTTTCGCCTACTGGATTACGTCAAACCGTACAAGGCCCGCGCTCTCACCGGGACGCTCATAGCCTTTACGATCACGGGGATCGGGCTGGTTCAACTCTACCTGCGCAAACCGATGTTCAACGAAGGGCTTGGTGTGGCCCCGGGGGCATCACCGAATTGGTCGTTGTTTATGACCTACGTGGGAATCTTGGGGACACTGATCGTCCTTGTAGCGTTGGGAAAAGCGATTCAGATGAGGTTAATGGCTGGACTAGGTTCGCTTGTCGCGCGGGACATTCGCCAAAGCGTCTATGCTCATCTGCATACCCTCTCGCTGAGTTTCTTCGGGCGCAGGCAGACGGGGGCGCTGGTCTCGCGCGTAACACACGATTCGGATCGGATGTGGGACTTCGTGTCATCCACGGCCTTGGAGTGCGCGGTGGCGATGCTGACCATTGCGGGCGTGGGGGTGGCGCTGTTTGTCATGCATTGGAAGCTCGCGATAATCGTGCTCCTGCCTCTTCCGATCATGATTTTGATGATGGTTTTCTTCCATAGGCGTCTGCATACGATTTTTCGTCGGATCTGGCACCGCTGGTCTCAGATGACGGCGGTCATAGGCGACGCCTTACCCGGTGTGCGCGTGATCAAGGCCTTTTCGCAGGAGCGGCGCGAGATTGACCGCTTCGAGAAAAAGAGCGATCAGGTTTACTCCGAACAAATGACCATGATCAACATCTGGACCACGTTCGGTCCTGTGATGGAGTTCTGTACACAAATAGGCCTGATTCTGGTCTGGTTGATCGGGGGGTGGTGGACGATTCAGGATTATCAGTGGGCCCAGGATCATGGGATGGAGAGACCTGGGGGGATGAGTCCGGGGACGATGGTGGCGTTCCTGGGATACATGATGATGTTTCACCGCCCGATTCACAGGATCGCGCACATGGATCGCCAGTTCAACCGGGCGGCGACGAGCGCGGCGAGGATCTTCGAGATACTCGATACCGAACCGGGGATCTTTTCCAAGAACGGGGCCCATCGCCCCGACACCGTCGGTGGTTCCATCGAGCTGCGCAACGTCAGCTTCAGTTACGACGGTATCCGGCGCGTCCTCAAGAACATCAATCTGAAGATCGCTCCCGGTGAGATGCTCGGACTTGCCGGACCCTCCGGTGGGGGGAAGACCACGATGGTCAACCTCATCTGCCGCTTCTACGACGTCCTCGAAGGGCAGATCCTCGTCGATGGTAAGGACGTTCGCGATTACGACATCAAGAGTCTGCGGACGAAGATCGGGGTCGTCCTCCAGGACCCGTTCCTTTTCCACGGGACGGTGGCGGAGAACATCGCCTACGGGAAACCCACCGCCACCCTCGATGAGATCATCGACTCCGCCCGCACCGCGAACGCGCACGAGTTCATCGTCGGTTTCCCCGACGGGTACGATACGATGGTCGGTGAGCGCGGGCATTCCCTCTCGGGCGGGGAACGCCAGCGAATCAGCATCGCCAGGGCGATATTGAACGACCCGGCGATTCTCATCTTCGACGAGGCGACCTCCTCCGTCGACACCGAAGCAGAGAAGCTCATCCAGGAGGCCCTGGCCCGCCTGGTTGCCAACCGCACCACCATCGCAATCGCACACCGGCTTTCGACGCTTCGGCGGGCAGACCGCCTGGTGATCCTCGATAAGGGCGAGCTGATCGAGGAGGGGACCCACCACGAACTCGCTCGGAAGGAAGACGGGCTCTACGCAAGGCTCGTGAGAATGCAGGCAGAGGCGCAGTCGACGATGGCGGTGTAAGGGCGGGGCGGGGATCGTTGATTCGTCAATCAACGCACACGGGAACTGACCGAATCTGCAAATCCCAAGCCTTCGCGCAGGTCTCATCCAAGAAAGCACTTGGCAAATTCGTTATGCGCGGTATAATCCGTAAGCTTTCCCCAGGCTGAAGGAGAATCACAACGCGGGTGCACTCAAGGAGGAGCGTTTCGGTCCGCGTCAACTCACCCGAAGCAGCGCCAATGAGTGTGTGCCCCGGCGGAGCCAATCATCTCTCGGAGGTCGATGATTGGAGGGCAGGAGCGAATCTCGCTCCCTCGTATATTTCTGTCAAGGCCAGCCATGGTGGCCAAGTTCCCATTGCTTGCAGTGTTATTGTGCCGCTTGGTAACACGCTGCAGCAGTGTTCGGCGAGTGGTGTATGGGCACTAACTTATGAATAAGAAAGGGATTCAATCATGAACAAATTTAGTACTTTGTATATTGTCGTAGCCTTGATCTTAGGGTTGGTCGGTGTTGCAAATGCGAATGTCCTCTTCGAGGACGATTTCACGGGAGGCCTAAGCTGGGTAACAAGTGACAACTCTGTCTACATTAACGACGATGAATACTTGTACATAGGATCCGATGGGGGATACGACGATTGGGCTGAGAAGGAGTTCTCTATCGATCTAGCCGCGGATGCCGCCATCGTAATTGAACAGCGGGTGAAACTGGAATCGGGGGGTCTGAACTACAGGTTGCCTGACCAGACGATCGTCTTTGAGGATTCTTCAGAGATGAGCGTGACATATCTTTCAGCAGGTGATCCACCAGAGAATTACGGCTGGCTTTTTAATGGCTTGTGGACCGGCATTACTGAACCTGAGGTTCCCGGTGCGGGATGGTGGACATCCGCCACCGCCGACTACTGGACAGTAACTCGAATTGAGCTAACCCCAACGGGTGGACAACTTTTCATGAAACCTGATGATCTGGAGAAGGAATGGTATTCTGAGGAGTTTCAGTTTATAGCGTCGACGAATTGGTCACATTCGCAGATCACCAAGATTCGATTCGATCAGCCGTGGGACAGTGTAAACTACGTTGATTACATTAAGATTTCGATTGTCCCCGAACCAGCGACGCTGTCGCTGGTGGGTTTGGGCGGAGCTTTGTTGCTCAGGCGGAAGAGAAAGTAGGCTAAGACCGCAGGGGAGTCCTGGTAGGAAGCGGAGACTTGCTTGAGCACCGCCGGTATTGGTCTCTCTGGTGAGAAGGAAAGAAAGTTAGAGCATTATACCCGAACCATAACTGCGTGTGGCGAGCACCTCACTGTCGATTTCGGGATTGAACAGGGCGGATTGATTCCTGCCGGAGTTCTTTGCCCTCAGCAGGGCTGCATCTGCTAGGGTTACTGTTTCGGCGAGGGTTTGCGCGTGTTGGGGGCAGGCGGCGACCCCGAGACTGAGCGCGAGTTGAAACTCCTTCCCGGTGGGGCTGCGAAGGCGCTTCTGCCCCACTTCCCGCGTGATCTTCTCTGCCACCTTCAGCCCGTTGTCCCCGTCGCAATCCCGCAGGAGCAGGACAAACTCATCCCCTCCGATCCTCGCCACCTCGTCGCTCTGACGGATACTGTTCCGCAGCGTATCCGCAAGGGCCTTCAGGATCTGGTCCCCAACCTCGTGTCCGAGCGTGTCGTTGACTTCCTTGAACCTGTCCACGTCCGCCATCAACACACAGACTCTCCCGTCTCGCCTCTCCAGGACGCGCTGCTCCCGCGTTAGCATCGTCTCGAAGCACCGTCGGTTGTCCAGTCCGGTCAGCGGATCGGTTGCCGCCTGGTGCCGGTTCTCCTTCAACAATCGCAGGGATCGCAGCGCCGTCTGCACCATCTGCCCGTAAATGCTCAGGACCTCCAGGTCTTCTTCACTGAAGGCGTGAGGGACGTTTCGGCGAAGGTGCATCCAACCGAGGACCTCCGTTCCCCCAGCGAGGGGAACGCAACAGTAACTGCCCGACGATTGCTCACAAGCCTGATGCTCGCACTTGATAAGAGGGTTGGAAACGTCGGCGACGTGGAACAGTCGGCCGGTGCGGGCGGCGCGGCAGAGCGACCAGTCTTTCCGCAGCGCTTGCATGGGCGCATCGTCACCGCAATCGACCACCTCCCCATCGACGATCGTCACAGGGGTCTCGACGAGGTCGCCCCCCTCGATGATGTGTATCGCCAGGTAGTCCGGGGCGAAGGTGTTCATCACGTGCCTCGCCAATGTCCGAATCATCGTCGATTCGTCGATTTCGTCGGCGATCGCCTGGGAGAGCGAGACGGTGCTGCTCAATCGAACCGCACGGTGTTGGAGCTTTCGTTCTCTTTCGGCAATGTGCGCCTGAAGCCGACGCCGGCGATGGTCGGAGTGCACGGACAACAGGCCCAGTTGTTCCGTTGCGAGCCGCTTGCGGACGACCTTCGCAAGCAGGTGGAAGGCCTCACTTTCCAACTCACCGGATTTCCGTTTGCTGTCCAACACTTCCAGAGATGCCTCTTGGAGGGACGAAAAGACGGCGGCGATATGGGCGGCGGAGATCCCGATCTTTGCCCCGAGGATTCCCAGGTGTTTGAGGCGCGGTTCGCGGATTTCGGGGTTCCAGGGGCGAAGGGCCCAGTCGACCCAGCGCCGGATTCCGCGGCGGCCCCGTCCGCCCCGACCGTTCATCCCGAGCATAGACGTTCCATCGGGAAGCATGCTAAGCCGGGAGGAGATCCTGGTGACGAGGTGCTCTATCGAACCCAGCAGCAAGCCCCGGGCCTTGTCCAGAGTCGCAATCTCCGTCGAAGAAAGACGAAAGAGTTTCGCCGCTTGCGAGGCGGTTAATTCGTGTGGTGTGTTCGTTGACGGAACCAACTCGCTTCCTTTACTTCTCGCCTTTGGGGTCTGCGACCAGCGGGAAGAAAATACCCATACCCCCCCGACCGTTAGTAGGACTGCAGGCAGAAAAACTCAGGTGATCACCTTATCGGCTCGAGTGAGGTTATTCTTTACAGAAAACAGGAGTCAGTTAGTGGGGAATTGCGGATTCTCTCTGACATTCAGAACTTACGCTGGCAGGTGAGTTGCTCGTAGGGGGCAGTCCTTCAAGATAGGTTCGGAGGGTGAGGAGCCCTATCGTGTCGCCCTGCGCAAACGTCGCCTGTGCCCTTACGCGCCTGGTAGTTCAGCGATTTGTGCGAACTCGTCCTTCAAGGCGGGGTACAAGCGCCGATACTGCTCGTGATACTTCGCGTAGAACCGCTTGGATTTGGGGTTGGGTTTGATGGTGCGCGTGACCTTGATCCCCGCCTTGCACGCCTCGCGAACGTTCCTGAAGCACCCGGTCCCCGTCGCCGCCAGCAGCGCCGCCCCGTAAGCGGGGCCTTCCTCGGCGTTGATCGTCACGCAGGTCGAACCGTAGATGTCCGCCTGAAGCTGCCTCCACAGCTTGCTCCTCGCACCTCCCCCGGAGAGGCGAATCTGGCGTATCCGCACGCCGCTGTCTTTCATCAGCGTGATAATGTCGTTCATGGCGAAGGTGGCCCCCTCGATTACGGCGCGGATCAGCTCGTTCTTCGTCGTGCGGGAATGGATGCCGATCCAACACGCCCGCGCGGAGGGATCGACGTACGGGGTGCGCTCCCCGGTCAGATAAGGCAGCCAGAACAGACCCTCGCTACCGGCCGGTGCGTCCATGGCCTGCGCGGTCAGGAGGTCGTAAGGGTCCACCCGCTTCCGCCGCGCGGCGGCTGTCTCGGCCTCACCGAGTACGTTGCGATACCACTGAAAGCTTCCACCGGCCGATAGCACGCATCCGAACATGCAATACTCCCCGGCTACGGATGCACAATACGTATTGATCCGCCCCTCCTTGTCCGGGTTGTAGCCCTTGGAATGCATGTACACGACACCCGACGTTCCCATCGACGCGCTGATAAGGCCTTCCGCAACGATCCCGTTTCCGATCGCACCGGCCTGGTTGTCGCCCCCGCCCCCCACCACGGGTGTGCCCTTGGGTAGACCGAGCTGCTTGGCGGTGCCCTCCGTGAGCGTTCCCGTCACCTCGTGCGACTCGACCACTGGTGGGAGGATGTCCTTATCTATCTGGAAGATATCGATCATCTTCCTGGACCACTTGCGAGTCCTTTGATCCAACAGAAGCGTTCCGGACATGTCCGTCACTTCGCCCACGAACTCACCCGTCAGGCGCAGGCGAATGTAGTCTTTCGGGAGCAGCATGTGCTTGATCTTCTCGTAGATGCGGGGTTGGTGCTGGCGGACCCACAGGAGCTTGGTGAGCGTGTACGAGGTCATCGCGGGGTTCCCGACAAGTCCGATGAGTTTCCTCTTACCCCCGACGGCGGCCTCTATTTGCGCTGCCTGTGGGGCGGTCCGCTGATCGTTCCAGATGATGCTCGAGCGCAGGGGCCTACCCGCACCGTTTGTGATGACCAGCCCGTGCATCTGCCCACTCAACCCGATCCCCGCGATTTTCTTAGGATTGATCTTGGATTTGCGGATCGCCGACCGCGTCGCCTTGATCGTCGCCGCCCACCATTCTTGCGGATCCTGCTCGCTCCATCCCGGTTTAGGCGCCTGGACGCTGTGGTCGCCCGTCCCCGTCCCGAGGACCCTCGCCCTCGCGTCCATGATCAACGCCTTCGTCCCCGATGTCCCGATGTCGATCCCGAGGTAGTATGCCATCTTCCCAGCCTTTCCTATCGCATCAGACCAGTGATGAACTCTCCGCAACGCACGGGGGCATTGAACCAGCTTCCAAGGCGGCTTTCAAGAATCAAGGATCAGATGGACACTGCACAGCGAGAACCCGCGCGGGTGATTCCAGGGGGTGTGCTGATTCCGGGGGTGAATGGAAAACGCATGGGTTACCTAAACCGAAGCGGACACCTGTCCCTGCCTCCTGCGGAACGCCGCCAAAAACTACGTGCACCCCACATTACCGTTGGGGGGGGGACGGAGACTACCTGGAGATTGTGAGGTGCGTGTCGTCACCGGTGAGCGAATCCGCCCAAGAAACAACCAGCACGCTCACGCCCCGATATCGAGGACGAGCACCGTGATATCGTCGTCGGAGCGTGCGCTGGATTGGCGGGAGTCGGCGCTGGCGGTCAACTGGAGGAGCATCTCTTCGCGCGAGAAGCTCGCCAATCGCCCCAATCCTTCCTCGATCGTAAGGATCTCACCCGTGGAATCCGTACGAAGTGCTTCCTCCGCTCCGTCGGTATAGAGCAGTAAGCGGTCCCCGCTCTGGAGCTGGAACTGCGCGGAGTGATAATCTTCGTGAGGGAAGATCCCCAGCAGACTCCCCTTTAACCACAGCCGCTCGGTCGTTCCATCGGGATGGATCACGATCGGTTCGGGGTGACCGGCGCGGGCGTAGGTGACCACGAGGTTTTCGGTATCAAGTACGCAGTAGACTGCGGTGCAGAACTGGCAGTTCGGAAGGTTCTGCTCACAGATGTCGATATTGAGCTCTTTAAGCGTGATGTGCGGAGGGACGATCTCGTACGTATGCCCGACGATCCGTTTAATTTGCAGTGCCTTCTTGATGAACATGGTCAAGAGGGCGGCGGGCATCCCGTGCCCGACGACGTCGGCGACGTAGAAGCCCACGTGGTCTCGTCCAGGCGGACGACGTCGTAAATATCTCCGCTGACCCAACTGACCGGGCGGTAGAACACACCAAAGCGCGCCGGTCCCACTTCGGGTAAGCGACGTGGCAGGAAGTCGCGCTGCAGCCTGGCCGCGAGGCGCATCTCCTGGTCCATCTCCTCGATGGTGCGGTTGGCCTCGGCCCCGAGCCGCCGTGCATCACAGAGATCCGCGTGGAGCTTGCTGATGGTGGGTTGGATGGCGGCGGCTGCGGATAGGTGGGCGGCGATCTCTGTGGGCGGGGCGTCCCGAGAAGCACAGATAAACTGTCCCGAGTGACGCCCGAGCAGGTGTCGCGCGAACTCGGCGTCGGGCGGAAGGAGAAAAACCACCACCGTCGGGCTCTGCTGCAAATCGCTGAGCAGCCCCCCCAACCACTGCGGGTCGCTGCCTTCCCCGTTGGGGCAAACAACCGCCAGCGAGGCGTCCTTGAGCTGCTGAGACAGCGGTTCTCCCTTGCAGTAGGGGACAAGCTCACCGATCTCGCGTACGGCGTTGCTGACGTTCTGAGGGACCCCGTCGTCAGAGATCCATAACCATCTCGATTTTGCTTCCAAATCACCCTCCGTTCCAACAGGCCCGGTGGTTAATGCTGGAGAAGTCTCCCGTTAGTAATCGTCATGGGATGGGGGAGGCTTTACTAGGATTGGGGATGGCTCCGGCGAATTGTACTGTATCTCCCACGCGCACCCCCGCCCGCTCCAGCGCCCCCGCGGGGACCTCCAGGGCGAACTGTGCCTCGGTGTCCGAGGTGTACTCGGTCCGTCCGATGAAATCGGCCTCCACGTGCATGGTGTGGATGGCGACGATGCGGAGGTCGGGCCCGATCAACGCAAGATCGAGCCGAATCAGGCACCCGTGCATCCAGAACGTGCGCTTCCGCGAGTCCGGGAAGATGAAAAGCATCCCTGAGTTTTCGTTCAGGTGGGTCCGGCCGGAAAGGCCCTTGGAACGGTCTTGGGCGGTCCACACGGGCTCGACGTACCAGGTGTGGGCGTTGATAATCACGCGGGGCGGATCCTCGCTCTTGTGGCACGCCCCCGGACCGATCAGTACGCTCAGCGCAGCCAGCAGAGGGAGCGTTCGTGCACTGCCCCAACCCACTCAACCACCCTCCCGCGCTTCCAGATGAGGTTTAAACTCCCGAAGCATTAGCTGGAGCATCCGCTGGAGCAACTCCATCGGGAGCCCGACGACGTTGGTGAAGCTGCCCTCTAAAGACTCGATGTATCTATCGGCCGTTTCCTGGATCGCGTACGCCCCGGCCTTGTCGTTCCACTCCCCGGAGTCGATGTAGGATTGGATATCGGACTCGCTCATTTTCCGCATCGTCACGTA
>SDBT01005606.1_pt1 | contig 21018 bp, 29 predicted proteins | sample 2277101 | NCBI WGS metagenome assembly SDBT01 (sample SAMN10404973, study PRJNA504765) | marine sediment metagenome | isolation source: marine sediment core GS10_PC15, 103 cmbsf | place: Arctic Ocean: Southern Knipovich Ridge | collected 2010
ATCTAAAATATAAACATCACTGGCTAGATAATATCTTATTTTAGTATCTTGAGTAATTGAAATAGACCCAGCTGGTGGATTAGTTGTGCCATCCGGTAACTTAATATCTCTAACTCCAGTGCCATTAACATTAATAGTCGATGCACCAGTATTAACATTAGCGGCTCTAAATCGTACTTCTGCACCATTTATTAAAGCCGTAAGACCTTTAAAATTATCAATCGGAGTTAAAACATAAGCATCTGCTACACCATTTTCTGTATAAAAAGTTGCCACTGCCGCATTAAGTGCCAGTGATTTTGAATTTTGTATATTACTAGCATCAATAGATTGTCCACTATCTTCAATAGCATTTTTAAGTGCTCTAACTAAATCATTATACTCAGTTGCGGATACTGAATCATTAGTAGCTTTATCTATAAATTTATTCATATCTAAATATTATTTGTGTGTTAACGGGTTTTAATTTATTAAATAAACATTCTAAAATGTCCGGAAATGGACTTGTTAAAGTAAAGGGCAATGTTAAAGGAAAACCCTCCGGCTCTAAACTAGCATCCAAAGTTACAACTATTGTGTAAGCTGCCTCTTCTGCACTCAACAATAGAAATGGTAATATTAAAGGTAAAGTGCTAAATGCTAAACCACTAGTAACAGTAACTGTAATTCCTAATATAGCGGCAACTGCTTCAAACTGTTTAGCGGTTGTAGCATTGAGACTTGTCAATTTTAATAAAATATTTACCCTTCTTTCATCATCAGTCGCCGCTATATCAAAACAATCATCAGGAATTCCTACTGACTTTTCCCACTCATCAAGGAAAATACTAGTGTTTTGTGGATCCCATTCATCAAATAATAAATCTAATATTTCTCTATAATCTAACCACACAGCCGCTAATCCAATTAATATTTTACGCATTGGATTATCTTCTATATATTTGCCGATATATATTCTATCATTAGGTAAATAGCGGGCTAAAATATTAGTTTGTTCTTCAACTGTTAATTTTGGTAAAAAAGGCATATATTATGGATATATTACTGTTCCTTCGGTTGCTATTTCTCCCTCATCCACAGCTACATCTATTGCAGGTGCTGATAATACAAAAGTAGGAGTATTGCCGTTTGAGTCGGTTGTGGTAAATATAATATTATTTATTTGCTCTAAAGATAAATCTTGACCCAAAACTGTTTCATTTCTAAAAAATCCGGTTATGTTGGCAGAGATAGCATCTTGCATATCAATTGTATTTGGCGATAAACTAGTAAATGTTATATCTACTGGTACAGCTATCGCAGCTTTTACAATTATAAATTCATCAGGAGTATTTGCCGGCTTTACTTCGTTATCCGGATCAATTATAGCATTCTTTATATCATTAAGTTGTTGACCGGTAGGAATGATATTCACTTGATTATCGAATAATGGATAAATGACAACTCTTCCTGCCGGAACTGTTGAGTAAGTTATTTTCATTGAACCTGTACCGTTAATAAGAGATGCTATATCAATAGAAAAAATTATATTACCGTTAACAGATTGAAAAGCTGCTTTATTTACAATATTTAAATCAGTTTCATTTGCTCCGGTAATAGAAATAAAACTCCCATTAATAAAATCGGTAATTGGAACACTAGGAACCGCTGTTGCAATGCCTTCGGCATCAGTATCTAAATCACTTAATCCCACTGTTTTTGTAGGCGCAAAACTATCTAAAATAAATAATCTAGTTACTCCGTCAATTGATTCTTTTATAAAAAAATCTAAACCTTTATTTGCAAATACATTAACTAAATTAGCAGTCCTGCTTTGAATTCTAGCTCTTAAACTTTCAATTGTTTCTATATCTAAACCACCAATCAAACCGTCAAAAGTTATTAATAAAGTATTGTCTACATTAACTATTGGCGATACGAGATTTAATTGAGTTCCATTAATAGCATTACCGTCTGCGCCATTAAGCACAGCCACAATATCAGCATTAATTCCGGTATAAGTTAAAGTAATAGTACCAGTTGCGGGTGAGGTAGGAGCGCCACTAATTATATAAGTAAATGTTCTTTTACCGGTAACTGTAATAGTAATATTACTTAAATTATATTCAGTTTGATCTGCTCCCTGTATACTATCTATAACAAAAGTATTTGCTAAATTATGATCTGAAACCGTTGTTAACGTTGCTAAAGTTCCAACTCTTGTAATTGACTGAACCGATAATATAGTTTCAGCTATTATCGCCTCCGCTAATGTAGTATATTGAATTCCATTTGCTCTTTGTACTGTAGTTCCCAGTGGGATAGTTCCTCCCACTGTACCGCTAAATATCACGCCTCCGGCTGCTTGAAATGGTTGATTTCTATTTATTCCAAATAAAACTCCCCAATCAATTAATAAACCATTTTCAGTTGCAGTACCCGGAAATACTTCTCTTTCAACTGTTCTTAAATTACGATTATTATCATCAATTCCTGCTGTCAAAGATTCTACTAAACCTCTTATCAAGCTATTTCTTATTGTTGGATCAATATGTTTTGAAGTGTCAGGTTGATTAGAATTTACAGCATTTACTAATGAACTTACTAAAAGAGCTGCCTGATCTTCAATTAATTTAATTTGTAAGGTCATTATCTTAGAGTTTTAATAAATGTATTGTAGTAATTACTTTCTTCTTCACTTTCTCCTTGTATTTCAACTTCTAAAGAAATTTTAGAATTTGTTAGATTAGAATTAATAATGGTATTTTTGGCTATTTTATCTTGGATCATCCATTGCAAGCCCTTAGTAATAGCATTTTCAAGCTCTGTTAAATTAGAGCTGCTATTAGGTGATTGATCTGTATTTATCCAACTTGTGCTGCCAACTTCATAACCTTCTATGTCACTAAAAACATCTGTAAAATGACCTCTTCTGTTTTGTGGTTTTATAATTTGCTGTCTATTTGCTCTTGCTTCACCAAAAATAGACATAAAAATAGCAGTATCTAAACCTTCTGTAGACTCAAAATCACCATTTTTAAAATCTGTTGAAAAATTACTATCATCATCTTGCTTTACTTTTATATCTATTGACATTATTGACTTAATTCAATTAAATTTTAAATCAATGCTATTATAAATTGCTTAATTTTAACAACATTACTAAGTAATGTTTTATGAATACTAAATAAAAATAATGTTTTTTACGAGAGGGCAAATCTTAGAAATAAACACTATAAGCGGCACTGATTTTGCTACAGTAATAATAGCCGGAGATGTTATAGTTGGTGGTGTTTTGATTGTATATCCTTACAACACAACATCAAAACCTTTAATTGAAAGCAGCGATATTGACACTAATCAAATACTATTATTTAAGGGTGTGAATGGTCAAATTTATGGAGAGCCCTATAACATTCCTCTACAAAATCCAAATCTTCTTCCCGGTGAATACGAAATAGGAAATCAAAAAAAGGGTAATAAAATTATCTTTAAAGCTAATGGTGATATAAAAATCGTAACTCCAACCGGAACTGCTATAAATATTATAGAAGGCGGAGATATAGAAATAACAGGAGGAGGAGATGTAAAATTAGGAGATGCCTCTTCAGCAGTATTAAATTTATTAGCTACTATGCAAGTAACAGTAACAGGAGGTAGTAGCGCAGGAACTTATCCGGTTAGCATAATTACTTCCGGTCAAACAGCAGATAAAGTAAAAGCATAATGAAAAACGATTTTTTTATTCAAATCAATAGTGAGAAGTTTTCGGGATTTGAAACGGTTAGAGTTCAAAAGGATATGACAAGTGTCGTTGATGAATTTTTAATTACATATTCTGTCAGAGAAACAAACGACAGCAGTAGAAGAAATCCGGTTAATTTGATTAGAGCGCAAGATGATATTCAAATATTTATAGATGATAATAAAATACTAACCGGTTTTATAGACAGCTTATCTACAAGTTACGATACTGAATCTAGGGTTGTTAATATTCAAGGATTTTCAAAAACTATTGATTTAGTTGAGAGTGATATTTTAGGTGATACATATTCGATAGAAGATCTCGAAACATTAACACAAGAAATATTTAAGAATAATAATATTACTGATATTAATATTATTAATAACTTAGGAAGTTTACCGATAAAAGTTAAAAATGATGTTTTTGGTGGTTTTTATGATTTCAAATCACCCAAAGAGTCAAATAAAATAAAACAAATAACCAAAATCTTTGATTATTTAGATAAATATGCAAATCAAGCCAAAGTTCTTCTTAGAACTGATAAAGACGGCAACCTTGTATTTGAACGAGAGGAGCAAATTGTAACTATTGGTAACTTATTAAGCCTTAAAAATAATTCTAATAATAATATTAAAAGTGCTAGTTATGGAGCTAGTGTCTCTAGCTTCTTTAGAAATAATGATTTATTTACAGAAGAGAAAAACGATTCATTTACTGGGGGTGCCTTAACTCCAAATGGCAGTTATATTGATATTCTTGCAAGACCCGGTCGAAGAATAAGGACACAAAAGAATTTTGTTGAAGAATCTCCTAATTTAAATGAAATAGCGAAATGGGAGGCTAATATAAGACGTAGTCAGGCGATGAACTATGCCTGCACAGTACAAGGATATTACAATGATGAAAAGTCTCAATCATTATGGGAGCCTAATAAATTAGTAAAAGTTAATGATGATAAGTGTTTGGTAGAAGGACAGTTTTTAATAAAGGGAGTTACTTATGATAAGAGTGTAGATAATGGATCAACCACAACATTAGATATCGTTAATCGAGGTACTTTTAATCTTGATCCGGATTTACAGATTAAAAATAAAGAGGAGAATGATTTTGGGAGTCGGTGGATTAAGACTGATTTTTAGGATATTTTAATGTCTTCTTTCAATATCTTGATGCAAGACTAACCGATTACCAATGTTATACTGATAACAATTATTTATTTGAGAAACTCCCTCAATTACGCCCACTATTTTTTCATGTTCTATCCAATACTCAACTTCGTCATTAATATTATAATGATCCGAATAATAGTGTATTTCGTCATATTCATAACCTTTTTTATTGCATATTTTTTTTGCTTCCAATTCATTATTAACAAATCCTTTTGTAACCCATTCGGAGGCGTCACTAAAAGTACTAGCAAGTCCATCTTTTACCCAGATTTTAATTAAATAGATTTTCATTCTTAATATCTTTTTTAATTTCTTTATATTGCTCATCTATATCATTTCTTAAAAACTGTAAACATTTAATTAAGCTTTGTTCAAAAGTCTGATAATCTTTATTTCTTTCAGCTAAAATACGATTAAATTTATCTCCTGTTATAGGTTCAATATCTAAATTTATTGTTACTTTAATACTCATTTTCAATCAATGTAATTAAATCATTTAACTCTTTTATTTTTTTAGTAATAGAGCATTGTAATAGGTAGTTATCTCTTGCAGGTATTCTTTTGTTTTTTGACCAAATTCTTTTAAAGGCGTTATAGAGATTGTAAATATAGCGTTCAGGTACTTCAAGACATTTAGCGATAGTATCTGTACCTATTATTTTTTTTAATGACCGCACTCGTTGATCTTCTTTACTTAAGATTTTATCAATCTTTTTTTCTAAAACAGGCGTAATAGTATTATATCCCAATTCTATAGCTTTTAACTCTTTAATCCAAAAATACTCTTTTTTACCAAGCTCTTCTTCTTTACATTCCTCTATTATTTTACATTTGAAAATAACAAAATCTTTGTTTTTGTTAAAATCTTTTTGTAGTTCTTTGCAATAATGAGTTCCAGTTTCTAAAGTTTTTTTATGACAATATAATCTCTTATCTATATCTGCACTCCTGCCTATATAGAATTTTCCATTAGTATTGTTGGTAATTTTATATATCCCTATTGTCATTATTTTTTAAAACGGTCAAGAACAGGTTTCTTTCTTATATTAACATATTCTTGTAAAGCCATTCTAACTATAAAAGCTCTTGAAGCTTCTTGTTCATTAGCAAGTGAATCAATCTTATTGATTAATTCTTTTTTAGCTTCAAATGTTACTGATATTTTATTTTTTTTCATTCTTTTCTATGTTTAATTAGACCCCCTCAAATCAAAATTCCTTGAGGTTTTGAGAGGGTCAAGAAACCCTAGAAGTTCCCCAAATATTATTAAAGATATAAATATTAATGTCAACTGTTTTAAAGTAATTAAATTATATTTACTTTATTTTACTTGACTCTTATAAAACCCTATGAATAATAAGGAGGAATTTGTTTTTAATTTAAAATAAAACTTATTATGAAAACTAAAACTAAAACTAAAAATACAATCTTTTATGTTTTTTCATGTATATTACTTCTTGTTGTTATAGGTAGTTTAATGGAAGAAAAAAAAGAAAAGAAAGAAAAGAAAGAAAACATTACTCAAGAAAAGGAAAAATGCAAAAGTGATTTAAAGTGTTGGGGTGAAAAATATGCTAGCACAGCAACTTTTGAATGTATGCCACATATTGAGAAATTGGCTAAATATGATTATAAATGGACGGACAAATTTCTTGAATTAAAGTTTGATAGGTTTCGTTGGGAAAATCTTGATAAGAATAATATTATTTATTCTGGAAATAAAATTAAATTTCAAAATGGTTTTGGTGCTTGGCAACACATGAATTATGCTTGTATTTTCGATCCTAAAAATAATCTTTGTATAGGATGTTTGGCTCAATAATATTGTAATGTAATAGAAAAATGAGAATAATAATTTTATAATCAAAATTATCTTAATATGAAAAAGAATTGTCCAGAATGTAGAAAAGATTTTAATATTAAATATAAATCTAATAGAAAAACTTTTTGTTCTAATGCTTGCTCCTCTTTTTATAGAGGAAATGTATGTGATATAAAAAAAGGAAGAACTTGGAGGCATGTAGTTATTGGGGTATTATTGGTAACAATGTTATTTATTCCATGTCGCCAAGTAGAAGCAAAACATAGAAACTATGAAAGCTTCTATCAGAAAAAAGATTGTGAAAAGAAGGGGGGAATTATGGAATATAGATTATTTAATTCAAGAAGAATTGACTGTCTGACAGAAGAAGAAGCGATTGAGTATGACTTTCAGAAAAAAATGTTCGAGTGCTTAGGGCAGGCTTTATATTATGGACATGTAACTAAAAAAAGAGCAGTTTGCTCTCTGATCGTATCAAAAAAAGATAGTAGAGAATATAAGTTATTGAAATCACTAGTGGGGAAAAGTTTAGTGCTTGGCAGGGTTTATGAAATAATTGAATAATATGTTTATTGTGGGGATAGGAAGATAAATAGATTTAATAAATATTTAAAGTTGGCGCCAATTTAATTTAATAATCTAACTATGAAAATTTTTAATAAAGGACTTATGTTTCTTAAAGCTCTTTTCAATAATGAGAGCATTAGTGGTAAAATAACGAAAGATTGTATAACTCAATTAAATAGCGAACAATTAGAATATAACCGTAGTTTATCTATACTAAACAGTATTTTAAATAATTTTAAAGGAAAAAAAGAAGATTATAGATTATGTTTACCGCGTAAATATCTTGCCAACATAAGATTAATGAAAGATAAAGATGGGTCATATATTTTTAATGTTCCTACACTAGGAAATCATACTATTGGAGGATTCCAATGTGCTTACCTCCCTTTATATAATATATATTTAGTCAAGAAATCAATCGCAAAAGAGGGTGAAGAAATATATCAAAAATTACACGAGTTATTCCTTAAAGCTAAACCCCACTCAAAATCCTAACATCACCACTAATATTACTAGTATCTCTAAAACTATTCAAATCTTCAATATCGTTTATCAAGTCTAACGATCCATAAAGTTCATATACTAAAACCGCAAGCGGTCTAGGATTTACATAATTTATTAAAGTCACCACTGGTAAACCTACAGTTAAATTCTTGAATATATTATTAACCTCTTTTCTTAATTCTAAGATAGAATTATATAAATCATCCGGAATAGCATCTCTGCTTAATGCTAAAAAGCCATTCTCAAGAATTGATACAGATTTATTTAGTTCATCAGTATTGTTGTATGTAATATTAACAGCCTGATTATAGCCAATAGCTAATGCGTTGACTGAAATTAAACTATTCATTAGATTTTGATTGTCTAATTTATCCGCTTGAGTTCCACCAATTTGGAGAATGTCTTGATCTCCGGCTGTAAAACCAAGTAATTGACCTATGGAATCAAAAGTATCTTGCGCATTATCATAAGCTGTTTCAAAATTACTTAATGCAAACTGGAAAGAGGTAGCTAAATCCGAAGGAGCTGTAACCAATACATTAACTGCCTGTATTATATCATTCAAAGAGTTGGCTAATGCAGCAAAACCATCGGTAGTACTCCTTATGTTGCTCGCAACTCTTCTAATGCCTTGCGCCCTATCATTAATAGTATTTGCGACTTTAGCAACTGCACTATCAAATTTTGCTTTATTGTCAGTCACATCACTCCACAATTGAACAAAAGCATTAGTATTTTCTTGTAAAATTTCATCTTTTAAAGACGAAACTAAACCGGTATTTCCTTCAACAATTTGTGGAAATCTATTTTTATCTGACTTTTGGAATGTTATATTAAACGCCGTTATTCCTAAAGCAGACTTACTATCATTCCTATTAAAATTAACAACCGTAACCTCTTCCGGCTGCTCCATAGGCAGTATCAACAATCCTGAACCTTCTTGTCTTAAAGCATTAATAAAATTATCTCTTGCAGAAAAATTGTTATTATAATCAATCTCAAAATTCACAGTAAAAATATCATTATCCTCCCCTAAATCTTCTACAACTCTAATGGAGGAGTCGGGAAATTCGTGGGTAGCTGTTTTTCTGCCTTTATTATCAATAGATGAATTTTGGAAAAGACAAGGAACGTCTCTAAATGAAGCTTGGGGTAATTTATTTACTTTTAAAACCATTTAACCCCCTGCTGCAATACTATTAATACCAATGTCTAATTTGTTGCCGGGTGCAGGTGTAAAAGCAGCGTTTATTCCTTTTGGAGCATTAATAAAGTTGATATCAAAGCGACCGCCGACATTTGCTGTTGTGGGTGCTTGGGTTTGATTTTGGGTAGCTTTGTTTAATATAGTTGTTGTATTAATATTTTGTTGATTTGATTTTCCTCCAAAAAAATCTTTACCAAAATCAACTGCTTTTCCTATTCCTTTTACTGCAAGATTATTTAATTTTAATATCGGCTCTATCAAAATCTTAATTCCTTCTGTAACCGCTTTGATTGTTTCAAGAATTACGAGAAATATAGTTTTTAAAATTTTAAATCCAACACCGATACTTTTAAATACAAAATTAATAATCTCCCCAACTGACCTCATTAATTCTATAAATATCTTACCAAACGTCCCTGATTCTTCAATTTTCTTCCCAATTCTCGAAAAAGCATTAATAACTAATAATGGGAGATCCCTAAATGTTAATCCTAAATCTTTTAATCTCTTTTTTATTAAAAAGAATCCAGCTACTAAAAGCCCTATTGATACTAACGCCAATCCAAAAGGATTTAATAAAAAGGTAGCAGTTAATATCTTGATCGCTGCTATAGTTGCACCTATTATTATTAATAAAGGAGCCATAACAGCAGCTAATCCGGCTACAATAAGAATAATTTTTTTAGTTTTAGGTGATAATTTATTAAATTTTTCAGTTAATTCAATTATTTTATTAACTAATTTGGTGGCAATGGGCAAGAGAATCTCTCCCATAAGTACTTTCAAATCAAATAATCTTGCATTCATAAGTCTTATTTTATTAGCAAACGCATCAGAAGTTCTTGCATAATCACCAATAGCATTTTTACTTTGCTCTATAGCAATTTCTAATGTTGCAAATGCCTTAGCTTGCCTTAATGTCATTCCTCGCAATGCCCCCGTAACTGCTAATGCTTTAATTTTAGCTTTTACATCTTTTTCTAAAATAGCAATACCTAAGCTTTTAACACTCTCTCTTTCTCCTAAAAGAGCCTTTGTTAATGCCTTACTTGCTCCTTCTGCACCTCCTGAAAAATTAGTAAAAGAAGCAAGATCAACAGCTAATTCATTTACTCTTCTTGATAAAGTTAAGGCAGATTTACCAGTAAAGCCAAAACCAGTTAATAAATCACCAGTATCTCCTAGTAATTCCCTTGTCTTCACACCACTTAATCCGAAATCTTTGGCTAATCGATCTGCCGTATCTTCTGATTCTTTTGCAACATCTTGAAAAACGGTTGCAAATTTACTTCTCGTCTCTTCTGCATCAGAAGCAGCTTTAATAAATGCCGCACCCAATAAAGCTATAGGCACTGTTACCCTAAGAAATAATGATTTACCAAGCCTAGTAGCAGCTAGACCAACCTTATTTAATTGAGTACCAAATTTTTTAAAAGCTAATGCTGCTTTTCTTGCTACTTTTTGAGCTACTTTTTGAGTCTTTGTAAGGTTTTTTCTGATTTTTCTTAGATCAGGACTGATACGATCTACAAGATCATAAATATATTTGATTTGAAATGACATATAATTCTCCTATTTTTTTATCTATTCAGGCTTCATTTTATCAGCTATCTTATTAGCTTGTTTTTGCAATAATAGAAGTTTAGATAATGGTTGATTTTCTAACCATTCAAAAGAAGCAGATCCTTTATAAAATAAAGCAAGAGTACAAACTAACTCATCTAAATAATCACAATTAAGATTGTCAATTACATTAATTGTAAAATTGTATCCTTTATATTCTAGTAATTTACTTATAGAATATAATTCTAACTGACTGTGCGAAGCCAAGAAACAGAAAAAAAATTCTCTAAGTATAGTGCGACTAAATTCTCAGTATCTTCTATTGAAAGCTTATTAAATTCCCTAAATCCTAATTCACAATTAAATTTATCATCAATAAAACAAATTTCTAACATACAAAAGTCTTTAAAGAGTTTGAAATACTCACTTATGTCGTATTCAGAAAATAATAATATTGCCTTAATTGCTTTACTATCAAGCTTGCTATCCTCTTCATCTGTAGAAGTTTGTTTAGAATCATCACTTTTTCCAGCCAATGAAATCATCCTACGTAAGAATGCTTGTTTTAGTTTTAAGATATGATCCTTATGTTTATAAGTTGGAGCTTTAAGAAATAAGGTATCAACTTCTATTGAAGTATTGTTATCTTTTTTATTACCCTTATAAACTTCTTTAATAGGAGTTGATAATTTAAACTCTAAAGTTTCTTTCATATTATTAAATTTAAATTAGCTAACACAAAACTATGATTACTGAAAAGTGCCCAAGTTGGGTTAAGCTACCAAGTAGGATTCCCACCCACTATTTTCAGAAACTTTATTTCATCTTATTTATTATAATGCCGGAACTTCTAAAGAAGTGTGACCCTCTATTTTCTCTGACATTATTATTCTTTATATTAAAATGCTTGTGCTATTGGATCACAATGGAATTCATATTCAGAAGTTTCTTTTGTTTTTTGGTCATCAGGATTTTGCATTAAAGTAGCTCTATTGAATGTTTCGTCACCATTTACAATAACATTATTAACGCCATTGGCAAAAAACTGATCAAAAGTAGCTAAGTTTGAGTCTGTATTTTCTACTTCTATTTTAAAAGTAGAAAAATTCTCATCAATATTTTGTATGTGAGTGGGCTGTCCTTGGACTTGTCCTCTCGTTTCTCTTTTACCACCCCCACGACTAATTGAAACGCCGCCATTAACATAATTTATATTAATGCCATTAATAAAGGTTGGTTTATCGCTTCTTAGTCCTCTTGTCATAATTAATTAAAAGTTGGAATTATATCAATATTAATTTCTCTAACTTGTGTTAGAATTTCGGCAATTAGATTAGTTATATCGATTTTACCATCTACCAATGTAATTTTTAAACTTTCTTCAACTGCGTTTTTAAATGCTATTTTTTCAGTCTGTCCGGCTCTCAATAAAGCAAAAGAATTATCGCCACCAAAACCCGAAAGAGTTAAATAGTAACCTGTGAAAATACCGATAATAATCTGCGCATTAATGGTTGATTGACGAATAATTTGCTCACTATCAGTTAAAGAATTTTGGGCAAAATCAGCTTTAGCATTATCAAAAATATATTCACGAACTAATGATAAAGTATCTACAAAGTTAAGGAATTTAAACGTTTTGTCGATTTGACCTTGCGCATTAGTCTTAAAGGTAGTTTTTGCTGATCTTAGAATTATATTTGTACTTGCGGAATTATTGACTAGCAATGTACCGCCTGAATCAATTAATTCTTTAATTTCAACTTCTGTAAATCCTCTTCCAGTTTCAATAACCGGTAAATTTGCAAAAGGTGTGGTGTGATAAGGTACGGCAGCCATAAAGAAGCCTCCTCTTGATTCTTTTATTGTGAAACTAGAAATATTAGCACCTACAGTTAATCTTAATCCTCTAATAGCTGCCATTTCAGCTGCAATGGTTATGGGGCTTTCAAATATAGCACCACCTCTATAATCAGAATCATCAACCAATTTATTAGGTAAATGAACTAATGTTCTTTGATTTAGAGCATCAACTTGAGTGTTAAGATTTGCAAATGTATCAGTTACTGAAACAAACCCAACGCCGTCTAATACATCATTATCAACATTGAAACGAGGTTCTAAGAAATTAGTCAAAGTAGATATACCCCATTCGGCAGGATAAACAATAGATTGAAATCTAATGTCGGCGATAGGATCAAATAATGTTGTTAAAACCGGATCAGTGGCACCGCCTGTTAATTTAGCTGCTGTTGTAATAGTAACTCCAGCGACTGCACCTTTTTGTTTTATTCCTATGGTATTGCCTTGTGTGCCGTCATTAGTAGCCGTTAAAGCAACTGATCCACCTGTATTAATAGCTGTAACTACACTCTTTGCATTAGCTGTTATAGCTGTCACTAAAGCATCTCCGATAACTGTTGCTGTATCACCGCTTGCAACGGCTATTTCATATTTGCCATCATCTGTATTATCAATAAATATAGTTAAAGTACCGGCTGCTGTTGCAGTTCCAGCAAATAATACTATTCCTGTGGCAGCAACCCCTGCCCCATTATCATCTTTACTAATTGCCGCAAGCTTGGGTCTATTACGTGATAGTTCAAGCTTTTTTACTATAGCTCTACCGGCTTTAGCAATTTGTGAATTTTCACCAAAATTATCATTAAAATCTTTTTCAGTTAATAAATCTTCTATTAATGCTCCATCGGCAGCAGAGCCACCTGATGTTTTACCGCCAATTATTAAAATACTATGTTGATCGGGGGTTACCGGTATTTTAGCTGATAAAATATTAGCATTTGTAATTGGATCAGATTTAGACATTTTTTATTTTTTTATTATTATTGTTAACAATCTCTACACAATTATCTATCTTGCTATCCTTTAACCTTCTACGCCAAAATTGATCTAAAGGAATTGAATTGCTATCTACTTCAACCGTAATGATGTCGCCTTTTTTAACTTTTTGAGACCTGAATGTAGAATTTATTTTTAATTTTAGGTTAGGCATATTTTTATATTTGAATTATATGTTATAATTAGATTTAAAATAAAATTATCTTCAACATTACTAAGTAACGAAAAATGAATACTATATAAATTTAGGGAAGTTTTAGGAAGGCTAAAAATCTATCTTGACTTGTAAATCTTTATCAAAATCAGCATCAAGCTCTTGCAACGCAACTACTCTTATTTGATCTATCGTGTCTTCATTTCTTAATTCACCTAATGCCGCAAAATCAAATCTATGAACATAATAAGCTTTTTCCCTCAACTCCATCCCGTCACCTTGATAAGTGACCGGATTAAATTTGCATTCTGACAAAGAGCTAGGAAGTAAAAAATTACCTATACTCTTCATCAGTGGTTTTATATAGCCTCTCGCTTGGTCAGAAGGAACTCCAGCTAATCTAAAATCACTTGAAGGAACAAAAGTAAATATTTGAAAGGGATTTAAAGTGTCATAACGATATTCACTATTAGCATTTTGCAAAGCACTTGGATCAATAGCTGTAGTACCTTTGTTAAAAGCTTCACGATCACCTAAAACAACATACATCCGATTTTGAAATTCTCTTTCGGAATCGCTAGTATAGTCATCAAATGCTATTTCAAAATCCGATACTAAAAGAATCCTGTTATCTTTATGTAAAATAATAGTTCCTTGCGCTGGCGATTGTAAATTTTGACTCTCTATTTCATAAGTGAAAGTTTTAACATCTGTGACGGTGATTTTTTTTATTCCATTATATAAAAATGTATCTTGCAATAAAAGAAATCCACCACTTGCAGCAGGTGAAGCAGGAGTAGTTGTGATTTGATATTGAAAAATAAGATTGCTAGGGGTTTCTGTTAATTTATACGTTCCATTATAATCATTAGGCGTGACTCCTGTAACTTCTACCAATATTGGACTGTCTTTTCTTATAAGTTCCGGTTTAGGTAATTTGTGGGCGGTGCTACAAGTGGCAGTGACGGTAGTGCCACTTCTAGTTAATGAAGTAATAGTTATCGGTTCTTTGGCACCGGCAACTGTGATATTATTATCAGTTAATAAAAGATGATCTTTGTCTGTTGTGGCCGTAACTGTTGAACCCGATCTAACTAATGACGTTATATTTACTTGATCGGTGAAATCATTAGTAAAAATAGGCAACAATTGTCTTAATTGATTAACTATATCTGATCCTTTCATTTTTTAATAATTTTATTAACTTCTCTTCCTAAAGTTCTTTTAGTTAACATTCGATTTCTATTTATTGATTTTTTTAAATAAAATCTGCCTTGTATTGTTGATTTTTTCCCTCTTCCAGTTACGCCTCCCACTTCTAATATTCTATCATATTTAACGTCATCATTTCCCGCTCCAAATTCAAGTCTACTAGCCCCTCTAACCTTAAAATTAACTGACTTCCTTAATCCTCCAGTTATAACTGCAGGAGCTTCTGTAAGAGGTGCAGAGGCAATGTGTTTTCTTGGTTTATTTAATTTTCTACCACCGATTCCTTGATAAATTCTATATGTCCTACCGGATTTAGGTTTTTTATTCATATCCTTAACAGTAGATTTTACGAGCTCTTTACCGACTAAATACGCACCTCTTCTAATTCCTCTTCTTACTTCTTGTGGTAACTTGGTTAAATCTCTAAATGTTTTTTCTGTTGATGGATCAATGATTAATTTAAAGGTCATATTTTACTTGCTTCTTTTGTTATTTCTCCTCTTTCAATAGTCCTAAATCTTAAAATGCGGTTATCTTCATTAAGATTTGTTATTGAATCAATTTTGAATCGTCTACAATTATATTCGATCCATATTTCTTTATTTAGGTCAATAGTATCGGTATATCTAATATAAAAATCAGTGGTTATCCCTTCGCCTAAATTAACACCGTCAACCATATTTCTAGTATTAAATGTTTTTATAGCTGCCCAAAAGAAAGTTCCAATATTTTTAAATCCACGTTCTGAATTAGAATCTAAACTATTGGTACCACTTGAAAAAGGAAATTGTATAAGGATTTTCTTATTTAAATCACCGGTACAAATTTTAGACTTTTTAAATTTTATTCTAGTTTTACAACTCATGTCGCACTAAATAATTTATGGCTCACTATGTAAGGCGTGTATAATTGAACTATTTGATTACTAAAGGCAGATTCATCTTCACAATCACCCCTATTTTCATTTAAGATATTAATATGAGCTAACATTGCTGTTTTTAAACTAGGAGGAATATCACAAGAATCGGCTCCATATCCGGCAACAAATGTTATCTCTATTGCTTGCTTTCTATTCACATCTGCATTAGTAGGAAAGAATTTTTGATCAAATAACCATATTTCAGCATATTCTTGTTTGTCGGTTATATAAAAATTTGAACTATCAAAAGCTGTAAGAACTCCGCTTACTAAAAATTTAATACTAGTTATTGATTGTAGTTTAGACTTTTGTATTTGAATACCGACTGAATCTCTAGGGAAACAATCTAAATAGCCTTTGTAGGTTTTATTTAATAAATCTCTGCCTGTGATCTGTTCTGCTAATTTAGTAACAGTATCTATTAATAAAGCTAAATGAATATCTGAACTACTATCACTTATTTTTAGAAAATCTTTTACCTCCTCTAGTTTTAGAGGTTTTTTATCTGAATTAGTGATTAATGTGTAATCGTTTACTTTGATTATTGTGGTTCTTCTTTGTAAATGTGGCATAATTTTTTAAATTACTTCTTTAAAAACATTGTAGATTTTAGAGCTTTTCTGATCAGTTTTAAATCTAAAAGTGAGAAACTCATTAGCTTTGGCAGTAGCCACAGACATAATTTCGTCACAAGTACAACCAAAAAATTCAATATCTGACGTAGCCGGTGTTGCGTTGCTGCCTTCGTGTCTAATTATATCACCAAAGTTGGGGCTTGATTTGTCTTGGTTATAAATTGGCACATTAGTTGGATCATTGGCAACATCTGATTTTTTGTAACCTTCACCTCCTGCTATACAAGCGGGTAATTCCATACTAAAAAAATGATATTTACCGTGAATCTTTCTACCTTTATTTAACTCACCATTAAAAATGTGAGTCATATAATCTTTTGTTAGTTTTATAGCTTTTGTCATGATTTTTATGGTTTATCAAATTGCGCAGGACTATTATTAAAAATAGCTTCAGCAGCTAAATCTAAATCTGTAGCTGCGTTATCAATGGCGATTCGTGACCCAACCCCGCCAAAAATAACTAAATTCGGCAGGTTTATATTTTCGTTTTTATCAATCGCGTCTTGCAATCTTGTGCCTCCTGAGAAAATCTCTTGTCCTAACAACTCACCATTAAAACCAGGAAATTGTACTATTGTATTCAAAGAAGATTTGCTTGCACCTTTTGCTGAAAATATCCCTGGGGATAGCTCAACCTCATTAACATTTAAGATGTTTGATATATTAACTATATTACCTTCACCAGCCCGATCAACAGTAATTATCAAAGTAGGTGAGGAGGCGGTAATTATAAGTTGATTAGGATTTAAACCATTAGTAAATCGATAACCAGCATTTGTACCCGTAAAATAATTCCCTGCCGTTGTATCAATTCCAATTGTACCTGAAATTGCGCTTATAACCGGAGGATTTGATTTTGCTTTAATGACCCCCAGAGTTCTCGCAAGATTTATGATCCGATTAAACGGGTTGTTCTCTGTGTTGGATGACGATTCTAAATTAGAAACTACTTCGGCTGTTTTTACAAAATTAGCAAGTTGGTAATGAGTATTTAGATTTGGACCAACATCATCGAAAACCGGCAATGCCGGTGATCCATCTGCCGAAAGGTCGACAGATATAACCCCTCCTTCAGCTACTATGACAAGAAGAGTGCCGTCAGAAATTGTACTATGATCTATGTTCGATTTAGCAACCCATTTAAATACTCTTGATCTTGATTTAGAAAATTGATTTGTAGTTGGTGCTCCGTTTGTTTCACTAACCCGATCTACTATTCTAAATAAACCGCCAAAAACAACATTTAGTGAGCCAAAGTCTAAAACGCCATTGGTAGAGGCGTTTATTCCGGGATCGCTCAAAGGCGTAACCCTAATATTATTAGCATCCGGCAAGCTAAGTATTACGCCAATTATATCATAAGCAGCAGGTATGTAGCCTGATGACCTAATATATTTTCCTATGGCAGTGCCAAATTGAGCGTGATTAGTAACTTGGAAATTAACTTCCGTTGCACTAATCCTTGTTGCGACAGAATTTATATTATCATTGATTGTAATATTATTGGCTGGATTATCACTATCCGCACCTATTTTAATCATTCCTGTTGATAAGCTACTATAATATGCTTGCTGTCTATCTAATCCCTCCGTAGTCCCCCAAATATTATTATTATCAGCATATACCTCTAATACCCCAAGTAAAGGATCGTTACCAATTTGAATATCTTCATCTTCAAAATCATTACCACTTAAGCTTTTAAAAGTTGCTGCAAAGCCATTATTAATTTTTATTTTAAATAGCATTCTTTTATTTTTTGTAATACTACCCAATGAAATATCGCCCAGTGTTATAGTAATATTTTTTAATGATAAATCTATTTCTTTTATATCTTCAATTTGATTTATTGTAATATCATCAGTAATGATTGATGCAGATGGAGCAACAGCAACAACATTTATAATATTATCAAGAAGTCTAAGGGGTGAATCAAAAGGAAAATCTTTAAACTCATAATTATATTCCGGGAAAAAAATTATTGTTTGATTTAATGTAACTGAAGTTTCAGTGCCGTTTTGTATTGAAAAGTAACTTAAAGTATATACACCGGCAGCTTCTGTTAATCTCGAAAATACTTCATTAGAGTTGATATCGCCAATTAAAGATTTTGTTGTATTGTTAACAATTTTAACTTTATTAAGAGGATTGGTAACTAAAAAACCTAAAGAATTTTCTGTTCCAGTAGAAGGAATTACTGTTACCTTGTCATTGATGGCAGCGGTCACTAAAACAGAAGTTGCGATATCGCTTTCTCCGGCAGCTACAAAACCGCTAACAAACATTTGTCCTATTTTATTATTATTAATTTGTTTCTTTTGTACTCTTGTTGCCATTAAATATATACCTCCACAATATCGGTAATTGCTAAAGTTACGTTATAATTAGATATATCCAGCTGATCTGTAACAATAGTATAGTCATCTGTCGACACTATTTTAAGTTTATTAATAAAAACTCTTGATCTAGTAATTTCGGCGGCTGTTAAAGCTCTTGAAAGGGTAAAAACTGTTTGTGCAGCAGTAGGTGTGAATCTTTCATAAAAATCACCAACTTTTCTAAGTTCGGTTGCTGTTAAATTTATTTCTGTACAACTCATTATCTCGTAACATTTTGTGATATTTCAACTACACCTTGTAAAATGGTGGTGGTATCTAAATTCGTATCAGTCATTCTCAAATCAAATACTCCTTTTGTTTCTTCTAATAAAGCTGTGTCTATTTTATCTATTGTTAAAATTATATCTCCTTGAGCAGCTAAGCTTATGTCAATTCTACCGTTAGAATCGGTTAATTCGATTAAAAAAGCCGTATCATCAATACACTTTCTAATTTGCATTTGAAAAGTGTAATTAGTCATATCTAATAACACGTCATTCTGTTTAACTGTAATAATGTGATTAAAGTCATTACCTTTTCTTATGAAGAATGTTTCTGTCTGTATGCTCATTACTAATATTAACTTATAGGTCTTAATACTAACTTAATTACAGCAGGGGTAGTTAATTGATTAACCGCAGCCTCACCACCAGCAATATTAGCAACAGTTTTTATCTTTAAGAATTGCCAAGCTGCTAAGTCTTCCGGTTTAAAACCAATATTTCCTCCGCCGGCAACATTCAATCCTATATTGAATAGGATGGGATCTGTGGTGTTGGTTTTTTGTACGTTAGTTTTTGCGGGTGAAAAACCTGTTAGAAGATTATCACTAACTAGAAAATGAATAAAATCACCCGTTATATTTGAAGGCACTTCTATGCTAACTAAATTACTACCTGAAATATCAATAGCTTCTGATTCACTTTGCCCAACCTCAATTGTAACAGTTTTGCTATAATCTCTATTTGATTGAACGTGTTGTGATATTGTCATATTATAAATCGTTTCTAGTAAATTTAAGTATAACTCCAATAAAGTCGTAAACTGATGTTGCAGCCGCATCAACTGTGATTTCCATAACATACTTAGAATCGTCAGTTACATTAAATGCAGGAGTATCTATAGTGATATTATCAATCTGCGGATCAGCATCTTGTCCAACCGCTAAAGAGCCAGTCAAAGCAATACTATTTATACTAACTACTTCGCTATCAGTATATTCAATTCTATCTAATGTTACGCTGTGAGCATCCAAATCGGCTGTAATATTTCTAAATATTGTATCAAAGCTAGTAATTTGTAACCCTTTAGATGCTGCGGTTCTTAAAATTTCCGTAATATCTATACCGATAACTGTAGTATCATCAGCAGCAGTTTTACGACTTACATAATCACCTTGTGCAATTCTAGTGGTTGCCCAAGTACCTGCTGAAAAATCTAATACATCATTGATTCCTAAAAATTTAACAAAATCAGTAATATCAGGTATTATTATAGCAGAGCCAAAAGTCTTAACTCCATTAATCGTTGCCGCTCCTTCACTCATGACAAAATTAGCATTACCACCAGCATCAGGTATTGTATAAGTTCTTGCTGCTGCTTGGGAATCGTTAGTAATAGTAGTGTTAGTATTACCAGCACTATCAGAAGCTTTAATTTCTAAGCCACCTTTTTGAGTTGTTGGAGCTGATGAATAAAAAGATTCTATTGTTTCCCAAATAGTATCAGAAATACCTCTAAAGGTCATTTCTCCACCTACTGGAATATCAATAGAAAGATTCACAGTTAAAGCATTTACTGAATCACTTGTATTTGGAAAAACAGAAAGAATATTTGCTCCGCTATTTTTAACAACAAATCTAGCTCCTGAAGAAGCTGTAGGCAATTTTACGCTGTCAAAATCACTTGCGACAGTTGTTACATTATTAAATTCAGCAGTTAAAGCAGTCGCTGATCCCTGACCTCCTCCTGCATTAGCAACTATTCCCGTTGCGGCATCACCACCCTCAAGATTATTTAATTGTGAAGCTGTTGCTGTGATTGGAGTGCCGCCAATTTTCCAAGTGCCATTTAAATTTAAAACATTATCTTTGTTACTTGCTTGTTCAAAGAAATTTAAGACTGTGCTTTTGGACATAATTATTAGTTATTTTTATTGTTAATATTGGTAATTGATTTATTTTGTAAAGCTGGTAAAGCTTTTTCAGCTTTCTTTTCATCTTCAGCTTTCTTGGTTTTAATAGCTTTTTTAAGTGTGTCTATTTTCATAACATGACTTCCTTTAATTTTTGATTCTATAGGTTCGATG
>SDBT01005607.1_pt1 | contig 21013 bp, 13 predicted proteins | sample 2277101 | NCBI WGS metagenome assembly SDBT01 (sample SAMN10404973, study PRJNA504765) | marine sediment metagenome | isolation source: marine sediment core GS10_PC15, 103 cmbsf | place: Arctic Ocean: Southern Knipovich Ridge | collected 2010
CGGTTACAAACTACAATGATGATGATATTACTGTTCTTTTAGGTGATGGAATTGGAGTATTTGGCAGTAGAACTGATTACCCCGTAGGAGATGCACCAAATAGTATTGTTGCTGGTGATTTCACTACTGTAAATGCTCCACCGTATATACCATCAGGACCTAATCCAGAAAACGGAGTAATAGATGTAAACATCAATATGGATCTTAGTTGGGTTGGAGGAGATCCAAATCTATGGGATACAGTAACTTATGATGTTTACTTTGGAACTACGGATCCTCCTTTGTTATTAGAAGAGGATATTTTAGTTGAAAGCTTTAATCCTGGAACCGTAGATTATGAACAGATATATTATTGGAAAATTGTTTCAATAGATAATCATGGTAATTCTATAATAGGACCAGTGTGGAGTTTTACTACAATACCTGAATCAAATGATCCACCAAATAAACCCTTTATTCCCGAGGGAGATAATTATGGACTCACTAATGTTGTTTATTCATATTGTTCATATACAACAGATCCAGATGGTGATGATATATTTTATATGTTTGACTGGGGAGATGGAGAATTTAGTGAATGGTTAGGACCATATCTATCCGGTGAGGATGTATGTGATGATCATATATGGTCTAATAGAGGAATGTATGATATACGTGTACAAGCAAAAGACATACATAACGATATTGGTGATTGGTCTGATCCATTAAATGTTCATATTAATTCTCCACCTGCTATACCTAATTTTACTGCACCTGGTTCGACTTATCCTGGGAATATTTGTTATATTGTTGTTTATGTTCCAATTGATCCTGAAGGTGATAATGTTTTTATGAAAATTAATTTTGGCGACGGAAATGAGACTGGATGGCTTGGACCACATACATCAGGAACTGGATATGTGCTCGTAAACAATACATATTATGATCAGGGATTTTATGATGTAAGAGCTAAAGCAAAAGACATATATGACGAAGAAAGTGAATGGTCAGACCCTAGTACTGTTCATCTGAATCTCCCACCTAAACCTCAAACACCAACAGGAGAAACCAATGGGCTTACAAATGTTGAATATGAGTATTGTAGTATTTTAATTGACCCCGGTGATGAAATACAAAGATACATGATGAGATGGGGTGATGGAAATGGAACCTGGGAAAATGGGCCTTTTGATTCAGGAGAGGAGGTATGTCCGTCTCATGCTTGGGCTGAACCTGGATCATATAATGTAACAGTAATGGCTATTGATGAATATGATGTATATAGCGAATTGTCAGATCCATTAGTTGTAACAATTGCCATTTCAAAACTAATAATTATAACAAATTCAACTGTTATTGAAGAATCAGATTTTACTGTAACTATCAAACGAGAAGACACAAATGAAGTCGTTGAAGGAGCAACAGTTACCTTTAATGATAAATCTCTTCAAACAAATACAGATGGGCAAGTGAGTTTTACTGCTCCTCAAGTTGATAAAACAACACAATATATAATAACTGCAGAAAAACAAGACTTTATTGAGGACTCCAAAACCATATGGGTAACTAATCAAAAAGAACAAATTGGATGGATATGGGGAACAATTATTAGTTCAACAGGAGAAATTCTAGAAAATGCAAGTATAAGTCTGTATATCACAGAAGATTCCATTATTAAAAAATATAGTGATGCAACTGGGCAATACATCAGTGCAGCTCCACCTGGGACATATACAGTTACTGTAGAAAAAGAAGGATATGAAACAAGTACGCAGAATAATGTAGTAATAACATTAAATGAAGCATTAGGACAAAATTTTGTTTTAACAAAAATAGAAGATTATATTGAACCAGCTCCAGATGAATCTCAAGAATTGATCAATAAGGCTATTATAAATGGTAAGATTGGTGTTGGAATTACTGTTCAAGAGCAACCTAAGACAATTTTTTATATACCAGATATTGAAGTTACACAATTAGCTATTGATCATGAAGAAAAAGCGGTGTCATTTAATATTAATCGTGAAGAGGAAACTGGGACAATTTTAATACTTACTTTTGAAGATGAATTACTTATTAATATTGAAAAGAGGTTTGTCGTCACAGTGGATGGAGATGAAATTTATTCTGCTGAAAGTTTAGAGGGTTTTCTAAATTCTGATTCTACTCTACAATATTATCGTTCTGGTAATATAATCCTATTAAATATAGACAAGTTCAGTGAACATACAATAGTAATTTATCAAATAGTTGAAGCATTAGGTGGTCCTCTAGCCATCATGATTTATATCACATTAGGTGCAATTGCATGTATATTCTTTTTTTATCCAATTATTACTTATTCAACACGATATGAAAAACACTTTCGGGAAAAAAAGAAGTAAATATGACAACATTTCCAATTATTAGAATATGGAGTGGTAAAGGATGGAGATGAACAAAATCGTTATCAGTGCGTTTGTAACAATTTTTTTAACTGCATATAATAGATTGTTTGACGTAATAATTCTATTTGTTTATAGCGACTTTGAAGAGATAGAAATATGCAAATAATATTTGAAAATGAGACACAAAGAAAAATTCATCATCTTCTTGATAAAAATCCTGGATTGCATCTTAGTAAAATCTCAGAAGTTCTCAATGTTAAGTTAAATGAAGTTGAAATTCAATTACAACTTCTCAAAAACAAAGGAATCATAACCATTTCAACAGAACAGGGCATTAAGCGATATTATCTTAAACAGTTTAAGATGAAAACACGTGAGATTCAAACACAAGAATTACGCCAAAAAATCTATGATTTAATAGCTGAAAATCCAGGTTTATATCTTACAAAAATTGCTGAACTTTTAAAGATGAGTAAGCAACTTGCAGATTACCATTTATTGTATATGGAGAGAAATGGAGAAATTGTAGCTATAAAAGATTCAAATGAGTTTTACAGAAGATATTATATTCGTAGACATACTGTTCAAAACAAAGACAGATTAGCTCTTGAAGCATTACAACAAGAATTGCCCTTTCAAATAGTCCTTCTTCTTTTAAATAATACACATTTAAGACATAAAGAGATCTATGGATATCTAAATATATCTCCATCGAAACTATCGTACTATATCAATAAACTTAAAAATGCTAGAATTGTTGATGTTACATCTTTTGGACAAGAAAAAGGATATCGCCTAAGAAATAGGACAGATGTACTAAGAATTCTTAAAAAATACAAGATGCATCTTGGTGTATACCTTGTTCTTGAGAAATTTAAGAATATGTGGAATGATCTTAACTTATTTTAAAATAATAATTAAAGATATTTTTATTAAATATTCTTATTTATCTATTCAAATCTTGTCAAAAAAATCAAAACCTGTCAAATAAGGTATTTATACTTTTAACAATAATTAGGAATATTAGAAATGAGGTGAAGAATTTCTTTTTCATCTTATTTTCCCTATATCCTATCTTTTTTGAATGCTCCTTTGTAATATTTTTTATATAAAAGGACATTGACTAATCGACGTTTTTTTTTGGTTTTTGTTATACATTTTTTCTATCTTTATTAGAGTGACTATTAATCTTTTGTATAAATAATAATTTATTATTGGTATTGATCTATAAATTTTTTCAAATCTTGTCAAAAAATTCATCACCTGTCAAATAAAGTATATGAATGAGAAAAATCGGTATATTATACAAAATATAAATGAAAATATAATAATAAAAATAAAAAATGGGGAAATAAATATGAAACATAAAATTGTATGTATATTAGTAGGTATGCTGATGTTCGCAACTGTTTTTTCAGTTGCTTTGACCGCAAATAATCCACCAAAAACTTCAAGAGAGGCTAGTGCTCTTGATCTTGCATTTATAAATGAACCTGATGCAGTTGGTGTTTTCTTAAATGATGGTTTTGGAAATTTCAGTAGCAGCGGAACAAGTCTTCCCGCTGGATTTAACGCTGTAGACATGGTTACTGATGATTTTAACAATGATGGGATTCTTGATTTAGCAGTTGTACACTATGGTAATTATGGTGGTGGTCCCAGTGTTCTTTTAGGAGATGGTCTTGGAGGTTTTAGTCCAAATTCACCTAGCGGTTATATGCGGAGAGCAAGGTATATTGCTTCTGGTGATTTCAACACTGATGGGGATGTTGATGTTGCAGTTACAACTCAACATCAATACAGCCGTACTATCCAAATTGCCTTTGGTGATGGTCTTGGCGGTTTTAGTGGTGGTAAAACATTAATGACAACAACTATACCTTATGGGGTTGCTACTGGTGACTTTGACAATGATGGAGATCTTGATGTTGCAACTGCAAGAAGTAGTTCCAATGATATTGCTGTTTTCTTTGGAAATGGATTAGGAAATTTTGGCAGTATGGTAAATTATCCAGCAGGGATCTCACCTCAACGTTTGGTTGTCGCTGATTTTAATAATGATGTTTTTCCTGATATAGCTGTTACAAATAATTATGGTGATGATATTACCATTCTTATAAATGATGAATTTGGAGGTTTTGACAATGCAACGAATTATGCAGTAGGAGATGCCCCAAATAGTATTGTTGCTGGTGATTTCGACAATGATGGAAATGTTGATCTCGCGGTTACAAACTATAATGATGATGATGTCACTGTTCTTTTAGGCGATGGATCTGGAGTATTTGGCAGTAGAACTGATTACCCCGTAGGAGATGCACCAAATAGTATTGTTGCTGGTGATTTCGATGTAAATGCTCCACCGTATATACCATCCGACCCTAGTCCAGAAAACGGAGTAATAGATGTAAACATCAGTATGAATCTTAGTTGGACTGGAGGAGACCCAAATCCATGGGATACAGTAACCTATGATGTATACTTTGGAACTACAGATCCTCCTTTGTTATTAGAAGAGGATATTTTAGTTGAAAGCTTTAATCCTGGAACTTTAAATAACGGACTGATATATTATTGGAAAATTGTAAGTTGGGATAATCATGGTAATTCTACAATAGGACCTGTGTGGAATTTTACTACAATACCTGCATCAAATGATCCACCAAATAAACCTCTTACCCCTGAAGGGGACATCTATGGCTATCCTTATATTGCTTATTCATACTGTTCAAATACAACAGATCCAGAGGACGAGGATATATTTTATATGTTTGACTGGGGAGATGGAGAATTTAGTGAATGGTTAGGACCATATCTATCCGGTGAAGGAATATGTGAGAATCATACATGGTCTAATGGAGGAATGTATGATATACGTGTACAAGCAAAAGACATACATGACGATATTGGTGAGTGGTCTGATCCATTGAGTGTCCATATTAATTCTCCGCCTCGTGTACCTAATAAACCTAGTGCACCTGGTTCGACTATTCCTGGGCAAATTTGTTATATTGTTGTTCAGGTTCCATTTGATCCTGAAGGTGATGATGTTTTTATTTTAGTGGATTTTGGTGATGGAAATGATAGTGGGTGGCTTGGGCCAAATGCATCAGGAACTGGATATGAGGTGGCAACCCATGCATGGTATGATCAGGGATTTTATGATGTAAGAGCTAAAGCAAAAGACATTTATTACGAAGAAAGTGAATGGTCAGACCCGCAAATTGTTCATCTGAATCTTCCACCTGAAAAACCTCAAACGCCAACAGGGGAAACCAATGGGCTTACAAATGTTGAATATGAGTATTGTAGTAGCTCTATTGATCCAGGTGATAAAATACAAAGATACCAATTCATTTGGGGAGATGATTCTACCTTGGTATGGGGACCTTTTGATTCAGGAGAAGAGGTATGTCTTACTCATGCTTGGGCTGAACCTGGAGTATATAATGTAACAGTAAGAGCTTTTGATGAATATAATGCTTATAATCTGTCAGATCCATTAGTTGTAACGATTTCTGATCCAGCGCCTGAACTGAATGTCTCTCTTAAAGGAGGAAATGGTATCACTGCAATAATTGAAAACATAGGAACAGCTAATGCAACAGACATCGAATGGACATTAACAATTGAAGGCGGACTGTTAATATTTACAAGAGAATTTAATGGTACGATACCAAATATAATGCCAGGTGAAAAAAATGAAACTGAATTGCTTGGTAGACAATTCTTAGGCCTTGGTATTGGATTAGGGTTTATCGGTGGATTACCAACCATAACCCTTACAGCAGAATGTGCTGAGGGATCATCTGATTCTGTATCAGAGGAGGCAAGGATAATACTAAAAAGTGTTTATATAATCAGGGATACAAGACTAACAAACACTTTTTTTTCTTCTATTTTTTTATAAAACGTGAAAAAAATGTTTGAATAGTGTCTAGACAACAAAAATGATGAAAAAAATAAAAGGATGTGAAAAAAAGATGGAAAAGAAATATATGAAAATTTTTGCATTATTAATTGTGGCTATAATGTCACTAATGATAATTGCAACAGCTGGAGTTAGCGCACAAACACCAACAGTTGGGTCCTCAGTAACCAGAACTGGAACGGGTCAATGGGTCAAACGTTGGGTAAAATATTATACAAGTTGGTGGGACGAGTTGTGGATGGACCCAGGTTATATTGATGCAGGCGGATTTTATGATTATACAGAATCTGGTAGGATTTGGAGAGTTGGTCCACCTAAACAAGGAGAATTTCCATTGGCAGGTCCTATGGGTCCAAAACCAATATAAAAAAAATTGACAGAGAAAAGAATATTGATCTGCTTCGAAAAGAAATAAACAATCATAACTAAAAGTATTGTGGAGAAAACTCGTCAAATAAAATTTATATATTTTCCAATACGAATATTATTATAAGAATTGTTTGGGCGGTGTTCAAACAACAAAGATAATAGAAAATAAGAAAAAAGGATGTGATAAAAAATGAAAAATAAAACAATGAAAATTTTAGGAATAGGGGCTGTTGTACTATTTGTACTAATGGCATTGGCACCATCAGTAACGGCACTGACAGTAAAAAGATGGGGTGTAGATAAGGATGGTGAATTTTATAATCCTCCAGGATCAACCGGTTGGGTGAAGATTATTAGAGACAAATATGGAGAATGGGTCCGCTCTGAGATTATGAAACCTGGTGGCGAACATAGTTTTACTGAAAAAGGCGACATATCATTTGGAGAAGGTCCTCCAATCTTAATAACGCCTCTTGTTATTATATTACCCTAGTCTCCATTAAATCCTGAAGAAATTTAAAATCGTCAAATAAAATTTATATATTTTCTAATACGAATATTATTATAAGAATTGTTTGGACGGTGTCCAGATAATAAAAAGTATGAAAAAAATAAAAGGATGTGAAAATAAAATGAAAAAAATAAGCAAAACAAAAACAATGAAAATATTAGGAATAGTGACCGTTGTGCTATTTGTATTAATGGCATTTTCACCGATGGTAGCGGGACGGCCTGTTGCAGAAAAGATAAAAACGTATGAAAGAACAATAAAACGATTAGAAAGATATAAGGAACTACTCGAGGAAGCCGAAAAAGGAAAGACAACTCAACTGCCTATTTACTATGAACGCTGGATCGAAGACTTAGAGGCGCATAAAGCCCACTTAGAAAGGAAATGGGGGGCCATTTTGGATATCTCTATTTAAGGAAAAAAATGAGACCCAGCGATACCTTTACAGAAACAAATAAAAAGTCAGAGAGGAAGAATAAGATCAATAATAGCAACATAATAAAGCTTTACAAGAATAATAGAAATAATCTTTACCAAACTCTATTTTTTTATTTTTTGTAATGCTCAATATTATTACAGTAGTACTTACACATGGGTGAAAATAAAATGAAATCTACAACTACAATAAAAAAATATTTAGTTTTTTATATACTGATAATATTAGTAGGAGCAAACACTATCCAAATTATAAATGGAGATGATTTTGATATTTCAAATATAAATCAAATATCTGACATTAAATCCAAAGAAGATGGATTATTTGGAGCATTTTTAAAAATGGAAAAACTTGAAGAACATTTTAAATATTCATCAATTCAACAAAATAAAAAAGAAAAACAATTGAACGAATTTTTTGACAATCAACACAATAACAGAGATATAACTATAGATTTTTTAAGATATAATGTTAATGTTTATACTATAGAAGAAATAATAGTTTTTGGATACAATGATGATACCAATATCAGTATTATTAATGAAGCTGGATCAGAAATTTGGTCCGGGATTGTAAATGATAGCGAATATCATATAGAAAATGTAGCCAAGGGACTATATAAAATCGGTGGGGATAAAAAATTTTCTGCTCTAACAGGAGATCCTATTACGCGATCAGTGAATGGGTTTTATGCAGTTGATGAAAATGGTTTTGGCTTAAGTACAAAATTTTACACATACATCAGCGATTATTTATTCATTGATGAATATTTCATTGTATTTTCCTATCATGATGATACCAGTGTTACAATAACAAATATAGACGACCATACAACTGTTTGGTTCGGGACTCTTAATAAAGGAGAGCATTATAATACAACAGATTTATTTGGTAGTTTTATAAAAGTAGAAAGCAACAAGCCAGTATCAGCATTATCTGTTCATGACAGTGGATATTTTGTTCCTTCATCAAATAAAAAATTTTCAGGCACAGAATTTTATACTTATACCATTAGTTCAATATTTACTCCTGGTTTTAAGAGATTTTCTAACTTAAATGTTTATGTCTATGAAGATAATACACACATCATTATAAAAAATACAGAGAATGGAACAATTTATTGGGATGGTTTTAATAACACAGGGGACCTCATTGAAATCTCACATTCAGAAAGTATGTATTATACAATCATTACTGATAAGGATGTTACTGTTTGTGCAATAGGATATCCAGCGCTTACTGGTATTAAGGGCTATTGGCATGGTACCTATTTACCTGATAAATCAGGTAAAGGTATTGGAAAAGAATTTTATACAACAACTCAACCGGACATATCTTTATTTCAAGTAGATTGTGTATTATGGGCCTTTGCTTATGAAGATAGCACCCTTGTAAATATCTACAATCCTGAAACAGAGGAGTTAATAGATTCATATGAATTGCAGCACGGTGAAGCATATGATTTTGATCTTATAAGTGGATTCTGGCATATAGTTAGTAACAAGCCAATTTCAATGTATGAAGGATATCTAGATGCAGCAGCATCATTTGCACCGATTCCAAATTATATCTGGGTTGATGATGACAACATAGATGGACCTTGGATGGGGACTTATGTCTTTCCATACAAAAACATTCAAGACGGAATCGATAATGCTACAGATGGATTTACGGTTATTGTTAAAGATGGATATTATCGCAAAGCTATTGTTATTGACAAATCAATTACTTTGTTAGGTGATGATAAAAATAATACTATTATTCATGGAATAGGAACTGATGGGTCAGTAAAAATAATATCTGATAATGTTTTTTTAAGTGGATTTTGTATTACAGCAAGTGGTTCAAGTAGTTGTGTATCTGGTATTAATATAAAATCAAATAATAACACAATTAAAAATATTATGGTGGTAAACGCACCATCACCTGCTAGTGGACAGATAAAAATTGGAATAAAACTTGAATCAGCTGATTTTAACCTAATTTCAAAAAATATTATTACAGGTCTTATACAAGGTTATCAAAAAACACAAATTGCAATTTATTTAAATAATTCATCGAATAATAAAATAATCGAAAATGAGTTATTGAACAATGATAATGGAGTATTTATCGAAAATTTATCAAATAATAATCAACTATATCATAATGGTTTTTTAAACAATGGAAATAATGCATTTGATGAATGTAGTAACAGTTGGGATAATGGTCCAATTTCAGGTGGTAACTATTGGAACGATTATATTGGAAATGACAATGATAATAATAATATTGGTGACACTCCATATAATATTTCAGGAGGTAGTAATCAAGATAACTACCCATTTATCAATGAAAATGGATGGAATCACATTTTTGTCGATCAAGAAGCTGATGAAAGCTGGTATGATCTTCGACATGTAAGAACCATTCAAGAAGGAATTGATAATGCATCTGAAGGAAATATTGTCTATGTATCCAATGGAACATATCCAGAAAATATACAAATAAATAAACGTCTGACATTAATAGGTGAAGATAAAAATTTAACAATAATTGATGGACAAGAAAATGGAAATGTTGTAACAATTACAAAAGAATATGTAACAATTAATGAATTTACAATTCAAAACAGCAGTTTTTTTACAAATGAAGCTGGAATATTGATAAAATCAGATAATAATATGGTGTCTGATAATATTTTAAAAGAAAATTTATATGGATTATATTTGGAAGGTTCTTCAAATAATAAGATAGAACAAAATACCATTACAAACAACATTGAGGGAATATATCTAAATTCTTATTTAACCCCCTACGAAGGAGGATCAAATAAAAATAGTATTTCAGATAATTATATCGCTAACAATGATGGTAATGCGATACATATTACTGAATCAAATAAAAACATCTTTAAGAATAATCATATTGAAATATCGAATTATAAATATGGATTTTTTTTCCAATTAGTTGATGATTTAGATAATACAATATATCCAACAAATGATGTAAATGGCAGACCGGTCTTGTTATATTCAAATATAAGAGAACAAACCATAATTGATGGAATAAATTCCATTATCAGTCAGGATAGTTATGCTACAAATTATGGTGTGATTAATCTATACAATTGCTCAGAAGTAATAATTAGTAATTGTAATATTGAAAATAATTTACATCATGGTATTTTTCTTTATGATTCATATCAATGTGAAATAATATCAAATGATATTAAATATAATAGTAATGGCATTTATGTAGATGGGGAATCATATAAAAACAACTTAACAGATAATACATGTACAGATAATGATAATGCTGGTATATTTTTATCATATGGATTTACCAATAATTACGAAAAACACAACAACCAATTAATTAACAATAATTGTTCGAACAATGGATTATATGGAATATATTTGTCATTTGGATCAACAAATAATTCTTTACAAAACAATTATTGTTCAAATAATTATGAAACTGGGATTTATCTGGATGTGGAAGCTGATAATAACACAATTTCAAATAACATCTGTCACCAGAACTTCGATGGTATTTTAATAAATGTAAATGTACAAAATACTTTATTAAAAGATAATGATTGTACCCAAAATTTTAATAATGGTATTAATTTAATGGGAAATTATAATCACATTGAAAATAATAATTGCAGTAGAAATAATAATGGAATGTATATAGGGTATGCCAATAATAACCATATTTTTGAAAACACAATTAGAGATAACCAAGGATCTGGTATATATCTTTTAATGTCTGAAAATAATCTAATAGAAAATAATTTGTGTCATTCTAACTACTATGGTATTAATGTAGACGTTTTAGCACGCAACAATACATTCACAAAAAATAACATTTCACAAAATACCAACTATGGTATAACAATTGGATCTCAAAATGATATTAATAAGATCTATAACAATATTTTTATTGATAATAATGGTGTTAATACTCAAGTTTATGATGATAGCAATAATTTTTGGAATGAAACATATCCAACAGGTGGAAATTATTGGAGTGATTTTGATGAAACTCATGAGGGAGCATATGATGATTATATAGGAGAAAATCAAGATATGTTAGATGCCTTGGGTGATGGCATTGTTGATAAAGGTATAGTTGTGGGTGGTGGTTTAAATCCATATAATATAGATGGCAGCGGAGGTAATCAGGATATATATCCATTTAAAGATCAGGATGGCTGGATACCAGAGCAATGGTCAATGTTCCGACATGATCCTCAACATATAGGGTTTTCAACTTCTGCTGCTCCAGTTTGTCCTGCATTATGTAAGCAACGAAACAAAATCTGTCTTTTATGATTTGTCAGTTAATCAATATATTTTTTTAGATTATCTAAAATGATTTCAGCTGTCCATTTCGCGACATTACCAGAGACAACTGGACATTTATCAACATGAGCACCTGCTTTTTCAAATTCCCTATAGTCTATTGGATTCATGAGATTAAATGTTCTGCCAAATAGTTTTTTATGAATATCACAACAGAGAGGAGATCCATATTCATCTAAGAATTTATCATACAGTTTTTGCGAAAATTTAAACACCCTTCGTTTCTTTTTCCCTTTGTTAAAATCATCATAATCTCGGCCAACAAGAGAACTTATAGCTAAAAGCCCACCTATGAGAGCCCCGCATGTCCCTTTTGTAGAAAGAGCGGTTCCTCCAGCAAGTGCATCTGCTGATTTAATAGTTGCTTTATCTCCGATATTAAGGGTTTCAAATATTGCAGCAAGCACACATTGAGGACAACTACCTCGTTCTGCTTCATACTTAAAAGCAAGATCATATGCTTTTTTGGGTAATTGATGTTTTGATTCCATCAAATCATACAATGCTATTCAATTTATAAATTTTTTAGGTGGCTTAGTCTTTGGAATAAAGTGTATATTAAAGACATGTGTGGAGTGGACGAATCTTCAACCTCTTCTTGCATGTGGATGGCAAATGGTTGATCATCAAGAACCTTAAAATCATACATAACTAGATGATAACCCTCTATTTCGATAGTGACTCGATAGGTGGCATCATATTCAAGCTCAAGTATACAGGTTCCATTTAGATCAGTTATATTGGTATCAAAATGATCGGTATCACGCCCATACGCCTCAACTGCTGCATAGGGTATTTCACAATCTTGACATCCACCTTCTCCATAAACACCAATTGAAATCTCTGCATAAAAAACTGATCGATCCCCATCACCAGATATTTGAATCTCCTTTTTCTCCTATAATCTATAGTTTAGTAACATTTAATCTATTACAAATCCTTTTTTCCATTAAACTCAAAAGAGATGAGAAAAAAAGAAAGCATAATTATTACGCTCATTTGACTCCTCAATTACTTGCAAGCTATCAGCAAATGCACATAACGAGTATAAATCTGGATATATCTCCCAGGTAATCATTGACTCGACTGTTTCTCCTACACTCAACGAGAATATCTCCACAGTACCAATGGTAACTATATTGATTTGAGCATCCTTAAAATCATCATTTTTTAATACATTAAGTGGGTCTAATGTCGAAGTATACCCATAGAACGATATCTGAAACGGTACTCGAGTATCTTCAGTACCGTTATTCATAACAGCAGCTTTTAACATTATGACAGTATCGTTCAGGTGTTGTATTGAAAAATTTGTAATGATCAAATCTGGTAATGGATTATATGGTTCCATCAAAGGATAAAGATCTTGATAACTTCCGCCTGGAATATCGTATGGATCATCACCAATACCATCACTATCATGATCTATGCCAGTATAATCATCCCAGTAGTTGCCACCAGAAGGATAGTCGTTATCCCATTTATTGGAATATACTGGTAAGCTAAATTCAGTATTATTGGCAACATGTATATTATTTCTAATGAAATTATTGTGATACATATGATTACCCTTTGAAATTATTACAAGACCGAATTCGTTATCTATAATATCATTCCCATAGATTTTATTATTATTAGATAATTCTGCTGTTGCAATTCCCATAAAATTACCAAGGGCAATCTCATTATTGGTAATCACATTATTCGAGGATGAATGCCATAACCAAATCCCTATTGAATCATGTCCATAAATAGAATTTTCTTTTATTGTATTCACACTTGCATATTCAAGAAAAATTCCATAATCTCCATTGTTTGATAGAATATTTGTTGTAATAGTATTGTATTTTGAATGCCAAAGGAAGATTGAAAGATCATTTTCAAATATTGTATTATATCCTATGAAGTTATTATTTGAATTACGGAGTTTGATGCTATTCTTAGTTACTTCACTTATAATATTATCAGATATTGAATTTTCAACTGAAAAATCTAAAAATATTCCATAACCATTTTGTGATGTTATTAAATTTCTTATTATAGAACATTTTGATCCATTATCAATATATATTCCGTTATAATTATTAGATATGATATTATTGGTAATATTACAGTTTAATAAATCCTTTAGATATATAGCATAAAAAACATTATTTTTAATTATATTTCCATTGATTTCACAATAATCTGACGATATTTTTAATCCTGAACTTGCTAGAACGTTATTACTATTTTGGATAGTAAACCCACTTATACTTACGTTATCAGCTGTAATTTTCACAACATCATGATTGCTATCAATAATAGTATTGTTCTTATCCTCACCTTGAAGTGTAAGTGGTTTATTGATTTCAATACATTCATTGTATACATCATTTCTTACTTCAATTATATTTCCAAAGTCTGCAGCATCTATTGCATCCTGAATAGCCCAATATACAGTTTTTTTATCAACATTAAAAACACGTGGATGACGTATAATTATATATGTTGTATCATTACTGTATGTACCCTTACTATCAGTAACTCTCATTGTGATTGAATAGTTACCAACTTTACTATAATTATGAACAGGATTGGAATCTTTGGATGAATTACCATCACCAAAATCCCAATGATACGTATATGGAGGAAATCCCCCTATTAATGAGCTGTTAAAATGAATTTTCTCTGCAACTGCTTTTTCATAAGGCCCAGGAACATTTACTATCGGCACGCCTCCAGTTATATTCAAGGCAGGATCCCCTAAGAGGTTATACTCTGGATATGCTTTACGATCATGGTATCTACGGAGAATTGCATCGGCAATAATATCACCTACGATGTATTTTGATCTTTTAATAACAGATTCAAACAAGGGAAGAGTAAAACCAGGACGCATCGATGTGCCATTTGATGAACCGAAAAATATAATTCCACCGCCATCGGGTTTATTTAAGAAAAGTTCACCTAAACAATCAATATCATCTTGAAATTTACCAGTGTCGCAGCCCATACTATATATTATTGGAAGTTTCCTTCCATTTATCAATTGGTTCATGCCAACAACAGAGTTAAAAATCTCCCATGCAAGGATGTTCCCATGCCCATAATAGCGGATAATCCCTCTTCCCTCATTGATATTTTCAATTACATCATTAGTAGCAGAATTAATATTATTATAGTCATTCCTAAACACTTCAGATACTTGCCATCCTTCCGATTCCAGTAATTCTTCTTTTACATATCTGTAATAATGTTCAGCACCAATCGTACCTCTCCCCATCATGACTTTTGTATGCCAGTCACCTGACACTGGGTTTTGTTCATATTGAATGGTTTTATTTGTAATTATATTCAATTCTGTTTGATTATCCACAGAAAACCGGCCAATCATGATATCCGGAAGAAGATCATCCTGCATGCAACCATACCAGCGATCAACAGCTATAATTGCACTCCCCCAAGTGTTAAGAGCAAGGTGTGTAGTTACAAAAGGAGTATCACCGACAAGTAAAATATATCCTACATGGTTATCATCCATTTGTGGCGCTGACCAGTTACTAAAGACGTATTTGATAAAGTCTTTGATGTTTGTATCACTATTTCCTCCGATAAATGAATCATTAACACTTACAACTGCGACGTCAAATCTGTTGTATATAGCGCGATGGTGTGCAAGTTCATTCAATTTATTATCAAATGTTCCATTATCGTAATCTTGTTTTGCAGAAGTATAAAATGGGTCGTTTGTTATTATTAAATAATCTGCTGAGTTACTTGTATCTGAAAGATCATCTGGATACGATACATTTCCTTGTGTTGGTTTAGAATTTATGCCATGAGTCGATGTTGTTTTTAAATGATTGTAGTTTAAGATTATATCCGAGCAAATATTATCAAATGGCCCAGTACTTTTAATCCAACTTTCTGTGTTTTGATTATATTTAATTTCCACAGTTAATGTGGTATATATTCGTAATTCATTAGTTACTGGATTATATTGAATTGGATTAATAACTAGTTGGGCTACTCTTAAATCCCGTATATATGAATTTCTTTCAATTTCTACCAGCCTTTCTGGATAAAAACCATCGGTGGAATAAAAGTCTTCATCGATAGAGAATACTTCATCAAGATAGCTATAACCATCTAATGATTCTATTTTTATTAGATTTGGAACTGGATTTATGTTGTAATTATACATTGTTGTATGTTCCGTACTAAGAATTTCAATTTCTATATCAACTGGTGATTCGGGTATTGCTAAAAGTTCAGTTTTTACTGGAAGTTGTGGTTTACCAATTTCAGTTGTATATGAATAATCAGAGAGAAATAATGTATGGTAATTCTCATTTCCTATAGATTCGGGTTCTATGATTAGATCATCGATGTTGATTGAGTTTTCTATTTCAATTCCTGAATTATCTGATGAAAGTAGTTTTACTTCAGTATTTTGTTTCTGCTCTAAATTTTGTCCTTTATACAATGTGTTTATTTCTTTAGTCCCGTTTACTTCATCTGAAAAGATTGTGTTTTTTTTATTGGGGTTTACACTTATACATGGTGCAGTACTTGTTCCAACGAATAGCATTATTATTCCTATCACTAGCGTTTTAGTAAAAATATTTTGCTTCATCTTATTTTCCCCAGATCTTGTTTCGTTTGACATTATCAAACGTACATATAATTGTATTTTGCAATATATAATGTTTTCTATAATATTATTTATATCGAATAGATGCACATATTTTGCGCTGACCTTTGTTTCAGAAAACAATAAAGATCTACATAAATAATTAAAGAATAAGCAAGCTTATAGGCTTTTTCTGATAATTGCTATTTGGATTCCATTTGTTTGAATAACAATATTTAATTTATTAATTTTTCAGGTATCTTAGTCTTTGGAATAAAGTGTATATTAAAGACATGTGTGGAGTGGACGAATCTTCAACCTCTTCTTGCATGTGGATGGCAAATGGTTGATCATCAAGAACCTTAAAATCATACATAACTAGAGTATATCCCTCTACTTCGATAGTTACTCTATATGTAGCATCATATTCAAGCTCAAGTATACAAGTCCCATTTAGATCAGTTATATTGGTATCAAAATAATCTGTATCACATCCATAGGCCTCAACTGCTGCGTAGGGTATTTCACAATCTTGACATCCATCTTCTCCATAAACACCAATTGAAATCTCTGCATAAAATTCTGATCGATCTCCATCACCAGATATTTGAATTTCGTTTTTCTCCTGTTGGAGCGAACTATACCCAGCGTTTGCTGCAATGATGATCGAAAATATTACAAGCAGCATTATTGCTGTTTTTAAAACAGCAGATCGTATTTTTTTCATATTTACACCCAATATTAACCTATCATTCATAGTTAAAGATTGTTTTGATCTACCTTACTAGTATAAAGGGACCAAAAACAAATCCTGTAGTTGAGTATACGGTGGTTTCTGCTGTAATGGTTATATCTATTTTACCGAATCCCAATATTGTCTCATTTGTTTTAACTATAATGCTTTCTTCTGGAGCTAGATTTTCTACCGTTCCTTCTCTATATGTATCTATCCTACTAAGAATTCCTCCAGTTACCGTAATACTCCAATCTACAACAGGTAACTCCTCCATTCCATTATTTACAATATCTGCAACAACACCGAAAAGCTCACCAGTAACTGTTATAAGAAATACTGGAGGCTCCATATGAACAGAGAGAGAGTCAGACCAGTCTGTCTCATGCCCACCCCCACCGGTATCTTTTGCTTTGACTTTTATCTCATAATCACCTTCTTCATCCCAAGTATGTTCTGCAGTTGCCATTGCACCTGAATTAAATGGACCTACCCATCCACTATTTGTTCCATCATCCCAGTCAAACATGTAATAGATTTTATCTCCATTAGGATCTGTTGTATCTGTCGTGTAGAAATATTCAATGCCAATGTTTCCATCTGTTGGTCCTTCTGGTAGATTAGGTATTTCAGGTGGGTTCATTTCTTCATTATTTGTTATACTAACATCGATCTGAATATTTCCACCACCAAGCCATTCTAAGGATAAACTTAGATTTAATTCGTGAACATCTCTATCTCCAGATGATACTATTCTTGACCTATACGGAGATTCAGTATCATATCCACCCACAAGAACTTTATATCCTCCGTCAAAGAACGCTGATGGATATCCTGCAAGATTATATTGATTGACTCGAGCTTGTGCATCAGAATTCATATCAGCAACAAGAGCAACATAATAAAATGGATAATCTCCAGAGGAATATACACTATATAATGCATGTCCCATAGCTGGACAATATTGACACCAAGTAGCTGTTCCTTCTTCAATAAATACTGTATGAGTAAAATCTTCTGTCACCTGATTGTAATCAGTTTCTCCCGGATGAGCTCCAGCTGCAGCATCAACATAATATGCATCAAATGGATTTTCTGATGGCGGATATGCATATTGTAGTATGCCTTCTGGGTTGAAAACAGCAGCCATCACCATGATGTTATCTTCATATACTTCACCATTCCATGTAATTGTATCTTGATATGTGTCAAGATAGTCTATTGATAGCTGTTCGGTAGATACTATATCTAAAAGAGCGTAATGATATGGTTGCCCATCATACATGTCCCATCTTGATTCTGGCTCAATGATGTATACTCGAAGTGTTCCGTCATATGGAAGGCTGTCTCTTGATTCTGAAACAGGTAAATTATTATCTTTGTCACTTGTATCTGAAGTTATCATTGCCATTGATACAAATGATGAAAGCACCATGAGTGTTACTATACCAGCCCCAATAAATTTACTTATATTTTTGTTTATCTTCATATTTTTTCCCCATTAATATTAACAACTGTTAACTTTATATATTTTTCCTATAGATATATATGGCTAACATAATATAAATTCTTTCTTTAAAATTATTTAATAAGAGAGGATTGAAGCCATAAATAATCAAAAAATATAAAACAATATATCAGGCCATTTAGAAATCTTTATTAAATCATATATTCTTCTGAAAATGGTCAGAAAAATGGATGATACAGTAATATTTATTAAAAAAGACGAGGAGAAAAGCAAAACAAAAAAACCAGGGAAACTGTATAGATTAATGGTTAAATCAAAAAAGATGGAGGCAATAATAGCTGAACTTGAGCCACACGCTGAATCAAGATGGTTCAAACACAATGGCGAAGAAATGCATCTTGTCCTCCATGGAGAAATGGAATACACCGTAGGTGAAAAATCCTATAAACTTAGTGAAGGAGATGTTCTCTGGCATCAATCATCACAAAAACATAAGGCTATAAATATAGGAGATAAAAAAGTAACGTACATAACAGTAGGAAGTCCTCCAACATTAATGTGGTCTGACCTATAATTCATTAAAATATAAACAATCTCCACTCATTATTTTTTTCTGTTCACCAGAATCTGTACGCACTAGTAAAAATCCTGATTTATCAACATCATAGGCTTTTCCAATGATCTCATCAGAAGATGTCACAATCTTTACACGTCTATCAAGCGTATCTGACAACATCTTCCACTCAGAGATAATGCAGTCAAATTCTTCATTGAGAAACATGGCATAATATGTATCGAACGACAACAACAGGTTTTCTAAAAACTTGTGATAGTCAACAACAGTGTGAAGCTCATGCAAAAGAGATGTGACCGAATCTTTAAGTTCACTCGAAAAAAGGTTCACATCAATGTTTAGGTTAACACCGATACCCAAAATCACATGGCGCAACTGATTCTCATTTACATCTGATTCAAGTAATATCCCAGCTATCTTTTTTTTATGTACTCGGATATCATTTGGCCATTTTATAGTAGAAGAAAGACCTTGGTTACTAATTGTCGTCGAAACTGCAAGAGCAGCAACTAACGGAAGTAGCGTTATTTTATCAGGTGAAACATCTGGTTTTAAAATTATCGAAAGATACAGCCCACCATCTGGGGACTCCCATCTTCTATTAAATCTACCTCTACCAGATTTTTGCATTTGAGTAATAACTACAGTTCCTTCTACTTCGCCATCTTTTACAAGTTCTTTTGCCTTACTATTTGCTGAGGGAAGCGTATCAAATACAACAAATTTCTTTACAAAACCAATATTGATTCTTTTAGATAACTCCAGGGTTTTGTCTATAAAATCATCGTTATTCATATTTTACTAGTATTAACGTTTAGATTATTTAATCTGTTGAGAACTATTCGTAGCAATAATTACTGCTTGTACTGCTGCCATCGCAGCAGCAGTTCTCGGAGCAGACGACTGTGCCTTCATTTCTTTTACATGCTGCACTACTTTATCAAGAATGTTATATCTTGGAATAAAGCTTGTATCATATTCTCCTTTTATCCATTGTGGGTTATCCATCACAACTTGATGAAAGGGGATATTATGACGAACACCACCGATTTGAAACTCCCAGAGAGCTCTTTTTGTTCGCTCAATTGCCCGAGGTCGATCTTCTGCCCAGATAATGAGTTTGGCAATCATTGAATCATAAAACGGTGGAATAGTAAAACCTTGATAGACACCAGAATCTATTCTCACACCAGGACCACTAGGCTCTGCATACCTAACTATCTTACTTGGTGCAGGCATAAAATTATTAAGCGGATCTTCTGCATTTATTCTACATTCAATTGCATGACCTCTCGGCTGAATATCTTCTTGAGAGTATTCAAGTTCAAATCCAGATGCAACACGAATTTGTTCCCTTGCAAGATCAACGCCAGTAATCGCCTCTGTAATGGGATGTTCAACTTGAAGCCTTGTGTTCATTTCTAAAAAATAATATTTACCATTCTTAAACATAAACTCACAAGTCCCCGCATTATAATATCCCGCTGTTTTTGCAGCAAGTATCGCTTGTTCTCCTATTTCTTCACGTAGCTCTGGAGTGAGTGCGCAAGAGGGAGTTTCTTCGATAAGCTTCTGATGACGTCTCTGAACACTACATTCACGTTCATAACAATGAATAATATGACCTTTTTTATCACCAATAATTTGAAATTCTATATGAC
>SDBT01005608.1_pt1 | contig 21012 bp, 15 predicted proteins | sample 2277101 | NCBI WGS metagenome assembly SDBT01 (sample SAMN10404973, study PRJNA504765) | marine sediment metagenome | isolation source: marine sediment core GS10_PC15, 103 cmbsf | place: Arctic Ocean: Southern Knipovich Ridge | collected 2010
CCCTTGAGGAGGTCGGAGATGAAGTCAATCATTGCATTGCTCATCGCCTTGTGGGTATGCACGTCTTGTGTATCACTCGATAAGCAGACACCCCTGCACAAAGCCGCAGAAGCAGGAGATGTCAATGCGGTCAAAACATTGCTCGCCGGCTGGACCAGGCTCAACGCGAAGGACGCTTATGGCTGGACGCCGCTGCACAGGGCGGCGTTAGGGGGCCATATCGAGATCGCCAAGCTACTGCTTGAGGCCGGGGCCGAAGTCAATGCCAAGACCGACGATGGCAATACGCCGCTGGACTGCGCTGTGGCGCGTGGCCATGCCGAGATCGTCAAGCTACTGCTCGAAGCTGGGGCCGAGGCCAGTGCCAAGAGCGCGTCTGGCAGGACGCTGCTGCACTGGGCGGCACGGTGGGGCCATACCGAGGTGGTCAAGGTGCTGCTCGCGGTAGGGGCCAAGGTTAATGCCAAGAGCAAGTGGGACGAGACGCCGCTGCACGAGGTGGCAATCGATGGCCATACCGAAGCGGCTAGGATTCTGCTTAAGGCTGGGGTGGAGGTCGACGCCAAGGCCAAAAATGGCGAAACGCCGTTGCACTGGGCGGCACGGTGGGGCCAAACCGGGGTGGTCAAGGTGCTGCTCGCCGCTGGGGCCGACGTGAATGCCAAGGATTGGGGCGGCGAAACGCCGTTGCACTGGGCGGCATGGGGGGGCTGTACTGGGGCGGCCAGGATTCTGCTTAAGGCCGGGGCCAAGGTTAATGCCAAGGACAAAGACGGCAGGACACCGTTGGCCTGGGCGGCATTCGGGGAACATACCGAGACGCTCAGGCTGCTGCTTGCGGCCGGGGCCGACGTTAATGGCAAGGACAAGGATGGCGAAACGCCGCTGGATTGGACACGGTGGAAGGGAAAGGAAATCAAGCAACTCCTCCTTAAACACGGGGCGAAAACCGGCGCTGAACTGGACGCAGAAGCTAAGCAGGGCCAGCAAGAATGAACCGGCTGGGCAAAATACTGACCCGGTCATCCGACCGGGCAAGCGCTGGGCCTGGCGAGAAAGCGGGCCTGGCAATTGCCGGCTAACGGAACAAACAATTCCTGCCGGCGGCGAACTCGCCCCTGGACGGGGGTCCTGGCTGAACTGAACCCTATTGGGGACATTGAATCATAAGAAACCGTGAACGCTATGTGAGGACCCTGCGTTATGAGTCGGTGGACCGCCCACCCCTGCTCTTGCCCGGCGGGCCGTGGGGGACGACGCTAAAACGCTGGCAGCAGGAGGGGCTGCCGGCCGGATGCGATCTGCGCGAATACTTCAATGCTGAATCGGTACCGATAGCGCCTGCAGGTGTCGACACCTTGCTGTGGCCTGCATTTGAAGAGAGAATCCTCGAAGAATACGATGACTTCGTGGTCAAAATCGACCATCACGGCGTGAAGGTGAGGAACTTTAAGGATGATAGCTCCATGCCTGAGCACCTGGAGTATCCTGTCAAAGGGCCCCAGGATCTGCCATGGATACGAGAACACCTTGACTGGAATACTCCGGGAAGAATCCAGGATGACTGGTTGGAGAAGGCGAAGCAGCTTCGCGAAGCCGGAGGGCTGGTCTTCTGTAATGGCGGCACCTACTTCGCGTTCTTTAACGAGCATATGGGCACCGACGCTGTGCTCTACGCCTATTTTGACCATCCGGAGTTCATTCATGAAGTGAACGACCTCCTGTGCGGACTCTGTGAAAACGCCCTGAATCTTATTCTGCCGCAGTTCAAGCTTGACCATATCGGCTACCACGAAGATATGGCCTACAAGAACGGCAGCTTGATCTCTCCCGACCTGTTCAGGGAGTTCATGACTCCCTATTACAAACGGGTCGCCAGAATCGCTCAAGCCCATGGCGTGGACCAGCACGTCATGGACAGTGATGGTGATATAAGGCAGCTGATCCCACTCTGGTTGGAGTGCGGAATCAACGTAGTGGCGCCACTGGAAGTTGCCGCCGGAATGGATGTAGTTGCATTGCGTGAAGAGTATGGAACGCAACTCTCCATGATCGGAGGCTTTGACAAGCGAATCATGGCCTCGACCAGAAAGGAGATCAAGAAAGAGTTCGAGCGTCTGGCGCCGGTTATTGACGGCGGTGGCTACATTCTCGGTTGTGACCACGGGGTACCCCATGATGTCTCGTTCGAAAACTACTCATACCTGGTTGAATTATTGAAAACCCATTACGGGCTCAAATAGAGGAAGAAGCAGATGAATATCGTATTTATTGGTGGTGGCTCGTTACGGCTGCTCCCCATTCTGAGAGGCGTGTTCAAGTGTCACAAAGGCGTCTTTGATCAGGGCGAGATCCGCTTAGTCGACCGTGATATTTCCCGGGCGGAACTCGTCGGCAAGATGATTATGAAATGCCCTGAATACCGGGAATTATCATCATGTAAAATCAGTTGGGGAGACAACCTGGACGAGATGCTGCCAGGCGCCGATGTTCTCTATGTCACCATGGCTGTCGGCAACCGGCTGAATTACCATAAGGCTCTGGGAATCTGTGAGAGATTGGGCTTCCTCGCAGGCGATCAACTTTCTCCCGAAGGTGCGGTGCTCTCCCTGATCGGCGGGAGCATTATTCTCGAATTCGCGCGGAAGATGGAGAAGCACTGTCCCGATGCGATGATGCTAATCTTTGCCAACCCGGTTGCGGTGTATAGCGGCATGGTCAACAACCATAGCAAAATAAGGGCCCTGGGAATCTGCGGCGGCTACGCTAATCATCGCTATGACTTGACCAGAATCATCTTTGGTGAAAACAAACATCGAGACGGTTATGATATTGATGCCGCCGGCGTCAATCATTGCTCATTGATTATGGGCGGGACCTATGAAGGCGAGGATATTTTCAAGCTCTTAGACAACGCTTTGACACCTGACTGGCAACCGCCCGAGGAGTGCAACCCCTGTCTGAAATTCACCCTCTCCAAGATGGTCGAGATGTATAAGAAAACCGGCACCATGGTCTTCTCTACGGAGGGTGATGGTTTTGCCCATCTATGCTATGACGAGTCCAGAGCCGCAGCCCGGAAGTGCTGGGGGTCCAACCTGGATAAGACAGAAGAGGAGTTGATCGAGGGCGATAAGAAGCACTCTCAGATGATCAAGGCAGCTTATGCCAAATGCCATGAGACCGTTGCAAGGGATCTCGAGGAGGATTTTTGGCAACGTGCTGCCCAGGAGTTTCCTCATTTCGGCATGAATGAACTCGATGTGACCCTACCCATCCTGAGCGCACTGGCCGGTCTGGGACCAGAAAAGATTGTCGCAAGCCAACCCAACAATGGAGCAGTGAGAGCGTTCAAGGATCGTACGGTCATGGAATACTCAATCCTGGTTGACGAAAATGGCGCCAGGCCCGCCGGCGACTATGAAATACCGGATACCTTTCACGGCCTGATGAGCGCACTGGCCACCCACCAGACATTGTTGGGAGATGCCGTTGCAAGCAAGGACCCCAAAATCCTGGCCCAGGCCGTCTTTGCCTACCCCATACTCCAGGGAACCGAAGCATCAAAGCAGGTCTGGACCGAACTCCTGGACCTCTTCGCCGACGAGTACCCGGCAGAATTGCACGGGGCGCTTAAGTACCTGTAGGAAGCCATACATGTCTGTTTCTGCACAAATCACCGAAGCTGCCGAAGCATTCAAAGCGGAGCTTGACGAGCATCCTGAATGTCGTTCGGATCTTCGTGACCAGGCGGCCTCGAGCGGGACACCTCATCCCCATGCCGTCTTCTATCTGGGGCGCTTTCCCGATCTTGAACAGGGCGAGGGGAAACACGCCCCACCACCCCCGCCGCAGTCGCCGGAAGAGAAACTGCTTGGTTGTTTGCAGGGCGCCGGCAATGCCATCAAAATGCTCCAGCCCATCGGGGCAGCGCGCGGCGTGGGCAAAGGGCCCGGCACCATGGCGGCATCATTCGGGATTCGGCTCAACCCGGAATTAGGCTTCTGCCCGGAAGGCAAGCGCCCGCTGGGCGAGGTACTGCGGGAAGGGCTTCCAGACCCGGAGACGAGCGGAATCTTCCCGGAGATGCGGGAGGACATCGAAATCACCAAGGCGCTGACGCCCGAGTGGTTTAAGCTCGGCCTCCCGGATATGCAGGGGCCGTTCAATATCGCCCATATGGTGCTGGGAGATGACGCGTTTATTGCGCCGCTTGCCGACCCGGGAGAGTGGCAAGAATTTATGCAACTGGTCACGGAGCTCTTTATCGCCGCGCACCGGACGCTCATGCGCTGGATCGGACCGGAGCGTCTTCCGGCCAATCCCTGTGGCTGCCACCGCATCGCCGAATGCAGCGTGAACATGGTCTCAACAGAATTCTATCTGGAGCATGTTCTGGAGTATGACAGGCAGATCGCTGACTACTACGGCGACGTCTCGATCCATCCCTGCAGCGGCCCGCACGTGTTCCACGTCACCCTGGAAAACCTGCCAAACGTGATTTGCACCGAAGCCGGAAATATGATCAACCCCATGACCGCCGGTTCAATATCGGTGGACGAAGCGCTTGCCGCCATCGGTGACCGCCCCATTGTGCTGAGCGTCGGTGAAGAACTGCCCGCGGGCGAAGAAGAAGCGACGATCCGCCGTATCTTCGACCTTATGGCGGCCAACCCGCGCGCCATCGCCGGCGGGTTCACAAGCCTCGGCTGGAAGAAGGGGGATGAAGCGAAAATGCGCGAGGTACACCAGCGCATGAACGAGTACTACGCCAGTCTGGTAGAAGGATAGAGGAATGGCTTTGTGCCCAGAACATCAGCCGAGAAAGAGGGACCTGCCCCGGTGGTGTTTGGCCTGGGTGTCCGCTGGTGGTATAATTCACGGGCAGTTCAGGGCATTCGTTTGCTTGATATGGTGGATATTAACGATATTGAGGGTGTGCGGTATGTCTGTAAATGGGATGAAGAATGACCCCCCGCAGCGCAGGAGGCGAGCAAGATGAGTCGCGAACCGACCGGCAAACCGGCGGCTTTGGGCGAGCTATGGTATAGCATTCAGACCTGGCTTTTCCCGGCACTTTTGCAAGAGCCTCTCATATAAACGAAGCGGGAAGCGGACGCCAAACACGTACCCCGGGGGCTATGCTGAATCCGACCCGTGGGGCCGGTCGCCCCGCGCTACCTTCGCGTTAATCACCTCCACAAAACCAGCGACGCTTTTCTTGCACATAGACTCTCCCCATTCCGCCGTGGCAAGCTCGGATTCGTCGCCCGGATACCAACAGAAAAGGTAATCATTCTCGCGGAGCAGGCTGAGGTCGGTATTTTCTGGCCGCAGGTAGAGCATCCATGAGGTTTCGTTCTTGCCCGCATGGTCGTATTGCCCATGTGGCGGCACCATCAATTCGACGTTCGTAGGAGCCAGTTTTCCCTCCGCCGCCCAGCCAGTGCCGAGGCCCACCCCGGAGCTCAGCGAGGCATGATAGGCCTGAATCGCCATTTGGGTCGCTCTCGCCTGCGCGCCGCCCAACCCCTGATGAACTTGTACGAAAACCACGTCGCACCAGCCCATTGCCGCCATGCCTGTAATGAGGCCCGCGACGAAATTGTAGTAGCGATGTCCATCAATATCGGTGGTGGCGAGTTCGGGCCCGGAAACACCGTAGCACGTCGGGCCAAACCAAATGGTTGGGGCAACGACGGCGCAAGCTTGCTCGGCAGCTTTGAGCAGAGGGTCCTGCGCTTCGTATCCATCGCAACCGATAGGATTCTGATTTCCATGGTTCTCGAGGACCCCGCTGGGAATGAACAAGGGGTAACCTTTCGCCACGCAATCCCGGAGATGATTGGGGGTCAACTGCTCGAGCCGAAGGGGGAGGTCCCCCGCTCGCAAAGCGAAATCCGGCTGGCTGGGGCGCTTCAGCTCGTGGCGTGCGTAACGTTTCCAATTCAGCGTGTCCCGAGCCGGGTTATCCCACCAATTGGTCCCAATCTCTGGGTCCTTCCATAGATCATTGAACAGGTTTGCCAGAACAAACTCGCACACCGATACTAGCGTTGCGCTGCGAGTCGGATCGTCTGCGTCCACGTAGGTAACTATGCTCACGGTGCGGAAACCGACGGCATAGAGCGTGGTCAAGACGTTCTCCAGATACAATGCGAATGAGTGCACCTGAATGTCGAAAGTGCCATCCTCCGGCTTGCCGTGCAGGTACCCGGTGGGGCAATACCAGATCACGGGTGCGATGATGGCACTGTGCTCCTTCGCCAGCGCGATCAACGCTTCGTCCTGGTATGGATCAAAGCCCAGCGGCTCGTCCGGTCCGGAGGCATCCAGGGCGGCAACGGGAACCAGGCATCCGGCATTCCTGGCGACGGCGTCCGTCACCTGGCACACGCGCAACGCTTCCAACCTGGAAGGGAGTTCAACTTCGTCTCGTGGATAGCACGATGTATTGTGTATATAGGGTTTGGCCATTGCGTAGATCCTCAGTGCAAAAGGTTAAATTAGATCCCGGAAACACCAGGCGAGGGTAGCACTATTCGCTGGTTAGGCAGTATAGTTCCGGAGCCCGGGTTGTCGAACGGGATTTGAAGAAAGACTTGATTCAGCGCCGGCAGCTAACTCCCTGACTGAAAGCCCGGCTTCGGTCACTTCCGCCTTCTCGTTCATCGTAGTTTCCTATCAGACTAATCGTTGTTTTGCAGACGAGCCCGGCAGAGGGTGCGAACGGCCGGCACGGGAGTCTGCTGTTGAATGGTCGCCAGCGATTTCCTCGCCGCCGGAGAAAGCTTCGCCGGCTCACCGGCAGCCAGAGCCAGGAGGAGCGCCTCGGTGGCGAACTCGCCACGCCACTCTTTCGCCTTTGCGGTCAGCCCTGACCAGGCAGCGGGAGGAAGGCGGCGAAGCACGTTTTGGATACGACGGTTTCTGCCCTTCAGATAACCGATCCTTTCCCGAGCCTGCTTCTGCTCCCGCACCATTCCCGGAGAGGGGTTTCTGGTGCGGTGCTCCGACAGGTCGATGGCGAACTCCTGCTCTCGTGAATTCCGGATCAGGCGATCGACAATCCAGCTTGCGGCTTCCGGATTGCCCATGGCCGCCAAAGCTGCCATGCACATCTCTTCCACATCACGCTGGCGATCGGCCAGCATCGGCGTCTTGTCCCGGCCGTGTTGCCACCGAGTCAACGCCTGGCGAAGCGCCGGGATCAGCTTGGGGTCGGCCAGCTCGGCCAGGGCTTGCGCCGCGGCCAGACGCAACCCTTCATCGCTGCCGTCGGGGACCTTCATTTTCGCAATGGCGCCACCGGCAGCATCTGACTGCAACGCCCTTGGTCCTTGTGCGATGATTTTCACCATGAACGGGCCGGCGTCCTTGCGCTGACCCAATGCAGCCAGGCGCAACCCGAGGGCGACCGTTCCGGGCGCCGTGGACTTCATCAACTCGCGGTGCGGCTCTGCGGCCAGGCGTGGGGTCAGGTACGGCGAAACCGCGCGAAAGATGATCTCGGCTTCGTTCGGTCGAAGCCGGGCATTGCTCCCGGCCACTGCCTGCAGAACAGCTCGGGCAAAGTCAGCATTCCGCGTCAGCTTCGCCAGCTTGGCCAGGTCCTTGCCCGTACCACCGGCGGCTGCTTTGTCCGCGTCGTCCTCATCGTCAAGCAGTCCGTCCAGAGCATCCTCTCCGATCTCGCTCAGCCGAGCCCTCGCTTTGCGGACCTTGTCCGCCGGTACCGGCGTGCGCGGCAGGACGATAGCGGCGGTCGGCGCCAGCCTCGCCAGGATCATGCTCATGGCCTTGGGCCACCCCGGCCAGTCCCAGAAAGCAGTCTCGCCTGCTGCCGGGTCGCCGCAGACCGTGCCCGCAAAGACCGCGATCCGGCCCTTCCCGACTTTGCCCGTTACCAGGATGGGAGCCTTGCCGGCGCTCAGCAGCACTTGACTGCGGGCTTTCGGTTTTACGCCCTGGTGGATCCAGTACACGCGGGGCTTGGCGGACCAGTCGAGTTTTCCTAGGCCACTGCCTTTGGCCGGGCGCAGAACCGCTGCCTTTGCCAAAGCCAACTCCGGCGACTTCGTTATCGTCACCGGCAGGATCGTTGCCAGTGGACCATAGCTGTCCCGGTCAAGACTGAGTGGTCCGCCGGTGATAAGCAATCCTCCGCCTGCCTTGACCCAGGCGACCAAGGCAGTCTGCGTCTTGGCAGGCAGTGCTGCAACCCGGCTGCCGGCCAGGATGATGATGTCCTGCTCGGATAATTGCCCGCGTCGGTGGGGGAAGCTACCCATGGCCCGGGCACAACCGTGGTAGCCGCTAGGGCTGCCGTAGACATCAACACTGGAAGAGAACTCAGCGCCACCGAGATGGCCGATAGCCGGATGCAGCCGGAGCATTTGCCACCAAAGCCCGCGCGCCACGTGGATCCGCAGGGGTCGGCCAAGCCGTTCTGCCGGCAGCTCAGCGGCGCCTGCAGCACTGGCCAGGATCAGGGAGGTCAGCAGGATAGCAAGAGTTTTCATTCTCATTCCCACACCCCCTTCCCTTCGAGTTCTACTACCACCATCGTCCAGAACCGGAGTTTGGGAACGGTGAACGAAAGCTTGCCCTTGGCTTGAGCAAACTTCAGCGTTTTCTGATGCAGCGTTGGCTCGGCAGTGGCGGCATAAACGGCCTTTGGTTTCAAGCCTGCCGGCAGCTTGATCGTGCCACCAATCTGAGTCAGCGGCAGCTTGACACGGTTGTCGTCATAGCTGCAGGCGCGTTCCGGCGGCGGGTTGATCAGGTGCAACACCAGATCACTTCGGTCAGTTCCGCGTGGACGCAGATATGAGTACTCGGCCCAATTGAAGAGCTTGTCCTTCGCATTGCCCCAGTCGATCCGCTCCTTTGCTTTCGGGAGGACGATTGCCTTTGGGTCCCAGATAGCACCGGCGTAGCGTGTGGAGAACTGGTGGTAGTTGGCATAGGGGACCTTGCCCTTGTGCGGATCCCAGGCGTGATGGCCCCGGGCCACCAGTGGCAGGATGCCCTGGTATATCTGATCATTGATCCAATCCAGGTCGAAGGGGCAGAGCGTAAAATGGCCGCCGTTGGCGTGGACCATCTTGCGAATGTGCCGATGCCGGCGGGCATACTTCTCGTACGTCCAGCGGTCCTGGAAAGCGTGGTTGTTGTACTCGTCCATGATCATCCCGCCCCCTTCGCAGAGGGTGGCAAATAGCTTCTTGAGTTCCGGTTCCTTATCCAGGTCTCTGCGGTGGAGCCCATCGTTGTAGCCCCACTGGAATTTCGGCAACTCTTTGTTGACAATCTGCTTGGTTTCGGGGAAATACTTCGCCACCGGGTACTGGACCCCGTCCAACTCCTTAGTCTCCATGGAGGAGTCATAGCGGATGGCATCCCAGCCGAAATCCTTTGCCGAGCGGATGATCTCGTCGGCATGGTGGCGGTAGGGCTCGGACGTATCACCCCGGACTCCGACGCGGGGCCAGGAGATGAGTTCTTTGGAGCGGTCCCAGCGATCCAGGTGGGAAACGTCATAAAAGCCGGGACGAAACCAGTTCGGATGTTTGCGATAGAGTTCATAGCCCTTCTTGCCGCACGCCACCTTAAAACGTGCGTAGAAGGAGCAGGCCACACCGGCCTCGTGAAACGCCTTGATCAGCTGCCTCGAAGCCTCGGCCCCGCCCGGATGGCGTAGCTGACCGCACCAGTACTTGTCGTCGGTGGGCGTCAGGTCGCCGAAGTCATCCTCGGCCCAGAAGACGAACTCCACCATGTTGCCATAGTGGCGTTTCGTGCCTTGGGCCAGCGGCTTGCAGTTCTTGAAGCTATCGCCACCGGCCCGGTACCGGGCCAGTTGCAGACCGTAGGCGCCGATTGCCACGGCCCAGGGGTTGTCATGTATGGTGAAGTACTCGGAAGACCGTGAGAGTTCGGTCTCGCCTTCCAGAATGCGTACCCTGGCCTCTCGACCCCAGCGCACTTCGCTAAGTTTAGCGGAAACCTTCAGGGGCCTCCGGCTCCCTGCGGAAAGAGACATTTTACTCCGCCCTGCCTCCCGGACCGTATTCATATCGCGGATGAACTCAGTGACTACGGTTACGGTTCTGGTTCGAGCGCTGTAGTTCACAATCTCGCCGATGGTCGTCACATGCTCACCGGGCTTGTACCGGACCTTGTCAACGGTGAATCCCTCAACCACCACCTCGTGCGGGGGTGACAAGGTGATCTGGTCGAGCGCGACGTGCCAAGGTATGGACTTGAGATCGTGTTCCACATCCAGCCCATCGTCGTCAGCAGTCTCTTCCAGGCCGGCGTCGCCCAGCTTGATGGTGGCGGTAGGGTAGGGCCGCTTTGTGCCACGGATACGATGCCAGGCAAAGCGCGTCTGGAGGGTCACCTTGCCCTTCTTTTTCACCGTGAAGGGCAGAGCGAAATTCTGGTACTTGCCCGGAGCCTCGAAGGCGATCAGACTGAACTCTCGCTTGGCCAGCAACTGAGCGTGCTGATGCGCGGAGATCGTGAATTTCATCCGCGCCACATAGCGGTCCACCGTGTGTGAGACGCGTAGATGAAAATTCGCGCGATAGAGCCCCGGCCTCAGTCTCTCCGCTACTATGGGGGACAGAGATCCTGCGTCGGCCAGAAGGTCTGCCGCCAGGCACTCCTTGTTCCGGGCGACGGGGTCCACATATATCTCCCCGTCCGGCGCTAGCCTGATGACGCCGACTTCCTCGGCCATGATTGTTGCCGCTTCGCTCTCGCCTGCCGGCTCGCATAGCGCCTGCGGCGCGTCTCCCGCGAGCAGCAGGAAGGAAAGAACAGCCATCATCAGTCTCAGTCCGTTCACGCCAGTTCTCCTTTTAAGAATCGTCAGTGTCGAGTCCAGTCAAGCTTAATAATAAATATGCAATTAAATCCGCAAGTCAAGTTGCAATGGGATTAATTGGGTATTATAATCTTGTTTGCGCAGCCGCATGCTGCGCTTTGATTGCGATTAGGTTCTTGTGCTTAGCTGCAAAGAATAAGGAGTGTTCCGTGACGACGCTGAGCAGTTCAGACCTTTTATCCGCCCCGGCCTATGCGCAGATGGTTGATGATATTTTGGGCAACATCGCCGATGGTCGCTTACAGGTGGGCCAACGGCTTGCCAGCGAGACGATGCTGAAGGAGCAGTATGGAATTAGCGTCAACTCAATCAAGCGCGGGCTGGGCTTGCTGGTGGACCGCGGCGTGCTGCGCCGGCGCCGCGGCAGCGGCACCTTCGTCGCCGGGAACGGCACTCCACCGCCGCAGCAGTTGGTGCGGCGCGACACGATCGCCATCCTCCGCGGCTGGGAGTACTGGCGTTATCACCCGTTCTTTTCCGAGCAGCGCAGCGGTATTTTGGCCGGGCTGTCGCGCCATGGCTGGAAAGTGTATGACCTGCAGCATGATGTCAGCGGAACGGCTCCTGCAGACCGCGAAGTCAGCTACCGGCACATGAGTGCGGACATGGTCAAGTTCGAATTGGAACAGCATCCGGAAATCGCCGGCGTTATCTGTGTACAGGGCGCTGAACAGGCTGCTCAGGCCCTTGCCGCCAGCGACCGGGTTGTCGTTCATACCGGCGCCACCAAGCTTACGCCTTACGTAACCTACGACTGGCCTGCAGAGATCGAGCGCCTTTTCCGGATTGCGCTGACGAAAGGAGCCCGCAACCTGGGAGTTGTCAGTTCAATAGCGGAAAAGGAATTGACCGGCATGTGCCGACGCAGCGTACGGGCCGCGGGTCTGGCCCAGAGGGAGGTGAGCCTGACCTGTCTGCATTGCGAACCGTCTCAGAACGGCACGCCCCTGATCAACCGCGCCTATGAAGTTACCTCAAAAGCATTCAGCAAAAGACCCGGCTTTGACGGTCTGATCATCACCAGCGATTTCGAGGCCCGGGGCGTGACTGATGCGCTCGCAGCCTTGCCGCCGGCCAGGTGGTCAGACCTGATCGTGGTGGCCTTGTTGAACAAGGAGAGCAAGCTGCATGCGCGCATCCCCATGACCGCGCTGATTTCAGACGGCTACGCCTGCGGCATAGCCATGGCCGATTTGTTGCACGAGCAGATCTCCAGCGGCGGCAACTGCACCAGCGGCGTTACCATGAGTTGCCATCAGGTGGAATGGCGTTAACAATGAATGCAATTGAAGACAATGCGGAGGCGTCCGGAATGGTTCGGAAGCTGTTCACATTGATCGAATTACTCGTCGTGGTCGCGATCATTGCGATTCTGGCGGCGATGCTCCTGCCGGTCCTCAGCAGGGCTCGAGAGACCGCGCGGCGAGCCGTGTGCATTAGTAATCTCAAGCAGGTTTACTTGGGCATGGTCAACTACTCCGACGACTACGGCGGCTACATGCCGTCCACCCCCAACTGGACCATCAGCGGGAATAGCTGGGCCTGGGCATATGCCTACCGAAACAATGTAATGGGCCCCAACAGTTCCGAGAGCGGCTGGTGGATTCTGCTCTACCGAACGAACTTCAGCTACATGGACTGGGAACTCATACACTGTCCGTCTATGGACTCGGCGAATTACGGCAAACCCACTGCGACAAGCGCGGTGTTCCTGGACTATGAATACCGGTACAATTCCTATGACACCTGTTCGCGAGCGGGTCTTGGCAATCCGCCTGATTACCCCAAGAATATGTTCTCCCGAAGTGCGTTCTCCTTGAAACCGCTGTTCACTGACGCCGCTACCCGCCGCATCTGCCGTGACGGCAGCGGCCGGATCTATCGCAAGTACCAGGATGACGTCGGGGGAGACCAATGGTGGAGCCGCAAATGGGCGCACTATGACGGCGGCAACATGACCATGCACGATGGTTCGACTATGTGGGTCCGCAACGGCCCGTGGCTCCCCGGCAACGGCTCCCAGGGCTGGCCCGCCGAGTACTCAATCCGCTTCGATTACTACGACACGTTGGTAGAATAGACAAACACGCCGCCACAAGGGATCGGCAAAGCTCATAAGGAGATTCAGTGCACATGATGGTTGGCTCAATGATTAGAGATGGCTTGAAACTGGGAAAGAAGTTTGGTCTGGCGTTAGTGCTGATGGCTTCGACAGCAGGAATCGCTGCCGATCTGGCCACGGCGAAGACCGGCGGCGTGAAAGGCAAGCCGATCAACCTGCTGGTGATCAGCTCCAAGGCCAACAGGGTCAACTTGATCGATCCCGCATACGAGCAGGAACTGAAGGCTGCCGGCTACAACCTGAAGGTAATGAGCCATGAAGATATGCTGAGCATGGACTACCTTAAACAGTTTGGCGCCGTGGTGGTTGCCAACCTGCCCTACGCCGGCGAGGAATACACGGTCTACGGTTTCAAGAACCGCTTTGTGGGACCCAACCTGAAGCTGCTTCGGGAGTATGTCAGCCTCGGCGGCGGGCTGCTTGTGCTTCCGGCCATCAGCGAGTTCGGCGAGGCTTACGGCTGGACCTACGACAAGTTTCTCAAACCCTGGGGCGCGCGTCTGCTCATTCACCAACTCAAGGACGGCAGCTCGCGAAAGAACGAGATGGGCGCCGGGGCCTACGGCGTGGGCAGCATCAACCACCGGCACAGCATCAGCAGTGCGCTGCGGGGAAAGAAGGTCCTGTACCCGATGAACGTGATGCGCTGGGATCACTCCTATTCATGCACCCCCATCATCACGGCTAAGAACTGGACGGTCCTGGCCTCCGCCGATAACGCCAGTACCCACATCGCTTTGGATAACTCCAATGTCGGCGAGCCGCTGACCAGGAACAACACGTTGTATGCGGTGCGCAAGGCCGGCAAGGGCATGGTTGCGGTCAGCGCTGTTCACAGCTACTACACCCTGACCATGATCTCCTCCAAGAAGAAGAACATCGGCGAGAACGGCACTGGCGTCATCGACTGGAAGGTGATGCGCGGCGAGAAGGACGGCCGGCCGAGTGTCTTCGGCCGCTTGCTTGACCGTAGCTTCCGCGCCTTCGCGGCGAACAGTGCGAAGTACGGGATCGGTGCCTGGAAGGACCTGCCCAAGCCCGAACCCACACCACTGCCGGAGTCGCCCGCGAAGATTGATTGGACCACCCAGAAGACGCCGCCCACCTGGGCGCACCGCGTAATTCCGAGCAAAGGCTGGCCGCGCCGCTACGACGAGCTGCAAGATCCCGACAGCTTGGGGGAGATGAAATACTGGAAGATGCTGATCGGGCCGCGTACCCGTTACAGCAGCGGCAAAGGCACGGTGAAAGAGTATAGAAAAGCGGCCATCAAAGCCGGTTACTCGGCCATTGTCTTCACCGAGACCTTTGAGGACCTGACGCCTGAGATGTGGAAGTCTCTGCTCAAGGACTGCAAGGCGAACAGCGACGAGAACTTCGTCTGTCTGCCCGGTCTGGACATCGAGAGTTATGAAGGGCAGCGCTATCTGGTGCTTGGCGCCGAGCGCTACCCCTCGCCCGACTGGCTTATGCCCGATGGCAAACGGCTCCAGGCCGTGCGCATGCTCTCCCTGGGCTGGTTTGGCCATGTCAGCGTGGTCCACAAACCGAGCCAGGGCGCACTTCACCCCAAGACCTTCAAGCACTACACGGGGATCGCGGTGGCAACCTACGACACCCGCGGACGGCAGATTGATGATGGCTTCAAGGCCTACCAGTGGAGCGCGGCCTCTGATTCGAGCCCAATCCCCATCGCCGTGCATGAGGTGATGCGGCCAAAGGACGTGAAGAATGCGGCAAAAGGGTTCCAGCAAATTCTACCGGCGCCAACCCTGTCTGGAGCAATCAAATACTTTCGCTTCGCCTTCGGCCATGCGTTTGACGCCCCGAAGCGCTACTTCATCTCCGAGGGCCCGATCATCGACGGCTGGAGCATGTTCAACAAAGACATCGGCAAGGACGAGTTCAACCGCAAGCACCTGCGCTTCGGCATCGGGGTCCGCTCAGCGGATGGCAAGACGCCAATAACCAGCATCAAACTGTATGATGGGTTTGACCTGATCCGTAACTGGAAGAATGACAAGCCGGTCTTCAAGGCAACCGTCGACGCGTCGCACAATAAGCAGCATCAGTACGTGCTCCTGGCCAAGGATAAGTCCGGACGTCGGGCACTCTCGCCAGCCCTGCGGACTGTCTGCAACAACTACCGGGCCCGCTGTGGCGACGGTCAGAACTGGCTCGGAACGCTCATCGTCTACACTTGCTGGGGTACCAACGGCCTGCCCTGGTACAACCTCGAACTGGCCGGCAACAGTGAAGGACGCCTCGGCTGGGAAAGTCCGGCCTTGCTCGACTTCCCGCTCTACTCCAACCACGTCCAGATCCAGGAAGCAGATATGAGCTATCGCTTCCACGGCGGCTCGATGAAACTGGTTGCGGGAGACGCCAAGGGCATGCTGCCGTTGCGAGCCAAAGAGACGGTGGCCGGCAAGATGCGCTATACCTACTTCAACCCGATCAAGCAGAAGAACTTTTCCGTGTTGATGGTGGAGACCACGGTCAAGCTCAATCTTCCCGCGGAAATGATCAAGCCTGCCAGGGGCGGCAAGGTCAATCCGACACTGGCCGGTGCGAAGGGCGTGAATAATATGCTGATCCTGCCCAATCAGAAGCCGGATCAACTCTCGCAGATCACCGTTCCGAAGAAGCGTGGGTACCAGAAGGGCAATGAGAAGAACGCCCTCATCCCGCTGCCGGTTGGTTCGTATGCCGGCGGCGTTGTCGCTCTCAGTGAAGGACTCCACCTTGACGGCCGCAGGATCGGCGTGCTGACCAGAACCGGCACCCATCCCGCTGGCGCCACCTGGAAAGCGTGCTACCTGATCCTCCGGAACAAGAAGTTTCACTGGAAGAACTGTCGTAGGCTCGGCCAGCCGGATGAATTCGTCGACGACAAGGCCGAACAGGCCTTGACCGAAATGGGCTTCCGCGGCAAGACCCCGTACCAGTTCAAACTCAAACAGGGCAAGCTGACAAAGACAGCGTACTTCGCTCACCTCACCGCGCGGAATGGCGGGGTCGCCGGCAAGAACATCAACAACTCCGGCAAGCCCATGCTCATGCACGTGCCCATGCTCATTAAAGGGCTCGACAACGATAGCGAGATGGTGCTCTGGCGCTCGGACAGCAAGATCCTCGATGCTTTCGCCGCGTTTGAGGCCAAGGGCTATGTCAGCTTTAACGCCGACAAGACGGTGGATTTCTACGCCGGTAACGCAGCAATCTGCGATCCCCGGCTGACAGTTTCCATGGTGATCTGGGACAGGGACATGGCTTGGTTCCGCGTCCATAACCCGACCGGCAGAGCGATCACCTCGAGATTCGCCACCGCCACCGCGGTGAAGGGCTTCAAGCGAATCAAGACCACCATCAAAGTGCCTGCCGGCACTTCCATTGAAGTGAAGATATTACACGGGCAATAGGAACAGATAGGAATGAATCGAAGAGCGTTCACTCTCATTGAACTGCTCGTGGTCATTGCAATCATCGCCATACTCGCCGCCATGCTGCTGCCGGTTCTGAGCAAGGCCCGGGAGCAAGCAAGGCGGGCAATATGCATGTCCAATCAGAGACAACTCTACCTCGCTGCCGTGCTCTATTCTGATGACTGCACCGGGACCGGATATACTTGATGAGTAGTGGAGAAGGTGAAGAATGAACCGGCTGGGAAAGATACTGACGCTGGGACTGGAGAAGAAGCGGGCCTGGCAATTACTGGTTGAGCATAGTCCAACGAGAAGGTCACATATGAAGCCAATCGTTGCGTCATTCGTTGTCCTGTGGGGCCCAGACAATGAGTGAGCTGCGTTTTGAGACATTGACGATGCCGGCGGCTGACATGGGTAACGACAGCCCTCTTCCGTCGTTGAAGATCGGCGGCGACCTGCATGCGGCGGCGGCCATGGACCCCGCGATTCCGGCGGAGGACCAGAAGTACGTTGGCTACGGCAAGGTCCAGGGTTGTCTGCCGTATCCAATCCAGGACGGCTATCACCGGGAACTGCGGCCCCGTGCGTTCCACGTGGCTGTGCTGGAGAATGATATCCTGCGCGCCACCTTCCTGCTGGAGCTCGGCGGTCGGCTCTGGTCGCTCATCCACAAACCCATGGAGCGTGAATTGCTGCACGTCACGCCGATGTTCCAACCCGCCAACCTCGCGATACGCAACGCCTGGTTCTGCGGAGGCGTTGAGTGGAACGTCGGTGTGGTGGGTCATTGTCCGTTTACCTGCTCACCGCTTTTTGCCGCGCGTGTGCAAGGCCCGGGGGGCACACCGGCGCTCCGACTCTACGAGTGGGAACGCATTCGGCAGGCGCCTTTCCAGATCGATAGCTATCTGCCTGACCGATCGCCTGTGCTCTTCGTCCGGGTGCGGATCGTTAACCCTCATGATCGAGAGATTCCGATGTCCTGGTGGTCGAATATCGCCGTGCCGGAAACGCTGGGGACCCGCGTGCTGGCGCCGGCGGATCACGCCTATCGTTTCGGCTATGACGGAGGACTTAGACGCGCCGACATTCCTTTGTATGAGGGGAAGGACGTCACATATCCGGCTGCGCAGAAACAGGCGATGGACTTCTTTTACCGCATTCCAGACGGTGTTCGGCCGTGGATCGCGGCACTGGACGGCGCCGGCCTTGGGCTCGTGCAGACATCGACCGACCTGCTGAAAGGACGGAAGCTGTTCATGTGGGGCACCGGTCCGGGCGGTAAGCGTTGGCAAGAGCATCTGTCGGGGCCGGGTCAGGCTTACATCGAAATTCAGGCGGGACCCGCACGAACACAGTTGGAGCATCTGCCCATGCCGGCCCATACGGAGTGGGCGTGGCTGGAAGCCTATGGGCTGATGGAGGCGAAGCCATCGCTGATTCACGGCAAGGACTGGCCCCAAGCGGCAGCTACAGTGGCAGGCCAACTCGACAGGCTGGTGAACCGCACGGCGCTGGATCTGGAATTGGCACGGGGCGCCGAGATGGCGGACCGCGTACCCGAGGAGATCATCCAGCAGGGCTCCGGTTGGGGCGCCCTGGAAGGCAAGCGGCGGGTTAAGCTGGGCCAAGCTCCGTTTTGTTCACCATCATTGGTCTTTGGCGACGAGTCGCTCGGGGATGCGCAGACGCCGTGGCTCGAGCTGCTCCGGACCGGCACGTTCCCGTGCGGCGAAGCGGATATGCCTCCGGCCGGCTGCGTGGTCGGCCCCGAATGGCGGGCGCTTCTGGAGCAAGCGGCCGCGCAGGGACCAAGTTCGCATTGGTTGGCTTGGCTGCATTTGGGCGTGATGCGGTATCATGACGGAGATATGCCCGGTGCGCGGAGCGCCTGGGAGACCTCGCTGGCAGACCGCCTGTCCGTCTGGGCGCTGCGCAACCTGGCGGTTCTTGCCCGGCAGGAAAAGCAGATCGATCGGTCGGTCAAGCTCTACCTGCAGGCTGTGCGGATGCAGCCCAACTGCTTAGCACTCGTTATCGAGTGCGGGCAATTGCTGGTCGACGCGAAGAAGCCCGCGATATGGATTGCACTGCTCGCCGAGCTGCCGAAAGTTATTCGTGCCGCGGGTCGTGTGCGTTTGATGGAAGGCCGAGCGGCACTGGCCCTGGACGATTTGGAAACCGTGGAACAACTCCTCATGGAATCCCCGGAACTGTGCGACATGCGGGAAGGCGAGCAATCGTTGTGTGATCTCTGGTTCGGCCTGCATGAGCGGCGGTTGAGCTTAAAGGAGAATCTACCTGTGGATGACGCCCTTCGCGCCCGCGTCCGCCGCGAATTCCCGCCGCCGGCCCGAATCGACTACCGCATGGGTCCGGAGCCGGATCAATATGGTCCGAACGATGGTGCCCTGGAAGCGATTTGACGCGCTGGGCAGAATGAGGGGAATATGGCGCCGGGCGGGGGATGGCGGGGAAATGGAACTGAAGCATAGGGGCTTTTCAGCGGGATATTCGTTTCAATCTTATTTTTTTACCTGTGGTGACTCCCGGACCTATTGTGAGAGGATTAAACGACTCCAAGGTCAAAATATCGCCTTCCACAGACCAGGTGTAGCGTTCCTCCAGGTCGGTCGCCCGAGACGTTTTGTAAGATCTTATCATCTGCGAGAACTTCACTTTGTTACCCGGGCTCAAGCGAAAGCCTGTCCCCTCACGACGATGTGTGGTAGATTCCTTGTAGGAGCGAAAAGGCCGCACAGTGCCGGATGGTGAATCGCCAGTGTAACCTAAAGGGATATCTAACTTGAACCGCCAACCGTTGCTCTGTGAGAGTATTGGAAATTTCTCAGATGACAGTTGCCCAGGTTCAATTAATTGCCAGTTCCCCTCAATTGACCCCCACTGTTCCTGAACCAGCCGTTTCACTTTCCGTATTCGAGGACTAAGGTCATCGTCATAAATATCAACGCCGAACCAGCCCAGGAAAAAGTCAAGAAGTTCGCCGGGGTTGAACCCGGCCCTGACGCTTGGGATAAGCCCAACCACGACTTCTATCTGGGTGTAATAAGCTGGTCCAGCTTCCAACGGGTCGGCAAGAAATAAATGAAATGGATAATCCAAACCTGAAACGGTGAATATCTTTATGTCTTTTCCTCTGTTCAGACCAACATACCATAATTCCTCTTCATAGCTCTTCCACCGAGAATCCGCCCAACCAAACAGATGCGCGAACGGCGGCGGCAGGAACCTGTCCCCGTTATAGTCGCCGGTGTCGAAGAAAGCCGGCGGATTGAGAACAGGCATTGCGCCTCTGAACCCCACAGCATCACACTGGAACAGTAACAAGCCCGTTCGCACCGGCCCGACCCGCGCTTTCACACCCAGGCCCATCCCAACGGTCAGTGTAAAAACATCCGCCGCATCCAAGGCGCGATCCCTGAAATAGCCAACTGAGGCACACCCGCCGCCCATAACGGCAACGGCGCAGATGACCCAAAGACACGCAATCTTTTTCATCGTTCCTCCTGGGCAATCAGCAACCATTGCACCTCCTCACTCTACACCACCCCCGCCCGATATCAAGCTCCCTATTGAAACACACTTGACCCATTGCCGGCGCCGGATATCCTGATCATCGCACTATCTTGCACGCTTGACAGAGCCTTTCTTATCGGCACTACCCTTTAGCACGGGGACCTCCAGCAAGGGAGAAGGGCTACGCGAATCCTTAGCTTTGCATTCGCTTGTCAGGTACAACGTCTTGCCGTCGGAACCATAGCAGATGCTCTCGCCCTGCGCCCTTGGCGGCATCTTGAGGCGCCGCCCGGGCTCGCCAAACCCCTGCGCCCACGTCTGGCTCTTGCTCCGGGTGTACTCGAAAGCATCCCCATATGTCAGTACCACCGCGCGCAACCCGTCAGGCGAGATGTCCATCGCAGTCGTCGTGGGAACCTTCAAGGTCGCAATAGCCTTGGCCACGTACGGCGTCTTGTTCCGGCTGCGCTTTGGCCAGGCCAGAGAGTATACCTTACACTCATTGCCGCCGACCTTACTCACAAGATATATCGTCTGGTCTGTAGGATCCACGGCAACCGATTCGCAGTTGTGCGACCCATCCTCGTATTTGAACCTGATTGTCTTTGCCAGTCTAACATTGCGACTGACGGCGCGCCGACCTCTGAGCTTTGGTTCATAGAAGGCGTAAAGCGTGTAGACATCACGTTTGGCTGCGTTATCACCCACATCTGCCATCAAGAGCATCCCGCGACGTTTTACCAGGAACGAGGCCATGTCTTCCCAGTCTCGTGCCTTGGCTCCGGCAACGGTGAGTGTCGCGAGGGCTTTGCCAGACTTGTCGAAGGCGAAGACTCGGGGTCCATCACCCGAATCGTTGTGTGTCCAGAATACGTCGCGATTCACCCGGCCGACCGCCACGCCGCTGCTCTCATTCACGGCCCGGTCGGCAAGCTTTGCCAGCTCCTTCCCCTCACCATACTTTAGCCGCGGCGCGGAAGGCTCCTTGCCCATCGCACAGTGCGTAAACGCGATAAACAACAGTCCGATCT
>SDBT01005609.1_pt1 | contig 21010 bp, 26 predicted proteins | sample 2277101 | NCBI WGS metagenome assembly SDBT01 (sample SAMN10404973, study PRJNA504765) | marine sediment metagenome | isolation source: marine sediment core GS10_PC15, 103 cmbsf | place: Arctic Ocean: Southern Knipovich Ridge | collected 2010
GCTGACTTCTCTAAAGCCTTCAACGATATGCAGGCGGAAGTAAAAACCCTGCAATCTAAAAAGAATGTCAGCGTTAATCCTCAAATCCTCGGCGGTACCTTGAAGGAATTGGTTATGCTGGAACCTTCGGTCATCCGGGGAACGTTGCCAGCCGTGCAGGCAGATCAGGTTTTGTGCTTGCAGAAGATGAACGATGATATCGTTGCCGTTGATGTCATGCTGGAATGCTCATCTAAGAACAACAACGGTCAGTATCACCAATTGAACAAGGCTGATCGTATTAAGAACCTACACGCTTTCAAACGGGCCTCGGCATTTGCCAAAGCAATGGACACCGAAACTGCCGGCGAAGGTCTAGATTGGGTGCCTATCGGTTACTCCGGTTCGCTGATCGAGGACGTACGGCAGGCGACTATCGTAGCCAGTCAGTTCCAAGAGGTCCAGATGACCGGTAAGACGATGGAAATCGATACCGATAACGGTGACACTTTCGCTAAGTTGATCGGTGAAAAGATCACAGTTGTTAGCGGATTCGATACGGACGAAGAGACCTATTCCTCTGGAGATATGACTCTTTCGGCTAAGAAAGCAAGAGGACGTTACCAGATATCGACTGAGATGACCGAAGACGCGGCCTTTGCGGTTATGCCTCTGTATATGCGGGGCATTACCAGGTCGATTGCTCGTTCAGAAGATCGGTCGATTATCAACGGCAACGATGCTGCTGATGCCAACCTTGATTCTGGTAGAGTGCTCGGAGCAACAGATTTCCGCAAGGCTTTCAAGGGTCTTCGCTATTCCATCTTCCAGACAATCAATAGCGGCAGTGCGGACGCCGTGATAGGCGTCGATGGTTCAACCCATAACGAAGGTGTGCACACCACTTGCCGTGGCCAGATGGGCAAGTACGGTAGTGCTACCAGCGATCTTCGTATCTTCACCTCAGTCAAAGGCCATCTGTTACGCCTGTTGAACAAAGACGAGATGGAGATATTCCAGACCATCGATAAGTACGGACCAAATGCGGTTGTGCAAAGAGGAGAAATAGGCCGGATCTACAACGTGGTCAACCTCGAAAGTGAGTTTGTTGATGACAATCTCAACGCCTCTGGCATCTTCGATGACGTGACTGTCGACCGCACGGTAATGATCTATTGTAATACCGAACTGTTCCTGCGTGGCGTCCGTCGTGGAGTAGAAGTCGTGACTGAGAAGGACACTCTTAACGATGTATTCCAGATGGTTGCCTTCAAACGTATGGACTTCAAGCCTACGTTTACGCCATCCAGTTCGGTGACTTCGGTCAACTGGATCTTTAACGTCGCTACCAACTAAACGGAAACGACTTAACCTGTCTAAAACAATGCGGGGTCTTAATTGGCCCCGCTTATTAAGCGGAGGTTTATTGTGAAGGTTCTGAAAAATAGTGGCGGAAGATATTCAGGCGAGGTTAAGTTTTCCGGCCCCGGCGAATTAACAATCGGCACTGAAGTCAAACTGGAAGAGGCCGAGCGTATGGTTAAGGACTTCCCTGAACGGTTCGAGATCATTGATCTTGAGGATGAGAAATCTAAAGCGCCTGAATCGGAAAAGAAGGCCGAGCCAGAAGCCGAGAAACAGGCCACTCCTAAGCAAACCAAGGAAATGAAACCAAAGAAAACTAAGTAATGGCCCACAAGCTCAACAGCAACGCCCTGATCGATTTTGAGACTTATATCGAGTTTATCGGTGAGGACAAAGACGATACCCAGCTATCTAAAAGCCAGGTGAATCTATATATCAATATGGTCTCAGAATTCATCGAGGGATATTGTGACCGACTGTTCAGATCGGCTACCGGGCTGGTTGAGCTATTCGACGGTGATGGTGAAAAGGATCATTACACTCGTAACATACCGATCAACGAAGCTACTACGGCCATCAAGATCGAAGAGTGGAACGGTGTAAGCTGGGAAGAGCTGACAACCTCCGAAGCTACCCGAGCGGTCCAGTTAGAAATCGGCCGGATCTATTTCAATGATGGTACCAGGTTTACTGATGGAGAAGACAACTGGCGGGTTACTTACGATTACGGTGTGACTCTCAAAAATATCAAATCGGATGTCAAGCAAGCAACCTGTATCCTTGTTCAGCGGTCGATGCTAAAGGCTGAGGGCAAAGAGGGCGTTGAGGCTGAATCGTTAGTTGATCGCAGCGTGACCATAAACCTGTCGAACATTCCGCAAGATGTTCGGCGCATACTTGATAACAATAGGAACCCGGCTTATGGCAGATGATGTTACAATCGAGATTTCTGGGATGAAACAGGTGTCGACCAAGCTCAACGGTTTCAGCCGTGCGCTGCCAGCTAACGTTAAGAAGGGTCTACGGAACGCTGGCGTCATTCTTGAACGCGACATGAAACAGAAAGTATCTGGCCCGGGCAGGAAACGGACAAAAGGCGGTTCCGCATTTGGTCCTAGGAATGATTTCCCTGGAGTTGTTACCAACCGATTGCGTTCGTCCATTCGATTCGCTCTGACCGTAGGCAATGGCCTGTTGGTCGGTGCTCGAGTTAAGTATGATAAATTTTTGGAGTTTGGGACTCGTAATATGCCCGCCTATGCGTTCGTCGGGCCAACCTGGAAAGATAAGGGAAAGGCTGCTTTGAAGGCTATCGATAAAGCCATTCTGAAGCCATTCAAATAAGAGGTTACAATGAAACTGATATTAAACGATCTGCCTAATGGTCGATTTAAATACACCATGACCATTACTGCGAAAATGTCCCGCCGTCTTAAAGTGAGGCTTTTTGTTGGCCAGCATCTAATCAACTTAGGTGTTTGGCTTTTGAAGGGCACCACCGAAGTAATCGATGAGTATAAAATAGGCAACTGATGTCCATTCGTAATGACATAATCAGCAACGTCCTACTCAAGATAGAGGATATCAAATACGATGACGCCTATTCAGTCAACGTAGCTAATATCCTACCCTTCGATCAAGACTATCTAACTAAGTTCAAGGGTCAGACTCCGCTCCTGATGGTGAACGAAGAGGGAACCGAAGAACAGGTGGTTGTCGATGGAACCCATGATCGATTTGCGATCACGATCACAGTAACCGGTTATCTTAGCGGCGGCTCCCATGAATCACTACAACGCGACAGCAATGACATGGTGGCCGCCCTTAAACAGTTCGCCAACTCAGATCCCGATTTAGGTGAGAATGCGCTGGCGATGTTCTGGATGGAAATGCCAGATTACCGAATCACTGATAGCAAACAGAGCGTTATCCGGGGCACTTTCCAAGTGCTCTATTGGACTCCGAAGGGAAGCTATTGATGAAAGTTAGACCAGAAAAGCCGAAAGGACCAGAAGGGTATTATATTCCAGAAAAAACAACTCCCGTTTGGTTGATCAATTCTATCTTCATTGCCTATGGTATATTCTTATTTGTGATAATTTATTTTGGAGTAGTTACTAATGGCTGATGTTGTAGGAATCCAATTCGCAGACAACGCTCGGGATGATATCGTAACCCTGATGAACGAGCTCAAGACGACTATATCCTCTGGGTTCGATCCGATCTTCTCGTTCGTCTACGACAGCCATAAGGTCGCCAAGCTGGAACTGAATGCGGTCACGGTCGAGATTGTCGATGCCACCGCCACTTTCGAAGGGAAAGAAGACGGGCCTGCATTGCAGTGGACTATGGCTTGCTCTTGTCGGATTCACACGGCTTATGTCGGGGATCGATTCGAAGAACGTGACACCATGAGACTGGCCGAAGGCGTCGCTAATAAATTAGAATCAAATCTGTTTAGGTTCAAGACGGAAGCTAACCCGTTCTGGATTGAACAGGTTGAAAGCATAGTCAATCAGCAGGAGTTCTCAGAGTCGGCCACTATGGGCGCTGAGGTTATCACCATCGTCAAAGTATATGTATGTTATCCACAGGAGTCATGATATGACTGATAAAACGGAAACGACAGGACAGCAAAAGCCTAAGATTACAGGCAAAGTTAAGGTCACCGGGTTACCACGAACTAAGACCTGGCCAGCGTGTAACGCTCAGAAGAAATTCGGAATCGAGATCAATGAGTTCCGCAAATTGAAACTCGGTGGTACGATTGAAATATCAAGATCCATCGCCGAAAAGCTGATCGAGTTTGAGCTGGTCACATTAGAAGGTGGTAAGTAATGGCAAACATAGCCTTAGTAGGATCAGAGAAACAATATGGCATAGTGCTTCAGTCGGTCTTTGGCACTGCCGAAATTGATAGCGTGGATCTGACCACTGCCAACAATGGAGCGGAATTGCAGAGTGAGCATTTCAGTTTGAAGAATGCACTGAATGTCCGTAAAGATCCCGCTGCCAATGGCACTCGGTTCATTCACGATGGCAATGTCCTGATCGACACCAATGAATCAATGCCGGAATTCCCGATTGTCATTCCGACGGTTCGGCAAGAATTCCTTGATCTATTCTTAGCCGCATTTTTCCAGAACGTAGTCGAGGATGCGAGTACGCCATTTAGCAAAACATTCACTATCCCTGTCGACGGGGCTGTTCAGCAGCCTGATTTTAGTTCCGATGCTGGATTCTTCTATACCGTGTTCAGTCGCCATCCTACTGCCTCTCGGAGTCGGAAAGCCGCCGACTCGATATGTCAGCAATTGACAATCAGTTGCGAACCATCGGGCAAGATTAGTTTCTCTTGTGATATGGTAGCCAGAGGCGCAATTGATGGAACGTCTAATCCGTCCGGCACCTGGACCCGGTTTAATTCGGCTGGCTTCCATTACGCAAACGCAGATAGACAGACTGTCGATTTCGGGGCCGGCGCCCAAACCGTCGCTCTCAAGAATGCGTGGACGATTGTCTTAACCCAAACGCTAATGAAGTGCGGACAGGACAGTGGTGAATTTGAGAACTACGGTATCACCGAACGTGGTGGCACTTTCAATATCCCGTTTCAGGACGATGCCAACACTATGACAGCCTTCGTGAATGCCGCTTCTGGTACAGCCGTTGATATCAATATCGGCTACGGTAATGCCTCTCCTGGTACGGTTGACGGCGATTTCGATATTGCCATTCATGGCAAATTAACTGAGGATATAGAACGAGATTACGATGGCGTTATGAGTGCTCCACTTATCGGGGAACTGTACGGCCTCGACAAAGACACCTCACCGGCGACCATCATCATGGCTAATACTATAGACAGAGGGTTTTAAACGAAAGGAACGGGTGTAAGCATGGCTTTTAAGCTGATCGATTTAAAGAAGACGACTAAGGTTGCAATCTGGGAGGATGGCGAACCGACCTACATTGAAATCTTTCCACTCACGTTGGATGAAAAGATAGAGATCCAAGGGTTAGTCAACACGAAAAATCCATCTGATACTAAATTGGGACCACTCCGTGAATTCATGGCTCCGAAGATTCAATCAATAGAAGGTATAGATGGAGAGATAACGGTCGAAGTTCTCGCGCGACTTGAGAGTCTCAATGACTTTCTTGGATTGGCCGGGGCGATCATTACGCAGTCGGATGTAACGGAGAAGAAAGCAAAAAACTCAGACTCGCCATCGGACTCGCCTACTACGGCGGCGGGAGAACACACGAACACTGCGGAGTAGGCGATAACGATACTCAATGTTTTTCTAAGGGTGATGAATTAAATCTGGGAGATAAGAATTGCGATATCAGGGTCACAAGAGAAACTTGGTGGAAAGCTGTCGACGATGTTCAAGCCACAGAGGTTTCGGACTTGTCGACGGTTTACCATACAGTAATTCAGTTGAACCTTTGCCCGCTCGGGTTAGTGGATCAGGAAACGAATGACATTATGCGGGTCTATGGAGCGACAGGCGGAATCAAGAATCTTCGGACGCCAGAGGAATATTTTAATTTGCCGGCCTTTTGGGTCAATGCTGTCGATGTAATTGAATCAGAGATTTCGATTATTAAGAAATTGAAAGCTATAGAGAATGCCAACAACTAATCAGAACGTCAATATCGTTATCAATGCGAAGGATAAGACCAAATCCGCATTCGCTGGGCTGAAGAATAACCTGCTTGGCGTCGCTGCCGCTCTGGCTGCATTGAAGGTTGGTTTCGATATCCTCAGTGATATCGTTGAGGTTGGCGCCGAGAGTGAACGTCAATGGCTGGCTGTGGCTGGTGCATTGAAGCGGCATAATATCGAAGTGACTTCCGGCTTAACTGAGATTCGGAAGTTCGCCGATGAGATGCAAACGCTCACGGGTGTATCTGATGAGATTGTTGCAAAGGGCATTCAAAAGTTTATTGATTTCGGTGCTTCAATCTCAGAGGCTAAAGAGGAAATGCGAGTGGCTACCGATCTGGCTGTTGGCTCTGGCATATCTCTGTCGTCTGCTGTCGATCTAATTTCTAAAGCTCAGGTTGGTTATACTTCAACTCTAAGTCGTTACGGTATCATCATCGATGAGGCTATTCCGAAGAATGAGAAATTTGCGGCGGCCATCGAGCAGATCACTCAGAAGTTTGGCGGTGCGGCTCAAGATGTTGCCAAATCATTTTCCGTTCAGATGAAAGTATTAGGAGAACGATTTGGTGATCTAAAAGAGGATATATTCCGGCTGCTGCTGCCAGCGTTGGCATCTGTTCTGACCATCTTCATAGAGACGGTTAATATAGGTAAGTCAGTGATTCTATTCTTTGGTGACCTGCTCGGTGCTGTATCTGCTCTCGGTGCTCCTGTGGATGAAACAGGCAAGGAACTAAAAGAGGCATCGGCTAACACTAAGATATGGACCGAACGACTTGATGACCTGATTGGCCAGCTTGATACTGGTCTTATTTCGATAAGAGAATTCAGATTTCAGCTAACACAAATAGCAGGGCCAATCATATCGACGGTTGATCTGGTCAAAGCATCTTTAGAACTTGGTCATCTTACCGACAATACTTTTGTTGCAATTGGTGCAATAGAACAACTGGGAGAAACCAGTGCAGAGGCTTATGCGAGAATCCAAAACGAGGGGAATCTGGCCGCCTTTGCTGCTGAAGCTTACAACCAAAAAATCGAGGAAATGCAGCGGTCTACTCAAAGCGTGACGGTTGACTTTAAGGCTTTGGAAAAAGCCTTTGGAGATACATCACTCAAGGTTGTTGAAGAGGGCGTTCCAGCATGGAAACTGCTCGAAGAAACCATGACAGAACTCGAATTAGAGATGGCCGAACTGGCTCTGATATCACAAGAACAGACCCAGATGATGATAGATGACTGGTTGGAAAAATGGCAAATGCTACAGGACGTAACGCTTGAAATATTTGATACAATCACACAGACCTTGATTACCAATACGAATGATATGGCTAAAAATATCAAAAAGACCTTCGAGGATATTGGACAATCCATCGTTCGTAGTTTGGTGAAGACTGCTGTGGCGGCTCTGTTCACTTGGATTGCAACAACAGTCATCGGGAAAAAGAAAGAGGATGAACTAACCGCTTCAACTATGGCCCTGGCCGGTGCCAACGTTGCTGCTGCCGTTTCAGCCGCCACAGCCACCGCTGCCTTTATTGCTGAAGCAATAGCCGCTCAAGCTCTTGCTGATGCCATATGGAGTGCTGTTGCCGCTCAGGCGGCTTTGTCTGTCGGAGCAACCGTCGGTCCCGCTCTCGCTGCCGCTAGTGCAATTAAAGGTGGCAAGGAAGCGTTGGGCTTTGACAATCCTATCAACGATGCGTTCGCACGACGGAATGGTGAAGATTTTGGCAGAGAATTTATGAGTGGCCTGACTAATGCCTTGGGTGCCCCTGGCTTTGGCCAGACCGTTTCGAATGTGATATCAGACGCCATTTCACCATCAACAACGAACGGCTCCGGTGGGATCACCATAAACTTTAGCGGACCGGTCACGGACGAAGGATTTGTTAGGGATGTAATCGTTCCAGCGATTGAACAAGCAACGCTTGACGGATTCGGGCGATTCAATATAGACGATCAAAATGTTACGGGAGGATCACCAATTGCCTTCGCTTAATTTGAATAGCTTGGGACCATTACTGAAAGCCTCTGTTACTTCGGTGACATCGGAAACCGCTGGCTTCCCGATTGAGAATGCCTTTGACTATAATCCCGATACGGCTTGGCGGGCGACCTCGACGGCCCAACAGACAATCGATATCGATCTTGGCCAGGTTAAGCAGGTGGACGGGTTTGGTGCCTGGATCAGAAATTTCCTAGGGGTCACATTTGTTGTGACTCATAAATATGAACTGTTCAGCGACGATGATGATGATGGTCTTTATACTACCCAGACGCTACAGTCTAGTGTATTTCCAGACTTAACAAGCGACTTCCCTCTGCAATTTGCGGATGCTGGGAACTCTGTATCGAAAAGGTTCTGGCGGATTGTTTATACATATGCGGGGTCTGGGGATATTCCTGATATTGGCGGTTTCTTTTTGACTCAAGAACAGATTATCGTCAAGTCATCAAATTTACCTAAGAATGATTCCAAGCAGTTTTTTAATCGTGTTGCGAGTGCGGGCGGCGGTCGTGAATTCTTTAGAGGCGTCAATAGTAACTCGATCGATATTGATCCCAAGATGTATTTAATTGAGCAATCAGATTTTGACGAATTGCAAAATGCGTTTCTTGACAGCAAAGGCCGTCGTTTCCCGATGATCGTTGTTCAATCAGGAGAGGACGACCGGCTAATGAGATTCGGAAGCGATGGTCTATCGCAGCAGATGATATCTGAACAGATATTCCAGCCGTCGTTTAGTCTAAAACAGTTACCGTTCGTTCCCGATGGCGAGGTCTTTTAATGCTGACACGCCCAGCCGCCTTTACACCATTTCAACAAAGCACTGCCGCCGACCGACATATCATTGTCAAGGTCGACGATGGTGTTACTGTCTGGCTGTTTTCTGATATCGATATGGAATTGACCGATGGCCATGTTTACCCGATCCTGAGTAGACGTATCTCAATTGCACAATCTATTGATCTTTATGAACGTAACTGGCGACTGTCGGACGTGACTTTGACTTTGAACAATACTGATTATCTCGGGACCGGTGCTATTCTATCGGACGAATGGGACGCACTCCTGAATGCAACCGTGACTATTTACCTGGCGGCCGGTGGACTTGTTACCGCTTTGTCTGATTGCTTGGTTAGGTTTATTGGTGTGGTCGCTACGTCACCATCATACACCGAGAAGACGATAACACTGAAGGCGGTCGACAGTAGCAAGCTGAATGTCGTCACGTTGCCTCAGAATTTGATTAGCGAAACCAGCGGCCTCGAGGGTGCGGGTGCAATCAACAAAGGTCAAAAAGTACCGATAGCCTATGGTGATTTTATAAAGACTTTCGACGCCACTTCGGACACCGGATTGGCCGTTGCAATTCTTTACGATTGGGACAATCAGAATCCAAAGGTGGTAGTTTCCGACCATGCCCTGAATGCGATCACCAAATTATTTGCCAGAGTGAGGGGCTTGCCTGAGCCAGTTCAATACCTGGCGGCTACTCTTTCGGTTAATGACTCTGGTCTCGGAACTGCCAAGCCCGATGACACCACGGCCAGAGTCTTCCTATTTCCGATCAGTAACTTTGTAGGCGATACTTCAGAGACTTCGGATGGAACGCAAAGACTTTCTAACGTATCAAGCACCATAACCGCAGCGTCCGATCAGGGCGGGGGAATCGTTCGGTTCACTACTATTGATTTGAGTAATGGTTTGGCCGTCGGTCAGTTTGTGACGATAGCCGGGACCACTGATTATAATGGCACTCATGTTGTTACTGCCGTTAGCCTGACCGGTTTTTTCGAAATATCAATAACCTTTGTTAGCGACCAGAGTGGAACCTATACGTCAACCGTTTCGATCAATACCCAGAACATTCTATAATGTGCGAATCAGGATGAAACAGACTTTGCCACGATCTTCGAGCGGACGGATGACAACGTGGACCTGTTCGCTCAAGGTGTTTTCTCGTTCGATAATTACGCCCTGGGCGATAATTTGGAGAACGATATTGGTAAAATAACCGGGCTTGATGCTGAAGTAAAACTTGATGAGGCTGCCGGTGTTACGATAAGTGGTAACGTAGAATTTAGTATGGTCTACGGCTTGAGCAATAACGAGCGAAGCGTTCTGGCCAATCTCTCAACTTTAGATGGTACCACCTTCAATACGGTAGCCCTAGCACTCGGGACCGATCCGGTTCAGATTGATGTTGACGGCGTTGCCGTGGACGCAGGTGGTGGAGATACAACGATCCCGGTGACGGGTCACGGCTTTTCAACCAATGAAGGCGTCTATATTTCAGGTACTAAGAATTACGATGGCCATTACATTATCCAAGCGACAGCAGCGAACAGCGTTGACATCACGGCCACCTTTGTCGCAGAGACCTTCACGCTCAGTGCTTTCATCGAGGAATCACCTAGTCTCAGTCGGCGTATTACATTCCATTGGCTAAACGGTCACGAGTTGGTTCAGGCTTCCGAAAAAGATTATCCTCTGGTCTTTGAGATTAGAGGTGGTACGACAGCAGGCAATCCGACTGCTGACAACATACCTGGCAACCAAGCTATCCTTGAGGTTAACGAATTCCGTCTAAGGATCGGTTTCGATCTTGTTGCGAAGCCAGAAATATATTTCGCCGAATGTGAAGGTCGGGAATATGGTGGATTTATAGGTGGCAGAGGGAGTAATTATTCAGCGGGATCAATGATTGAAGATCCAGCGGGAATCATTGAATCAATTCTCAGGGCTGAGGTCGGCCTGCTCGACGCTGACATCGATCTGCCATCCTTTATCGATGCTGAGAACACAGCTATCAAGTCCCGTATCAATTTCCATTCTGATAATGAAATGGATTCGAACCTTGCAATTAGACAGATTTCAGAACAATCCACCTTTGCATTTTTCTATTCAGCGGCAGGAAAAGCGAAACTGGTTGACCTCAGCGACACGACTCCAACGACCGCAGCTCGGGGCGTCCATCCGATAATCATTCCGTTCAGTCATATAAAAAAGGACAGCCTGAAGATTTCGAAGGAGCGTAAGATATTTAATACGCTGACTTATAAGAGCCGCTTTCAGCAGGAGTATGATAAGTTTAGAGATACCACACTATTGACCGATGCAACGTCGGTGACTAACTTTGGGACTCGGCCGTATGAAGCTAAGTGGCCTAACCTGGCTGGATCGTCGGCATCGACGATAGCCGCATTCTTGGTTGGCACGGATGGTATATTTTCGAATCAGCATAACTTTATCCAGTTTGAAACTTTGGGTTATCTATATGCCGATTTGGAGATTGGCGACTGGTTTGAAATGAGTGTGGATATCGACCCGCATCTTTTGCTATTCGGTGATAGCTGGTTGAATCATCAATTCTTGCCAATTGGAATAACTCAACTGGAAGACTCAACTAAGATAATCGGAATTGAACTCTTCGGATAAGGGGATCTACTATGACTGAGAACGTGAAAACGAGTACCTTACTAAATTGGGCTATCATAGCTCTTGTTAGCGTGGTTAGTGCGGCCGGTGGGTTTGTTCTGAATTCAATGTCAGGTGGTATCGAAAAAAACGGATTAAGGTTAGATAATCTAACTGAGATTGTTGTTGCTCATGGTCTCGATATAAATTGGCAGGAGGCTATGGATTCCTCTCTGGTCGTGAGCAAGAATGAATTAAAACTAATGATAATGAGACACACGGAGAACGGAAGAATTCATGGTAATCCGTAAAGTTGTTCTAATCATAATGGCGTTCTGTTTACTGACTATGACCGCTAGCGCCGGGGATGTTGAAGCCAAAAAAGATAGTATGAACAAAGTCGTCAATCGATTATTGTTTGAAGGCTATACAGCGGATGAGATTAACGTCATGAAAGAATATCCGATCTGGCCGAGCATCGATCTAATGACCGGCCTGTTGTCTGATGGAACCCATAGGTTCGTTTCAGAGGATAGGCGGATTGCCGTGCTGTATCATGTCAAGACGGTTGATGGAATTCAAACGGTAACAAGAGAGGTGTTGTATGATCTTAATCAAAAAAAATCGGATTAACAAAATGAGACATACACTGGTTACGACATTCGTTCTGCTCTTTTGTTTCGGGGCTTATGCTGGCCCGGTCCAGACTGAGATCACTATGGAGTTTAGTCACCCTGGCGATGATGGAACTGTAGGGACGGCCGCCAAGATTGAATGGCGATGGACTACCGACACTCTGGCGAATTGGCCCGATTGGATTCTGATCACAGATACGATCACACCTCAGTTGGCATTGACTCTGGACACCGCTTTTCTGGCTATCGAGTTCCCCGAAGATGGAACCTATTGGATAGCAGTCACAGCGAAGGACGAAGCAAGCAACTGGACTGATATCTGCTCGGTGAATGAGATCACTCTGGCTGATGAGGTTGGGCCGAGTTGTATAAGTGCAACCGTTTTAAGCGTGGTAAGAAAATGAGATACCTGACCCCCATATTGCTGATCTGGTCTACTGCCTCGGCCGACTGGACTCCATCGGGCCATGCGTTGTGGTCGGACAGCACGGAGCGGAAACAGATATATGGTCAGGGTGCGCACAACTATCCGAAAGACGATAACTCATGGGCCGAGATAGATGATCGCTGGATCGAAAGTCCTGATTCAATCTATTGCAAAACCGCTATCCTGCAGACGACTATATCTTCGAACGGTAGGACGAAAATTACAATCAAGGATGGTAATGAGTTCCGAACGGTGACTCAGAGATTGATGGGAGTTGGTTGGATAAGTAAGGCCAATTGGAATCATAGTAGGATCGGAGATGTTCCCTCTTTTGATAGCCCTACTGTGGATTCTAACAAAGTTGATTGGTCAGATATTATCCCCGGTGTTGATTACAGGGTGACAAAAGTTCACGCGGGAGTAGGCCACCAAATCAGGCTCAGTCCTGCATTTCTTGATAACGCCGTAGCCTTTTATGACACCAGAGTAGACAGCTTACAACTTGGCCTGGCTAACATCTTTAGATATACGTTCGACAATATGGACGGTGACTCTGCCGTTGGTGATGTTGAAGCTCGACGGTTTTTAACTACCGCAGACAAGCGATTCGGCCTGACTAAGCAACATCTATTTTATCCCGGTTGGGACGATACCACTAACGCCGGTGAGCTGATCAACCCGCTGATCGAGATTCGCCAATACTGGAAGTGGGATGGCCCCGACCTCTTGTGTATAGAGTGGGTGTCGATGAAGAAGTTGAAATGGGCACATGATCTATTCCCCGACTCGGTGATATATCATAACGTGCGAGATTCCCTTGAGACATCAGACACCGATTTTCGAGACGTTCTGATGTACGAAGGGAGTACTGGAAGCAACTTTGGTGGTGCTGATTTCTGGTGGACAGGGGAGGATTCCGGCGGGGATCAACTTAATATGTGGTGGTGGGCTAATTTTACTCAAGATGCTACTGCAACAGTATCAGAGGCAACGCTTACCATGACCTTCTATCAGGACGGCTCAATCGATGACGACTCTCTTGTAATTCTACCGGCAGATACAACTATTCAAATTGGTGACACCCTATTGGCCAACCAAGAAGGGGTTGGGGTTGATCAAGGTCCGACCACTACCCCCGGTATGACATGGAATAACTGGTATGACACATCCGGCACGGATGACGACATAGCTTGGGATGACCCTGGTGGTGATTGGCATACGGATGACACTATTGGAGTTGATAGTATATTAGGCACCGGGACTCATGAGTTTGCTCTTGATATTTCATACGTCGAAGAATGGATGGATGGGCGAAAAAATGAAGGGGCCTTTGTTGTGACTAAGAATAGGGCGCCGGGAGAGGATTCGAGGTATAGAGTTAGATCAAGTGAATTTAGCTCGGTGGGATCTCGTCCCTTTGTGGTCGTGGTATATACGACAGGTGGTGCAGCAGATGACGTTTACGTTCGTAGAAGAAAATTACAGGAGCGAAGAAAATGAAAAGATTATTATATATAATATGTTTGATGGCCCTTAGCAGCTTTGCCTTCGCTGAGGATTTCATAGTAACCGAAGCTCAGTATGTTGTAATCAGCGGGAACGTTTCTGACACCGTAGGCCGGACGATGATAACGCCTGACTCGATCAGGATAGTTGTAACTGATTCGGCCGGTACAGAACTGTTTGATGATTGGTTTAATTCCGGTGACGCTCAAGCATCGTTGAATGGGGATATGATTACGTTCTTCGATCAATGGGAGGACATAAATGGCGCGGCCAGTGTCGGTATATTCCACATAACAGCAACGATAGCTTCTGACGCTGATAATGATATTGATGTTTATTCAAACCAGAACTATACTCTGCGAGGGGTAGCAACTACGACAGAGGCGACCTATGCTTCCGTTGCGGCCGGAGGTACTTCTGCCGCTCAGGATATCATGCGGGACAGCATTTCGGCTTTGGTTGACTCAAGCCAAAGTGGTGGTGGTGTCGCCAAAGAAGCCACTTTGACTATTGTTCGAGATACCGCCAATGCTGCTCTTGCGGTGTCTGATACTACGCTCAACCTGATAAAATACACAGGTGGCTTCGGACTTGGCATATACATTGATTCGACGATTAGCAATACCAATACTGTATTGGGGATTGATGGCACCATTGACAATCCGGTGTCTACTTTAACGGCTGCCAGAACTTTGGCAGATCAACTTGAAACTCATACATATTATTTCCAAAATGCCAGTACGTTTCTCGACGGTGCCAATGATCTGAGTGCCAGTCATTTCAATTGGAGGTTTGTCGGAAGGGATTTCCAGCCAGCAATCGGTGTAGGAAACCAAAGGGTGGATGGATCGTTATTTTTCAATATGAAGGTATCAGGTGCGATGCACGCTTCGGGCGGACAGGTTCGGTTTTTTGAAACGACCATTGAAGATATAACACAAAATTTCGTGGGCAGAGCTACCGAATGTTGGTTAGCGGGAACAATCGTTACAAAGTCCGATAGAGAGATTCAGTTTAACAACTGTCGGTCTGATGTACCTGATCCAGAGCGACCAATTATCGATCTGTCTGGTGGTAGTTCACTGATTAGCTTTAGGCTATATTCCGGTACGGTCCAATTCTCAAATGGTAGTGCAACCGATACGCTTACATTGGACAATATCGGTGGCATCATTATCGATAATACAAACAATGATCTATTTATGACCCTTCACGGAATAATGGATATCGAAGATAATGGAACGGGCACTTTGATAACTAAAACTGCCGCTCTGAACTTACCAGCAATCGCCGAAGAAGTGGCTGATTCGGTATGGAGGTCTTTGTTTGAAGATCGTGACGGTCTCGCGGGATCGTTTGCCGATTCAGCCAAAACATGGGGAGCAGGTTTCGATACACTTTCAACCGCTTTCCAGTTGCGGTTAGCGACGTTGTTAGCCGATACCACATGGCTTTCTCTTTTAGAAGCGAGGGATGGCGTTGCCGGTTCATTCGGTGACTCTGCTCAAGGATGGGGACAAACCGCAGCGGGTGGATCGGACACCGCAAACATCATAGATGCGTTTCTGAGATTGGTCGCAACTGATACAGTGGCCGCAACGATGTGGTCAAAATTAATGGTTATGATCGACTCAACGGAAACAGCAATAGCCGATGCGAACAAGGGAAATTTCAAAGCTGATGTATCTGCGCTTGCGCTCGAGGCGTCACTGTCTGACACCCTGGCGACTACGTTCGTTGATCGTATGTTGACTCGGATGGCCGATTCCGTCTGGCTCTCATTGCTCGAGGCGAGGGATGGTACGGCTGGCTCGTTCGGGGATAGCGCTCAGGCCTGGGGTGCGACAGGCGCAAGTGCTACAGATACCACCAATATCAAAACTATGCTGTTCAATAATCTCTTTGCTCGCCTGACCGACGATACAACCATTCAGGTGACGCCAGAGGGGTATGTCATCGTGGCCAACGTAAACGAAGATGCTGATACTTTAGCAAGACTGGACGATTCGGCTTCGTTCCAAGGATCGGCGTCTGGCTTAACGGTCCAACAGATCGTCGATGGTGTCTGGGATGAATTACAATCTGCTCACGTAACCGCCGGCACCTTTGGGAAATTCCTCGATACCGAAGTCAGCGGCGTTTCAAGCCCGGCCGGTGATGGTGCGTTTTCAGTTGTTTGGGTTCTGATCGATAGTTCGGCTACGCCCGATACTACCCTGAGAGCGGCACCGCTCTATATCAATAATGTTGCTCAAACATCACAGCCACTATTCCAGTTGACCGATAACGATGGCGAGGCGTCGTTCAATCTGGACGCTGCCGATTGGGTCATCTTCACAACTGAACCGGGTTACTCGAATAATATAGATACGTTCACGGTTTCGGGTGCCGGTACTGATACTCTCTTCGTTTATCGCACGGCTGGCAGTTTGACGCAAGTCGCTTTCGATCTTCGTGAGGCAAACGGATCATTCTTATCGGGAGCCTTCGTTCGAGCGGAACTGGTATCGGTCAACGACAGTCTATTGTATGACGGTACCGACTACATTTTCAACGATCAGGTCATTGAGCAGGAGGCAAATAGTTCTGGTTTGGCATTGATTGATATGTACGCAAATTCGACACTCACAAACGATTCGTCATTCTGGGAGATCTCGATCTACAATAAACGAAGGGGCGGTCGAAAGCAGGAGTATCGAATGCGGGTTCCTGTTGCTGATACGGTAGTCTATCCCCAATTCTTAACCAGGTGGAATCGGGATGATGATTAATTAGCAGATTCATGAATTTGCTAACTTCTAATTACTGAAAGGAATTGAAATATGTTGTCTATAAATTTCGACCAGGACGACGGCTCGGATCACGCTGAACAGCTCGAAGTTGAATTCTTCAACTGGCTATCCCCTCTGATGGTTGCTGTTATGTTCGGCCTCGCCTTGGCCCTTCAGCGACGGTTCGGCTACGTGCCAACAATCACTTGCGTCAACCGGTCGGACGAATATAACGAAAAGGTCGGCGGCTGGAAATTTTCTGGACACCTAACTGGATATTGCCTTGATATCCGAACTAGAGACATGGCTCAGGAAATGATTGATTGGACGGTTAATTGGCTGAACTCACACTGGTCGAAGCATTTTCTCTATGTCATATATCACAAAAAGCATATCCACTTTGGTGTTTTGAGGGCACACCAAACCGGTGATTATTCACAATACGCAACGGCTCGGAAAGCTGAATCAGGAGGATCAAATGGAAGCTGAATTTTTCTTCAACTCAATCTGGCCTGTGTCAAGCGTGCTAATCGTGGTGCCTTTGACTCAATTCCTGAAATCTAAGATTCCAGGTGATTGGCCGGTAAGTAGCCAGTTGATATCTATCTTACTGAACACGGGCGTCATCTATCTTGCGAAAGAACTGTCAGGTATGGACGTTCCTTTTCAAGAACTATGGCCGTATATTTCGACCGGATCAGTGACCTCTTCGCTGGTTCACTCGATGGTCAAAACCAAAAAGAAAAACCCCCTAAAAGGAGGTAAGTCTTGAAATTGAAACAGTTAATTATGGTGGCGCTGGTTGCGGTCTTTGCTTTTATCGCAATGACGCCGGTCAGCTTTAGTCAGACGATGGCTGAGAATCAGTCGGTCTGGATGTTCGGTGTGCGGTACGACAAGGAAATTGTCGGCACGTTTGGAGGTGGGGTCAGGTTGACCGGTAATTTATGGGAATTCGTAAGTGCTGATTTCGGTGAGGATAAGACTATCAATACCGAAACCGTGTATCTTCTTGAGCTACCGGGATCTTTCTTTTCCATAGGACCGATACTTGGACCAAACTTGCAATGGGAGAATGAGACCGGGGATGGTTCTCCTCCCGTTGCATATATCGTTGGTGCTACTGGCTTTGCCGGAGCTTTCCAGTTTGGGAATGGCTATGGTGGCTGGTTCTACCACAAGCGAAAATTTAGCCTGGACAAAGAAAGCGATTTCGAAGGCGGCTGGATCAGCGGCATTGGAATCTACGTACCGATCTAAAAACCCCGGGGTTCGTTTACACCCTTCCATAAGGCTCACGTTGCCCATGCCGGCGGCGTGGGTCTTTTTCTATATACCCCTGAGAGGCCCACAGGCGGCTTCTAAGCGACTTCGGAAAATCTTAACCGAGTCTGCAAATACTGGCTAAAGTATCTGCTGCTGCCGCCGATGCTATCGGAAACAACATTATTCAGGAGGTTTCTGGTATGATTAACTATCACAGATTATTCAAGATATATCGGGCATTGGCTCACTCGTTCGATTCTTTTATCCGAATCTACACTTATCACAGGCAGATCAAGGCTTTTCGGCGATTAGAGGCTGATATCTTTGGGTTCAATAAAAATGATCACCACAAGACAAAATAAAAGTCTTGACATTTATTTAATATATTTTTATAGTGGGGCATGTTAGTTTAACGGCAACTTTGAATTAGGAGAAAATATGCCAGACGAAAAGACAGTCGAAACAAAGGGCTTCACTTATACGCCTGGATCGGTTCGGATAGCGGAATTCATCCAGGATTGTTCTACCCTGCAGGAACGTTCCCGATCTCAGATCGTCGATAGGATTATGAGGCGTTATATGCAGCATCAGAGCATCACAACAGGAATGCCGGACGTAGTAGAGGATTAACTTTTAACAAACGAGGTTGGTATGGATCTCAAAATCAAGATCGATGACCCGGAACTGAACGAGGCTCTTTGCAGGTCTTCCGAAGAGACCGGTAAGCCTATCGAGGAAATCGCCCACGATGCACTTGCGTTCATGTTTACAGAGTGTGGCACCTTATTCAGCATGATGGACCACTACAAGCGGATGGTCGCCTTGGCCAACGAAAAGATTAAGTCGTGAATCTGTCGAAACCCCAACTCCATAATACGATGCTGAATATGACGTGCGCCTGTGGTGCGCCTGAATGGAACGAGACCGGCCGATGCGAAGATTGCTGGACCGAAGATGAGCAATCAGAGCCAGAATATGAATCCAATTATTATAACATTTGTGATAGATAGGAGAAATTATGCCAGATGAACAATTACCAGTAGTACAGGCAGAGACATTCTTGCCAGTTGAAATGAGTGTCATGGCCGACCGACTGGCTTATGTCGAAAAGTTCTGCAAAGAGGTTCTTAAAGAGGGCACTGACTATGGAATTATCCCCGGAACTAACAAGCCAACAATGTATAAACCCGGATCAGAAAAGCTCGCCTTCGCTTTCTGTCTTGAGGCTCGATACAGTATCGTCAGTAAGATAGAAGAGCCTTTCAGAGAATGGGATTATGAGATTACCAACCGAAGTTCAGGAGAGATCACTAAAAAATCTGTCAGAGGTTATTTCAAGTTCACCATACTTTGTGAGCTGTTCAATCGGACCACCGGCGAACGGTGGGGCAGTCAGTTAGCCGACTGTGATTCTTTGGAACGTGGTAGAGAGACATCACCGTCCAATACCGTTATGAAGATGGCGGAAAAGCGTGCTTATGTTGGCGCAATCCTCAACGCAACCTTTACATCTGATCGCTTCACTCAGGACGTGGAAGACTACAAAGGCAACCAAGCTCCGAGTGGCAGTAGTGGTGGCGGCGGTAAAGACAATGGATTTGCCTCGAAGTACGGGAGTGAAGCGAAGCCTAACTTCTGTGGGTTCTGTGAAGAGTTTCATGTTGTTGAGGGTGATATGATTACCACCACAGGCAAAGAGACTAATGCAGGTAAGAAGTCTTATGGTGCTGTCGCCTGTCGTGAAAAAAAAGAGCCTGAGAAAACAGAGGATAAATCCGCCAGCAACAATCCTAATCCAGGTGAACAGCAGTTGCGATTGATAGCTCTTGAAAAGCTATGGATAGAAAAAGAAGGTGTCGAGCCAAACGGCGATCAAATGTTCACAGCCCGAAGAGAAAAAGCAGGGACTCCCAATATTGATGGCATGTCTGCCGCTGGCCTTAAAAACTACATCGAGTACTTAGAGAGTCTCGGTCTGGAATCCTAACCAACGGAAGTAATTGAAAATGGAGAAGTATAGATGTCAAAATTGATGGAGATAGTGGTTAAAGAAGGTCTCGACGAAACAAGCGATATCGTAAGGGAATTCATGGGCTGCGAAGTAGTCGCTCAGGAGTGGGCGACCAAGGCAATGACCATCGTCGTTACTGATGAAGCACAAACAGAGGTCATGGCGAAAGCTCGTAGGGCTCGGCTATTCCTGAAGGACGAACGGGTCAAGATGGAAAAGGTTCGTAAGGAACTAAAGGCTGATATTGTCAAGCAAGGTCGTGCGATTGATGGCATAGCACGGCACCTCAAGTCTCTGATCGAGCCAGCCGAAAAGCATTTACTCGAACAGGAGAATTTCATCAAGATTCGTGAGGCTCAACGGCTGGACGATCTTCACCTTGAGAGATCTGCGATCCTATTAAAACTCGGAGTTGACATACATCTGTATGACCTGAGAGAGATGGCCGTAGATACTTTTGATTCGCTGGTTAAATCTACTAAAGAGAGTAACCGGCTAAAGCAGGAAGAGGCGGAGCGATTAAAAGCTGAACGAGTAGCAGAGAACAAGGCAGCTGCTGAAGAGGCCGAGCGTGCCAAACTTGAAAACATCAGACTCAAAGAAGAGGCTAAAGTTAGGGACGACGAGTTAGCCAAAGCGCAACAAGAAAAAGCTGAATCAGATCGACGTGCGGACAATGCAGAGGAATCTAAGGCCCAAGCCGCTACCGAACAAAAAGAGGCTATCCTGTCTGTTAGTGAACAGCTTTTAATTGCCCGGAGAGCGATAACCAATATCAGTCAATCGACTGGTGGGCCAAATCACGCTTGCGATTATTGTATGGACGTTGACAGTATCGCTAACAAGGCCATCGTTCAAATCGGCGGCTGGCTGGAATAATGATAATGGCGAGTGGTTTCATGGAAACGAGGAAATTGTGGCGGGTTTTGCTAGGCCCAGAATATTCCATT
>SDBT01005610.1_pt1 | contig 21009 bp, 15 predicted proteins | sample 2277101 | NCBI WGS metagenome assembly SDBT01 (sample SAMN10404973, study PRJNA504765) | marine sediment metagenome | isolation source: marine sediment core GS10_PC15, 103 cmbsf | place: Arctic Ocean: Southern Knipovich Ridge | collected 2010
TGGGTAAGCTGGTTGTAGCTCATAAGCACTCCTTTGACTTCGCGGTCTAAAGAGGTTTATATTACACCAGCTTACCTCTTTCAACCACCAAAGTTGCACTTACGAGTTGAATCTAGCATCAAAAAACCCGCTTGCTTAATTAGCAAGCGGGTTTTATTTATGCCTGGAATTTTCGAATTACAAATCCCTGTCCACAATATATTTTCCTAATTTTTCAAGTGTTTTTCGGTCCTTGCCACTGGGGAAACTTTCCAGGCTGTTGATTGCTTTTTCAGTACATGATCGGGCATCTTTCATTGCCAGTTGGATAGCGCCACTTTCTATCACCCGATTTATCAAATCATCAACCGCAGATCCAACTACTTTACCAGCTAAACAATCAACCAGAACATCATCATCGGGGTTCTGTTCACTGTAATAAATTACCGGCAGAGTTGGAACACCCTGGCGAAGATCACTTCCCAGAGGTTTTCCAACTCGGATCTGATCACCTGTGAAATCAAGAATATCATCTACTATCTGGAAGGCTTTGCCAATTTCTCTTCCGTAGGTTTCAGCCGGCTCCAGAAATTTTCTATCAACAAGGCTTATCAACGCGGCAGCTTTGGCAGAAAGGGCAAATAGCGAACCGGTTTTTTCATATATTCTGTGATAATAATCTTCCCGGCTTGGAAATTTACCCCGATCAAATAACTGGGATAATTCTCCATTGACTATGATGCTGAGGGTTTGGGCAAATAACTTCATTGCCTCTGTGGACTCAATTTCTGCCGCCAGCAGCGCCGCCTGGGCGAAGATGTAATCACCAGTAAGCACAGTTGCTGCCGGAGTCCAGTGGGAATTTAAAGTGGGATTACCCCTTCGAAGCAGGGCACCGTCAATGAGATCATCATGGACCAGGGTCGCAGTGTGCAATAATTCAATCGATGCACTTAGCGAGATCAATTTTTCCTCATCAGCGCCAAACATTGAACCCATCACCAGGGTTATACCAGGGCGGATTCGTTTTCCGCCTGATCGCAATAAATGTTCCAAGGCAGCTGTTAGATCCGGGTGGTAACCAGAAGAACGGGATAGCATTTTCTGGTCAACTCTGATCAATTTTTTGTCCAGATAGCTTAAGAATCCTACTTCACTCAATATATCACTCCCACTTAAATAATATTTCAGCGTTTGCAGAAGTTTGCTCTGCTGCTTGTTCTTTTGTTATCCCAGTAACATCACTTATTTTATCAACAATATAGCCAACGTGGGCAGGTTCGTTTCGTTTTCCCCTGAAAGGATGCGGTGTAATAAATGGTCCATCTGTTTCAACAAGCAATCTTGATAAACCACTTTCCCTGATAACATCACGGATTGAATCCGCATTTTTAAAAGTGACGAATCCGACAATTCCAAGATAGAATCCAGCCTTGATTGCCCTCTGGCTTTCCTCAACGTTGCCGGAAAAACTATGGATGACCCCTGGTTGATAATTTTTATGTATATTCGATTCATTCAAGACAGAAAGCCAATCCTCAAGAATTGTGAATAAATCATCCAGGCAGCTTCGGTCTGTTTCCGTTGAATTCCTGACATGCAGGATTACCGGAATCCCAATCTCACTGGCTAATTCCAGCTGATCTATCAAAATCTTTTTTTGATGATCTCTGGGAGTCCGGTCTCGGTAATAGTCCAGTCCGATTTCACCCAGGGCAACTACTTTCGGATGGGCTGCCAGTGACTTCAGTTCAAGTATAGTTCTCGAATCCCAGCTGGCAGCGCTGCTGTTGGGATGTACTCCGACTGCCCCATAAATCAAGTCATATTTTTCGATCAGGTCGATAATTTCCCTACTGGATGTTACATCAATGGCAGGAACCAAAATTCGTTCCACACCAGCTTGTCTGGCGCGATTAATTACTTCATCCAGATCTCCCTGGTAATTATTGAAGTACAGGTGACAGTGAGTATCAGTAAGTCTCACTTGTCCTCATCATCAATACCGGCAATCGAAAGGCCATCATTCAAGATTGCCTCAACTCTATCACCATGGGTGGTTTCGCAATAGACACGGATTATTGGCTCTGTCCCAGAAAACCGGATCAGCAACCACCCACCATCTTCAAGTACAAATTTATAACCATCAACCGTTACCAGGTCTGTGACTTTTAGCCCCCCAATGGTTTCCGGATTGGCTGTCTCAATCCTGTTAATCTTTTCAGCACGATCACCTTTAAAGGGTGTATCAATGCGGTCATAATAGTGAGCTCCAACTTTATCAAACAAAACCTTCAGCAGTTCAGAAGGTTTCATATTCATTTTCACCATAAAATCCAGAAAATATAGACCTGCCAATATGCCATCCCGTTCAGGGACGTTTCCTTTAAAGGCGTACCCTCCAGATTCCTCGCCACCGATCATGGCATCAACTTCTACCATCTTGGGAGCAACATACTTAAAACCAACCCCTGTGTTGTACACTGGAACATCGTAAATTTTGCCTAGTTTATCCAGCATTGTAGTAGTTGAAAGGGTTTTAACAATTGGACCCCGCAGACCGCGGATTTCCAACAGGTAATATGCCAGTAACCCAAAAACTCGCAGTTGATTGACAAACTCCCCATTCTCATCGCCGATTCCTAATCGGTCAGCATCTCCATCATTAATTAACAGTACATCGGCATCATATTCCCGGGTGGCATTCAAACCCACATCAACGTTGGGTGGAATGGGTTCGGGTCGGCTCATTTCCGGAAAGTTCGGGTTTCGATCCTGGTGGATTTCGAATACTTCTGTTTTGCCTCCACCAATCAAGCGCGGGAACCAACCAACTCCATTGCCCCACATCGGATCAATCAATACCCGCAAACCAGCATCCTTGATAGGCTGGAGGTCGATCAGTTTTTGTATGTTTTCAATATAGGAGGGAGCTGCATCAAAGTACTGAAGTTTTCCGCTTTCCAGAGCATCACTTAGAACTGTGCGATTAACCTGTTCTTCAGTATCCGGGATATGTTTTTCAATTCTGGTTAATCCTTCTGGATTGATTGCTCCCCCATTTTCATCCCGGACCTTAATACCATTATCTGTATATGGATTATGGGAGGCTGTGATATTAATTGCAGCGGCTGCTTTTTTGTCAACCACTGCATAGGATATTACTGGTGTGGGAGTAGGGCCATCTGTCAGGTAGACATTAAAACCATTACCAACCAGGACCTCAGCAACAGCAGCAGCAAAAAGCTCACCCTGGTATCTGCAGTCATGACCCACTACTACCCAGCTACCCTGGAGCCCTTCATCCTTCAAATATAATGCAAATCCCTGGGTACAGCGCCGGACATTTGCAAAGGTATAATTTTCAGCAACGTGTCCTCTCCAACCATCTGTTCCAAACTTGATTTCCTGCACCATACGCCCTCCCGGATTTGATAAGATTAAAGCGAAGTTATTATAACAAACGGGTGGCAATTTTGGGCTTGACTTGAATATCACGGGATATGATATGATTGTCACTCCCGCAAAATAACTCAATTCGTATGGGCATCTTTCAATGAGCTTCAATAAATAATCTTCCTGATTGACATGCTATAATCGCTGACAAAGAGGACCAATGACTCAGATTTATTTTGATTATGCTGCCACCACACCTGTTGATGATCGGGTTTTGGCAGCTATGCAGCCTTATTACAATATCACTTTTGGAAATCCTTCTTCCATCCACCGTTTTGGGCAGCAATCCGAATTGGCCCTGGAAAATGCTCGTAAAACGCTGGCAAATCACATAAACGCCCTGCCTTCTGAAATTGTCTTCACTTCTAGTGGATCCGAAAGTGATAATCTCGCTCTCCGCGGAATTGCCCTGGCAGCACGCCAAAAAGGGACTGGAAACCATCTGCTGATTTCTCCAATAGAACATCCAGCCGTGTTGGAAACCGCAGTCCAACTGGCCAAACTACATGATTTTGAAATAAGTTATTTGCCAGTTGATCGCTACGGTGTAGTAACTGCTTCTGCGGTGCTGTCTACCCTCCACGATGACACTATCCTGGTATCAGTGATGAGTGCAAATAATGAAGTTGGGACAATTAATCCGATCAGTGAAATCGGCCAGGTTTGTCAGGAAAATGGCGTTCTTTTCCACACTGATGCGGTCCAATACGCGGCCCATCAATCCTTTGATGTAAATGAGCTGAAGGTGGATCTATTATCCCTGGGAGCGCATAAATTCTATGGACCCAAAGGTGTGGGGGCCTTATATATTCGCAGTGGGTTGGAGATCCTACCCATACTGACTGGTGGATCCCAAGAATTCGGTTTGCGGGCAGCTACCCAGAATGTTCCTCTGATAGTGGGTATGACAGAAGCCTTTCAGCTGATCCAGGATGAAGGTGCCTCCCGCAGAGATCATGTCCTGCTCCTGAGGGATCAAATCATTAATTATGTATTGAAGGAAATACCCGCCAGCCAACTCACAGGCCATCCCCAGGAGCGATTGTCAAATCACGCCAGTTTTGTTTTTAAAGGAGCTGATGGGAATACCCTGATCCAGGTTCTGGATGCCGCTGGATTTGCCTGTTCATCCGGATCAGCCTGCAAAACCGGTGATCCCAAACCCAGCTCTGTCCTTACCCATCTTGGATATGAGCCAACCTGGGCACTTGGTTCACTTCGAGTGACCCTGGGGGTAAACAGCTCAGAGGATGATGTAAAAAAATTCCTGGAAGTTCTTCCAGGATGTGTTGAAAAAGTCAGGGGGTTGGCCAGTTGAGCTCTTCCGTTAAGTCTCGGGTCGTGGTTGGAATGAGCGGCGGAGTGGACAGTTCTGTTGCAGCTGCATTGCTTAAAGACCAGGGATTCGATGTTATTGGTGTCATGTTGCGGCTGTGGAGTGATGTCGGCGTTGTAAACCGCTGCTGCCCTCCTGACGCCCAGGCCGAAGCTCGCCATATTGCCGGGCTGCTGGATATCCCCTTTTATGTTGTGGATGCCCAGGATACTTTTTATAAAAACGTTGTGGAACCCTTTATTGATGGCTATGCGCAGGGATTTACCCCCAATCCCTGTCTCAATTGCAATAGATTCATCCGTTGGGGCTTTTTACTGGAAAGAGCCAAAGTCCTGGGAGCCTCGTATATCGCAACTGGCCATTACGCCAGAATTGTGCAGGACCAAAATGGAATATTTCAACTGAAGAAGAACCCAGATCCCGACAAAGATCAATCCTATTTCCTGCATGTCCTCACTCAGAAAGATCTCTGTCAAACTCTTTTCCCATTGGCAGATTTGACAAAACCTGAAGTGCGAGAACTGGCCGCCAGGTATAAACTTCCGGTTGCATCCCGCCCGGATAGCCAGGACCTTTGTTTTATCGGTCAGGGCGACTACCGGGAATTCTTACGTAAAACTGATCCAACATCCCTTAAACCCGGATCAATTCTTGATAAACATGGCAATCTAATGGGTGAACATACCGGGCTTGCTGATTACACAATTGGCCAGAGAAAAGGACTAGGAATCTCAGGGGCTGAACCGTTTTATGTGCTTCAAAAAGACCTCAGTGAGAATGTTTTAATCATTGGACCAAAAGGGGCATTGGGCAGGCAAAATTTTTTTGTTGAAAATATTAATTGGATATCCGGTGAATTTCCGTCGGAATCAATTCGAGCAGATATAAAAATCCGCTATCAATCCCAGCCTGTACCTGGTCTTGTTAAATCTCTTGAATCCGGGAGAGCTGCGATCACCCTTGAAAAAAACTTACCTGATATTACTCCGGGGCAGGCAGCGGTGTTTTACAAGGAAGATATCTGCCTGGGTGGAGGGACAATCCAATGGGAGGAAGTATGACCGTTCCGACTATATTTTACAATTTCCTATTGGCTTCATTCCTGGGATCGGTATTTCATCTCTGGAAAGGTGGGGGGGGAGGAAGGCTGCTTTTTTTACTCATCCTTTCCTGGATAGGTTTTTACCTCGGTCATCTGGCCGGCACTTATTGGAATATTCAAATCTTAATGATCGGGCCTGTTCAGAGCGGACTTGGAGCATTAGGCAGCATCCTGCTTTTGATCCTCGGAAATTGGTTCACTAAACTTGACAAATCATGAGCATTGACCTGCAAAGAATTTCTATTCTGTTGGCTCAAACCCGGGATGAAGATCTAATGATCTGTCCTCCTCTACCCGGAGTACAAGCCACCCTAAATCACCCGGCAGCTGTACTCATTCCCATCCTTTTTGATCAGGATGAATGGAAGATCCTATTTATTAAACGAACACAGCACGAAGACGATCGACACAGCGGTCAGATTGCTTTCCCCGGGGGAAGATTTGACAAGGAAGATCCCTCACTGCAGCACACCGCTCTTCGAGAATCAGCTGAAGAAATTGGTCTGGATCCCACGTCCGTTGATATCCTGGGGCAGTGCTGCTCCATGATTACAGTGACTGGTTACGAGGTCACACCATTTGTTGGGATCCTGTCCTGGCCGCAGCCATTAAAACTTTCTCTGGAAGAAGTGGAAAAAATACTTCTGATTCCTATTGACTGGCTCGCTAATCCCAGCAATCGTCGAACTGAACTCTGGAGGTCGCGGACTAATCTGGATTCAGAATTGCCAGTGATATTCTTTAATGAGTTTGATGGAGAAGTTCTATGGGGAGCTACCGCGCAAATCCTGGTTGATTTCCTGGACTTAACCCAGCTCTCTCCCGATCATCGAAAATAACAATCAGGGTGGATTTACGGAACCAATCAGCTCTACAGCATCAATTTCGTTCCAGCCCAATCCCAATTGAGACTGATCCAGTGTGATCCTGACTGAATTGGTTTTAAAATTAATTTCCTTTATGGGAATTACCAGTTCATAGGGACAGGGTCGGTCAATTTGGATAGGATTCTTCTGGAGAACAGTATAAAATCCTCCGTTATCAGGATCCAATACTTCAACCTTGACAACCTGGTCCGGATTAAAGCTTTCATACACAACAATTTCCAAAGGATAAACCAGGGTAGGATATTCTAAAACCAGAGTATCAATAGAATCACTGGCTGCTGAAGCCCAGGCAAATTGGTAATCTCCACAGCCTGGGGAATCGGGTATGCCCAAAACCTGGGCAGCACCCCATTCGGGGGTGGAAAACTCTGAGCTTGCTTCGGCGCTGACTGCCCACTGGTATAGCAGACCCGCGGCTGGAAACCTGTCTTCCCGACTGATCTCTTCTGTGGCTTCAGGGACTGAAATAAGACCAGTCTCGGGAGGATCTTCATCCCCTATCGCTGCTGAGCTGCAGCCCAACATCAGGAAGATTATCAACAATAAACTGATCAGTTGTCGGATCCTTTTCATCTTATCTATAGAAATCACCTTAATTGAAAAACCATCCCGGCAGGATATTTCCTTCCAGGATGGTTCATCATTATATTTCTTGTACCTTATTCTTCTTCAGAGGCATCATCTACCTTTTCTTCGGCACCTTCAGCATCTTCTTCCATCAATTCTGCATCGGTGAGCTCTTCAAAGAGTTCCGCGCCTTCTTCAACCAGTTCTTCAATCTCTGCCATGAGTGTGGGTAATGTGGCAACAATAACAATTCCCTCAGGATCATCCAGAATAGTTACATCGCCGGATATCACCAGGTCTTTTACGAGGATGTTATCACCTATGGACATTATCCCGGTTACATCAACACTAATCGTATCCGGTAAATCCTTGGCTTTGGCTTCGACCTGGATCGCTTCCATCATGGTAATCAGCAAAGCTTCAAATTCCGATACTGCAGGCGATTCTCCAACAACTACGATAGGTACAGTTGATGTAATGTTCTCATCCAGAGATACAGCCTGAAAATCCATATGAAGCAAATCTCTTTTAATGAAATCCCGCTGAATATCACGAACCAGTACCAGGTGTTCCTTTTTTCCTATTTTAATGGTGACCAGGGTATTGGCTCCGATCACGCTCAGGGTTTTTAGAACATCCTTTGTATTCAAAGTGATAGCAACAGGATCAATTCCACTGCCGTAGACGATAGCAGGCAGCAAACCTTCCCGACGGAGAGCTTTGACCTTTTTTCCTATTACCGTTCTTTCTTGTGCTTCTAATTCATATTTTTCCATGTTTTCCTTCCTCGAAGCGCCTCTCACTTCTGCCGCGGCAGAGTTACCTTCACTTCTCTAGAATGTTGTGAATGAACAATTGCTAATGATCCAGTTTCTCCAGCAGGAATTAATTTGGTATCAACAAAAAAAGACCGTCACTGCAGGGTGACGATGGATTTTTAGCAGGGAAAATTGTAACTTGCCCTCTCCTATTCGTCAATAGCAACTGGATTATATATGATCCTTCCCGGGGAGAGGACTATCTCAACAGGAGGAAAAATTACTGAAAAAATTCTGGCGTAAATCTTGCATCATGTAGACCAGAACTTAATATCCAAGTTTTGGGAAAAAATTCCCAACCCTCTCCCCTTGTAGGCACATATCTTGCACTAAAGTAGGAGAGTAATCAGTAAAAAGGAGTAATTAACATGTCTATGACCATCTTTGATATCGCCCGTGTTTTATCAGCCATGGCTTCAGGTTTATTCCTGATCGGGTTGATAACCTTAGCGACCGGAGTTGCTGTTCTGGTAATCCGCTCTATCGGAGGCGAGACCAGGGCTATCAACAAATCCATCGCCAGCATGACCCAGAAGGGTTTTGCAGACGAAATCTCTGGATTGGTAGAAAATGCCTCTACGCTTATCAATGCAACCAGCAACCTGATTCAAACCACTAAAGGCATCGGCGTATTCCTGATCATCAGTGGATCCGTTTTTATGATGCTGGGTATTTTCTTAACCCTTTATATCGGTCTCAATTAACGGACTCCCATGGATAAACAGGAACTTCAACGTCTCAATACATTAAAGAATATTTTTCCTGAAGAATCCTGGCCCTGGGCCATACCAGCTTTGAGGCGATCCCCCCAGATCTGGGACCAGTTGGATTCGGTTGAATTCTCCGAGTTCCTTGTAAAAGGTATCGGGACTGAACCCTCAAAGTGGACACCTGGTAGAATTGGATCCCTTCAGGGGGAGCAAGATTCTTCAGAGGAGATTTCCTGGCCTATAGATTCTTTTGAGGATCTATCAGCAGATCTTAAACAAAAGATCAACCAGATTTACCAGGAGTCCGGGGAGAAGCCGGTTTCCAGTGGTGATCTGAATGAGGCATTTTGGCTTGCTCTGGCCTTATGGGGGGAAAAAGCCAGCGGAAAAAGCTGGTGGGAGATCATCAGTCAATACCTGGCTCTAACAAACTGGGAATTCCCTCTGGTCATACTATTTGATCTTGTTAATGATCAGGTTGATTTTCTAAGGGTAATTGACCCGGATCTGGCATTTCAGATTTTATTATCCAACCCGATCTCTCCCCCAGTTCTGGCGGACATCTTGGTCAGAACTGTGGAATCCCTGGAAATCAGCGACCTGGAAAAATGGTTAAAGACGATCCAAAAAGAAGTTCCCGATCTTTCAGAGCTAATTGCCAAATCCCTGCTGGAAAAATTGGAGCTGGACTCCAGCTCCCTGCAGGAACTGCTTGTACTGTCAGTATTAAATCAAATGGCAGGAAAATCAGAAACTGCCCTGGAGCTGCTTGAACTGGCTTCTGATCGAAACCAGAAATTGCAGGGAAAATTAACTTTAAATCTCAACAAGGTTAAAACAAAACTGGTTGAACCCCAGGCAAACGACCGTGGCTGGCAAGAATTAAAGTCTTCGCTTAATGACCAAAATGGCATGGGAGAGAACATCAAGGATGTAGCTGCAATCATTAGTTCGCTATTAGAGAAGGAGCATCTGGCAGCCGCAGGAGATCTGATCAGCAAACTACCGGATCCATTACCAGAACACCCGGATTTGTATCTTGCTCTGGCAGATTTCGCCAGGATCCAGAATCAACCCTTACGCGCAAAACAGTTTGCCATTGATGCTCTTGAAAAATCACTGGTTGATCCGGCACCTCCAGAGGGTTTGAGCAGGATCCTGCATCAATTGGGTCTATTTGAGCAAAGTGCCCGGGCAGCTCAGAAATATCTTGAAAAATATCCCAATCACCTATCTTCCCACCTTGACAATGTGGAAGCTCTTCGAAGTCTGGGTAATTACACAGATGCCGCCCAAGCTGCCCAGATTCTGACCGTCCTCTACCCTCAGGATATTAATCTCCAGAGGAAACTGGCTGTATATCTGGAAGAGGCAGAAGCCTGGAAGGAAGCCCTTGAGATCCGATCTACAGTCTTATCAAAAATGCAGCTTGCCAAGGAAACCCAGGCAGGACTGGAACCTTATCTCCCACTTGAGGATTTGAAATTATTCGCGAATTGTGCATTAAAGGCTGAACAACCTAATCGAGCAATTTCAGCCTGTAATCAAATTTTGGCTCAAGATTCAGAAAACAGCATAGCTTTCTCTTTAAAGGGAAAATCCCTATGTATTCTTGATCAGATCGATGAAGGTTTGGCTCATCTCAATCGGGCGGTCGAATTAAACCCCGATTATGAGGAAATCTGGATCAATTTAGCAGAGTGCCATCTGGAAGCCAACTCTGATGGACAAGCATTACAAATTCTAAAATCAGGCCTGACCTCCGCTTCAAGCAAGGCCAAGATATTGATGATGATCGGGCAGATTGAAACCAAAAATCACAATCATTCCAAGGCTCTTGAAAAATATCAGCAGGCTGCTGCATCAGCTGGTACGGAAGGACTTAATCAAAAATCTGTTTATGAAATCCAATTAGGTGAAGGTCTATCTTATTATGAACTCGGCCATCACGACCAGGCTCGAAATATCCTTAAGAAATTAAATGAACAATTTCCTGGCAATGGCAGAGCGAATTATATCTACGGAAAACTCCTCTTAGAAACTGGTGATGCCCAGGGTTCTCTGCCTTATTTTATACAGATAGTCGACCAGGACCCATCAGAGGCAGAACCGTATCTTTATTACGCTGATGCTCTGCTCCAGGTTGGCGGTAATACAGAGTCTGCCATAAATGCGCTCGAAAAAGCCCTGACTGTTGATCCTGTAAGTGAAATTGCCCTGGTTCTTCTCGCAGAAGCAAAATTAGCCTCTGGTGATCACAGAGAAGCATTGACAAGCTTCCAGAAAGCCCGTGAAAGCTCGCTTCTAAATGATCCGACCTGGTCCCCGAGAATCAGCGCAGGTTTAGGTAAAACAGCTTTATCACTGGGAGAAATTGAAACAGCGATAGCTTCTTTAAAGGATGGACAGGATCGTTACCCCAGAGATTTAGACTTAGCGAAAACCCTGGCTGAAGCTTATCAGGCGGGTGACTTAACATCCAATGCCCTCGATTCTGCCAGAAAAGCTGCAGAAATAGCGCCTCAAGATCCGGAAAATTTAGCCTGGGTCGCTGAGTTTACCCTTGAGCTGGGGTCTCCTGAAGAGGGAATTTCTGCCCTGAAGAAATTGATCCGGCTAAATCCTGGAAAAGTTTCCTCATATCTAGTACTTGGAAAAGCACAAGCTTCTGCTGGTGATGAGAAAGGAGCTGTTGAGTCATTAACAAGAATAAGTGAACTTGAAGACATCCTGCCTGCAGATTTACTGACAGCCGGTGATGTTTTGATCCAATTAGGTCAATACAAAACAGGGTTAAAGAGCCTCGCGAAGGCTATTAACATTTGCGGAGCAAATCCTGAGCCATCTCCCCTGCTGCCCAAGATCTGGTCTTCGCAGTCCGCTGCATACGATATGGCAGGTGACCCACAAAAGGCCTTGGAACTGATTGATCAAGCTATTAGTACTGAACTTGACCAGCCTGAGTGGAGAATCCAAAAAGCCAATTTACTGATCAGTCAGGATCGATACCAGGCAGCGATAGCCAGTCTTTCCAACGCTCTCGACCTGTCACCTGATGAGCCAGCCCTGCACACCAAAATGGCAGGAATTCAATCTCAAATTGCATCCTACGAGGAAGCATTCCATCACGCCCAGGAAGCCTTGACTGGTTATCAAAATGAACCTCAACCAGAACCAGACAAGATTGGAAAAACATTGGCTCTGGCGGCAGATCTAGCCTGTGCTACTTTACGGACAGACCTGGCGGTAAAACTCCTCTCAGGCCTTGAAACATCTCAGATCCAGCATGGGAACCCGTTATCAGAATCTGACTTGAATTCATATTGCCTGGCTGCAGAATTAGCCCTTGATCATAACCAGGAAGTAAAAGCCGCAGAAATAAGCAATCTCCTTGTCTCTAGGGAAGCTGATCACCCCCGTGTGAATATACTCCAGGCCCGGATTCTTAACCGCCAGGGAAATCCCCAGGGTGCTCTTGATATTTATAAAAGCGCTGCTGATTGCTGGCACCAGATAAAACTCTCAGAAAAATCATTTGGCACTGCAGTTGAACTTTCCCTGGGAGTAACTGCCCTGGAGCTGCACAGCTGGAAAAAAGCTGCTTCCCATTTTCATCATGCGGCGGAGGTAGCTCCCAAGGAAAAAAGGACTTTGATTGAATTAGCAAAGTTTTACATTCAGCGAGCTGAGGCCCGGCGTTTGACCGATACACTCAAAGTCATCAATAGATCACCTGGAATTAATTCCACCTCAAATGAGGTATACAAATCTTTCCTGGGCTGTGTCAATGGGCTCTCTTCTTTAGATGTTGATCCTGATCTGGTGTCAAGGTTACTGATCCGGGGGAAGGCTGTGTTCACTCCCAATCAGGGCACAGCTGATGCATTAAAAGAAATTTCAGAAACCCCTGAAGAAATAGCTGCCGTGATTGGAGCTTACCGCTCCAGCCGGCAAATGGTATTTGCTTCACAGGTAGCAGTGGAAAACCTGGATCACCTTGGCGAGGATTCCCACCTGGATGCCCAGATTAACCTGGCATTATTAAGGAGTAAGCCCGAATCAGCATTCAAGGCTGCCTCGTCAGCCCTGGAAACTGCCAGGCGGTCAAATGACCCCCAGGTACCGCTTTATTTTGTGGGCCTCGCGCTGGCTGCAAAACGGGTTAATGACCCTGAAACTGCCGAAGAATCCATCAATAAAGCCCTTCAATTTTGGGATGACGAACCGCACTGGTACGCCCTGGCTGCCGAGATGACAGAGGACTATTCAAGCGCAATTGAATATTATCAAAAAGCAATTGAGCTGGAGCCTGAGTACGGGGGACATTTCCTGGCCCTGGGAAAACGCCATCTGCGTGCAAAACAAGCTCTTTCTGCGGTCAAATCGTTTGAAAAAGCAATATCCATCAACCCAGATCGTGTCGATGCCTGGATTCAAAGGGCTCTTGGTAAACGGGCTTTGCATAAAATGTCAGAAGCCTTAAATAGCATAAATCAGGCCATCGCCCTTGCGCCGGAACATAAAGAAGCACAAAAAACTGCTGCTCTGCTCACATTCGAAAATGGCAGTTACCGGGAGTCAGAGAAGCACCTGGTTTCACTTCTGGGTCAAAACCCTCATGATACAGACCTGCTGGTTTTGTTTTCCAGGACACTCACTGCTCAGAAACAATATGATCAGGCTTTCCGGGTAATCGACAAAGCCATCTCCCTTGAGGATGAATCATTAGAACTGGAACTTCAGCGAGCTTCTATGATTAAACAAGTTGAGGGTCCTTCTGCCGCGATTGACGAACTGAGGATCATTGGCAGCCGCTACCCTGACCGTTACCCCCTGGTAATGGAACTCGTTGCTACCCTGTCTGAAGCCGGAGAAATGGAACAGGCGATCAGGACTGCTCAGGATGTACTGGTGAGTGAAGAAAACGGCCATTCCAGTGAGCAAAAAGCCCATCTCTATCTCATAACTGGTCGACTGCTTCGAAAATCAGGACAGCTGGATCAAGCAGTTCATCATCTGCATAAAGCCAAAAAACTAGTTGATCCAAATTATCTGGCTGTGCTCGAATTAGGCAAAGTTCATCATGATCGCCGACAATTTGAAAAGGCTCTGGAACAAATTGATAAAGCAATTTCAATAGCGCCAGACGAATCTGAGGGATATTATCAAGCAGGCCGGGTTCTGAAAGATTTGAAGCGATTTGATCAGGCAGAAAGAATGCTAAGACAAGCGTCTAAATTGGCACCCAATGACCTGAAAATTCACCGTCAACTAGGAGTACTGGTGACTTTAAACCTGGTCCACGGAGATTCACGGAAAGAAGTAAAGGTCTTAACCTAACCTGCGGTCAGGAACAGGACCGCTGAACCAACCACATTTATAATGGATTGATTGCTTATGAAAACATTCCCCCTCACCCCTCACCGCCAGGGAGAACCCTGGACCAGAGATCAACTGATTGAAATCCTGGGTGTCGCCGCTACAGTTAATGAATTTGGCTTCATCAGGAAATCTTCCCTGACCTGGTTAGCTGCTTTTCCAGGGGATCTGCCGGTCCAATTGATCCATGCCCAGGCAGTTATGAAGGATCTCAACCCCTCACAAGCTGTAACTCTGGTTAAGAATATTTGCCAGGCTGATCCGTTATATGCTGAAGCACAACAATTCAGATTTGAAGTTGAACAGGCAATTGAGAACCATGAGGGAAATTATGGCGAACTTTATTCTTTGGCACCAAAACAACGCATATTCCGGGATAAGGAAATTAAGGATAACCTCCCTGGTTGGGCAGAACCCCTCTCAAAAATCCGCCAGCATCTGGCTGATGATGATCTCACAGGTGCATCAAATATCCTGCCTTCATTATTAGGAACAAATCCGGATTCTCCTTTAGCTGGTGCCACCCATCTGGAAATTCTCATCAGGGACCCTGAAGCTCCGGATCTGGCGTTAAGACAGCTGGCAGAACATTATTATCAGAAATATCCGGATTGTTTGGTTGCATTAATTATTTTGGCTGATTCACTAATTAAGGGAGGGCGATCTGATCGCGGTGTGGGTATGCTGCATAAAGCGGCATCGATTGATCTAACCGGGCAGGTTGTAAAACGATTATGGGGTGATGACCATTCCTATCGGAATCTGTGGCCAGAAAATATGAGTACTTATCTGGATCTCAGAGTTCCAGCATCCATTGGAAGTGCTCTGGGCTGGAACCAGCTTCCTGCTGGTGAAGCAATATCGGGTTCAGATAATGGGAAAGAATTCCAGAGTTTCAGCGAAACCCGGGAAACCAAAGGTGCCCAGTTTCCCGAGAGCCTGATCCATATTAATGATGATCTGGATTTAGCGGATCAAAAAGGGGCCAAACGGTCTGGGGGAAGATTTCCCATGTATGTGGTGTTTTCAACCCGCAAAGGGCTATCAAATAAATATGGCCCCGAGACTGCTGCCATTATTATTGAAGAAATGAAAAAGACAACCTACGCAGTTCGGTTAAAACCCGGCTGGGGGGCTGTAATGGTCCTGGCAGATGATCCTTCCAGTATGGCTAACTTTGGACTTAAACCAACCCTGGCGGATGATCCCTGGGCATTAAAGCTCGCCCTGGCTGATCTAGATCGGGTCATGCAAACCAAGGGGTTAATGATCGGAGCATTACTGATTGTGGGAGGTCCGGATGTTGTGCCTTATCATAGATTACCTAATCCAGTAACCGATAGTGATACTGAAGTCCCCTCAGATAATCCCTACGGAACAATTGATGAGAATTACTTTATTCCCGAATGGCCGGTGGGCAGATTACCGGGGGGCACTGGAAGTGATCCCGGCTTGTTATTGGATCTACTTCGGCATATATCTGAAAATCACATGGGGAAAATCGGGAGCCGCAAATCCTTCTGGGAGAGGTTCCTGGCCTGGTTGAAAAATCTATTCTCAGGAGCAGTAATAAAGAATAATCGAAGTTTTGGTTATGTTGCAGAAGCCTGGAAAAATGCCTCGGAGGATGTATTCAGATCCATCGAAGAAATAGGAGATCTGGTGACTTCACCGCCCTATGGAAAGGATACTGAAATTCCAGTACCTATTACTCACTATGGGTATTTTAATCTGCATGGGGTGGAAGATTCTCCCGAATGGTATGGGCAAAAAGATTTTACAAATGGAAGCGCAGGTCCAGATTATCCTGTTGCGTTACGCCCCCGCGATATCAACGCATACGATAATGCTCCCCTCTTTGTATTCACAGAAGCCTGTTATGGTGCCCATCTGAATGGTAGGGAGATTGAAGATTCAATTTCCTTAAAATACCTGTCCCGTGGATCTCATGCAGTTATTGGATCTTCTGTTACTGCTTATGGATCGGTTTCAGCTCCGCTCATTGCAGCCGATCTGCTGGCGGATCGATTCTGGAAGTTTATCACCCAGGGATTTGCCAGTGGAATTGCCCTTCAAAAAGCAAAAATCGAGCTGGCCCGGGAAATGAATTCCCGGCAGGGTTATCTCGATGGCGAAGATCAAAAAACTCTGATCTCATTTGTCCATTTTGGAGACCCGCTGGCGAATCCTCAAACTGCTGAAAGAAAACTACCAAAATATTTTGCGACAACTCGCCAATCTCCAGTTGAAGTGAAGACTGTTTGTGATAGGTCCAATCTCACAACTGATATACCATCAGCAACATTAATGCATGTTAAACATGTCGTTAAACGATATCTGCCTGGTATGGAAGATGCAGAAATGATCCTCAGTACTGAAAAGGGCATGTGCAGTGGAGATGACCACCAATGTGCAACTGCTCAATTTGGCCGTAAAGTACACGAGGAAAAACTTGGCCAACGCCATGTGGTAACCCTGAGCAAAAAGCTTGAAATTCCAAAGCACGGCGGAAAAACTGTTCATCGCCATTATGCCAGAATGACTTTTAACAAATCAGGCAAAATGGTAAAACTGGCGGTATCCAGATAAAAAATGAGACGGTATCCTCAAAGGGAACATCCAGCACAAGCAGCCGCATGTCAAAGCGTCAATCTGTATTGACGCTTTGACTAATGAAGATCAATCAAATCAGGGAGATAACCTCCCTGAGGTATGATAAAAAACACCTCTCACATTAAAAATGCATGAGAGGTGCTCTTAATTTTGGGTCCTGTTTTTGGGGTTCAGTTCACATAGGATTCCGTGTTCTTGATGTAGATAACCTAACTTATTTCTGGATCTTTTTCAACTCATCCCAATCTTGAGCGGCTGCCAGTGCTGCCTGTTTTTGCCAGTAGGCACTGTTTGTCGCCGGTAATGAGTTATCCTTCAATATTTGATTCAGTTCCCCTGGATCCATTAATCCCAATTGTTCAAAGGTGAATATCCCAGCTGAATGAATTGCCTCAGAAGTTTTGGGACCCACCCCTTTTAAAATACTGAAATCGTCTTTATGAAGTTGAATGGGAATGGAAGCAGCCCTGGGCGCCTCAATTTCCACAGCTGAGGTTCTTTTATAGCTGGGATAGAAAAACCACCAGATCAACCAGCGGATAAGAATAGAAATTGGTAAAGCAACCAGCAAGATCCAGAACCAGGATGGTATGAATTTGCTCTTATTTGCTGTGCGAAAAAACATATTACTCTCCTGGTTTTGGATCGTATTAATTATGCCAGTTAAATTATAACACTCCGGAAATTCCATCTCAATCCGGAGTGTGTGTATCCTGACCTGGGGCTGATCTTATCCATCTTCAGAGGTCATGATGAACAAGGGTTTCATGGCGAATTTTTTATACTTGGGCCGCAGCCGCTCAGTGCTGTAAAAACGTTTGACATTAACCGTTTTGCTGGTTTCACAAAGAACTTCAATGGGCATATTATCATAACGCCCATTCTTCAGCACTACCAACCTGCCGTGGATTCCCCCCAGGATTAAATCAAGAGCCAGATTTCCATAAGCCATCGGAACGATGGAATCGATCGCATCCGGGCTGCCGCCCCGGACCAAATAAGCTAATTTCTGGTGCACGACATTGATCTGTTTGCCATGGTTGTATTTTCCTGACCGGATTTTTAGCTCTTCTGATACCAGGGCTCCGATCCCGCCCAATTTCATATGGCCATAAGCATCCTGCTTGGAATCCTTAAATACCATTTCCCCCCCCTTAAACATGGCGCCCTCTGAAACCAGCACAATGGAATAGCGGCTGGGGTTATTAAAGCGGTCCTTTGCCAGCAATTCGGTTAACAGTTCAATATCAAATTTATATTCCGGAATGACACAGCGATTCGCCGCACCAGCCATTGTCGGCAGCATGGCTGTGAAACCCGCATACCGGCCAAATACCTCCAGGACCAAGAAACGTTCATGAGAACCCGCAGTTGTCCTTAAATTATTGACAATTTCAATCGTCCTTGTAACTGCGGTGCTGAAGCCAATACAGTAATCAGTTCCGGGGACGTCATTGTCCATCGTTTTGGGAATGGCGATCACATTCACGCCATTTTTGTAAAGTTCTACAGCAAAACTGAGGGTATCGTCTCCCCCGATCGGAATTAAATAATCAATTCCCAGGTAATCCAGATTCTTTATGACTTCGGGAGTTAAATCGTTTATCTGCTCGGTATATTCTTCCTTCAAGTGCGAGGGGACTTCACTCAAGGGAACTTTGCTGGGGCGAGTCCTGGATGTGTGCAGAAAAGTACCCCCGGTCCGGCCCTGTTTGTTAACCCGCTCTTCGGTGAGAAATTCAAAATTGTACTGATTATCAGCCTTTTTATCAGGGATCATTTCCATGATTCCTGCCCAACCCCGTCTTAACCCAACAACCTGATAACCTTCGCGCAGGGCACGAATGGTGACCGCTCTGATCGCGGGATTCAGGCCAGGCACATCTCCCCCGCCGGTCAGGATCCCGATCACTCCTTTTTTCTTTTTTACAACCGCCATTGATCTTCCTCCAATAAAAAAATCTTTGTTAAATCACATTCATTATAGACGAGAATATCTATTTATAAACAGATATTGTATTCTAAAAATCTCGGAATATTTTAAGATCAGCTCACCTGCTGGCCAGGTCAATCCCCCTTCCCCGGCAGAACAGCGACTATCTTCCCCATTTCTTCTATCTGGTACCCGGGTCGGTCAGACACAGCCTTCTTAAACTTCGGGTCCTCCAGTAACTCAAATACGGGACCAAGTAATTCACTACCATAATATTCTTCCGGAATTATCAAGTCAAATCTCTCTGTAATTAAGGGCAGAAAGTCCAGATCAAGGGCATAGGATGCGGCCTCAATGCCAAGAGCACAATCAGCCCTTCCTGAAGCGACCAATGCGGCTGCAGAGAGGTGGGTATATTCTTCATGATCGTATCCGTTAACCTGCTCGGGGAGAATATTCAGCTGAGTAAGCTGATAATCCAGCAGCAATCTCGTTCCTGCTCCGTGCTGCCGATTGACAAATGATAGATCAGGCCGTTTCAGGTCTTCCAATCCCTGGATATTTTTTGGATTTCCCCTGGCCAGGAATAAGCCCTGGGTTCTGCCGACCAGAGTGACTACGCGCAGTTTTTTATCGGGGATGTGCTGCTTTAGATAGGACAAATTATACTCACCTGTCTCAGGATCAAGCAAATGAGACCCAGCCAGGTGAGTTTCAGCTCTTTTTAGAGCCATAATGCCGCCCAGGCTGCCCACATTCACAGAAGCCAACCTGCGCTCCCGGGGAGATAGAAACTGTGCCATCAAATCCAGGGTGAGATCATGGGATCCAATGGCAAAGATAGTGTTCATTAATTCTGCCTGGGAACGGTACAGCCGGACTTTGACCTCATCCCCGGCCTGCAGACCCTGAATTCCCCTGGGGATGACCACCAGACCGTCCGCTCTGACCAGGGAAGTAATCACACCTGATCCCCGGGATAAGGGAGCAGCCAGAGGTTTTTCGCCAAGATATGCAACTGCAACCCGGAGATATTCATCATCACCTGCACTTGAATTTACTTTACGGGTTATATAAGCGGTAATCTCCTGGGGAGGCACAGCTGGCCTTCCCAACCACTGGCCCAGGAGTGGTTCTACAAATATTTCTGCTGTTAGGGCAGCTGATACTGGATAACCCGGGACCCCTATGATGGGAGTTTTCTTCCCGTCCTGGTTAATCATTCCCAGAATGACGGGATGGCCTGGCCTGACTGCGATTCCATGCACGAGTAAATCTCCCAATTCCCTCACAATCCGGGCTGAAAAATCCTCCGATCCAGCTGATGATCCTGCCACCAGCAATATGAGGTCATGATCAACAGCTGCCTGAATGACCTGGTTTTTAATCTTTCCAAAATCATCAGGGGTGTTTGGATATCGAGTTGCTATTCCCCCCCACTCTTCTACCTGAGCTGCCAGAACGATAGAGTTGTATTCAATAATATCGCCTTCTCTCAGGGGTTCCCCAGGATATACCAGCTCAGTTCCAGTTGGAATAACAGCAACTTTCGGTCCTCTGGCAAGGTCAATTTCTGCAAAACCACAGCCTGCTGCTGCGCCCAGGTCAACTGGTCGAAGGGTATGTCCCTGGGGTAATACAAGCTGGGTCGCCACCATGTCCTCACCCATCACCCGGACATGCGACCAGGGTGAGACTGCCGATCGGATACGAATGATTTCAGGTTTGCGGGGATTTTCGGCAATTTTATCCTCTGAGTCCAAAGCTTCAACATTTTCAATCGGAATAACAGCATCCGCCCACTCAGGCAGGGGATCACCGGTATCCAGGTATACAGTACCCGAGTTGTATTTCAGAGATACCGGGGCTGTTTCCAAAGCGCCGTCCGTTGTATTTGCCAATACCGCAAATCCATCCATAGCAGAGGCATGGTAGTGGGGAGAACTAATCTTGGCCCAGATGGTTTCTGCGAGTACTCGCCCCACCAGTTTTTCATTCAATGGCATTCTTTCAATGCCAAGAATATTCCATAATCCTGCTTCCTTAATGGCATTATGAAAACGGGATCGAGCCTCTTCTAACGGGATGTCTTCCAGGTAAATTCTATTCATTGAGGTCCATTATATTAAGGGCTGTCTGGCAGAGTTCTGGCGTGGTATTGGATATGATCTGCTTCCTGATCATGACCAACAGATCGGGCATGATCAGCAGCTTTAGTATAAAATTCCT
>SDBT01005611.1_pt1 | contig 21009 bp, 17 predicted proteins | sample 2277101 | NCBI WGS metagenome assembly SDBT01 (sample SAMN10404973, study PRJNA504765) | marine sediment metagenome | isolation source: marine sediment core GS10_PC15, 103 cmbsf | place: Arctic Ocean: Southern Knipovich Ridge | collected 2010
TAATTGAGTAAAATGAGGCATTATTACCACAAATTAGCGCCAGATTAGCGCAAAATCAGCCCAAAATGGGCGAAAAGTTCAACGGCGTTATATTTGCTTTCCCCTTAAGTCAGCGCCATTCCCTATAGCCCCATAGACCTATAGACTCACTTCTTTATCGCCCCGAACGTCACTCCTCTCAACAGGTGTTTTCGCATAATAAACGTAAAAATTACCACAGGCAGGAGGAATATAAACGTACCAGCAGCTATCGGCCCCCACGCCACGCCTGACGCCCCCATCCTACTCGCCAGCGCAGGTGGTGTAGTGCGAGCGGTTTTTGAGGTCATTATGAGCGCAAAGGCAAACTCGTTCCAAGCGGTGATCAGGCAGAAGACGGCTGTAGCGGCTATTCCTGTGACTGCTTGCGGAAGAATTATCTTAACAAATGCCTTAAAGCGTGAGTAACCATCCACTAATGCTGCTTCCTCGTATTCCTTCGGAATCTCGTCTATGAATCCTTTCATTAACCAGGTAGCGAACGATACGTTGAAAGTAGTGTAGAGCAGTATCAGTCCGAGATGCGTATCAAATAGGCCCAAAGCTCTATACATGAGGAAAAGCGGGATAACCACCACCACTGGCGGCAGCATACGAGTGCTGAGAATGAAGAACATCATATCATTCTTACCTTTAATCTTGAATCTGGAGAAGGCATACGCACTCATAGTTCCTAAACTCACCGCCAGCGCAGTGCTAACAAAGCCAATTATTACACTGTTTAGCAGTTGCCAGTGGTAACGGGATTCGCGCTCTATTCTCCTGCCATCCGGGGTCGTGGAACTTGGTTTTATAAGCTCAACGTAATTCTTCATAGTAGGCTTAAATATAAACTTGGGCGGCGCAGCAAAAATGTCGCTCCTCGTCTTCAACGACGTGGCGATAATCCAGTATATGGGTATAAGGTATACAATAAGAGCCAGACCTATAGCTATGAGAGCTACCCTATGAAACCATCCCTTTTTACGCCTTCTGCTCACTATGAACTACCCTTCGCTTTATTCAGATATTTTATGTATATGCTGCTCAATGCTATAATAACTACGAGAATTATGTATGCCATAGCGCATGATTCTCCGGTCTTGTAGTCCTGAAAAGCCCGCCTGAACAGGTTCAGGGATACGGTCTCGGTAGCCGATCCAGGACCGCCAGATGTGGTGATATATACCAGATCAAACATCTTAAAGGCGTCCATAGTTCTGAATAGAAGGGCTATCAAAAGAAGCGGCGCCACCAATGGGAGAGTTATATGCCTGAATTTGAACCACGTAGACGCTCTGTCAATATCTGCCGCTTCGTAAAGATATTTAGGCACAGCGGAGAGACCCGCCAGCGAAAGGAGCATCATGAAAGGCGACCACATCCAGGTATCAATGATAACCACCGAAAACAAGGCCATTTTGGGCTTCGTTAGCCAGACAATCCCTCTGGCCTTACCGGCCATATTCCAGAGCCAATCCACTATGCTATCAGGGAAGTGTAATGCCGCTGTGAAGCGATGCAGGATAGCCGGAGGTAGGGACAAAAGATAGTTAAGCAATCCACATTCCAGAGATGGATCAAGAATGAACCGCCAGAACAACCCCACTACCACTGGCGAAAGCATCATGGGGATTAAGATCAGGGTTGTGACCGTGCCCTTGCCCTTAAATTCACGGTTCAAAAGCAGAGCTAACCCAAAGCCTATAATAAACTGAGCGGTTACTGCCAGAATTACGAAGTAGGCTGTGGTGGTGAAATACGACCATGTTGTTTTCTGTGTAAATATCCGGGAATAGTTTTGCGTCCCCACAAACTTCGGCGACTGGGAGCCGATGGCTGAATATTTGGAGAAGCTTAATATCAATGACCAGAGGAGCGGAAAAATGTTCATCACGATCAATAAGATCATTACTGGCATGATGAACAGCATTTTTAGCTGATAGTCTGTCAAACCGCGCGGTTTGTAGACAGTTTCTTTTCTCAAATGCTAACTCCTGGAGAGTTCTCCGTAGTCAGTTATTAGCTATCAGCAGTCAGCTATCAGCTTTCAGCTTGCGGATGAACGACGCGAGCATCCGCTTTGTGTCAATCACATTCCCTGAAAGCCGCTCATAGTCTAGTATATTAACCAGGCCAAGATCACGCGCAAGTAGGAGATGATACTCCAATTCGCTTGCTGAACCCATGGCGATATGTAGAAAACGAATAAAATCAGCGCCTCCATTTCGACCACAACCTTCCGCAATGTTGGCTGGTATGGAAGCACTGGAGCGCCGCATTTGGCTGGTCAGGCCATACAACTCATCTTTGGGAAATCCAGCAGTAGCTTTGTATACAGCCAGAGTCAACTGATGGCTCTTCTCCCAAACTCTTAGTGACCTAAAATCTCTCATGTTAAATTGTCCGCAAATAGCCGTCAGCTTTCAGCAATTAATTTATGCGTCATTGGGCTGAAAGCTGACCGCTGATAGCTGATAGCTGATAGCTGATAGCTGATAGCTGACCGCTGATAGCTGATAGCTGATAGCTGACCGCTGATAGCTGATAGCTGACCGCTGATAGCTGATAGCTGATAGCTGACCGCTGATAGCTGATAGCTGATAGCTGATAGCTGACCGCTGATAGCTGATAGCTGACGGCTATCTCATTTATCGTAATATCCATTCGCCTTAAAGATGGCCTCATGCTCCTTTGCTATGTTATCCATAGCTTCTTTAGCTGTTTCCTGTCCGGTTACGGCAGCGTTCCAATGGGTCTGACATGCTCGTAGAAGCTTGGCATAGTCAGGAACTGCCCAGAAATCTCTGACATACTTCAGGCTTTCTACGAAGGCAGGATTATAGGGAGCTATAGTCAGGAACTCTTCAGATTCCAGGACTTTTTTACTAGTCGCGAAGCCGCCCAATTTGGCCCACTTCAGTTGATTCTGGTCCTTACAGAACCACTCTATATAGTCCTTAGCTTCCTTCTTGTGTTTGGAGTATGCGGATATAGACATTCCCTGGCCGCCGATACTGATGTACCTGCGGAACTTACCATCAGAGCCTGTCTGTCCCGGAGAAGCGAAAAATCCCGTAGTTTCAGACACCAGGCTGGGTAGGAAGGCAAAATAGTCCATTGCCATAGCAACCCTCTTCTGCTGAAACGCTGTGAGACATTCGTTCCAGTAGTAGTTCTCCGAGCCTGGCGGGGCGAACTTCGCCAGCGCCATATAGAACTCCAGAGCCTCAACTCCAACATCGCTGTTAAGTATACCTTCTACCTTGTAGGTCTCCTCGTCGCCGTAAGAGCCGCCGAAAGACCACATCACCTGCTGAAATCCCATGGTTACGGAGTCATAATCCTTACCCAGCCACATGGCAATGCCGTATAAAGATGGTTCAGCTTCTGGCCGTGTGAAGAATTCGGCGATGTCCCGCATCTGGCTATATTCTTTGGGTATGTCCAGTTCATAGCCATATTTAGCCTGAAATGCCGCTTTCTCTTCCGCATCCTCAAAGAGATCTCGCCTGTAGGCGAAACCGTTGGCGTCACCCTCGGCTGGAACTGCGTAGTATTTACCGCTGTCCTTTGGATACTCACCATAGTATTTTAGCGCCAACGGACTCATACTGGTATCTATATTTTTGCTCTTCATCCAGTCGGTGAGATCCTCGTAATGCTTGCCCTCCGCACCTCTGCCGAGCCACTGGCTGTCGCCTACGACGATGTCATAAGTATCAGCTTTAGCAGCAAAGGCAGTGAAAACTTTTGTCTCAAAATCCCCCCAGGGGATCTGATCTACTACCACCGGAATTCCTGTTTCTTCAGTGAAATCCTTTGTCAATTCTACCAGAAAATCTGCTGGTGGCCATTCTGCCCATGCGATAGTCAGAGTTACTTCCTCTTTGCCGCAACCCGAAATGAGAATGATAGCCATAAGACCTGCAATTAGCAAAAAGTGGAGTTTCGATATACGTCCCATGCGTGCCCCTCCAGAAATATAGCAAAAACAACGATCGACGATGTCTGTCACACAACAGACGGAGAATAGAACTCTCAAATTATTACATATATTAGGCGAAAAAGCAAGTGAAATAAGGGTGAAAAATCATTTGCGCTGCAAAGTGCAAATGGGTCTACAGGCTATTAGCTGAGTAAGAATCCACAACCTGTTTTCTCACCCATCGGAAATCTGTATTGCCCGATTCCATAAGGCTTTCAATGAACAGCTTGCACTGCTGAAGCTCTCCCGTCACCTGTTTCTCTGATAGCCCGCGCTGTTGCCCTATTCGCTTTAGGAGAGCAGAATCGCCGTGCTTGCTGAAGGTATCGGATTCCGGCTTCCACGAAAACAGCAGGTTGTGTCGTCCTGATTCACTGCCGCCCTCATAGAACGTTGCGACTCTGCGTGTATATCCTGTCAGACCGCGTTCCAGTTTCATAAAGAGAATCAAATCCAGACGGGCAAAATCCTCCTCCAGAACGTTCAGTTCTCTGGACACCAGTATGTTGTGTAGCTCCGGCAGCGTATCGGCATGGATACATGAGGCGATTCTGCATCCATCATTCATCAGATGAAACAACTGACCCACGTATTTGCCCCACAGATACCCATACCAGCGACCTGAACCTATCTCGTGGCAGAGGAAGCACAGGTTCTCCGCGTTTCCATCATCCATTAACTTGTGTGCTTCCGTAACCACAGAGGGGTTGCTGATTGTGACGATGGCCGATCCCGGCGGCAAAAAGGTCATCAGACATGCCATGAGCGTAGTCTTGCCAGCATTGCCCGGCCGCGCGGCTGTAAGAAAAGATGCCCCATTTGCTATGGCATAGAGCGAAAAAGCAGCCATATCCACATCCAGAGTATTTGCGTTGATCAGATCAACAATACTCAACGTCTGCCCGCGTTGACTCAGTCCCTCGATCTCTCTTAAATTATGTTCCTCCAAATTCATCCTCCGTATCTTTATACTCTCTCTGTTTTGGGAACAGGCAACCCATCTTCCTCAAGGGCTGCCACATAGCCATCAATGGCCTCTTTGATGTTCCGAATCGCTTCTTCTTTCGTTTTACCCTGGCTGATACATCCGGGAAGACTGGGACACTCAACAACCCAGTATCCATCCTCTCCCGGATAAATAACTACTTGTCGCATAACTTCACCTCCAAGAATTTATACCACCTCTATGTCGGAATCCCGTCTTCCGCCCAACCTCGGATCCTATAATATTCATCCAACAACCGCTCCATATCCGGAGAACTGCCTGCCGCCGCGCCTTCCTTATGCGGGGTTAATAGTCGCTCCGGGAGGGTATCATCCTTCCGGCTTATCCCCAATCTGACGTTATAAGCGCGTTTCAGATTGAATATCCGCTCACCAATGGACATCAGTTCTTCCATAGAGTTATTCCATCCAGTCGCGCAATTCGTCCATACATTCAGCAGTTCAGGGCCGATCTCCGCGCGGAAGAGGAATTTGCACAGCCCCAGGGCGTTGTATACGCTCATTAGATTCTGTGTGGTGACAGCGATTTCCGCTTTTCCATCGTTTGAGTGGGGATCGACCTCTTTGTCGTAACCCAGTTCCTTCATAGTAGTTCCATACCCCAACGGATAGCTGAACGACTCAAGATGACAGCCGCCTCTGTTTGCCGTAGCATAGTTGGCCGCCATATCTATAAAAGCTCTGGGATCGTGGTAGGGATACTCCAGCCCTTTTGTATGTATGGCAAATTCCTCCGCTCCTTTCCCCAAGGCTTCGGCGGCGTTTCTTACACCTTCGCCCAGAAGTTCACCGATCCCTTCCCTGCTTGCGATTTTATGGATCAACTGTATGATAGCATCACTGTTGCCCCACGATAATGAAATGCCATCGCAGTCGGTTATGATGCCTTTCTCGTATGCTTCCATAGCGAACGCTATCACTGCGCTTGTGGAGATGGTATCCAGACCATACATATTGCAGAGCCTGTTCGCCCTGACGATAGTCTCCGGATCATCATTGAGGCACATCGCGCCGAATCCTGCCGTAGCTTCATATTCCGGCCCGCGCACTGCATCGCCGTCGATTTTCAATATCTTGCCGCAGCCGATGGGACAAGCATAACAGGTGTAATGCTTCACAAACATACTATTGACCATCACCCGCCCGCTCGTCTTTTCTGCGCCCTCTTTCCATGTGCCCAGTTGCCAGTTCTTGATGGGCAGATCGCCGTGAAGTTCCACCGATTCTACCCCGCCAGCCGTACCGAAGAGGGATAACCCTTTGGTGAACTCTTTAATCTGTGTGGTCGCTTCTCTCACTTCCACCAGGAGTTTTTGCCTGTCATACACCTCCGGCCGTTTTTGCGTTCCCCGAACAACTATCGCCTTGAGATTCTTGGAACCCATTACTGCACCCAGTCCACCTCTTCCAGCCGCCCTGGCGCTTTCCCCGCCAAATATAATGTTTGCCAGCTTGACCAGATTTGCCCCAGCCAGCCCGATAATCGCGACCTGCGCCTCTGGATCAGTCCTCTCTTTCAGGATTTCGCTGGATTTGAAGGTGTCAAGCGACCAGATTTCGTCGCAATTTATTATCTCAACCTCTTTGTCCTTTATCCAGAGATAGACAGGTTTATCCGCTTTGCCGCGTATAACGATCCCACCCAGGCCTGCGCGATTCAGTTCCGCTGGGAAGTGTCCTCCCACTGTGGCTTCACACCAGATACCAGTAAGCGGGGAGCGTGCACAGACGGACATCCTGTTCGCCGTTGGGACGAAAGTTCCCGTTAGTAAGCCATTCATGAATACAATGGGGCTTTGTGGATCTGTTGCGTTAACGTTGATGTCCAATTCATCGCAAAGAACGTTAGCAGCTATGCCGCTGCCGCCCAGATAACGTCGATGAAGCTCCTCATCAAGCTCCTCAACATAACATCTGCCACTCGATAAATCAACGTGAAGTAATTTGCTGACGTTAGTAGGGATCATTTTTTCACTCCGTGCAATATCACGGCCTCTTTGTAGTGATGATCGTCAGGTATTAGTGGAACAGCAACACCCAATCCTGTTCATCCGGTGTATGATAGATATTTTCGGATCTGCATTCAGCATCCATCCGCTGTCCGTTGCGCGGGTTGAACCACTCGGCTTTCAGTCCCTCATCCAGCGTTCCGGGTTTGATCGTTACTTCGCCGCCCGCGGAGAAATAGACCACTGCCAGATCGCCCTCCTCAGAACGGGAGGCACAGACGTAATGCTCTATCCTGTCCCCGCCCGACCACAGCGATGGCTCTCCGTTAGCGGAAGTTTTGGTGGTACGCAGACGCACTTCATAAAATTCCTCGCCCTGACCCAGCGTGAAATTCCGGCCGCCGGTGTCCTGCGAGAGGCTAACGATCCGCGCAGGGCCGCTCTGGGTTACGCTGGCAGGTTTAATCCATGCCTCGATGGTGATAGCGCCTTCCTTTTTCACGGAGTTTATGACCTTAGTGGCGGCTGTGGTGGACGCGATAAACGCGGGCGACTGTACCTTCAGTCCGCCATCCGGAAGCCACCTCACAGATTTAATATCGCGGATCTTCAGGTCTAAGGGTTTTCCCACGCTGGAAACATCCCTGATAATATCGCCGCTGCCCTCCTTAAAGGTATAGAGCACCTGCGGATCGGATGGAGCCGCACCAGCGCCAGCCTGAAATCTTTGTGAGATCGCCTCTGCATCGAGTACGCGGTTATATACAGCAACCTGATAAAACTCGCCAAGCCAGGGGCGATCATGCGTTAATTCATTGGCCAGAATCAGGCAATATTCATCACTCCAATTGGAAACATCGCCGGTGATCTTCGTTTTGGACTGTTCCTTTCCCTGTAGATACATGACGGCGTCGCCGCTCTTGTCGCGGGTGTAAACCACGTGCGTCAATTCCGATTTTGCCTTATGATCATGAGAAACCTGAATGATGGAATTATCTGGCTCCAGCTTCCACCAGGGAATAGAAGTGAAGAAATCGACTATATGACCGTAGCCTTTGAACAGGATCATGGAGTCGTCGCCGCGGCCGTTTATCCAGCCGCCGCCGGTGTCCGTATTCGCCCTTTCCCCTGCGGTCTGGTATCCTCCGGCCATATACATTCCCCACGCAAGGCGGCGACGGTTGTCCGCCGCACGAGCCGGCGCTTTTCGCGCCCCACCCCATCCGGCGGGGTAGTGATCTTCGTAGCCATACTCTTCGTTTATCTGCGGAATGATACGGCCAGTTGCGGCTTGTTCCTCGCGATTTTTCAGCATGTAGGCGTATCCGCCATGCTCATCCCAGTTCTGGTACATGGCGAAATCCGCCCACGCAGAAGTGCGAAACCTGAAATCGCCGTGACCATGCACCGACATTAGATGATCGTATGGATCTTTCTGCCTGATGAATGTGCCCATTTTTTCAGCCCACGCGTCGTCGCGGAAGAGGCGATATTCGTTGGTCACATCCCACATCACATTAGAATACGCCGCCAATCGGGACACTCCATAGCGATAGTATCGCTGTTCATCCTCACCGCCAGCTTTCTCCTTGCCAAAGGGATCGGTACCGGAACGCCTGCCATCAACATAAAAGATCACTGAAATGACAATATCCCTCTCGCGGGCGCGCTGCAAAAGTCGCTCGTATTTCTGCCAGTGCGCCACGTTGAACCGCGTCACGTCGAAGCCGGGATCTTCCACACTGTCCGGGCGTTCAGCCTTCCACGGGTTCAGAAGAAAGCTGAACTTATCCGATGGGTAAACGTCCTCATACCATGCTCTCCCATTCTCCACACGCCCCATGATTACGGCGCGCACACGATTGACCTTCAGGTCAGCCAGACGATCCAGACTCTGGAGAGCAAGCTCATCGTTCAGACCCACCATCCAGTATGCGGTAGTGCCGTTCCAGAAATAGTGCTCCCCGGTTCCCTCCCACAGGAAATGCCAGGGATACTCAGGATCTACGCGAACGATCCCGCGTTGTTGGGCGTCCACGGCATTAAAGCTCCCGGTGTGAGTTTCTTCATAGGAATCCTGACGATATTTCACTGAATAGCTGTATTTCCCCGGCTGCGTCGGCATGAATCGGATTCGGAAGATGCTCCCATCTTCGGAGTCGCAGAAACCATCGACGTGTATAGCCTGACCACCGTCAGGAGTGAATTGCCCTTCAACAACCACGTCCGTAAACGGATTGGCAACGCTGGGATTTTCTACATTTATCGTAATCTCCATAAAATCATAGACATCCACAGCGTCGGCGGGCTGCGAGAACCTGATCTCCAACGGAACGGCAGAGAATAACGCAGATGGAACAGCAGACATGAGTATAGCAGCTGCCAAACTGGCGTGACCACAGGTTATTCCGAATGGGAGTTTTGGCATAGGTTATCTGTCCTTCCATATGGCAAAGTGTTTTTGGCGTAAGGATGCTGTCCCAAAGTAGTCGGTCGGTCGGTTGATTCTGCCTTCTTCAGATCACCCCCATCCCAGCCTTCCCCCGTCAAGGTGGAAGGGGCTTAAAATCAACTATAGCAAGCGTTCCTGCTCCTTCCACCTTGACGGGGGAAGGCTGGGATGGGGGTGAAGAAGGAAACGTTAATCTTCATTGATTCCATGTCACCGACCACTTTGAAACAGCCTTTGACGTAAGTGCGTTTATTGACACAACAAGAGATCTCTGATAAGATTGCATTGCACTTAATTATACACAGATTCCATTTCTTGTCCAGCCTATTCTTGTCCATGCTGGACTTGCTAAAAAAGGGGGTATTTCATGAACGGATATGAGCGTATGATGACAGCTTTGAGGCTTGAGGAACCGGATAGAGTTCCAGTGTGGGAATTGATAGTGAATGAGCCGGTGATCAAGGCATTATACGGAGATATAAGCTACGAAGATTTCGTGGAGAAAGACGATCTGGACGGCATAACCATATTCGAGGATCAGCGCGTCATGGAAAAATTCAGTGAGACCCAGTATAAGGACGAATGGGGAATACTGTGGACGATAGAGCCTAATGGCATTCCATATCCCTCCGGTGGGCCTATCAAGACCGAAGCGGATCTGGACAGATACACGCCGCCTGATCCGGACGCAGACCACCGGCTGGATTCCCTCAGAAGCGCGGTGAAGCGGTTCAAGGGAGAAAGAGCCATCGTATTTTTGAGTCACGATGCGTTTGAGTTCTCACATTACCTTCATGGCATGAGCAACCTGCTTATGGATTACCTGCTGAACCCGGAGTTCGCCAAACGGCTAGCGGAAATAGTCATAGACTACAAAAAGCGCGTTCTGGCTAATGCCATAGATGCGGGCGCTGACATAGCCCTCACCGGCGACGATTATGCTTACAGAACCGCGCCTATCATGTCGCCGGATATGTTCAGGGAATTCTGCCTCCCGTATATGCAGGAAATGGTGGACGTGGCGAAAGACAAAGGCGTTCCCTTCATCAAGCACACCGACGGGAATCTATGGCCTATAATGGATATGATAGTCGATACTGGTATAGACGCTCTGGACCCGCTGGAGCCCCTCGCCGGCATGGACATAGGTGAGATGAAAAAGCAATACGGCGACAGGATGGCTCTGGCGGGGAACATAGACTGTACGGAGCTTCTAACCCGCGGAACCGAAGCGGAAGTGGTGGAAGCCGTCAAGGAGACCATCGCCAAAGCTGGCGTGGGCGGCGGATACATCCTCGCATCCAGCAACAGCATCCACCCCGGCGTCGATCCCAGCAACTACAGAGCGATGGTAGAAGCCGCCAGAGAATATGGACAATACCCATTGGATGCAAAAATGGTCGAGGAATATAAGGAGAAGAATTACATCGCCAGATTCCTGTGATTTTCTTGTAGCTTTTGGCTTATATTGTGCAATGGCTCTGTAGCCCAACTTTCTAAGTTGGCTCTTGATACTAGCCATGATAGATACTGGGCTACATTCTCGTTCCGTATCCAGCACCAAGCATCAAGGGAGGGTTTATAGAAGATCCATCACGTGCGATCGATCATTCCAATATCTAATAGTGCGGTTACCTCTATCATCAACCTCAAAGAGCGAAATGGCGGCATTATCCATAGAAGCCACAAGTCTTCCCTGCTTATTGGGAATATCAGTCCATTGTGTAAACGCCAAAAAGAACGCGCTAAACAAGCCCCAATGACCAAATAGGAGTATGTTTTCTTCCTCACAGTTCAGCAACTCTTTCAACAGATCTTCACAGCGCTCTTTTACGTCTTTGAGCCAGGCATCGTGGCGATCGGGTTCAGCAATATCAGGAGTTGCTACAGGGAGGAGTTTTTCGTAGTAGTCTGAGATCCCCCAGTTCGATTCGATCACCCGGCTATCAAACTCAGCCTTTGGAGCATCAGCTTGCGAAAGCTGGTATGTGTGTCGGGCACGCCGCAACGGACTTATCAGAATGCGATCAATTTCAATGTTATTCAGTGGTTCAACAAGCCGTCTGGCTTGCTGTATACCAAGAGCGCTCAGTTCTGGATCAACGCCATCTTTGTCTTCCCCCGTTTGTGATCTGCTTTGTCCGTGCCGAACAAGGTAAATTCTTTTCATTTTTCCAATCTAATAAGAGTTTTTCAGTTAGAGAAGCAAAGTCTTGGTAGGGGCGGGTAAACGGTCTTTGATTGGTAAATCAAAGACCGTTTACCCGCCCCCTACAACTCTACTCATTGCATAGGTGAAAAGGTCGTAAATCTAAGTGATTTGATCGACAAATAACCTATGTTCCTGTCATTCTCACTAATTCATCTTAACCCAGGCCCATGTTGCCGTAAGTTTGCCGTCACTTGAAACAGCAAGACTTGCTTCCACGAATCTCAGTTCTCCGAACACACCAGGATTGAGATGGCTGTCCTCAACTCCAGCGCGCTCCACTTCACTCCAGCTTAGTTTGTGATCTCTCGATCCACCGTCGTCATCATCATTCAACTGGACATTGAACCCAATTATTACACCGTCTGCAAGCTGGATCTCAAAAGTGTCGAGCGGAATAGCGGCTTCCACAGCCCAGCCATAGTTCGTATCAATAACGGACGCCTTTGTCCCTGTATCAGCGCCTTTCAGGAAATTGTCGCCCTTCCAATGATTCCCTGCCAGCAGTGGGTCGTCCGGGCAGTCCGGATTGTCTACATTATCTCTGGCGATCATTATCTGCGAGTCATTAAGGTCGTATGCTCCGGCCTTCTCGTTGCCGCCGTCGATGTAGACCTCCATGCAGTCATCCTCATACATGGCATCTCCCATATCCTCGCCCACAACTTTATCATCATCATAGACCTTGATGGCAACGTAGAGAAATTCCGCGTCAGCGACGCAGGCAAATTCGCAGGATCCATCTGCGTCATCGTCAGGGAGTGTGCCCCATCCCATTTCATGGGTTACCTTATCCCAGGGAACAGCAGACCAGAAAGGCTCATTAAACTGCCCGTCTAGCTTTGCGTCTTCGGCAGGAAAGCCACAATTGTAGAAGACCCCAAACTGACCGGGTTTCACGTCATCAGAAAATGATGATATGGCAAAAAATAATACGAGAATCGTGGCTGTTGCTGAAATTATACCTCTCATATTGACATTCCTCCTTTGAAATATTATAACACCAGCCCTACCAGCCAAAAGCTGGCTGGCTATGGTATATCAACACTGCTGAGATCATTCTTTCTCACAGTTACGCGACACGCATTTTTATCAAAGGGAACAGGCCAGCAATAGAGTACGTTATAGCTCTTGTGATAAATGGTTGTCACAGGTAATCCGTCGGCATATACAATACTGGAATCAAACATGCTGGCTTCACGAGCCAGGTTTCCTGGCCCGATGGCCTGAACCTTGACGATCTTTCTGCTGTCACCGGCATTGAGTATCTCCATCTTCGTCTCCGCCGGAGCGCTTCTGAGAAAAGCGGGTACGCTGTTCTCTCTCATTCTAACCCGAAAATCAACGCTTGGTTTTCCTTTTTCACCGCCGATTCTCTGATAGCCTCGATCTGACATATACGCGCTTCCCTTATAGACTACGCGCAGCAGATCAATACCAAAATCATCCGTGTTTTTGGCAGCGCCATCCTCTGTCTGTTTGGCAACAGCCTTGAGCGTGAAGGTCATAGTGTCTGATAAATGGTCTGATGTTAGGTCGATCACAACATCCCTTCCGTCGGCCGTATCCGTAGGAAGAGAAGCCAGTTTCTCATCATCAAGATAGATTTCGTGCAGAGCGTCAACGCTGCAAGCAGCGAATCGGAGTATAGCACCCTCATCAAAATCCGTCGGTGGATTCTTATTGCCGTTTTCCAACCTGATAGGTTTAAATATCATGTAGGTTTGTTTTTGATCCCTGCATCCGACCCATAGGTGATGAAACCCGTCAACAAATTGAGAGGTATCAATCGTCACCTCAAACTTGCCCAGATAGCCATTCCTGGAGAACTCCACGTCCTGGATCTGGTCGTCAATACCTGCGAAGGCACTGATGATCTCACCGTGGGGATCCATGAATTCCGCCGTGAAACTGAGTTCGCCGCTAATATATCCCTCAGAAACACCGCGCAATTCGATGTTATGGCGGCGTGTAATGGCATCCTTGAAGACCTCTATTTCTTCATCTGTCACGCGACACAGCAGATAACCGTGTATGTTCGCTCCCCAGTATGAACCCAGGTCGGGGCTTTGATAGCCAATCGCTCCCGCAGACCTGGTCTTTGAGTAAGAATGCCCATGTCCAAAGAAGAACCCTTTCAGGTTGTAGGATTCCAACAGGGAGGAGATCTCCCATGATCTGCTAAGTCCCGGATGCAGAAACAAGATGATAGGCTTCTCATGAGATATATAGCTCAGATCATTCTTCAGCCATGCCGCGACCTCTTCCGACAGCGCGTCTTTATATCCCCAAGTGGTACCTGGATCACGAATATGAGCATCGACCACAACTATATGATGCCCTGCATAGTTGAAGGAATATCCGGGCGGCCCAAGATACTTCCTGTATGCTCCCAGGCCATATAGTGGATGATCATCAGGAAGTCCCGATTTTCCCCATCCAGCATGCTCATGATTCCCCGGGACATTGAAGAGAGGAACTCCAAGGGCTGACATGACGTTGACGTATCTCTGGTAGCTTTCCTCTATAGCCTCTGGATCCGAGATGCGAAGAGCGTCATATATGAGATCTCCTGTGCCTACCACGAAGGCAGGGGCAGGCTTCAGCAAATTCATGCGCTCAATGAATAAACGCGCAAACTCGGTGTTCTCTTCCTTTAGGTGCAGGTCTGTAAACTGTGCAAAATAGAAGGGTGTTTTTTGCTTTTGTGGAACAAGCCCCCATTCCGCCGATACATTTCCCTCGTCGGGAACGGATACCTCGCGGTAGAATTTGTCCTGATACCAGAATCCGTCCGGCAGAGATGCGTAAATGATGTACTCGCCTTCTACCGCGTCCATAATGAACTCACCATGTTCATCCGTAACAGCGAAGTCTTTGCCATTGCTCACCACCACACCTTCGAGGCGCGGCTCATTGGCATCGAGTGAATTGCTTCTATTGCTATCCTGGTATACAACCCCGGTGATCGTTCCAGCATAAAGCTGTGTTCCACAGAGCATCAGGAGCAGTATAGAGCTTAGTGCAATAGCATTATGATGAGATAAAATTGCTTTTACGCCATTTCCGCGATATTTCCAGCAAGCCATTCAGTCTGTCCTTTGTTGTGGATTATTGATCCTTGATCATTCCCCAGCATGTGGCAATTTTATCGGCATCGGAGACTGCCTGTCCACCATCTGCCCCAAATTCCGCCTCTAATCCACCGTCCTTCAGGAGGATAATATCGTCCAATTCCAAAGCCTGATTGAAGATCGCCACTTCATCAATAAGCCCTTTGGCGGGGCTTGTGCCGATTCCGCCGCCGAAAGTCAGCTCTCCATCGCTGCTATCTAATTCTCCATTGAAGCCCATCTCGACTTCCCTGACTCCATCCACGTAGAACCGCACGAACTCGCCATCGTATGTTGTCGCAATATGATGCCACTTTTCATCCGTTATCTTCGTACTCGCTCTGAATTCTTTATACTCACCGCCTGTATGAAACTGCAAATATGGTGTTTCCGAATTCTTGTTTATACAGACACCATAGTTCCTCACTCCAGCGGAGAATTTCGCCACTATCACGGGATACCTGTCAGGAACCATTTCCATTTTGACCCAGGCCATTATAGTAAGCGTATTCAGAGTTAGGGAATCCGCATGGGGTATGAGAACAAAAGACTCACCACTGCCCGGAAACTCCAGAGCATCACCGAAACGACCCTCTTCGCCCCAGGTTACATTCATCTGAAGTTCGCCATTATGACCGTTTCCGGAGAAATCCTCCACAACCATTCCATCACCTTCGTCGAACAACCATAATCCGACAATGGTTTCAGCATCGATTTCGGCTTTGGTGAAGTCTGCAAACACCAGGCCAATAATAATCAAACTTATACATAAGCTAACCAATCTCACTAATGCAATTTTCATTTTTCTACACCTCTTAGCGTTGTAGTGGCGCACCTGTGTGTGCACCCGGTATCAGGGCTTTGGTGCACATGGACAGACACATAGGTCTGTCACTACAGCCTCGTCTCCAGCCAAAACAGGTATCAGAATTCGTGCTCGGTCCGCATTATCACCTCTTCCTGCATTTCCCGCGATAGACCTACGAAGTAATCACTGTACCCGGCAATTCTTACCACCAGGTCTTGATAATTCTGCGGTTCCTCCTGTGCTTTCAGGAGCATATCTCTGTCCACAACGTTGATCTGAATCTCCATTCCGCCCCGAAGCATGAAGGTTTCCATGAGCTTCGCCAGCTTGTCCGGGAATTCCTGACTTTTTCCACTCTCGCTGAATTTAAGGTTGACCGCAAGGCCGCCCAGCATGGGCGTATGATCCCACTTCGTCGTGGATTTCACTACCGCCGTAGGGCCGCTTTTCTCGCGCCCCTGAGCCGCGCCAGCCGCCGGACTCAGTGGAGAGCCTGCCAGCCGACCATCCATCGAAGCGGCAGTATCCCGCCCCATACGCTCGTGCATGACCCACGAGAACGCGCCCAGGTGAACCGTGTCATCGAAGAATGTGCGGAGTTTCTTGCATTCCTCCACGCCCCACGAAACGATTTCCGTCGCCAGTGCATCCACCTCGTCGTCATCGTTGCCGTATTTGGGAGATCGATTCAGAAGCATCTGGCGCAAGCTTTCATGGCCGTCAAAGTTGTCGCGTATAACGTCAACCAGTTCTGAAAAAGTCATAGACTTTTCCTGAAACACAAACTTGCGTATCACTGCCAGAGCATCCGCCAGATTCGCTACGCCCACGAAGTTCGGCTCCGTCCAGTTGTACCGCGCGCCGCCGTGATCTATGTCTTTGCCCCGGCGAAGGCAGTCATTCACAAAGCACGAGTTAAGCGGGTATCCGCCGTGATAGCGACGGCTTATGAAATTCATATTCTCCGTGCGGATTCCTTGTTGAAACATTTCCGCAAGCCGCGATCGAATCGCCATCTTGAGTTCCTCAAGAGATGAGAAATCCGGCGGTTTATCCGTTCCCGGCGAAGCGCTTCTGCCAACGTGCAGAACATCGTGCAGTGCCTGAATGAGGTTGATATACGGGCTGGCTACTTTCACGTTCGATGATGCGATGGGGCTGAGTTCCACGCATGTGCTGTGTATATATAGACACGCTTCCGCGGGCGGCAGCCCTGCGTTCATCATACCTTTTGTGATTACCTCGTCGTTGAAGATAGCCGGATGCGTCAACCCTTGAGCCAGCAGGCTCGATGACTTCTCCAGCAAATCGGGTGGCATATCCCGGTGCCAGCAAAGCCCGATTCCCGGGTACGACAGCCTCGTGTGCCCGATAGTATCCAGAAACATGCGCGTCAGATCGCTGCTCACGTCATTCCCATGAGCATCCATGCCGCCAACCATAAACCCAACAGCCAGCGCACGCGGCGTGTATTCGTTGAACAGGATGCAGAGGCAGTCCAGCAGTTCCTGAGCTTCATAGGGAGTTATCCTGCCCGCAGCCACATCGCTCTGGTAGAAGCGCCACAGATACCGATCCGGTCGCCCCAACTGGAACAGCGACATCCGCTGACCAGCGCACAGACAAAACGTCATAAAATGCACCGACTGGAGCGCCTCGCGGAGCGTAGACGCCGGATTCTCCGGCACTTCCCGGCAGATCCGGGCGATCTCCCGAAGCTCCGATTTTCGGAATTCATCCGCTTCCTTTCCACACAGTTCCTCCGCGTGATCGGCGTACCTGTTGGCGTAGTCTATAACGCCGTCCAGAGCGGTGATACATGCCCGGTAGAAGGCATCTTTTTCCAGATCTGACGCATCATTCAGATTGAGATACGATCTATAATTCTCTATCTCCTCCTTGACGCCGCTGATACCCAGATGCAGGAGTTTATCATAGTCAATAGCCATGTGCGACCGCTGTCCGCCAGCGTATGGCAGAGCGCGGGCCGCGTATTTGCTCCAGTTATGAAGCTCCTCTCGCTCTCCTGCTGTAAGTTCCCTGGGGTGGTATTTGCCCACTATAAGCTCACCGGGGCCGATTATAGGCGTCAATCCGCGCAGAACGTCTCCGCAGGCGCGGCCCCGCCTTATGATAAACCACGGTTCGCCGGAGGACGCCATCCACGACCGCGCCCAGAGAAGCGCCGACTCTTCTGCGCGTATGACAGTCTTAGCCAGCGCCGCCTCCCTGAGCATCTTCACACGCTCTGTAGCCTCGCTCATGATGTCTCCTCCCTGGAAGCGCAGGCATCCTGCCCGCAATAATTAACAATCAATTGGTGATGGTTAATTCTCCAGTATAATTAAGGTAACACTTTCTGAATACCGCTGAAAATCCCCTCAGCCCCTTTTCAGGCTTATCATTACCCATAACTCTGCGGAGGCTGATGATTACTAAATTTTCAAGGTGTAGCCAAAAAGTTACGATTGTGATTATAGCACTTATGTGAATTGACATCAAGATCAGAATCCAGCAAACTAATGGTGTCGTGTAACAACACATCATTATTTGGATTTGGACAAAGGGGAGTGGGTAAATGCAAAATAGCATCTCAATTTTACTTTTTCCTTGACAAAATTAACATTTGTGGTATATTATATAACATAAGTTATTAAATCGGCCTAAAGTAAGGCCAGACAATTGATTATGAAAGGAGGGAGTAAAAGTGGTTAAAGCAGATCTTGCAGAAAAAGTTGCCGAAATTGGTGTTAGCAAAAAACAAGCAGCCGAAGCGGTGGACTGCGTTCTCGGCGCAATTAAAGATGCTCTCGCCAGCGGCGATAGGGTTAGCTTGATAGGCTTCGGAACGTTCAGCGTGAAGGAAAGAGCAGCCCGCCAGGGCAGAAATCCACGAACAGGGGACACAATCCAGATAGCAGCGAAAAGCGTGCCATCGTTCAAAGCAGGTAAAGCCTTGAAAGACGCCGTAGCCTGATACGTCCCAAAGTGAGAATATGAAGACAGCGGGTCATGTTAAAGTGACCCGCTGTTTTTTTGGGAGCGCAGGAATCTTGCCTGCATTATCTTTTAGACGGCTCGCATTTGCTCTCTCAAAGTTTTCATCAGAGTTTCAGCCAGTTCGATGGCGTCTTGAGCATCCCTTTTATCGATCAGGACATGAGCGTTATAGCGCGCTCTGCTTCTCCGCCCTAGTATCAAATTCAGATCGCTGCCAATCCTTCTCGGCAAGGGACTATATCTCTACCTTACTTTCACCCCTGATGGCATATCCTTATCGAGTGTGAGAATGGATAAGTCTTTTTTGCCCACTGCCGCCAGGAGCATTCCCTGCGACTCGATCCCGCGTACCTTTGCAGGCTTCAGGTTCGCCACAAGTACCACTTTTTTGCCCACCAGATCCTCAGGTGAGTAATGCTGCGCCACACCAGCCACAATGGTTCTGGGGCCAGAACCGGCATCGACCACGAGGCGGAGAAGTTTATCGGTATTTTCAACTGGTTCGGCAGAAAGCACCTCAGCAACGCGCAGATCCACCTTCTTAAAATCATCAATTGTGATTTCGGATGTAGTCGGCATCACTTTCTTAACCTCTACCTCAATTCTTGGGAAAATTGGCTCCACTTTGCCCAGAGTGACGCCGGCAGGCATCTTACCCCATTCCAGATCAGCGAAAGTCAGTTTACCTGCTTTGTCGGGGAGTCCTATCTGCTCAAGCATCCTTCGCGACGCTCTCGGCATGAACGGCATCACAAGAATGGCCAGGAAGCGCAAGCTCTCCACGCAGTTATACAACACCGTTGCCAGGCGATCTCTGCTGGATGGCTCCTTCGCCAGTCGCCACGGAGCGCTTTCGTCAATGTACTTATTCGCACGCCGCACAAGCTCCCAGATAATTTCCAGAGCGTTGCTGAAAGCCAGTTTGTCTATATGCGGTCTAATTCTCTGGATAATTCCCAGAGCAGTTTCCACAAGTTCTCCATCGTGCCCCTCAGGTTCGCCTTTTGGCTCAGGGATAGTATCGCCGAAATTCTGTTTCACCATTGACAGAGTGCGGTTCAGAAGATTCCCCAGATCGTTAGCCAGATCGCCGTTGATCCTGTAAATGAATGCCTCCCGCGTGAAGTCTCCATCGCTGCCGAAAGTATACTCACGCAGGAAGAAATACCGCACGGCATCAGTTCCAAACTCATCGATCAGTTCGTCCGGGTCGATCACATTTCCTGCTGTTTTACTGAGCTTCTTCCCGCCCTTAGTTAACCAGCCATGTCCGAAAATCTGTTTCGGAAGTGGGAGACCGGCTGACATGAGTAAAGCAGGCCAGATAATAGCATGAAACCATAATATCTCTTTACCGATCAGGTGTATCTCCGCTGGCCAGTATCGTTCCATCATCTCGGTGTCATCACCGTATCCTATGGCTGTGATGTAGTTACTGAGGGCGTCTATCCAGACATATAACACATCATCAGGATCTATTGGCACAGGAATCCCCCAATTCACCGTTGAGCGGGATATGCTCCTATCCTCCAGCCCGGATCTGACAATACTCAGAACCTCGTTTCGACGGCTTTCAGGCTGTATAAAATTCGGATTATCCTCGATGAATTTCAGAAGCTTGTCCTGGTATTTGGACAGCTTGAAAAAATAGTTATCTTCCTTCACCCACTCAGCAGGCAGTTCATGGATTGGGCAGCAGTTACCTTCAAGCAGTTCCTTTTCTGTGAAAAACCTCTCGCAGGGCAAGCAATACCAGCTTTCATAGTGCGCCTTGTAAACATCGCCAGCGTCATACACCGCCTGGAACAGCTTCTGAGCGGCGGATTTATGTCGTTCGTCCGTGGTGCGGACGAAATAGTCATTTGAGATTTCCAGCTTCTTCCAGAGGGACATGAACCCGGCCGCTATATTATCACAATATTCTTTTTCGGGCACGCCGTTTTCCGCTGCTATACGCTCGATATTCTGTCCGTGTTCATCGGTGCCGGTGAGAAAGAATACGTCGTCGCCAGACATACGATGATAACGTGCCATTACATCTGCCGCGATAGTACAGTAGGCATGTCCGATGTGTGGTACATTATTAACATAATATATGGGTGTGGTAATATAGAACTTACTCATTCACTCTTCCCCCTGAGTTTAGTGGTTCAATCGACAAATAACCTATGTTCTGTCATTCCAGCGAAGGCTGGAATCCAGTATGAAAATCCTGGGCGGATCAGCAAACCAAACTTACCGATCAAACCATTTAGCCCGGCACTGTAAAACCCCTAACCGCAGATCGTAGAATTGAAGGAGCATTCCACAGTGCCCATAAATTCACTGATAACGTAATGATAATCCAATAGACTAATACCTAAATTTTGTCCAATGAGAACTCATATCTGATGTTGTCAAATTGGACATAAAGTCAGAAAAGACGTGCCATCGAGGCTCCTTTAAGGTATCATAAAGGGTATAGTAG
>SDBT01005612.1_pt1 | contig 21007 bp, 19 predicted proteins | sample 2277101 | NCBI WGS metagenome assembly SDBT01 (sample SAMN10404973, study PRJNA504765) | marine sediment metagenome | isolation source: marine sediment core GS10_PC15, 103 cmbsf | place: Arctic Ocean: Southern Knipovich Ridge | collected 2010
ATGGGAGTGCTGGCGGCGGGAGAAGTGTGCGTGTCTACCACCAATCGCAACTTTGTGGGCCGCATGGGTCACCCGGATTCCCGGGTATACCTGGCCAGTCCCGCCACCGCGGCAGCCAGCGCCGTGGCCGGGATAATCGCCGACCCCAGAGACTTTTTATAAGGGACTGAACCGATGCAGGGGCGAGTATACCTCTTCAAGCGCGATCATATCAACACGGACGAAATCATTCCCGCTCGCTATCTGAACATTCACGACGAAGCCGCCCTAGCAGTGCATGCCATGGAAGTGATCGACCGGGAATTCGCAACCCGGGTGCAGGCGGGCGACCTGATAGTTACCGGGGAGAATTTTGGCTGCGGCTCCAGCAGGGAGCACGCCGTCTGGGCCCTGCGAGGAGCTGGGGTGCAGGCTGTGCTGGCCGATTCCTTTGCCCGGATTTTCTACCGCAACGCTGTCAACTGTGCCTTCCAGGTCGTGGAAATTCCCGGCATCAGCGCCCAGGTTCGGGACGGTGATGAACTGGAAATTGACATCGAAAGGGGTCTGGTTACTAACCGCTCACAGAACGAGACCTATTCATTCCCGCCCCATGCTCCGTTTCTTAAGGGAATCTATGCCGCCGGCGGGTTGCTTAATAACATAGCCGCGAATGCCGACCGGCAGAAGGGTAAGAAATGAAGGTGGAACTATTCGACACCACCCTGCGTGACGGCACCCAGGGTGAAGGGATCAACCTGTCGGTAACCGACAAACTGCGCATCGCCCGGCTGCTGGACGAGTTCGGCATCGACATTATTGAAGGCGGTTGGCCGGGCAGCAATCCCCGCGACGAGCAGTTTTTCCGTCAAGTGCGGGACTTGCAGCTGCGGCAAGCGCAAGTCTGTTGTTTCGGCTCCACTGCCCGCCGCCCCGGTGAAGCGGCCTCCGACCCAAATCTCAACACCCTGCTGCAGGCGGAGACCGAAATAGTCACCATTTTCGGCAAGACCTGGCGGGCCCATTCCAGGATCGGGCTGGGCCTGGAGGATCAGGCCAACGAAACGTTGATTCACGAGTCGGTACGCTTCCTGAAAGACCACGGCCGCCGGGTGATTTTCGATGCCGAGCATTTCTTCGATGGTTACAAGGACGATCCGGCCTTCGCCCTGGCCATGGTCAAGGCTGCCGAGGAAGCCGGAGCCGATACCATCGTGCTGTGTGACACCAACGGCGGCTCATTGCCGGCGGAAATCAAGACCATCCTGACCAAGGTGAAAAAGCAGCTACATGTGGCCCTGGGCATCCACGCCCACAACGACGGCGAGCTGGCAGTAGCTAATACAGTGACCGCCGTGGCCGCCGGAGCGCTGCATGTGCAGGGGACCATCAACGGGATCGGGGAGCGGTGCGGCAACGCCAGCCTATGCAGTGTCATTCCTACGCTCCTGCTGAAAATGGGTTACCAGGCCGGAAACGACCTGGACTTGCAGCGCTTGTCGGAGCTATCGCGCACGGTGGCGGAAATTGCCAACCTAGCGCCCAACCCGCGGGCGCCGTTTGTCGGCCAATCGGCTTTTGCCCACAAGGGGGGGATTCACGTCAGCGCCGTGCTTAAGGATGCCACTCTGTACGAGCACGTGGCACCGGATACGGTAGGGGCGCGCCGGCGGGTGCTGATCTCCGATCTGTCGGGCAAGAGCAATATTCGCTATAAGGCCAAGGAACTGGGCATCGATCTGGACCGCGATGGCGAGGACCATCTGGCTAACCTGGTGAAGGAGATCAAGGCCCTGGAGTATGAAGGCTACCAGTTCGACGGCGCCGAGGCTTCGTTCGAGTTGCTGCTGCGGCGGGAGCTGGGCGAGTTCACCCCTTTCTTTGAGGTGCTCCACAGTCGAATTCACGTGCGCTACGACAGTGACGGTAACACCGAGACCGAGGCGGTCATGAAAGTGCGGGTGAAGGGCGAAGAGGAGCATACCGCCGCCGAGGGAGCCGGGCCGGTAAATGCCCTTGACCGGGCCCTGCGCAAGGCCCTGACCCGCTTCTATCCCGAACTGGCGCAGGTCAAGTTGGTGGACTACAAGGTACGCGTGCTGGACGAGAAACAGGGCACCAGCGCCAGAGTACGCGTGCTGGTGGAGAGCAGTGACAGCCGGGAGTCATGGTCTACGGTGGGCGTATCGGAGAATATCATCGAAGCCAGCTGGCAGGCCTTGCGGGACAGTCTGAATTACAAACTTTTCAAAACCGCCCGCGCCGCTCAATCAGCGCAAACGCCGGCGTGAATCAGTAGGGAAGGATTTTAATATGGCCCAGACCCACACCCCCACTATCTGGCTGGACGGAGGGCTCAAGCCCTGGGCGGAAGGCACCACCCATATCATGTCCCATACCCTGCATTACGGGAGTGGTTGTTTCGAGGGGATCAAATGCTATGAAACCCCCGACGGACCGGCTGTCTTCCGTTTGGAGGATCATATGATCCGGTTGCAGAGTTCCGCTCAGTCATTCGAAATGCAGCTACCCTATACCGTTGAGGAGTTGGTCCAGGCCGCCATCGCAGTAATTCAGGCTAACAAGTTGCAGAGTTGCTATATCCGCCCCGTAGCCTTCTACGGCTATGATACTCTGGGGGTGTACCCCAATAGCTGCCCGGTACAGGTATCCATAGCCTGCTTCGACTGGGGCGCTTACCTGGGGGAGGACGGTTTGGTGAACGGCGTCAAGATCACCTTCTCGTCCTGGATAAAATCACACTGGTCCAGTTTTCCCACCACCGCCAAAGCCAACGGCCAATACTTGAATTCAATGTTGGCGGTTCAGGACGCCAGGAACCGGGGTTTTGACGAGGCGTTGCTGCTGAACATGGAGGGCAACATCGCTGAAGGCTCCGGGCAAAACCTGTTCCTGGTAAAAGACGGTACCGCCTATACCAACGACGAGAAGTCCTCCATCCTGCTGGGCATCACTCGGGAGACGGTCATTCAGATCTGCGGGGACCTGGGTATCCCGGTGGAGATCGGTGTCCTGACCAAGGAGATGCTGCTGGAGGCGGATGAAGCCTTCTTCACTGGCACCGCTACCGAGGTGACCCCTATCCGGGAAGTGGACGACCATACTATCGGAATGGGCAAACCGGGACCGGTCACCACCCGGCTGCGGGCCCTGTACTTCGATATCATCCAGGGCCGCCGGCCGGAATACCGCCACTGGCTGACATACATCAACGGAGCGCCGGCGGGATAGCACAACCGGAGACCGGGGGACTTGGGGCTTGAGGCTGGCGAGAGAAGCGATCAGCGAGCGAACTCACCTCGGTCGTTTCACGACTCCCCGCCTCGCCGCCGTGCCCGGCTACGGGCAGGCCTCTCTTGAAAGAGAGGGCCTCGGCGTAGCCTACGGCGAGCCGGGCCGGGGGGTGAGTTTCATGGGGCGCCTTATCGTTCTCGGGGTGCGCGGCGCCTAAGATGCGTCCCAGGGAGCAGGGGCGAGCAGACGGGCAAAAATATAGCCGGCGGGAACGTTCTGAAAGAAGACCTCTATTACATGGTAGATCCGCAGGGCCGCCGGCCAGTGATAGGCCCCGGCCAGCAGGGGTGACAAGCCACCCAGGATGAACAGGGCCGCCCCGGCCCACAGACCCACTCGCCGGGTATTTCCTCCCAGGCCCACCAGCAGGCCGGATAGACCTATTAGAAAGATGACGGTACGAACCGGTTGGATTTTGGCGATCAGGGCCAGGCCGCCTTCGGGGATGGTGAGCTCCAGACCGTAGGCCGGATCGGTGTAATAGGGTCCCGTGAACTGAAAGGCGATCCCACCGATGACGAGGTAAATGAGCAGATAGGCCAACATGGCGGCGATCAGGCGCCACAACCAGGAGATCAACTTTCGTTGCCGCAGCCAACCTGACAGGGCTGATCCAAACCGGGAGGATTCAGTGTCCGGCGGGAACATCCAGGCGATCAGAGCGGCAGCCAGCCCTGCGTTAACCAGACCTATTCCCAGGTGCTTGATGACGAAATCCAGTGTCCCCTCGGAGAAGAAATAGTATTCTATGAGGCTGGGCAGGTCCTGGACAAAATAGTATAACAGAAACAGGGCAATAATGCGGTCGTTGCGGGGCCAGGGCCACAGGCTGGACAGGGCCGCCAGGAGAAAAACCATGACCCCCACACCGGCGATGGTAGTCAGGACATTGATGGCATTTAAGGTTATTCCCTCGGTCGCGGCCATAATCAGTTGCAGGCCGGAGAGTATAATCAAGGTAATCAGAAAAGCGATAATCGGTTTGGTCGGTGGACGCATGCCATCTCCTTAATTATATGATTTCGACAGCTGAAGGTAAAGCGGGGGAGGAACGGGGGGCAAGGTAATAGGGCGCTGGTTCGCCAGCTGGCGGATCAGCGGTCAGCCCTGAGCGGTGAGCGGTGAGCCGGAGAACCCACCCCTCCCGCCGTAGGCGGGGTTCCCCTCCCTTTATAAGGGAGGGAACTCGCGGAGCGAGAAGGGAGGGTTTCTATTGCCGGCCGGAGGCTCCAGCATATCAAGGTAACGGTACAAAAAGGCTTGCAATACCTGATTCTGCGTAGTTTGATTATAATATTTTCGTTGGATCATTCTGCAGAGATGACTAACCTCGGGTGTGTTTACAAGCGCTAACAGGATTCAACGGCCCGGAGGATTTCTCCATATATGATAGTTGTGGTTTAAAGAAAAAGGAGACGACCTATGGCTAAAGCGAATCTTATACTTCCAGATGGCACCACTGTCGCTATCGAAGGTACCGCTGATGAAGTAGCAGTTCTTTTGTCGAAATTTTCACAACCAAGCGAAGCCGCGCCGAAACCCAAGAAAGAAAAACGCCATGCCGGCAGAGTTACAAGCGGAGTTGCTAAGAATAAGAAAAGTAAAGGCGGACCTACTGGCCTAATCACCGAATTGGCAAATGAAGGCTATTTCAAATCAAAACGGACTATAGGTGATATTCAAAAGAAACTAGAAGAGCTTGGCCATATATACGCCACTACAAGCATTTCTCCATGTCTGATCCGCCTCACAAAGAATCGCACGTTACGACGCCTGAAAGAGAAGAAGGTGTGGGTGTACGTAAATTGATTGGATATCAACCTTGTAATGGCTAAAAGCTTACTCGACACTTTTCATTCGCTTGACCCAAGTGTCAAGCACGCACTTGCTGACATATCCAATTCCCGATTGCTTGCGCTGACCACACTTGAAATAGCCGAAACCGAAGCGGGGGTCGATAGACTTTCCTCCGAACATATTGTGGCGTGCTTAGAAGCGGCTGGGGTAGCCGTTAAGAAATTGTCAATAACCCGCGCCCTAGCTGGCGCTTCTGGGTTTATCTCGTCTAGTTGGGAAGATGACGAGGTGTTTTATAAAATTATGACGAAAGGGAAAAAGGGCGTTGAATCCATTTTGTCGGGCGGTAAGCTGTCAGTTGTCCAAATTGAGAGGAATCAGCCGCGAACCGCAAGACAGGAGTTAAAAGATATATTCGCCGATCTAAAAGGAGAAGTCAAAATCTGCGATCCTTATTATGGAGTACGAACGTTAGATGCACTTGATCATATTCCGCTGAAGTGTACGATACAGTTCCTCTCCGTAAACGCCAGCGACAGTACACGAAAACTCACAGGCGCAATAAAGGACTTCAAAAAAGAAAGACAGGGTAGTGAGTTCCGGATCGCCGATAAATCAGCCGGATTACACGATAGATACGTAGTAACCAAATCAGGACTTATCATTTTGGGTCATGGGCTTAAAGACATCGGTGGCAAGGAATCATTTGTGATAAGTCTCGATCATTCGTTGGTCCCTGACCTAGTGGACGCCAGTATCCGTAGTTTCAATAACATTTGGCGTCATGCAACAGCTATCTAGACCACTAACAAGGCGCTACACCGGACGCGGCTTCACCGCACCGCTGATTCCCAGGGCGTTGGGCAGATGAAGAAAGGGAGACACACATGGCAACACCCGAAGAATTGACGGCAAGAACAATTCGCTTCTTCGACCGTTACAAGCCTGAACTGGAGCAGGTCAAGGACCTCCTTCGTATCAAGCTCAGGCAACTGGCACTCGCCTATACGATCAACAACCGGCTTCCTCCTGAGGCTATTAGCGTCAAAGGTCGTGTGAAAACAATACACAGCTTTCTGAAGAAGCTGGAAAGAGAGAAATGGCCCGACTTCTACTACCCAACGGAGGTAATTAAAGACCTGATTGGCGCACGCATTGTTTGTTGGTTCATTGACGATTGCTACGGAATGCTCGGTGCAATTCAGTCGTCTCACCATTTCAGTGTGATTGAGGATGGTAACCTACCAATCAAAGACTACAACAAGAACCCCCAGATAGCTGGATACAGAGCGATTCATATCTTTGCAAAGGTAGATTATGAGAGTGTTCGGAAAGTTGATGAAAAGGTTACGGTTGTACCTGAAGATATTATCTGCGAAATACAGCTCCGCACGAAGTTTCAGGATGCTTGGGCAGATACTACCCACGAGTTCTTCTGGAAGGCACAGGAACAGGGCATACAGAGCGATGACTACGAAGCCTTTCTCGCAACGTTTGCTGAGCGCCTCGCCGTCGAAGATAGGACTCTTTTGGCCATGCGGGACGCTTATCAGAAGATGGTTGACAGAAAACAGGAGGAAGGCAAGCGAGAAGGCTTAAAAGACGAAGCATAGCTTACCGACCATTTACCACCAGGACCCGGCCCGCGGGAGGACGGGAGTACCGCTTCTCGTAGGCAGTCGTGATTCCTATAACCCTGCCTCGGGCTCAATCTTTTCCTTAACCTCCCCCCGCACCTTCGACCCTTCGGCGGAGTTTATCCTGAGTGAAGCGAAGGGCTCAGGGCAGGCTCAGCTCAGTGTGACGAGGCTGTAGATTCCTCTTGAACCAGAATCGCCTTTAGCGGGATGAACTCTCTGCAATCTGCAATTTTCAATTTACATTTTACAATTTTCAATACAACTGTGCCGGATGCCCCTCGTTTCCCCCTTTACGGATGACCCGTGCCGTTCGTATATTCGGCGTCTGAAAACGGGGCCTTGAGGCCGGGAAAAGGATAAAAGGGATAGCGATGAGCAAGTATTGTCAAGTCACGGGGCGGGGGCCGTCCTTCGGGAACAAGGTCAGCCACGCCCACAACAGGAGCCGGCGGCGGTTCGACCTGAACCTGTTTAAGAAAAAGTTCTGGTTCCGGGAAGAGGGCAGCTTTATCAAGCTGCGGGTGTCGGCCAAGGGGCTGCGGATAATTGATAAGAAAGGCATTGGTGCGGTGATACGGGAGATGCGGGGCAGGGGGGAGAAGGTCTAGCTATTGAGCCAGTTATACCGGTGACGCCGTCGTGCTGAGGCTCTCGAAGCATGACGGCTTTTTAGTTTAGGTCCCTCGCATGTTTCGAGAGATTCATCCTTCGAGAGCCTCAGGATGACGGTTTTTTAGTTTAAGCCCCCTCATCCCAACAGCGGACGAGGGGGCTTTTGTTAACCAGGGAAGAGCAGTTACAACTACATAGGCAATGGTCCACCAGCGGGGGCGGGGGCATTGGCCCGCAGGACGGTGGGGATTTCCATGTCATCGGCTGCGGTGGCGGCGGCGTCCTCCAGGTCCTCGAAGGAGATTTCCCCATCTTCGGGCAGGAGTTGGCGGTTGAGGGCCGGTATATTCCCCAGTCCATGGGGCAGACTGGCGGCGGCCACCATGCGGGCGGGGGCGGCGGTGGGCCGGTCGGCGCAATCGGGCCGTTGGAAGCCGGTGGCGATAACCGTCACCCGGAACTCGTCGGTGCGGTTGGGATCGATGACCGCCCCGAAGATCACGTTCACGTCATCACCGGCTTCCTCGTTAATGATGGAGGCGGCGTCGTTCACCTCGTGCAGGGTGATGGTGGGGTCGCCGGTGATGTTCACCAGCAGCCCGCGGGCGCCGGAGATGTTGCAATCCTGTAGCAAGGGCGACGAGATGGCCTGCTGGGCGGCCAGGATGGCCCGTTCCTCACCGTGGCCGATACCGGTGCCCATGATGGCCTCGCCCATGTCCAGCATGATCGTGCGCACGTCGGCGAAGTCGAGATTGATCAAGCCGTGGACATTGATCAGGTCGGAGATGCCCCGGGTGGCCTGGTGCAGGATGCTGTCGGCCAGCTTGAGCGACTCGGCGAACCCGGTATTGGGATCGGTGATGCGCAGCAAGGTCTCGTTGGCGATCACCAGGGTAGTGTCGCAGAACCGGCGCAGCTCATCAATACCCCCTTCGGCCCGGGCGGCCCGTTGGCGGCCTTCAAATACGAATGGCCGGGTGACGATGCCCACGGTGAGGATGCCCAGCGATTTGGCGATGCGGGCGATGTTGGGCGCAGCCCCGGTGCCGGTACCGCCCCCCATCCCGGCGGTGATAAACACCATGTCGGCCCCGGCCACCGCCTCCTTGATCATCTCCTGGTCCTCCTCCACGGCCTGGCAGCCGATGCCGATATCGGCGCCGGCCCCCAACCCTTTGGTGAGGGTCTTGCCGATTTGGATTTTGGCCTCTGCCAGGTTGTTGTCCAGGTCTTGGGCGTCGGTGTTCACCGCGATGAACTCCACCCCCATGAGGTTGTCTTCAATCATGCGGTTAATGGCATTGCCGCCGGCGCCCCCCACACCGACTACCTTGATCTTTGCCTTGAGCTGGTCGTAGTCGTCGAATTCAAAAAACATGGTCTTTCTCCTCTACTCGGTTAAAACAACTCCCTGAAAAAGTCCCTTACCCCGCCGCCCAGGTCGCCGAAAAAGCGGCCAATGCCTCTCGGCCGCCGGGCAGCGCCATATTTTTCCTGATGCTCCCGCCCATACAGCAGCAATCCGGTGGCCGTGGCATACTCGGGCGAGTGCATCACGTCTTCCAGACCCTGGATGTGCAGGGGATAGCCGACCTTGGTGTCGGCGTTGAAAACTTCGCCGGCCTTTTCCTCGATGTCCTTGAGCAGGACGCCGCCACCGGTGAGCACCACCCCGAAGGTGAGTTTGTCGCCTACCTCGCTTTTGCGCACCTCGTTGCGGCACAGAATGAGGATCTCCTCCAGCCGGGGCTCGATAATGGAGGACAAACCCCGTTTGGTGGTGGTCTGGGGTTGTCGGCCGGCAATCCCCTCGATGGTGATCTCGCTATCCTCGACCGTGGCCGGGAATTTGGCGTAGCCGTGCTCCCGCTTGAGCTCTTCCGCCTTCTGGTAAGTGGTGTGCAGTATCTGGGCGATATCGTTGGAGACCCGATTGCCGCCGAAGGGGATCACGGAGGTATGCCGCACACCGCCATCAAAGTAAACGATGATATCCGTCGTGCCGCCACCCATATCGATGAGCACCACGCCCTGTTCTTTTTCGGTTTCCTCCAGGACGGCGTAGGCCGAGGCCAGGGGAGCCAGTATCAGGGTCTCCACCCATAGGCCAGCGGCTTCAACGCAGCGGGCGATGTTCTGGGCGGCGGAGCTGACCACGGTCACCAGGTGGACCCGAGCCTCCAGCCGGTGGCCGACATGGCCCAGGGGGTCCTTAATGCCGTCGTGCTGGTCAATTTTGAACTCCTGGGGCAGCACGTGGAGGATTTCCCGTTCGGTGGGCAGGGTGATGGCCTTGGCCTGCTCCAGCACGCGGAGGATATCGTCCTCATCGATCTCGGAAGTGCTGGGCACCCGGGATTCGCCCCGGCTGACGGTGATCACGCCGGCGTTGTTCATGCTGCGCACCTGTTCACCCGACAGCGCCACGTACACACCGTCCATCTTCACGTCGGCCTGGTTTTCCGCCTCAGAGACAGCCGCTTCGATAGAGGCGATGGTATCTTTGACGCTCACCACCATGCCTTTGCGGATACCGGTGGCGGGAGCCCGGCCCACGCCCAGCAGGTTCATCCGGCCCTGGTCATCCACTTGGGCGATGGCGGCGCAGACCTTGGTAGTACCTACGTCCAGGCCGGAGATGATTGCGGGTTGCAGCTCATGATTGGTCATTAGACTCTTTCCCTGACAATTATCTGTTGTTTATATCTCAAGTCGATGTATGAATAATCCACCACGCTACGCTGTCCCATAACGGTGGTCAGGAAGGCGTCCAGGGTGGCAATTCGCTGTTCCAGTTCGGAGTCGCCCAGGCGTACCGCCGTGGAGGTCTCGGCCAGATAGAGGGTAATCTCCCCGGTGGCGCTGAAGACGAGCTCGCTCAGCTCCTGATAGAGCACCGGGAAAGCAGTTTGCATGTAAGTTAAAATTTCCCGGGCCCGTTCCAGTTTTTCATGGCCGGCGATATGGCCGGCATCGAGGGCTGAAATAACGCCGGGAATGCCGGAGACGGTGGGCAGTTCCAGTTCATAGCGGCCGTTGGGCAAGGGCAGGGCTGAGCCTTCGGCGGTGAGCACAAAGAACTCCGGCGCCGCCACATACGCCAGGGGCCGGTTCTCCACGATGTCCACGAACACCGTATGGGGGAAGATGCGTCCCAGCCGCACCCCATGGATAAAGTTGAGCCGCTCCACCTTATGTTGGATGTCAGCCAGGTCCACGTCGAAGATACTCCCGGTCAGAGGCAGGTCGATGACGTTGACCACATCGGCCCGGGAGACGATGGTATGGCCTCGAATTTCGATCCGCCGTAAATCGAATACCGCCGTTTCCTTATTGTAACCGACAACGGCTTTTCCCAGCACCCAGCCGATACCGCAAACCAGGGCGGCAGTCAAGCCCCGGCGCAGCCAGCGGACCAGGTTTCTGAGTGTGGTTTTAAAGCTAGCGGCCAAGCCCGGCCTCCTTCCAAAAGTCCCGGGGGAACCCCAGGGTCCTGATTTCCAGTTCCAGCTGCACGTCAAAGCGTTCCTTGACGGTCCCGGCTGCCAGCTTGATCAGCTGGGCCATATCCTCGGCGGTGGCGGCGCCACGGTTGATGAAGAAGTTGGCATGCTTGGGACTGATCTGGGCGCCGCCGATGCGGGTGCCCTTCAGTCCGGCCTCGTCGATCAACCACCCTGCGGCCAGGTCGGGGCGGGGATTCTTAAAGACACTGCCCGCCGAGCGTTGGGTCAGCGGCTGGCGGGTTTTGCGCTCCCGGGAAGCCAACCGGCCGGCCCGGGCGACCTGCTCATCCCGCCCCACGGGGAATTGGAATTCCCCAGCGATTATGATCTCATCAGGCCCGAAGCTGGAGGCGCGATACCCGAAACTAAGATCTTCCCTGGTATAGCGACGTTCCCGGCCCCGGTGATTAACTACTGTAACCTCGGTCAAATGGGTGGATATTTCCGCCCCGAAGGCCCCGGCGTTCATCACCAGGGCGCCGCCCACCGTGCCCGGTATCCCCGCCAGACTTTCCAGGCCCGCCAGATCGGCCGCCAGGCAGCGCCGGACCATGTGACCCAGCATAACGCCGGCCTGAGCGACTACCCAGCCACCCTCAATGGTCAAGTGGTTCAGGGTACCAGCCAGGGAGATGACCAGTCCGGACACACCGGCGTCGCTAACCAGGCAGTTGCTGCCCGAACCCAGTACCTGGATGGGGATTTCTTCGGCGGCGGCGTAGAGCAACAGGCGCAGCAGCTCCTCCCGGTCACCGGGCCGGACAAATATTTCGGCCGGGCCACCGATACCGAGGGTAGTATGGCGATTCATAGGTTCGTCCGAACTTATTTCACCGGTCGTGATCAGCTCCGCCATGCGAATTAAGTCTTCCCGCTGCATTGCCTGTAGGCGTCCTGAATTGTGGCAGTGTAGGCGCTGATCTCTCCGGCCCCCATTGTAATGACCATATCGCCGGGCCGGACCAGGTCCGCCACCACGACGGCCAGATCATCCAATTGTGGTACGTAACGCACCTGCTTATGGCCGATATTGATAGCGTCGGAAGCGATCAGTTCCCCATCGATGCCCTCCAGCGGATCCTCACGGGCCGGGTAAATGTCGGTCACCACCAGCAGGTCGCTATCTAAAAAGGCGCGGGCGAAATCCTCATGGAAATCGCGGGTGCGGGAGTACAGGTGGGGTTGGAATACGGCCACCAGCCGCCGATCCCAGCCCTGCCTGGCCGCCGCCAGGACGGCAGCCACTTCCCGGGGATGATGAGCATAGTCATCCACGAACAGGACATCGTTAATGGTTTCGGTCAGTTCGAAACGGCGGTTCACGCCGGTAAATTGGTGCAGTCCGGCCACTATTTCTTCCAGCGGTACTTGCAGCTCCAAGCCGGTGGCGATCGCCGCCAGGGCGTTGCGTACGTTATGCTCACCGGGCACCTGCAACTCTACCTTGACCGGCGCCGCTGCACCAGGTACTCGGAGCTCGAAAGATGTTCGGGTGGCATCACCGGCCAGGTTTCGGGCCTGGACGTCCGCCTGGGGGCTCATACCGAAGGTGGTCACCGGGCGCTTCAGTTGGGGTAGCAGGGCCTGCATGTTGGGGCAGTCCAGGCAGACCACCACCCGGCCGTAGAACGGGACGGCGTTCGCGAACTGGGTAAAAGCCTGGGTCAGGTCTTCCAGGTTCCGGTAGCAGTCCAGGTGTTCCAGGTCGATATTGGTAACGACAGCCACAGTGGGGGCCAGGGACAGGAAGCTGCGATCAAACTCGTCGGCTTCCACCACGATAATATCCCCCCGGCCGTGGCGGTAGTTGGAGGCCAGGCTGCGGACGATGCCGCCGATGATCATGGTGGGGTCCCGCTGGGCGGCTGTAAGCATATGGCCGATCATGGAGGAAGTGGTGGTCTTGCCGTGCGTGCCGGCCACGGCTACACTCACGTTGGCCACCTTAAGCAATTCGCCCAACATCTCCGCCCGGCGAATCACCGGAATATTGCGTTGGTGGGCCGTTTGCAGCTCCGGGTTGTCCGGCCGGACGGCGGAGGAAAAAACCACCATGTCGCAGGCATCGACATTGTCGCCGTCGTGTCCCTCGAAAAACTGTATACCCAGTTGCTGGAGGTGATCGGTGATCTCAGTGGATTTCAGGTCGGAGCCGGTAACTTCGTACCCCAGCGAGTGCAGCAGTTCGGCCATCCCACTGATACCGATGCCGCCTAGACCGACGAAATGAATTTTCTTGATCCGCCCGAACACTATAGCCCCGCCAGCTCCAGAATATGGTTGATAATGGTTTCCGAGGCTTCCGGCCGGGCCTGTGCCCGGGAGCGTTTAGCCATTTCGGCCAATTTTTCGGGGTCGGCGAACAGACTGCGCACGGTCTCTTCCAGAACACCAGCCGCCAGTTTCACTTGCGGTACCAGGCGGGCGGCTTTCTTGCGCCTCAGGGCTCGGGCATTATGAGTCTGGTGATCGGCGGTAGCTGCGGGAAACGGCACCAGCACGGCCGGCCGGCCCAGAGCAGAGAGTTCGGAGAGGGTCATGGCCCCAGCGCGGCAAATCACCAGGTCAGCGGCCATATAGGCCGCAGCCATATCCTCGATGTAGGGCAGCAATACCAGCGGTGCGCCGGAATCCACTTCCCCCAGCAGGCGCTCGTAGTCCTTGGGGCCGGTCTGCCATAACAGGGCGATGCCCATATCCTCGGTGTAGCGCCGCCAATTTCCCATGAAATGGTTGTTGAGGGGGGTGCTGCCCTGACTGCCGCCCAGGACGAACACCACCGGTTGGTCCTTCGGCAATCCCAACCGTCGGCGGGCGTCGGCCTTGTCGGGCGGATCGGGAGCGAAGCGCACCGGGTTGCCGGTGAGCACCCAGCGGTCGGTCTCCAGGTAGGGGGCAGCTTCCTCATAGGTGAGGCATACCAGACGGGCCTTCTTTGCCAGGCGGCGGGTAGTGAAGCCCGGATAGGAATTCTGCTCCTGCAGTAGTGTGGCCAGTTTTTTGCGCTGGGCGGCCAGCAACGGTATCCCGGAAGCATAGCCGCCGGTACCCACCACCACCTGGGGCCTGAAAGAGCGCAGAATCTGCCGGCAACGCCGATAGGCAACCAAAAACCGCCAGGAGAAGGTCAGATTGCGCTTGAGAGCGACTCCCGAATAGCCGCGCTGGAGTCCCGTGATATTTAAGGGATAGAATATTTCATTCCGCCGGGGCAATACGGTAGATTCCAGGCCCCATAGCGACCCGATGAAGCGGATATCGCTCCACGGAATTCGTTCCCGCAACCCGTCGGCGATAGCGATGGCGGGATACAAATGGCCTCCTGTGCCGCCACCTGCGATCAGCACCTGTAGCCTCTTATGTCCTGGTTCTGGCATGCACTAATTGCTGTCCCCAGCGGCGCCGGCCGGCGATCGCTGAAATGTTCAGTAGTATTCCCAGACTGATCAGGGTGAACACGATATGCGTACCGCCGTAACTGATGAGCGGCAATGGCACGCCGGTGTTGGGCAGCACTTCGGTCACCACCCCGGTATTCACCAGTACGTAGGTCATAAAATTCAGCCCGATTCCCACCGCCAGGAAAAGGCCGAAACGGTCGGGGGCGTTTCGGGCGGCCACAATTCCCCGTTGGAAGAGCCACACGAACGCGATCAGCAGGAGCAGGGCCCCTAGAAAACCCAGTTCCTCACCGATAATGGCGAAGACGAAATCGGTATGCGGGGCGGGCAGGAACAGCCGTTTTTCCACGCTGTTTCCCAACCCGCGGCCAATCAATCCTCCGTTGCCCAGGCTGATCAGCGACTGGGAAATCTGGTATCCCGCCGCCGGTGAATCCGACAGCCCCAGGAAGGTCTTGATCCGGATCTGCCGGTAAGGCTCGGCCAGCATCACTACTGCCAGGGTCGGCAGGGCCGCCAGCACCAGACCGAGCACATGCCGCAGCCTTGCGCCACCGATGAACAGCATGGTTAGGCCCAGGCCCCCGATCAGGGCGGCGGTTGAGAAGTCGGGTTCCAGGACCACCAGGCCCATAACCACACAGATAATGAAAACCGGCGGCAGGCAGCCCCGCCGGAAATCGCTTATCAAGTCCCCTTTCCGGTCTAAGTAGGCGGCCAGATAAATAATCAGGCTAAAGCGGGCGAAGTCCGAGGGTTGCACTGAAACCGGTCCCAGCGGCAGCCAGCGGGCCGTTGCCGAATTGCCGGCCAGCCGGTGATAAATAAGGGTAGTCAACAGCAGGGCGATCGACGCCAGTAAAATGTAGGGGGCCCAACGGCGCAGACGGTGGTAATCCGTGACGGCGCAGACCAGCAGCAGGCCGGTCCCCAGCAACACCCGCAGCAGTTGCCGCTTGAGAAAAAACATATGGTCACCGGTCAGTTCGGCGGCCGTGTCGGCGCTGGAACTATAAAGCATCACCAGGCCGGCTCCCACCAAGGCAGCGGTCAGCCCGATAATTATGGCGTCAAAGCGGTACGTTCCGGCAGCGCTACGCATTTTCGATCTCCAGCTGCTTATCCCGCACCAGCTCCCGAAAGGCCTCACCGCGCTGCTCGAAGTCGACGAACTGGTCGAAGCTGGCACAGGCGGGGGAGAGCAGCACCGTGTCCCCGGATTGGCTATGGGCAATAGCCTCACGGACTGCGGCGGTGAAGTCCAGCTCGTAGTGCAGCGGCACAACGCCTTGGAAGACTTCCGCCAATTGCAGGCCGGCCTGACCGTAGGTGATTAGTCGCTTTACCCGTTCCCGTAACAGCCGGGTCAACGGTTCTAAGTCGGTGGCCCCTTTTTCGCTGCCCCCCAGGATCAGAATGATATTGGCGTCAAAGGTCTCGAGGGCCACTGTGGTGGAAGCCGGGTTGGTGGCCTTGGAATCGTTATAATAGGTAACCCCGTCGACCGTGCCTACCAGTTCCAGGCGATGGGGCAAGCCCTTAAACTCACCGGCGGCGGAAACAATGTCCTGGTCCGCGACCCCCAATAGATGGGCGGTGGTGGCCGCCGCCAGAAAATTCGACAGGTTGTGGGGACCGGGCAGAGCCAGATCCTCTACGGCCACCAGGCGGACATCATTACGGGTGATCCAGCCGTCCCGGAGCTGGAACAGCGCCTCGGCCAGGGACGACGCGGCGAAGGGACGGGCATGTGCCCGGCCGGCCAGGTTGGCGCGGAAGAAGGGATCATCATAGTTATAGATTATCCACCCGCCGGGGGGTATGTGTTCGGCTAGATTGAGCTTGGCGCGGCCGTAACTTTTCATATCCGGGTAGCGGTCCAGGTGGTCCCGGGAAAGGTTTAAGAAGACCGCCGCCTGGGCCTCAAAGCGGTCCAGGTGCTCGGCCTGAAAACTGCTGATCTCCACCACGTGCACCGGTTGGGCGGGCTTAAGGGTCAGCTCCTCGAGCACGTTAGCGGCCAGGGGCACACCGATGTTGCCGCCTAAAAAGCTGCGCCGGCCCGTAGCGGCCAGCATGCGGTGAATCAAAGTTGTGACGGTGGACTTGCCATTCGACCCGGTGACGGCGATCATTGGGGCCTGAGTCAGGCGGGCAGCCAGTTCCACCTCGCTGACCACCTCGCGGCCCTGATGCAGGAAATATTCCACCAGGCTGTGGGTGTCGGGGATGCCGGGGCTGAGCACCAGGGTGTCGGCGGTGATATCCGCCGAATTATAACTATCGGTGATAACATCCACCCCCGGCAGTTCCAGGGCCGCCCGGATGCCTTTTTGGTCCCGGTAGTCGTCCACCAGGATGACCGTGGCGCCCACGGCCTGCAGCAACCGGCAGGCCGCCAGTCCGCTACGGGCGGCACCCAAGACCGCCACCTGGGCGCCGGCCATGGCCGGGGGCAATGGTGCGGCGTTGTCCACTAAAGCACCTTGAAGGTGGATAGACTCAACAGGGCCATTAGAATTCCCAGAATCCAGAATCTGACCACCACCCGGCTCTCGGGCCAGCCGGATAGTTCGAAATGATGGTGCAGGGGCGCCATGCGGAAAAGGCGGCGGCCTTCGCCCTTAAAGCGTTTGGTGATCTTGAAATATCCTACCTGGATAATCACACTCAGCATCTCCGCCACGAACATGCCGCCAATGATGGTCAGCAGGATTTCCTGCTTGAGCAGCACTGCCAAGGTTCCCAGGGCCGCGCCCATGGACAGCGAACCGGTATCACCCATGAAGATTTCCGCCGGTTTGGCATTAAACCACAGAAATCCGATGCAGGCCCCCAGCAGTGCCATGGCGAAAACAAACAGCTCGCCCACACCGGGCAGGTAAAAAATGTTCAGGTAGTCGCTGAAGTCCACCCGGCCCGAAACATAGGCGATAGCCCCGAAGGCCAAGGCCGCAATGGCCATCAGCCCGGTAGCCAGCCCGTCGAGGCCGTCGGTGAGGTTGACGGCATTGGAAGTGGCTGTGATCACGAAGATCACCAGGGGAATATAGAGCAGCCCCAGATCGAGGGACCCGTTGGCCACGAAGGGGATGGCAATGGAAGCCCGGATTTCCGGGTTGGCGGGCCAGAAATAGAGCCAGCCCCCAATAATCAATCCCAGGCTGACCTGTCCGGCCAGTTTGTAGCGGGCGATCAGCCCACCGGGGTATTTGCGGAAGTCCTTGAGATAGTCGTCCCACAGCCCGATCAGCCCCATCCAGAGCAGTGCCAGCAGGGCCATCAGCACGTAAGGCTGGTCCAAACGGGCCAGGAGCAGGGTGGGTACCAAGACGGCCAGCAGGATGATCACCCCGCCCATGGTGGGGGTGCCTTTTTTGGTTTTGTGGGCGACGGGGCCCGCCGTGCGGATGTCCTCCCCGATCTGCATGCGGGTGAACCAGGCGATCAGTGCCGGGGCCACCCAGAATGTGAGGATCAACGCCAGCACCGCCGCCGCCGCGCCCCGGAAGGTGATATACCTCAGCAGGTTGAACCCTGAGAACCAATCCCGCAAAGGCAATAGGAAGTGATAGAGCATGCTACCCGCTGAATACTTCGTCGATGATTGTTTCCATGGCCATCCCCCGGCTGCCTTTGATATACACCACGTCTCCGGCGGTTACGATCCGGCCCAGGGCAGCGCTCAACTCCCCTTTATCGGTGTAGTGGTGCACGGCGATCCCGGCCGAATGGGCGGCGGAGAAAGCAGCCCTCGATTCGGGGCCGTAGCAAAATAATTCATCCACGCCGTGCTCCACCGCGGATAGCCCTACCTGGCGGTGGTGCTCTTCCGAAATCGGGCCCAGCTCCAACATATCGCCGAAGACCACGATGCGCCGTCCTTTGGCGGGCAACCGCATCAAGGTTTGCAATCCCGCCAGAGTGGAAGCCAGGTTGGCGTTGTAGGAATCGTCGATGACTGTAACGCCATCGTGCCAGATGACCTCCCCGCGGCCGGAGGGGATGCTGAAGCCCTCGATGGCCTCCTTGATCTGTGGTGGCGCCACCCCCAATTCCAGGCCCACAGCGACTGCCGCCAAGACGTTCTGGGCCAGGTGTAGACCGGGTTGTGACATCCGGATTTTCGGCAGGTGGTCAATGCTCAGATCGCCCCCCTGCAGCGACTCCCGGTAGCGGCCCCGGACGTCCGCCGGCTGCGATAGGCTATAGGTTATCCGGCGAGCGGGGGTTTCCATGGCAGCCACCCGGGGATCGTCCCGGTTGACCAGGGCTACGCCGTCAGCCGGCAGGGCCTGGAAGAGGGCGCATTTCTCATCGGCCACCCCGGCCATGGTATGGAAAAACTGCAGGTGGGTTTCGCTGATATTGGTGATCAGACCGATCTGTGGCCGGGCGATGTCCGCCAGATAGGCGATTTCACCGGGCTGATTCGATCCCAGTTCCACTACGATTAATTCCGTGTCGGGGCCGGTGCGCAAAAGGGTCAAGGGCAGGCCGATAGTACCGTTGTAGCTGCGGTCGGTGCCCAGCACCGCGTGCTGGCGGGCCAGCACCTCCACGACCAGGTTCTTGGTGGTGGTCTTGCCATTGGAGCCGGTGATGGCCACCAAAGGCAGTTCGTACTTGGAACGCCAAATCCGAGCCAGCTGGCCCAACTCCTTTATGTTGGATGCCACCGGAATGACCACAGCACCCCGAAGGGGCTCAATTTCCCGCTCCACCATGACGGCCACGGCCCCGCTCCGGACAGCGGCGCCTGCCAGGTCATGGCCGTCCACGCGGCGGCCCACAATGGGTACGAACAGGTCGCCCGGTTGCACCAGCCGGGAGTCGATGGTGATGCCGGAAATGGCCGGCATGTCACTGCGTCCCAGGTGCTCGGCCAGCACCTGCCGGAAGGACTCCGCTGCGGCCAGCTCGATCCTCACGCCCGGTAGCTCTCCACAATTTCCACGTCGTCGTGAGGGACCTTCTCTGTCCCGATGATCTCATAATTCTCGCGGCCCTTGCCCAGGATTATCAGAATACTAGCCTGCGACATTTGGGACAGGGCGTGCAGTAAGGCCGCCCGGCGATCCTCGATGACCACATGTTTATGGGCCTTCAAACCGGAGAGTATATCGGCGTTGATGCTCGCCAGGTCCTCGGTGCGGGGGTTGTCGGAAGTGATGACCAGCTGATCGGAGTACCGTTCGGCCAGGGCCGCCATGATGGGCCGCTTACTGCGGTCCCGGTCGCCGCCGCACCCGAACAGGGTGGTGATCCGGCTATCCTTGGGCGCCAATTGCCGCAAGGTACCCAGCACCTTTTCATAGGCGTCGGGGGTATGGGCGTAATCTATAAAGACATTACCGGGTATCTCGGAAGGCAGGCGCTCCAGCCGGCCCGGCACCACCCCCACCGCCCGGATGCCGTCCTGGATAGCCGCCACCGGCAGCTCCAGCGCCAGGCCGATAGTAACAGCAGCCAGCAGATTTTCCAGGTTATAGGCGCCCACCAGGCTGCTTTCGATGGCGATGGTCTCACCCTGCCAGGTGAGGTTGGCAATGGTGGTTTGCAGACCGAGCCCCATCTCGCTGACCCCGACATCGGCTTCCGATCCCAGACTGTAGGTCAAGGTTCGCCCCGGGGCGGCCTGGATGAAATCCGAGGCGTGGGGATCGTCGAGGTTGACGATGGCCATGCGATCCGCAGCTAAAAGTGCAAAAAGTTTCAATTTAGCCGCCAGGTAATGTTCCATATCCTGGTGGAAATCCAGGTGCTCGGGGGTAAGGTTGGTGAAAACGGCTACATCGAAGTCCACGTCGTCCACCCGGTGCTGCTGCAGCCCGTGGGAGGATACTTCCATAGCCAGGGCGGTGACATCCTCCTGCACCAGGTTCGCCAGGACCCTTTGCAGCTGGTCCGCTTCGGGTGTGGTGAAGCCGGTGGGCTTCCAGGAACCGGCCCAGCGCAAACCCAAGGTCCCCATGACCGCCGCCCGAAAATTATGGGCGTTGAGAATAGCGGTCACCAGATAGGCCGTTGTGGTTTTTCCATTGGTGCCGGTGATGCCAACCACCGTCAATTTCCGGCTGGGATGCTGGTAATAGTTGGCCGCGATGCGTGACAGAGCCTCCCGGGGGCATTCGACTTCCAGGTAGTGTGGCAGTGTGCCCGGATCGGGCGCCGGTCCAACCACGGCAGCCGCCCCGGCGGCCACCGCCTGCTGGGCGAAAGTTGTACCGTTGGAATTGATCCCCGGGAGGGCCACGAACAGATCACCCGGCCGGACCAGGCGGGAGTCGTGGGTCAGTCCGGTCACGGAAATTTCGGGGGCCGGGCGCCGGAGCGCGACACCCTGGAGCAGGCGGGTCAGGGTAATCACGGCTAGTGGCCCTCCTCCGCCAAGGTCAACCGGCAAAGGGTAGCCGCGTCCACCCGGGCACCGGCCGGGACCGACTGGCGCACCACCCGCCCCGAGCCTTCCAACTGCACCCGGACATTCGCCTGGCGAGCCAGCCGCAACGCTCTTCGCAGACTGTAGCCCTGGAAGTCGGGGACTTGCCCGGGCGGCGGAGCGGTGGGCAAGACTCCGGCAGTGGCCAGCAGTATCGGGTGCGGGCGTTGTTCGGCCACAGCCGGCGGTGGGACGTAAAAGTCGTTATCCAGGTGGAGGATCCGTTGGAAGATGTTGCGTACGATGGGGGCCGCCGCCTCGCTGCCGAAATGCTGGCCGTACTGGGGGCTGTCCACCGCCACCACGCACACC
>SDBT01005613.1_pt1 | contig 21005 bp, 18 predicted proteins | sample 2277101 | NCBI WGS metagenome assembly SDBT01 (sample SAMN10404973, study PRJNA504765) | marine sediment metagenome | isolation source: marine sediment core GS10_PC15, 103 cmbsf | place: Arctic Ocean: Southern Knipovich Ridge | collected 2010
TTGCGAGATGGAGCGGCGCTATGAGCTTCTCGCCGGGGTGGGCGCCCGCGATATCAAGCGCTACAACCAGATGGCCGATGCCGGCGATATAGAGGATGGCCCTTCCGATGAGGTCGTGTCCGCCGACGGCCGGCTGCCCTATATCGTGGTGATAATCGATGAGCTGGCAGACCTGATGGCGGTCGCTCAGGCCTCCGTGGAAGATTCCATCATGAGGCTGGCGCAACTGTCTCGGGCGGTGGGCATACACCTTCTGCTTGCAACGCAGAGGCCTTCGGTGGACGTCATAACCGGAGTGATAAAAGCGAATTTCCCTTACCGGATATCGTTCCAGGTCTCCTCCAAGGTGGACTCGCGGACCGTTCTGGATATGAACGGCGCGGAGAAACTCCTCGGGAAAGGAGACATGCTCTTCCTGCCTCCCGGGAGGGCCACGCCCATTCGCGCGCAGGGTTCGTTCGTGCAGGACACGGAGATCGAGAAGGTGGTCTCTTTCCTCCGCGAGCAGCAGGAGCCGTCCTACAGGGAAGACATGTCTTCCGGCGAGACGGAGTCCGGCCGTGCCGGGGAAGAGGGCGCGGGCGGAGACAAGCTCTACGAGGAGGCGGTTGCGATAATACTGGAGACCGGGCAGGCATCGGTGTCGATGCTGCAGCGCCGTCTTTCAATCGGCTATTCGCGCTCGGCCCGCCTCATAGACCGCATGGAAGAAGAGGGGATAGTCGGCGGCTCTCGCGGTTCCAAGCCGCGCCAGGTGCTCATCACCGGGCAGGGCGACCGCCAGTCCTCCTGACCGCAGACTCCCCAGCGTGCAGACTCAGGGGGAGTCTGGGCATTCATACAGTCCGGCGATCGTGTCCCATTTCCCCAGTGTCCACGTGCTGTGGTCGAGGTACCACTGCACGGTCCTTGCAAGGCCGTCCTCGAACGGTGTCCTGGGTTTCCAGCAGAGCTCCCCGACTGCCTTGCTGCTGTCCAGAAAGTATCGGATATCGTGCCCGGGCCTGTCCTTTACGAACTCGATTGCGTCTTCGCTGCCTCCCGCGGTACGGATCACTGCCCGCACGACATCGAGGTTCGTACATTCCTGCCCACTGCCGAGGTTGTAGGTCTCTCCGGCACCGCCCTGCTCCAGGGCACGGTAGATGCCCCTGGCGCAGTCTTCCACGCTGAGCCACTCGCGCATGTTTTCCCCGGTCCCGTAGACGGGTACTTTTTCGTTGCGGAGGAGCTTCAGTACGGCCAGGGGTATGAGCTTCTCGGGATACTGCCAGGGGCCGTAGTTGTTGCAGGGCCGTACTATCACCGCGGGCAGGCCGTGCGTTCTCGAGGCGGCCCCGACCAGCAAGTCGCCAGCAGCCTTCGATGCCGCGTACGGACTGGCGGGCCGCAAGGGAGAGTCCTCGGAGAAGCGCCCTTTCCGTATCTCCCCGTAGACCTCGTCGGTGGAGATGTGCACGAACCGGGACACACCGTGGCGGAGGGCGCCCTCAAGCAGGATATGCGTGCCGCGGATATTCGTTTCGATGAAAGCGGAGGCGTCGCGGATGCTGCGGTCGACGTGCGTCTGGGCCGCCGCATGGATGATCGCCTCGGGTCTTTCCTCTGAGAACACCGAATCCACTGCGCGGCTATCGCAGATGTCCACACGGTGGAACCGGAACCTGCCTTCCGCTTCCGAGAGCCGCAGCAGGTCGCCAGCGTAGCTGAGGTCGTCGAGGACGCTGATCTCGTAGCCGGCGGCGGCGCCTTGCCTGACGAGCTCCGCTCCGATGAACCCAGCCCCGCCGGTTATGAGGAGTCGATGTAGGCCTTTACACATTCGTCCAGTACCTCGTCTATATGCCTGACGGGGAAGCCGGACTTTTCCAGCTTCTCCGTGGAGAGCACCAGGTTAGTCCGCACGAGGCCGAGGTCTTTGAAGTCCACGACATCGTAGGTGAATTCCGGCACCTGCTTCCTGTAAGCTTCCAGCAGGGCCGGGTAGCGAAGTCCGCCCCTGTTGACGACGTTGTAGACGCCGCTCGCGTTCGTGCTGATGAGGTGCTTGATGGCTTCTATGAAATCCGGAAGGTAGCTTACGGAGTTGGGGATGTCTATCACCTTGCGGTACTCGAGCAGCTTGGTGAGAAGGTTCCCCGGGTGTGGGTGCGAGTCCAGTGGTATGCGCAATCTTGTTATCAGGATCTGATAGCGGTCCGAGAGGGCATCAAGGGCCGTCTCCGAGTATATCTTGGTCCTGCTGTAAAAGAGGTCGAAGAAGTCGGGGATGCGTTCCTCTGATATTTCCCTGTCGCGCCCGGGACTGAAGTCGCGCCCGGGACTGAAGTCGCGGCCGGGATCAGAACGGTATATGCACCCGGTGCTGACATGGACGAGGCGCACCCCGCGGCGCAGGCAGGCTTCCGCCAGCAGCATAGGCACGAACGCATTGGAGAAAAGGCTCTTGTCGGGGTCTTCTTCGCAAGCATCAGTCGTGCTTCCCCCTGTGTGCCCGATGCAGTTGACAAGGGTCTGCGGCCGGTGCCTGTCGATCTCGCTCTCGGCGTCCCCGAGGCTGCGGATCCGCCGCCCGGACAGGGGGCAGCGGAGGCCTTGCTGGAGGCGCTGGCCGATGAAGCCCTTCCCCAGGATGAGTATCCTACGGTTCATCTTCTACGATCCTCATCAGGTAGGCGCCGTAGTCGGCGGCCAGCGAGCCGGCCAGGCGGCGCAGCTCGTCCCTGCTTACGTAGCCCATCCGGTAAGCGACCTCTTCGATGCAGCCCACCTTGAGGCCCTGTCTCTCCTCGATCGTCCTTATGAACGCGGAAGCATCCATCAGCGACTCGAAGGTGCCTGTATCCAGCCAGGTATGCCCGCGGCCCAGAAGCTTCACCTCCAGCAGACCTCTTCGTGCGTACTCGTTGTTTATATCGGTGATCTCCAGCTCGTTCCTGCGGGAGGGCGTCAGCTGCTTCGCGATGGCAGTCGCTTCGTTGTCGTAGAAGTAGAGCCCCGTGCTGACCCAGTTCGAGCGCGGCTGCTCCGGTTTTTCCTCGATGGAGACCACCCTGCGGTCCGGGCCAAACTCGATCACTCCGTACCTTCCCGGGTCCCGGACGAAGTGGGCGAATATGACGGCCCCCTCGCGCAGGCTCGCGGCGCTGCGCAGGAGCTCGGTCAGGTCGTGGCCGTAGAAGATGTTGTCGCCGAGGACGAGACAGACATTGTCTGTGCCGATGAAGCCTTCCGCTACCAGGAAGGCATCGGCGATGCCGCGCGGTTCCTGCTGGGGCGCGTAAGAGATCCTGAGGCCGTAGTCGGAGCCGTCCCCGAGGAGACCCTGGAACCGGGGGAGTGCGACGGGAGTCGATATGAGCAGGATGTCGCGTATCCCTGCGAGCATGAGGACCGACAGGGGATAGTAGACCATCGGCTTGTCATAGACCGGGAGGAGCTGCTTGCAGATGCCCTTGGTGACGGGATAGAGCCTTGTGGCTCTTCCCCCTGCCAGTATGATGCCTTTCATGCGTCAGGTCGATCTCCGTTGTGCCCCCCTGCCGCCGGCGAGTCAGCGCTTCCGGGCGGCGGCAGGGGTGGAAGTGCGGTACTCGTTGGGCGTGCAGCCCGCTATCTTGCGGAAGGTGCGCCGGAAATGCGCGGGGTAGTGGAATCCGATCTCGCGGGCTATCTGGTTGACGCTGTGCTCCGTCGTGCGCAGCAGCTTCATGGCGCGTTCGATGCGCAACTCGTTCAGGAAATGCAGCGGGCCGGTGCCTGTCTCGGCCGAGAAGATCCGGCTCAGGTACTTGGGGCTCAGTCCGACTGTCGCCGCCACGTCTGACAGGCGGATGTCATCCCGGTAGCTGTTCGCTATGAACCTGGCCGCCCTCCGGACATGTGAGTTCGAGGTGCTGTTCATCAGCGCCTCGGCCCGGGATGGTTCCTCCGCGAGTTCCCGTCTCAGCAGCTTCTCTATCCTGCTGGCGATGCCATCTATCGGTGCTCCCTTCCTGATGTAGTCGTCGGCACGTTCGCGGAGCGCCTTTATGGCGACGTCCTCCGTGCTGTGTCCGGTCATGATGATGACCGGCAGTGATGGGTCGACGGCCTTGATCTTGCTGAGGACGAAGATCCCGGAGGCATCGGGGAGCATCACGTCGAGCAGGACGATATCGGGCCGGGCGGTCCTGACGGCAGAGATCGCCTCAGCAGCCGAGTATGCCCGGGTTATCTGGTAGTCGTCGCGCAGGTACATACTGGTAGCGTCCACGAAATCCGGGTCATCGTCGACCAGCAGAACGGTCTTGGCACGCAAGCGGACCAGCCTCCCCTCGGACAACCGGGCTCCGCTTGATCAAAAACCCGGCGACTTCCCCTGATATGATGCTAGCACTGCCCCGGTGCCCGGTCAAGAGAGTTCTCCCCCCCGCGAGGCCGTTCCTGCCCCCGGGGGGCCGCTCCTGCCCCCGGGGGGCGCTTCTCCCCCCCCCTCCGGGGGGGGGAGAGGTGAGTGCCGCCCGGTAGGGCCGGTGCGCCCTGCACGAGTTCGAAAGTCGAATTCCAAGCTCAGCCCACATGGTTCCTGGTAGCGCTAAGCCGGGCTGCCGCTGCCGGTCCGTGTGCGGGAAGAAGGGACCGGACCGACGAGAGAATTCGTTTGACGGGCCGAGCGGGCCGTTGCTATACTGAACTGATGGTTAACGATTGTGCCACAGGGAGTTTCTGCGGGTGTGGGCTGCATGGAAGCTGAGATCATCGCGGTCGGGAAGGAGCTCCTGCTCGGACAGGTGACGGACACCAACTCCCCCTATCTCTCTCGTGCGCTGTTGGGGGCGGGACTGCCTGCAGTGCGCCATACGGTCGTGGGGGATGACGAGGAGGCGCTGGTAGAGTGCATCAGGGACTCGCTTGCACGCTCATGCCTGGTGGTCGTGACGGGAGGCCTGGGACCGACGGAGGATGACCCCACCCGTGCGGCGCTGGGGAAGCTCTTTGGCGAGGAGCTGGTAGTAAACAGGAAGCTCCTTGCGACGATACGCAGCAGGTTGAAGAGGCGGCACCTGAAGTTGCCGGAGCGGCTGTCCAGGCAGGCGGAGATCCCCAGGGGGGCGCGGATCCTGCCGAACGAGGTCGGCAGCGCGCCCGGGCCGGTGTTCGAGGAGGGCCTCAAGACAGTGGTGGCTCTCCCCGGGGTACCGTCCGAGCTTGAGTGGATGACCGAGCATCAACTGTTGCCGCTTGTCAGGGATAAGCTTGGCCCCGGGAGGCGGCTGGGACAGCGTGTCCTGCATACCTTCGGGCTGAGCGAGCTGGCCGTCGAGGAGGAGCTGGCGGGCATAGCGGGCTGTGACACCAATCCCGGCCTCGGGCTCACAGCGACACCGCACGGGGTCGACCTGCGGCTGCTTGGCGAGGGCGACACAGAGGCAGATGTAGACTCCGCCCTGTCGGATGCGGAGGAGAGGATAAGGGAGTGCCTGGGGGACGCCGTCTACGGGACAGACGGGGCGACGATGGAGCAGGTCGTGGGGCTGCTGCTCACCATGCGCGGTGCAAGGATAGCGGTCGCGGAGTCCTGCACGGGCGGCCTGGTGGCAGACCGGCTGACAGCCATCCCGGGCAGCTCTGAGTATTTCTCCTGCGGGGTGGTAGCCTACAGCAACGCGGCCAAGACAGCCATCCTGGGCGTCGGCGAGGCGGCCTTGCGAAAGCACGGCGCGGTGAGCAGCCAGACGGCGCGGGCCATGGCTTGCGGCGTCAGGAAGCTTACGGGCTCGGATCTGGGCCTGGGCATCACGGGCATAGCGGGACCCGGCGGCGGGAGCGCGAAGAAGCCGGTGGGGCTTGTATGTATCGCCCTGGAGGCCGACAGCGATTCTCGCTCGGAAGAACACAGGTTCGGGGGGACGCGGGCAGTGATCAAGGCGCGTGCCTCGCAGGCGGCCCTCGCACTTGTGCGCTCCTGGCTGCTGGCCCGTTGAATGCATAGCCTGCGGACGAGCCGGACCGGGCGGCGAGTGAAGTCCGGGGCTATTGGATGAACGTGCATGTTTCGCCGTAGGCGAAATGGGCTATGGCACGTTGACTGTACGCCTGCCGACGAGGGGGCCAAGGGCACAGATGGCGAAGGACACCGTCAGGGTCTTCATCGCGCTTGAGGTCGCAGCGGCAGTGCAGTCGCGCTGCCGCGGGCTGCAGGAGAAGCTGGCCCCGGCGGGGACCAGCGTGAAGTGGGTGGAGCCGCAGAACATCCACCTGACGCTGAAGTTCCTTGGGCAGGTGGAGCGCGGGAAGATACAGGCGGTCGGCCGGGCTTCTGACCGTGCAGCGGGGAACGCGGAGCCGTTCGAGTTGGCGTTCCAGGGTGTCGGGGCTTTTCCCAACAGCCGGTCGCCGCGGATAATATGGGTCGGGGTGCAGGAAGGCGGGGAGAAGGCGGCAGCAATCGCGGCGGAGCTTGACCGGCTGCTCGGCCGCGAGGGCTTTCCTGAGGAGAGCAGGCCTTTTCACCCGCATCTGACGCTCGGCCGCGTCCGTTCGCACCAGGGGGCGCGCCGGATGGGGGAGGCGCTGGAACGGGTCTTGTCGGCCGGAGCCGGCAGGTCTCAAGCGGGTTCGATCATCGTCTTTGAAAGCAGGCTTTCGCCCCGCGGCTCGCGGTATCTGCGGCTTCACGAGGCAGCGATCGGGAACGGATGAAGAAGGTACGGACGCAATCGAGAGGAGGATGGGGATGGCGACTGTGAGGGAAGACAAGCAGAAGGCTCTGGATCTCGCGCTGCTGCAGATAGAAAAGCAGTTCGGAAAGGGTTCCATCATGCGGCTTGGTGCGGACAAGGCACGGGAGCGGGTCCCGGCTATCCCCACCGGGAGCCTGTCCCTGGACCTTGCCCTCGGCATAGGCGGCGTGCCGCGGGGCCGGGTCGTGGAGATCTTCGGGCCCGAGGCCTCTGGCAAGACGACGCTTGCCCTGACGATCATCGCCGAGGCGCAGAAGGCTGGCGGCATCGGCGCGTTCATAGATGCAGAACATGCGATGGACGCGGAGTACACGAGCCGCCTCGGGGTGGACCTCGATGCGATGCTCATCTCGCAGCCGGATACGGGTGAGCAGGCGCTGGAGATCTGCGAGACGCTGGTGCGGTCCAACGCCGTGGACGTCGTCGTGGTGGATTCAGTCGCTGCGCTCGTGCCGCGGGCGGAGATCGAGGGTGATATGGGGGATGCCGTGATGGGGCTGCAGGCACGGCTGATGTCGCAGGCGATGCGCAAGCTCACCGCTGCTATCGCTAAGTCGCACACCTGCGCCATATTCGTCAACCAGATCCGCGAGAAGATCGGCGTGATGTTCGGGAACCCGGAGACGACCCCAGGCGGGAGAGCGTTGAAGTTCTACTCGTCGGTGCGGCTGGACATCAGGCGGATAGCTTCCATCAAGGACCGCGACGAGATAATCGGCAGCCGCGTCCGCGTCAAGGTAGTGAAGAACAAGGTCGCACCGCCTTTCAAGAAGGCCGAGTTCGACATCACGCACCGTGAAGGCATCTCGCGGCTGGGGATACTGCTCGATCTGGGTCTCGAAGAGGGGATGCTGCAGAAGAGCGGTTCCTGGATACTTTGCGACAAGGAGAAGCTAGGGCAGGGCCGTGAGAATGCGAAGCAGTACCTCAGGGACAACCCTGAGGTGGCAGCCCGCATCGAGAAAGAGGTGCGGGAAAAGGCGGGTCTGAAGACAGCAAGTGCCGGGGGCCCGGCGAAGGCCCCGAAGGAGGCGAACAAATGACTGCTGACAGGCAGAGCAGGCTCTGGATGGTAGCGGGTGGGACAGCTGTCGCGGCCGGGGTGGTGCTGGCGCTCCTTTGCGCTGGAATGGGACACGCCGAGCCCGCAGTGGTGGCACGGGTAGCCGGTGGCATACTCTCTGCCGAGAACGTCTTCATAGAGATAGCGGACAGTGTGGCACCCGCCGTGGTCCAGATCGACACGACCAAGATAGTGAGGTACCGGCTGCCGGACCGTTTCGGGGGGTTTGGCGACCCCTTCGGCGGTACACCTTTCGAGGACTTCTTCGGGCAGAACCAGCCGCGAAGGCGGCAGCCGCCGCGAGAGTATAAGCACCAGCAACAGGGGCTGGGTTCCGGAGTGATAATCGATGCGAAGGGGTACATCCTGACCAACTACCACGTCATCCGGGATGTGCTTCCAGAGGGGAAGATCAAGGTCAAGGTGACAGCGGACGGGAAGACTCACGACTACGACGCGGACGTGGTGGGCACGGACGCAAAGACCGATGTGGCGGTTGTGAAGATAGACCCCGGTGACAGGCGGCTTCACGTGGCCGCGATGGGCGACTCGGATAAGCTGCGTGTGGGCCAGTGGGCTATTGCCATAGGCAACCCGTTTGGCCTGGAGCACACGGTGACGGTCGGGGTCGTCAGCGCGACCGGGCGGCGCGGGTTCCGGATGACCGGGTTTGAAGACTTCATACAGACCGATGCCGCCATCAACCGCGGCAACAGCGGTGGACCGCTGCTTGATTCCAGCGGCAGGGTGATAGGTCTCAACACCTGGATATTCGCTCCCAACATGGCACAGGGGCTCGGTTTCGCGATCCCGATAAACATGGCAAGGACCGTGTACGAGCAGATAATCGCGCACGGGGAGGTGGTGCGCGGGTTCCTGGGGATCAGCATCAAGGAACTGACCTCCGAAGACGTCAAGTATCTCAAGCTGCCGGACGATAAGGGAGCTCTGGTGGACGGGTTTGTGGACGAGGACAGCCCCGCCAGGAAGGCCGGGATAGAGGTGGATGACGTGATCAGGGAGCTTGACGGCCGTTCGATCGAATCGGTCCAGGACCTCAAGGAGAAGGTGGCGGCGATGGCCCCCGGGTCAAGGACGGTGGTCAAGGTGATCCGGAACGGGAAGGAGATTGCGATCAAGGTGCGGGTGGGCAAGATGCCGGTCCAGGCGACGGGAGACGCTGTGGAAAAGAGCGCCGGCATGCTTGGCATGAGGGCCCAGCAGATCACTGCCGAGATGGCCGAGCAGTACAACCTGGAAGAGCGCCGGGGGGTCATAGTCGCGGCAGTCGAACCGGGCGGCCCCGCTTTCGAGAAGGGAGTACGGGCCGGGGACATCCTGCTCACGATGAACGAGCAGAGGCTGCAGGGGCTGGATGACTATAACAAAGTGTTGGAGGGCATCTCCCCGGGAGACCTCGTACGGGTCCGCCTGAAGCGCGGGCGGCAGTCGACTTCGGTGACATTGAAGGCCAGGGGACCGGAGTGAGGGAAGCCGGCAGGACAACGGGTGACAGGACGGCGCTGGCGACGGAGGCGGCGCTCAGGCTGCTCGCGGCGCGGGCGAGGAGCCGTCACGAGATAGAGGACCGGCTCAAGCGCAAGGGATTCGGGAAGCGCGTGCGGGACAGGGCGATCTCCGCGCTGTGTGAATGGGGCTATCTCGACGACGCGGCATTCGCGCGCGCCTGGGTGCGGAGCCGCATGGTGGGGACGCTGTGCGGACGTCGGCGCATCCGGGTCGAGCTCTACCGCAAGGGAGTGGCGGCAGAAACGGTGGAGTGCGCACTGAAAGGCTACCACGGCGAAGTGCAGGAGGAGGAGCTCGCAGAGAAGGTTGCGCGCAAGCGGCTGAGAGCCCTGTCGGGGCTTGACAGGAAGGTAAAGCGCAGGCGGCTGTGTGGGCTGCTCTTGAGGAGGGGGTTCGCACCGGAAGTAGCAACCACAGTTCTTGGCAAGCTATTGTAAGGGGAGCGAGCATCTTGACAGGTGATGAGCTGAGGCAGGGCTTTCTTGATTTCTTCGCCGGGAAGGCGCACTCGGTCCGGCCTTCTTCCCCGCTTATTCCGAAGGACGACCCAACGCTGCTTTTTGCCAATGCGGGGATGAACCAGTTCAAGGACGAGTTTCTGGGCCAGGGCACGGGCGACCTCAAGAGGGTTGCCACGTGCCAGAAGTGTCTCAGGACGAGCGACATCGAGAACGTGGGGATCACCCCGCGGCACGTGACCTTTCTGGAGATGCTGGGGAACTTCTCCTTCGGGGACTATTTCAAGCAGGATGCTATCTCCCTGGCCTGGGAGTTTGTCACGGGAGAACTGAAACTGTCTTCCGCGGATCTCTGGGTCACCGTCTTCAGGGATGACGATGAGGCCGCGGGGTTCTGGCAAAGCGAGGCGGGCGTGCCTGCCGGGCGGATACTCCGGATGGGGGAGGACACGAACTTCTGGGAGATGGGGCCCACGGGCCCCTGCGGGCCGTGCTCGGAGATCATCGTGGACATGGGGGAGGAGCGCGGGTGCGGGCGGCCTGACTGCGACGCACGCTGCGAGTGCGACCGGTGGCTCGAGCTCTGGAACCTGGTGTTCATGCAGTTCGACCGCCGGGAGGACGGGTCGCTCGACCCCCTGCCGCAGAAGAACATCGACACCGGGATGGGCCTGGAGAGGGCGGCGCTCATAGTCCAGTCGAAGGACAATGTCTTCGAGACGGACCTGTTCCAGCCCCTGGTCCGTGCGATAGAGGAGGCAACCGGCGAGCGCTACGGCCGGGGCCGCGAAACTGACGGGTCGTTCGAGGTAATAGTGGACCACCTGCGTGCCGTCACCTTCGCCATGGCCGACGGCGCGGTCCCCTCGAACGAGGGCAGGGGGTACGTGCTCAGGCGGCTGGTGCGGCGCGCGATGGAACGGGGACGCACGCTGGGCATCAAGCGGGAATTCCTGTATCCGCTCGTGTCAGTCGTCGCCGACCACATGAAGCAGGGGTACCCGGACCTGCCGGGCAAATGCGAGCACGTGGCCAGGATGGTCAAGGCCGAGGAGGAGCGTTTCCTCGCGGTTTTTGACCGGCTTCCCGTGCTCGAAGAGGAACTCGGGGAGCTGGCCGCTCGCGGCGAGTGCGAGATCCCCGGGGAGCTCTACTTTCGCTACTACGATACGTACGGCATCCCGCGGGACACGGTGCGCGAGCTCGCTGCCCGCGCCGGACTCCGGCTTGACGAAGACGCTTTTGAACAGGCGCTTGAAGGGCAGAGGCAGAGGGCGCGCGGCGCCCGCGGGGCGGAGGATCTCCGTTACGAGACACAGGCGCACCCGGCTCTGCGGGTGGTGAAGGAGCCGACCGGGTTCGTCGGGTACGAACAGTTTGAATCCGACGGGAAGGTGCTGGCGATCGTCCGCTGCGGTGAGACGGTGGGAAAAGCGGGCTGCGGCGAGGACGTGGATATCGTCCTGGACCGGACTGTCTTCTACGGGGAAGTAGGTGGCCAGGTGGGCGACACCGGCGTCCTCGAGAAGGACGGGGCCGCCGCGGCGGTGAACGATGCCAGGCATGCGGGGAGGGTGATCGTCCACTGCTGCCGCATTGAGCGGGGCACGTTCAGTGTGGGAGACTCCGTGCGTTCGCGCGTGGATGTCGAACGGCGCATGGCCATCGCTCGCAACCACACTGCGACGCATTTGCTCCAGGGCGCCCTGCGGGGTGTACTGGGGGACCATGTGCACCAGTCCGGGTCGTACGTCGGGCCGGACAGGCTGCGGTTTGACTTTTCGCACTTCGCGGCAGTCACCCAGGGTGAACTGGACGAGGTAGAGCGGAGGGTCAACGGATCCATCCTCGAGAACCTGGAGGTGACCACACGGACATTGCCGCTTGGCGAGGCGAGGAAGATGGGGGCGACAGCTCTCTTCGGCGAGAAATACGAGGACGAGGTGAGGATGGTCGACGTCGAGGGCGCCAGCAGGGAGTTGTGCGGGGGCACGCACCTGGCGGCTACGGGGGAGACGGGCCTGTTCCGGCTGCTCGGAGAGAGCTCCATAGGGTCGGGGCTCAGGCGCATAGAGGCCGTGACGGGACGCGAGGCGTACGAGATGACCAGGCGCGATTCGCTCGCGCTGCAGGAAGTGGCGGATATCCTGAGGAGCTCGCCGGCCCAGGTCGTCGAGCGAGTGAAGTCGCTGGCAGAGAAGACGAGGGCACTGGAAAAGAAGCTGGAAAAGTCGAAGGCCAGCAAGGTCCTGGAGAGCAAGGAAGACATACTTGCCCGGGCGCAGGAAGTGGCGGGGACCAGGCTCATCGCTGCCCGGCTGGATGGGACCGCACAGGCGGAACTGCGCCGGCTGATCGACTGGCTGAAGAAGAAGATGGGATCGGGAGTCGTCGTGCTGGCATCTGTCCAGGGGGACAAGATCGCGTTCGCCGCCGGCGTGACGCCGGACCTGGTGGAGCAGGGGGTCCACGCCGGAAGCATTATCAAGGAAGTGGCCGGGGCTGCCGGGGGCAGCGGAGGAGGGCGTCCGGACATGGCCCAGGCAGGAGGGCGGGACGTGTCGCTGGTGGACAAGGCCCTGGCTCTGGTACCCGGGCTCGTCACGAAGGGCATGGACAAGAAGAACTGCTGATCGACCGGTTGAGACGGGGATCGAAGCACAGGTGGGGAGGGAGGTGAGAGGAAGTGGACGACCTGCTGAAGAAGTCTCTGGCGTTGGGACTTGGTGCCATCCTGGTCACCGAGGAAAAGGTGAAGGAAGTGATCCAGGAGATGGTCAGCAAGGGTGACGTGAAGGTCGAAGAGGGAGAAACGCTGGCTCAAGAGCTCTTCCAGCGCATGTCGAAGGGCAAGGACGAGATCGAGAAGAAGATCACGGAAGTCGTCAGCAAGGTGCTGGGGAAGCTCGACGTGCCCGTACGTGATGACCTCAAGAAGCTCGAGAAACGCATCAGCGCACTGGAGAAGAAGGAGTAGTAGGGAGTGTGGATTGTGGAGTGTGGAGTTTGCGGAGCAAACTCCGGAGTTCGCGGAGCGAACTCCATGCGTACCGTAGGTACGCCGGGCAACAGTAGTTGTGCGGAGGCATAAGAAGTGGCGTTGCTCCCTCTGGGAAAGACGGGGAAGAACCTTCCGCGGGTGAGGCACATCGTCAACGTGCTGGTCAGGCACGGGTTCGGCCATGTGATAGAGCACCTTCATGTCCGGAGGCGTTTCCAGGTGCGGGGCCGGATGGGGCGCGAAGCGGGCGACATAGTGAGGGGCTATACGGCCGCGGAGCGGGTCCGCATGGCGCTCGAAGAGCTCGGGCCGACCTTCGTCAAGCTGGGCCAGTTGCTCTCGGCGCGCCCGGATTTCGTGCCGGAGCCGTATTCCGATGAACTCAGAAAGCTCCAGGACTCGGTGCCTCCTTTCCCGTTTGAGGAAGTCGAACGTGTCGTGGAGCAGGAACTGGGAAAGAGCATCGGGGATATCTTCGAGGAGTTCAACCCGATCCCGGAGGCCGCGGCCTCGATCGCCCAGGTCCATGCGGCCGTGCTGAGCTGCGGGCGCAAGGTCGTGGTGAAGGTCCAGCGGCCCGGTGCGGAGCAGATGCTAGGCACCGATATTGCGATACTGCGTGAGATGGCGCCGCTCGTGGAACGGGCCGTGCCGCGCATGCGGGTATACAACCTTGCGGGTCTGGTCGAAGAGTTTGCGCGCAGCGTCCGGCGAGAGATGGACTTCGTGTGCGAGGGCAATCATGCGGAACTCTTCCGGCGCAACTTCGAAGGCGACGGCGAGGTGGTCATCCCCCGGGTGGAATGGGATCTGACCTCGCGGAAGGTGCTCACCATGGAGCACATCGATGGGATGAAGATAGACGATCTCGAGGCGATAGACCGAGCGGGCCTGGACCGCAAACAGGTAGCCGGGGTCGGCGCGCGCGCTTTCCTGAAACAGGTGTTCGAGCATGGTCTCTTCCATGCGGATCCCCATCCCGGGAACCTGCTCCTCCTGGACGACGGCCGCATGGCGATGGTGGACTTCGGTATCGTCGGCAGGATCGACCAGGGGCTGAGGAAGAGAGCGGCCGGCGTCCTTCTCGCGCTGGTGGAGCATGATGCGGACCGGATGATGGATGAGTGCATCGCACTCGGGGTCGGCAACGAGGGCCTGGAGTCAGGGGAGTTCAGGCGTGACATCAGCGAGCTTCTTGACCGCTACCATGGGCTCCCGCTTCGGGAGTTCAGCCCCGAGAACTTTTTCCGCGATCTCATACGCGTGGCTTCCACGTACGAGATAGCGGTGCCGACCGATTTCATCCTCCTCGGGAAGACGCTGGTGATGGTCGGCGGGATAGCCCGCAGGCTCGATCCGGACTTCAACCTGGTCGAGGTGGCCCAGCCGTTTGCAAGGAGGATGGCCCTGGATCAGCTGGAGGCCCGGAAGCTGGTGGTGACGGCGGCACGGACCGTGGCGGAGTTCAGCTCGCTCTTGAGCACGCTGCCCAAGCAGGTCGAGGCGATACTCGCGAAACTCCGGCGGGGCGAGCTGAAGTTCGAGTTTGAGCACCGCGGGTTGGATGCCTCGATCAGGGAACTGGACCGCGTCGGGAACCGCCTCTCTTTCAGCCTGGTTGTAGCCGCGCTCGTAATAGCATCGAGCATGATCATGGTATCGGGGCAGGAGCTGGCCTTCTTCGGCGTGCCGCTGGGGCTTCTGGGCTATACGGCGGCGGCGGTCCTGGGGCTGTGGCTGCTCATCGCGATACTGCGCTCGGGGAGGATCTGATGATGCGGTGGCAGGGAGCATGCAGCCGGTGAGGATACTGGCGCTGGATACCGGTACCCGGCGCATCGGGGTCGCCATGAGCGATGAGCTCGGCATCACGGCGCAGGGGCTCGACGTGATAAAGAGCCGGGGCCTGGAAGAGGATATCCGTGCCGTACGGAGCATAGTCGAAGAGTACGGTGTCACCGAGATCATCGTCAGCCTGCCGAAGAGAATGGATGGCAGCGAGGGTGAGGGCGCAAAGCAGAGCGAGATGCTGGCGGCCGAACTCCGCCAGCGCCTGGGAGTGGAGGTGCGCACGTGGGACGAGCGGCTGTCCACGTCCCAGGCCGAACGCCACCTGATAGCGGCCGATGTATCGAGGAAGCGCCGCAAGCAGGTCATAGACAAGGTGGCGGCATGCTTGATACTGCAGAACTACCTTGACTGGAGAAGCATGACCGGTTCGCCGCATCCGCCCGGCGGCGGGGAGTGTGGGCCTGGAGACAAAGCATGACGACGATGGCAAGAAAGGATTCCAGCCTGTGCGAGTTGCTGATGGACTTCTATAGGGTGACATCGGCATTCGAGAAAGAGTACGCACGCTTCAAGGAGAATGGCGAGTTTGCCTTCCCGGTGATGGATGCGATGGAGGTCGACCTGTTCCACCTGAAGAACGCAACGCACGGGATATTCCGCGAAGACACCCATGATCACGAGGGGGGGGTGAACGCCGAAGACCTTTTCGACCTTGTCATCGGCTCGATCTTCCACGAGGCGCTCCATCTCAAGGAGTACATATACACGCTGGTGACGTACGAGAGCAGGTACAGGCTGTTCGAAAAGCAGGCCGGGTCGCGAAAGCTCGCGGAGCACGAGAGGGATTTCCTGCGCTACGGCAAGGAGATCGTCAGGGAGGCGCGCGAGAACATGCCGGTGAAGGCCGACGAGGTCCGGGACCTGTTTCGCGACGCCACGCGCCAGATGGAGGTCATCCTGGCGCAGCACCGGGGCAATGAGCGCGTGATAAGGGTGCTCTACGTAGAGCGTGAACTGCTGGAGCTTATCTACGGGGAGAACGGGCTTGCGCGGGTCTACGAGATGATCTTCCCGGGCGGGGCGCTCGAGGGATACGCGCGGGCCGGTTCCAGTTTCCACAAGTCAGGGTTCTACAACGAAGCGGCGGAAGCGTACGCCCTTGCGCTTGAGCACGGGGCACACGTGTCGAAGACACAGCGGCGCAGGTGGTTCGGAGAGATGCGGAAGCGCGCCGACGCCATGACAAGGAAGAAGCAGGGCGGAGCAGGAGCACGTTCGGTCCTTCGTAAGGTGAAGAGATTGCTCGATGCGGAGCCGGGCAAGGGATGACCGGCAAGCCCCGGGCAGGTGAACGAGCAGCAGGCCCGGCGGCGCGGCTGGCAGGGCTGATCGTTCCCGCCGCTGCCGCCCTTTTTATCCGTCTGGTAGGGCGCACGACAAGGCTGCGTTCCGTCGGCCACGAACAGCTTGCGGAGCTGGAGCGCCGGGGCACAGGGGTCATATATGCTTTCTGGCACAACCGCCTGTTCCTCGCATGCTACATGCTGCAGAGGAAGTCGATTTGCGTGCTGGTCAGCGCAAGCCGTGACGGCGAACTGATTGCGCGGACCGCCAGGATGCTCGGAGCCGTGCCGGTGCGGGGGTCGACCAGCAGCGGCGGCGCAAGGGGACTGATGGAGCTTGTCCGAAGCGTCGGCCGGGAGCATGACGGGGCGGTGACGCCGGATGGCCCGCGGGGCCCGCGTTACAGGGTCCAGCCCGGAGTGATCCATCTTGCCTCGAGGACTGGCAGTCCTATCGTCCCCGTGTCGTGGGACGTGCGGCACCGCAGGCGCCTGGCCAGCTGGGATGGCTTTCTGCTCCCGATGCCCTTCAGTTCGGGAGTCTTCATGTACGGTGCCCCGGTAACGGTTCCGGCGGATGTGGCGGGGGCGGAACTGGAGCGCTGGAGGCAGGTCCTGGAAAGGGGGCTGCAGGACCTCACCGAGCGTGCGGAGGCGACGATAGCCGGGGAGCGGGTGCGTGGTCCTCTCGAGGCGCGGCTTGCTCCCGTGCTCGACGGGTCGAGGCGAGACCTGCGGGCGTGCCTGCTGCGGGCGTTGCTCGCACTGGCTTCGGTCGTCTACAGGGCGCTTTATGAAGGCAGGCGTGCCCTTTACGACTGGCGCATCATCAGGCGCAGGCACGCCGGGCGCTGTGTAATAAGTGTCGGGAACCTGGTGGTAGGCGGGAGTGGCAAGACGCCGCTTGTGGAGCTCGTGGCACGGAAGCTCGCGGAGAGGGGCCGGAAGGTCGCGGTCCTGAGCAGGGGCTACGGGCGCAGGAGCTGCGAGGCGGTGGAGATAGTCTCGGACGGGGAACGGGTCTTGCTCGACGCGAGGCGCGGTGGGGACGAGCCCGTCCTGCTCGCCCGGAACATGCCTGGCGTCGCGGTGCTTGTCGGGCGCGACCGCTGGAGGGCTGCGCGGCTGGCGCGGAGCCGGCTGGGAAGCGATGTGTTCGTCCTGGATGACGGCTTCCAGCACTGGAGGCTTGCCCGGGACCTCGATATCGTGGCAGTGGCGGCCGGGCGGGGGTTCGAGCCGGGGTTCTTGCTGCCCCGGGGGCTGCTCCGCGAGCCGCTGAGCGCGCTGTCGCGCGCGGGCCTCGTATGCCTCGTCAGGCGGGGCGACAGGTCGGTTGCGGACGGACTCCCGGAGCTTATCAGGAAGTATAATCGCGAGGTGCCGATGGTGGAGCTCTGCTTCGAGCCGTCACACCTGGAGGAGATGCCTTCCGGCCGGGCCGTTCCCCTCAGTTCCCTGCAGGGGCTTGACGTGATGGCGCTTTCCGGTGTGGCCGATCCCGGGTCTTTCGAGCGGGTTCTGGAAGAGCTCGGGACGCGGGTAGCTTCGAAGGTGTCCTTCGCCGACCACCATCCATATAGCGAGGAAGACGTGCATCTTGTCCGGGTGCGGGCAAGGGAAGGGGCCATCGGGACTGTGATAACGACGCAGAAAGACGCCGTGAGGCTGCCGGCCTGGCCGGACTCATCCCCGCGGCTGCTGGTGCTTGCAGTCAGGATGGAGGTGCTGAGAGGAGAGGATACGTTCCTGGAGATGCTGTCGCGTGCACTGGAACCGCGGGACGAGCAGTGAGCGGTCCCCGCACGCCGGAGCGGACCGGGTATGGCGCTGGGCAGAAAGCAGGATGCGTGAGCGTGTTCAAGCGCGTGGAGTACGGTGCTGGTTCGGCGGTGGTGAGGCTCGCAGTGGGATTCGCGAGGGGGCTTCCACGGGGCTGTGTGCACGGGTTTGCCGCCCTGCTTGGCCGCGCGGGCTACCACGGCGGGAGAAGGTACCGCGGGAGAGCACTGGACAACCTCAGGCTGATCTTCGGGGGGGCGCAGACCGAGCACTCGCTCGAGCGAAAGGCGCTGGAGCGAAAGGCGCTGGAGCGCCTTGCGGTGAGGAACTACCAGCATATCAGTGAGAGTTTCTGCGAGGCGGTCCGGGCTGTCCTCGAGGGGAAAGCCGCGGCGCGAGAGAGAATACGGGTCCGGGGGATGGAAAACCTCGAGAGCGCATTTTCTGTGGGACGCGGGGTGCTGGCGGTCACGGGGCACCTGGGTAATTTCGGTCTCATAGGTTACCGGCTCGCGATGGAGGGGTACCCGTTCAACCTGGTGTTTCGCTACCCGGAGGCGCCGGGGGCGGCGGCAAGCATACTGGGGATACTTGAGAGCCAGCACGTGAGAGTAATACCGGCGGTGCCGCGGCGCGAGTGTGTGGCGGAGTGCCTGGAGCGGCTCAGGGCGAACGAACTGGTCTGTCTGCTCGTAGACCAGCACGAAGGAGACGCAGGGGTGGATATCTCGTTTCTGGGCAGGCCTTCCCGGGCGGCTGCGGGGCCCGCGCTGTTGGCCCTTCGCACGGGTGCCGCCGTTGTGCCGGTCTTCATGACCCGCGAGTCGGCGGGGAGGCACCGGCTCGACATCCTCGCGGTGCTGGAACAGGCACGGAAGGGCACGCTCAGGAGCGACGTGGAAGCGTTCACCGGCAGGATCAACCGGGCGCTCGAAGAACGGATACTGTTGCACCCCGAACAGTGGTGGTGGATGCATCGCAGGTGGAAGGACGCGTGAAGAGAGACAGCGGCCGGCCGGCAGCGCCGGGGAAGGACCACTCGTGAGGCAGGGCGGGAAGATACTGAGGCTTTACAGGTACCTCAAGCCGTACCGCGGCCTGATCGCCGCGGCCATAGCCTGCATGGTGATCTTTGCGATCTGCTCGGTCATGGGGATCTGGACACTGAAGCCCGTGATGGATAAGCTTCTCTCTTCCGATGACGTTATATCTATCGATCTGCCAATAATCGACAAGACTCTCGAGATGGCGAGGCTGAGAGCCGTGTGGCTGCTGGCCGTCTTCGTCATCCTCGTGACCATATGCAAGGGGCTGGCGGACTACGGCCAGCAGTACTTGATGGCCCGAGCCAGCCAGAGCGGGGTGATAGACCTTCAGAACGAGGTCTACAGGCATCTTACCGGGCTCAGCCTGAGCTTCTACTCGCGGCGGCGGGTGGGCGAGCTGGTCTCACGCCTCACCAACGATTTCACCCTCATCCAGGAATCGATCCGCGAGTCCATCGCCACGCTCATCGGCAGCCCGGTCCAGATCGTACTCTTCCTTGCCTTCATATTATGGCTGGACCGGGGGCTCGCACTCCTGGCGGTCGTCATCTTTCCTTTTGCTGCGGTGCTTGCCAGGGTCATGGGGCACAAGATGCATCGCGTGACAGCCGAGCGCCAGGCACGGATAGGAGACATGACGGCGTTCCTGCAGGAGACCCTTTCCGGCATCCGCATCGTCCAGGCGTTCAGCATGGAGCGCTACGAGCGGCAGAGGTTCCGGCTCCAGACCCGCCGCTTCCTCTCGGTGATGATGCGCAGCCTGAGGCTGCAGTTCATCACCGGGCCGACGATGGAGCTGATACTCGCTGGCGGTCTCGCAATGATAATCCTGTACGTGGGGCACCGGGAGACTGCTACGGCGGGCCATTTTGCCGCGTTCCTCGGGGCAGTCTTTTCCATGTACAGGCCGGCGAAGAACCTCGCGCGGGTGAACAACCAGCTGCACCAGGCAGTGGGGGCCGCGGATCGGGTGTTCGAGATACTCGATGTGGTCCCGCGGGTCGCGGAGCGTAAGAGCGCACGGCGGCTGACCGGGGTGCAGCGCGGGGTCGAGTTCAGGGGCGTTAGGTTCGCGTACGATGATGCGGATGAGGTCCTCAAGGGAATTGACCTGAAGGTGCGCGTCGGGGAGGTCGTCGCCATCGTGGGTCCCAGCGGGGTCGGCAAGACCACCTTGGTGAACCTCCTGCCGCGGTTCTACGATGTGACGGCAGGAGCGGTTTTCGTCGATGGTATCGACGTCCGCGAGGTCACGCTGGACTCGCTGCGGGCCCAGATAGGGATCGTGACGCAGGAAGTGATCCTTTTCAACGATACGGCCCGCAACAACATCTGCTACGGCCAGCGGGAGATATCGGAGGAGAAGGTGAAGACAGCGGCGCGGGCTGCCCTGGCTGACAGGTTTCTTGCCGGGCTCCCGGAAGGGTACGATACGCCGGTGGGCGACCGCGGGTGGATGCTCTCGGGCGGCGAGCGACAGAGGCTCGCGATAGCGAGAGCCATCTTGAAGAACCCTCCGATCCTGATACTCGACGAGGCGACATCGGCGCTGGACTCGGAGTCTGAAGTGTTGGTCCAGCAGGCCATATACAACCTGATGAAGGACCGGACTACGTTTCTGATAGCGCACAGGCTGTCCACCATAAAGCACGCAGACAGGATAATCGTGATGGAAGGCGGGCGGGTCGTCGCGGAGGGCAAACACGACGAGCTGATAGCCTCCGGCGGGCTGTACCGCCGTCTCTACGAGATGCAGTTCCGCGACCGCAGCGAAGTCGCGGGGCGGGGAGACAGTGCGTGAGTGCGGCCGCACGCACGTTGCGGGATGCACCCGGGCCGGGGGATCTGCGCCGGGTCGTAGTCCGCGCGCCCAACTGGGTGGGCGACTCGGTGATGGCCCTCCCGTGCGTGGAGAGGCTGAAGGATCTATTGCCGGAGGCCGGCATCTCGGTCCTGGCGAGGGAGGGGGTGTCGGGGGTCTTTTGCGGCGTGGCGGGGTTGGAGGAGACCATCCGCATACCCGCGGGCGCGGACTCCCTCCGGCAGCCGCGAGCGTACCGGCAGCTTCTCCGGATGCTGAAGAAGAGGGACTTTGACCTCGGGCTCCTTCTGCCGAATTCCTTTGCCTCTGCTCTTGTCTTTGCACTGGCGGGTGTATCCCGCAGGGTAGGCTACGCCGGGGACGGACGGTCCGTGTTGCTGTCGGACGGTGTCGTGCGGCCGGGCGCGGGGGAGGCCGTGCACCAGGTGGATTATTAACTCGGGC
>SDBT01005614.1_pt1 | contig 21004 bp, 13 predicted proteins | sample 2277101 | NCBI WGS metagenome assembly SDBT01 (sample SAMN10404973, study PRJNA504765) | marine sediment metagenome | isolation source: marine sediment core GS10_PC15, 103 cmbsf | place: Arctic Ocean: Southern Knipovich Ridge | collected 2010
TTTTCACAATGACTATTTGAATCATGTACCCTCTGTATCCCAGTCATACAAAGCATCCGTATTCTTAGTTGACTTTCCAACTTTAGGTTTCTGAGAAAGCTCAAGGGGGCTGGGGGGATTTTCAGCCATATTCAGAAAGTGTTACCTTAATTATACTGGAGAATGAACCATCCCTTAATCTGTGACTGATAATTGCAGTCTATTACACGACTTATTTCTGAATATCCATCCAAAGTGGAACCAAATGGCTTGTGGAGTGGAGAGGAGATATATAGCATGAGGAAATTGTTTTTTGCTTTTCTGGTAGTCTTTGCAGCTTTCGTGTGGTCTACAGCGGTCTTTGGCGCGGTGGATCTTGTCATAGATCCCACCAGCATCACTTTCTCGGATAAATCTCCTATGGAAGGCGATGCCATCAGCATATCCGCTACGCTGCAAAACAAGGGTAATGAGAGCATCAGCGAGGATGTGGAAGTGCGATTCGTGGAGGGTGATCCCGAAAAGGGTGGCCTTCAGATCGCCTCTGATGCGATTGTTATGGGGATAAAAGCCGGCGCGACGGGACAGGTGAGTGTCAGATGGCGGGCAGTGTCCGGAAGGATTAAAATCTACCTGATAGTGGATCCGCATAACGTGGTAAAAGAATCAGACGAGGATAATAACACCATCGTTAAGGTCATAAAAGTGAAGAGATTGAACAAGACCAGGATCACTGATAAACAGATTGAGGAATCCATAAAAAAAGGAGTCGACTGGCTGAAAAGCCAGCAGGGAGAGTTTTATGTAATCTGCCCTAATGGACATGACAACTTTCTCTATGCGGCGCTGGCGTATAGTAGCTGCGTAATATGCCGCGCCAGCCTGGATGGCATAGATCCGGTTCGCGCACCCGAGCAGACCATGCCCGGCGGATGGATGGCGGAAATCGGGCCTGGTATGACCTCGCTCATGATCATGACATTACTCTATGCCGGTGTAGATGAGTCGGACCCAGCCGTGGTCAACGGCTTTGACCACCTTTTCAACAAAGCGCCTGTCAGCCTGGAGGAATGGACTGATCCCTACGACTTCTCGGTGGGGATCCTGGCATTTACCGCTACAGGTAATAAGGAGAAATATAAGGATAAAGTAGAATTCTGCATAAAGCGGCTGGAGGCGCTCCAGACAGAAGATGGCGGCTGGGGATACGGGACAGTGGCGGACGCGGCTCACCTGCAATACGTCATAATGGGGCTTTATGCAGCCAAACAATGGGGTGTTGAGATCCAATCAGGCACATGGGCAAAAGCCGCCGTGTGGCTGATTAACATGCAAAACTCCGATGGTGGCTGGAATTATTACTCGTCGGGCAGCGGCCCCTTCGCGGAGAGTTCCTATGGCAGTATGACCGCTACTGCTGTAATGGGCTTGAAGGCGGCTGGAATATCTACCAAGCACGAATCCATCCGGCGCGGCATAGAATGGCTTGATAAGTATTATTCCATAACCCGCAACCCGGGATCGTTTTACTGGCACTACTATTATCTTGTGGCGCTTCAGCGAGCTATGGATATTCCGCCCGGGCAGGAGAAGCTGGGCGATCATAGCTGGTATTCTGATATAGCCAGCTACCTCGTCAGCAAGCAGCAGGATGACGGCAGTTGGGTTGCTGCCACCCCCATATACACGGTGAGCAACATCGTCCAGGCGCCCACCGTAGCAAGCTGGGGAAAGGACAGGGGCGACCTTATGGCCACGGCTTTCGCAGTCATGTTTCTGACAAGAGCCATGCCCAGGTCAGCTTCACCTGATGTTGGCATGGGGCGGGAGCACATTAGCTTCTCAAAAGCCGAGCCTGCGGATGGCGAGCAGATAACCATTACTGCCTCAGTCTCCAACAGGGGCGGCATACCGGTGGAAAATGTCCATATCAGCTTCTACGATGGCAAACCTGATAGCGGCGGAGTGCCTATCGGAACCGAGCAGACGCTGCCATCTCTGGCTGTCGGAGAGAAGAGTGATGTTTCCATCGCCTGGGAAGCCAAAGGCATTGGGCAGCATGAGATTTACGTAATGCTCGATCCCGATAACTCGATCCGTGAATCTAACGAGGAGAACAATATTGCCCATACAAATGTGAAGGTAGGCGGCGAATCTAATCCGACCATACCAGCGATGGTCAAAATATCGGATGGCGTATATAAGCTGGGCAACATCGACCTGGATCGCAACAAAAAGACTATCACTATTTACGGCGAAGTGAACATGGCGTATGGAATCGTAGAGCTGCTGGCATGTACCAAGATTGGAAAGCTGCATGAAAGCGCGCTGGTGATGGATGTCCAGCCTATACATTTGCAGACAGCTTTGATACTTCTGGGATTGAATTACGGCGGTGGAGTGCGTTATCAGGGCGATCCGATTACTCCAAAGGGCGATAAGGTTCGGATCTGGGTGGAATGGGACGTAGATGGGCAGACTAAGCGTCACCGCGCGGAAGATCTGGTGTTTAACCGTGTGACACAGACCCACATGAAACACACTGACTGGATTTTTACAGGTTCCAGAACAGCTAACGGTATTTTCACCGCGCAGGCTGTGGGCACTCTGATCACCACTTTCCGCGATCCGGATGCTATCATTGATAATCCGCTCCCGGAAGGCGCGGACGACACGGTTTACATAGTGAACGCCCAGGTCGCGCCACCGAAAGGGACTGCCATAAGGATGATTATAACGCCGGCGGAATCCAATAGCTGATTCACCATTCGCAGAGCGCAACTGATGGATAGACTTGAAAACCCGGTTCTCAAGCGTGAATTGAAGGCAGGGATTCGCATAGCGAAGATGATCCCTGCCATAATCTTGCGCTATGCCTGTCTAGGCATCATATTTCTTATGGTGCTTCAGGCACAATTGGGAAAGGGTGTTCTGGCCTTCATTATTGCGGAAGCCTTCCTCATACTGCTGTTCACACCCGGAACGGTCTGTAGTGCATTTTCCAGCAACGCCGGACGAAATGATCTCCATAACCTTTTTCTAACCCGTCTGAGTATATCAGCCATAATTTCAGGGAAACTCGCCGGGGCAAATCTCTACACCTTTATAACCGTTGTATTATCAGCCCTCGCCATGTGCACGGCAGCACTTTTCCGCAGTGATCTCAGTGTGTGGCCTCTCATCCGCGCGAACGCGGTGTTGATGGCACTGATGTTTGCGTCATCGGTAATCGGGCTGGCGTTTTCTGCTCTGTTTCGCAGGAATATCCACGCGTCGACTGCATTATCTTATCTTCTCATTCTCCTGCTAATAGGCAGCGTTATCATCCCCGGTCCGCTGATCAGTCAAATGAGCAGTTCCGGAGTAAAATCCGCCATTGTAAAGGCCGCGCTGTATGCTAATCCCATTATTATGACATCCAGAGCGTTAGGAAATGTGGACGTTATGAGAACCATATATATGTATAAAATAGCTGATCCCATAGTGGGGCGCAGCATGTGGACTTACCCGGATTGGCACCATGCCGCGATAATATATCTCAGCGTTTCATGCCTCCTCTTTATTCCAATCTTCATAGGATTCTGGTTTGCGCGCCGCCCTCCCAGTCGAGATCTGTTTCGGGATGCTGTCTCAAAGTAGTCGGTCGGTTGATTCTGCCTTCTTCAGATCACCCCCATCCCAGCCTTCCCCCGTCAAGGGGGAAGGAGCAGAAACGCTTGCCACAGTTGACTTTAAGCCCCTTCCCCCTTGACGGGGGAAGGCTGGGATGGGGGTGAAGAAGTAAGCGTTGATCTTCATTGATTCTATGTCACCGACTACTTTGAAACAGCGTTGGATGCGTTTCTGATGCTTGACAATTTAGCGCCCAACTGATACAATAATCAGGCAGCAGAGGTCGTATACAGTGTGGGAAATGACGATACAATTGCGGTAAATGAGATAAGTATAAGGAGCTATTTAATTATGGATGCAAAAGAACCAGTGGCCGTGACTGATGCAACATTTGAGGAGGAAGTTGAGAAATCTTCGCTACCAGTGTTATTGGACTGCTGGGCTCCCTGGTGTGGGCCTTGCCGGATGTTGGAACCAATCATCGAGCAGCTCGCAGAGGAACTGGATGGACGCATCAAGGTCGCAAAACTCAATGTGGATGAGAGCACTCAGACTGCTGTAAAATTCGGCATTATGAGTATACCTACGATGCTTATATTCAAGGATGGAGAAGTGGTCGATAAATTAGTGGGCGCGCAATCGAAGGAAGCCATCGAGAAACGTCTGGCGAATTTATAATCAAAATCCATCCTCAAATATCATAGTTCAAAATATCCGCGCTCCCTGGCTATTTTACGGCAGGGAGCGTTTTGTTTTTTGCCAGCTTCATGACCACCCAACATCCGAACACCAGAATCGCACCAGACATGATCTGCAACCTGGTCAAAGTCTCGTTTAATACAAAATATGCTATGATGCCCACACTCAGTGGCAGCAAAAGAAAAAAGACGGAAGCAATGCTGGTTCCCACATGTTTTATGGCATGATAGTAGAATACATTCCCTATACCAACACCCAGTATACCTGACCCAAAGAGCAATATTTGCGTTCCCAGGGCAACCTCGGTTATTTTGTGAATATCGCCAAATATCAGAACCACTGGTAGAAAGAAGCAGATGGAGAGGAGAGAAACGAAGGCGATAATAGCAAGTGGATCTATTGACCTCACCAGCTTCTTTATATAAACGGCGTATACGCTCCAGCATAGAGTTCCCATTATGATAAATACAACGCCTAGGCCGAATCCATCGGCCACCACCACCTTTTTGCCCAGAACCACTCCCACAACGCCTATGAGGGCTAGCACTGCTCCCAGAATGAAGTTCTTATTCCCCACCACCCGCCTCTCATCCTCATAAAAGATACATGAGAGGGCGGGTATGAGGATAACATTCAGCCTGCCTACCAAGCTGGAGACGACGGCCGAAGTCATAAAGATGCCCGCTGTAAAAAACGCCTGATGAGCCGCCATTATTAACGCTGGTATCAGAAGCATTTTTAGGTTGCCAGCAGCATAAGCAATATTTCTTCTTGAGAATATGAGTCCCACTGCAAAAAGAAACGTACTTGCGGCTATATATCTGAAAAAGCTCTGCGTGAAGACATCGAAATCTGTCTTCAGCATCCTGATCATTACATTGGGCCAACTCCAGACAAAAGCCGCTGCTAACAGGGAAAAAACCCCTTTGCGCATTATCTAAATATCTCCTGTGAATATCCCTTGGGCCAGATTGTTAGTCCGTGTGCTTCTGGATAAAGGCTATAGAGTGTTTATACACTATAGCATCCTGACCGGAGTCCGTGCTGACTCCGAAGCTCTGGTTGCCTATCCACAGGATCTTTCCCTTTATGAGACCGCCTGTAACGAGGATGAACTCCAGCAGGTCACCTTCTGCCTTGTACTTTTCCAATCTTTCCGACTCTTCGGAATTCATCTGTTGAAACGCCTGCAACTGCTTCGATATATCTTGAATAGCCTCAGCAACTTGTGTAAGATTCTGCTCATAGCTAATTTTCCCTACTCCATCCATCGAATATCTCCTGGTGTTGAATTATTACGTATGTCGATACTCTCCACGGACTCTATTATGCCATATTACAGTTTAGAAATCCACCCCAAAATTCCGTTCCCCGTGGACATTGCCTTGATCATGCGACTTTTTCAGTTATGAGTAGAACGAGGCTGCCAGCCCGTTGTAAAACGTGCCGCCGGATCGTTCAGCGGAGCAAGTTGGCAGCGTTTTCTACGGAAACGGGCTGGCAGCCTCGTTCTACTGGGCAAATTCCGCCCGTAACTGAAAAACTCGTATTGCTCAGTTCTGTATGGCAAGTTTTGTGTTGATATTATGACAGGTAAGAGGTATACTATCGCTTGATTCTCTTGCATTTTGGATTGGCAGAACATTGCCAGGTCGCTATGAAATATCGGAAAGGGACAGTATGAAGAACGCCGTTGGCATCCGTTCGGGATTTACCCTTCGAGCGCTTTTAGTCGCTTTTGGTTCCATAATACTCATCAGTTATTGGACGCAGCACAGCGAATTAGTGGTGAACAGTCCCAGTTTCAATAGCATCCACCCATCGATCGCTGCTTTTTTCACAGTTATCTGCATCTCTCTCTTTGTCAATCCTCTCCTGAAGCGGATATACCCGGCTCTATCGTTTACTCAGCCAGAATTGCTACTCATATACTCCATGCTCATTGTCGCCGGTCCTATAGTATCCATTGGCGGCGTGCATTTCCTGCTTCCTACACAGATAGCTCCCTACTACTTCGCCACGCCAGAAAACGAGTATCAACTGCTCTTCCATCAATTCATACCGGATTTATTCGGGCCAAAAGACGCGAAAGCCATAAAATACTTCTATGAAGGCGCTCCAGATGGCGCTGTCCCCTGGCGTTTATGGATAGGGCCGCTTCTGTTATGGTCGGCGTTTTTATTGGCAGTATATTTCGTCTTCATGTGTATGAATGTTATCATACGAAAGCAGTGGGCTGATGTGGAGAAACTGACGTTCCCTCTTATTCATCTGCCACTGGAGATGACAAGGGAAGCCGAGGAAGGCCGAATCTTCAACCAGTTCTTCAGGAACCGGGTGATGTGGATTGGATTCCTGGTACCTATGATAATTCATGGCATGAATGGTCTCAACAATTACTTCCCGGCGGTGCCCAGCATTCAGTTCAGATATATCAGCATCAGCCGATATTTCTCAGATAAGCCCTGGAGCGCAATGGGCAACACCTACATCTCTCTCTATCCCTGCGTCATTGGTTTTGCCTATCTTCTGACGCTGGATGTTTCCTTCAGCTGCGGATTCTTCTACATATTCTCCAAGATGGAGAACATATTCGGGGCGATGGTGGGATGGAGCGAACGAAGCAGTTCGAGCCTGGGGCATTTTCCCTTCATACAGCATCAGGGAGCTGGCGCGTTCATAATGCTGACTCTCATAGGAGTGTGGACTGGCAGACGTCATCTGTGGGCTGTTTTGAGGAAGACATTTTCCGAGAAGTCCGGGGTGGACGATTCTATGGAGCCGCTTCCCTACAGGTTTGCTGTTATTGGGCTTATGGCCGGTTTGACTTTTCTATTGATATGGTGTGTATGGGCGGGTATGGACATCTTCCCCGCCGTCGTATTTTTTATCTTATTCTGTGCTCTCTCCATCGCTCTGACGCGGCTCCGGGTTCAGGCTGGATTGGGGTGTGTGCATGGCCCATTAACGCCGCTGGATCTTATGGTTTTGGGAGTTGGCTCGGTGCGTCTCGGCGCTAAGAACCTGACCATATTGTCACATTTCTATTTCATGACTGAGGAGATGAGGGGTGTCATATCAATAATGCCCAGCCAGTTGGAGGGGTTCAAAATCTCGGAGTCGGCTAAGATAAAGGCCAGACAGCTTGCTGTGGCTGTTATGATAGGGATCGTCATTGCTCTACCGTTCGCGTATCACGCAGTTTTGCGGACGGTCTACCACTATGGCGGCAACATTCTCAGTAGTTGGCGGATACACACCATGCCCAAACAGCCGTTTCTGGAGCTTGGAACAATGCTACAGAACCCTCGTCAGACTGATTGGGTAGGGATGCAATTTGTTGGGATGGGTTCGCTGTTCGCTCTTTTTCTAGCTATCATGCGTATGCGGTTTGTCTGGTGGCCTTTCCATCCCATCGGCTTTGCAGTCGCGTTCACAGAACGCACTATACACTGGATCTGGGCACCCATGCTGGTTGGCTGGGCAGCCAAGATGCTGGCTCTCAAGCACGGCGGAGTGAGAACCTACAGAAAATTTCTTCCGTTCTTTCTGGGGCTTATATTGGGTGACTTCTTCATGGGAGGATTCTGGGGTGTAGTCGCTTTGTTTTCCAATGTAAGGGGTTACCTTATTTTCCCATGAGAAAGACAGCATGGTTCACAATTGTGGTAACACTGACCTGTCCCAGAAGAACTGGAAATATTGTTAATAGTACTTTGTCATTTAGCCAGAAGCGCTCTGAAACAGTATAGTAGCCTGGCGTTTTCGTCGAAGTCGTCGAAACCGTTAAAACCGTCAAAGTCGTCAAAGTCGTCTCCTGATCTGGACGACTTCGATGGTTTCGACGATTTGGACGATGGGACGGATTCCCATGATCCCGACGCAAGATGGACACAGAGGCTCTATATTACGTAGATGACAAAGTAGTATTAAGCAAGAGGTAGAATGACATATGTGTCCAGAAAAGGAGCAGAAATGAAGCGAGACAGATACGGAAGATTCTGGATTGCAGGTGTTGTCTCTGATTCCATGGTGACCAGCAAATCGAAGTTTCTATCAGTTCTGAATTGGCTTCGTGTCAATGGTTGGAAATCTATGTTTATCCTGTTGAGTCCCTCCCTCTTTGCAGCCACCCCGTCCTTTCCTCTGGAAAGCCAAGGTCCAGTAGACATGGAAGGCCTGGTCTTATGGTTGGACGCCTCTCGCCTGTCTACCATTGAGTTGGATGGCAATGCCAGGGTAATCCGGTGGACAGATCGAGCGGGAAAGGATCATCATGCCTCGCAGGCAGAACCCGCCAACAGACCTGAATATCATGAAAAGGCATGGGGAGGTAAACCTGCTTTAATCTTCAATGGTATAAACGAATATCTAACATGCCCTTTTGTACCAGCGGAAGGGGCAGCCCCCAGGACAGTGGTGGTCGTTTTTCAGGCTTCTTCTGCTATTGGGAGAGATCACATCTTTCATTATGGTACAAGCAGCGAAGGTTCTGCCTATGGTCTGAGTTTTGATAATGGCAATCTGGAAAGCAATTACTGGGGCAGATTTTTTGTCAGCGGCTTCCGGCTCTGGATGAAGCCCCTCATCGTTTCTCTTTGCTATGACGGCAATTATGACAATATATATGTGAACGGAATTCGTGTCGGCAAGCCGGATAAGCCTGGAAACGCTATTGAGCTTAATACCGGTACTATGTATAACTTTCATATCGGCGCCAGAATAGATCCAGCGGAATATTTTCACGGGAAGATCGCCGAAGTGATCGCATACGATCGGGCTTTGTCCCATGGGGAACGAAGGGACATCGAACGATACCTCTCTGCCAGGTGGGATATAAAGGTGGGTAAGGAGGCAAGCCTTTCCGAACTAGAACAGATTCTTTTCCCGCCGGACAGTTATAAAGTAAGGAGTGTCGGTCCACTCCATACTCATCGCGTGGGTGGCTTTGTCGGCGACGAAGAATATTGCAGAAGAAGCATTCCTATTCTTCGACAGCATTTGAATAGCTCCAGCCCACAGATGCAGCTTATGATCGCTCAAAGGCTTGCAGAATTACGATCCGCCGATGGTTTTGAGATACTGCTGGACGCACTTCAGCGGGAAAACGTCCTTTCTCGGAGGGGCGGCGATCATATGCTGTTTTCTGCTCCCGGGATTGCCGACAGGGTCATTGCATTGGTTGGTCATCCAGACATCTACGATCCAGCGGGAACTTCGGCGCTTCGCGATACGGTCATTGCAAGGTGGAAAAGAAAATGGAAGGAAGATGGTTCTCTGTTCCTACAGGGGATGCAGGAACGTCCGCCCAGCCCCGGGAAACAAACGCTGCAAGTACACGAAATCAAGTTAGAAAGATCTATGGAGGATATGCAGGAATACTATTTCATATCCGGGAAGCGACTATACCAGATGGGCGCGATGGATGGGACATATCCACCCAGCGGTCGTTTATTGGGAGATCAAGCCGGTATCTGGACTCAACCTATCAAAATCATGGACGGTTTCTATTATACCATCGAGGAAGAAGGCTTTCGATCCTGGAAGCTGACAGATTGCCGGGACTTCGTCCATGAGTTATCATCATGCAGATTCCATTTTCGCCGGAATGACTTGAGCATAATCCGAAAGGACATTGTGCTGGAAGACGAACCGGCACTCTTTTCCTACTTGAGCATACATAATGAAACAGACCATGATCGGAAAATCACCGTGCATTTTTCAGGACAGATCAACCTTCGTCCTGGCTGGCGCACCGGCTTTGCCAACGATCTGGATGTCCTTGAATATTGGGACGGCAGGATAATAGGTTTTGATTCCAGCATGGAAGAGAAATGGGCGGTCGCCTTTGGCAGCGATCAAAGCCCGTTCAGCCACAGTATTGAGGATAACATCGGAAGACTCTCGTATGTCATAGATTTGCCACCGTCTGGTGATGTAATGCTGACGTTTCTTATATTGGGGGAACACGAATCGGGAGTCCAAAAACTCAATAGTAATTTCAGGCATTTCTTAGGGCAAAGAGATGAATTGGTGGAGCAAAGAGAACTTGCATATAGCAAGACGCTGTTTGGCGGACCTCAATTCAAGTGCTCCGATGAACAGGTGAGCAATGCTTTCCGTCTCGCCAAAGCCAATATCATGATGCTGACATCAGATGCACATCCTTACCTTGATGAGCCTGTCCTATTGGCCGGGATTCCGGACTATCCGCAGGTATTTGGGAACGACAGTTCCTACTCAACGACCGGGGCTGTCGCAGCCGGTTTTAAGGGGGCTTCGCGGGGAACGTTGATGACTCTCGCTCGTTTTGCCATGCAGCAAGAAGGACGCGTTCCTCATGAGATTGTCCTGAGCGGCAAGATCGTCTCTCCGGGGAATGTTCAGGAAACGCCGCAGTTTGCCATTGCTTGTTTAAGATACTACAATTGGACGGGTGACAGATCATTTCTGGAGACGATTTATCCAATATGCAAACAAGGTGTTGAGTTTACACTGAACAGGCACGATCCAGATGGTAACCTGTATCCGGAAGGGAATAGCATTATGGAAGCGCCGGGTATGAACCATCAAAACATTGATTCTGCGTGTTATCTTTATGGAGCTTTTGAGGCTCTTGCGGAAATGGCCGGATACCTGGGGCATCATGTCGAGCAAGAGAAGTATCTGGAGCAGGCGGCTGCACTGAAAAAGAGTTTTAATATAGACTGGTGGAATGGTAAAGAGGAAATGTGGGCAGACTCTCTGGTGAACGGAAGCCAGCGTATGAAGGGGGATTGGGTGGTGGCTATTCCTATGGAAACAGGGATCGCGGATCCGAACAAAGCGAATACAGCGCTACAGAGGATTCAGAAAGCATGGATAAACAAATGGGATATGCGTCCGGAACATGATCAAAGCAGATTCAACACCTGTCCATTTCAGAATGGCATTTTGTCCATATCCGCCTTCAATTACTCTAACGTATCTCTGGGCTGGGAAAGACTAAAATTGACGGCAAGAGTTCCTGCGGAGTTTGGAATGCTTGGAGCATTCGAGAATACCGCGCCCATAGCGGATGATATTCTCCAACTCTGGGGCGCTGGACCGTTCCTGGAAGCTGTGATCAGTGGGCTGGTGGGAATCCATCCGGTTGCCTCAGATCACCGGGTGGAGATATTTCCAAAACCGCCGGATGATCTGGATTTTTTCAGCCTTAGCGACATTGAGTTCAGTGAGCATGTGCTTGATGTGGATTGGGAACGAGATCGCGGCCAACAGATTTTGACCATTAGACATAAACAAGGGCAATCGAAGCTTGACGTATTGCTCAGAATCGCGATGGATGGCGATGAGATGTTTGTGGATGATGAATCCATACGGGTTAGAAAAGAGAACTTTCGGGGCATTATGACAGGCGCAATGAACATTTTATTACATCCGCGTGATATTGTGACCATCAGGATTAACGAACAGTAAGATCCATACCCAAAATTGCCTATAACATTCAGGAGAATACTTATGACCAGGATCACAACAGCTTTCCTCTATCTCATGCTGTGCTCCACTGCTATTGCCTCCACTCTGACCCACGGCCCCATGATAGGGCATACGAGTCACGCTACTGTATGTATCTGGGTACGTACTGATGAAGCCTGCGATTTCCGAGCTAGTGCGACCCCGAAAAGTGGAGGTAACACCATTTTCTCTGGTATAGTTCGCCTTGCAGAAGAGGATAACTTCTGCGGCAGTGTCCAAATCGCGGGGATGAAGCCTCTGACGACCTACACTTACAAAGTGTTCTTGAGCGATATTGAGCAAGTTCCTTCCGTAACCCAGGAATTCAGAACCTTTCCATCTCCAGGGCAAACGGGTGTCGTGCGGGTCGGGATCGGGCATTCCCTGATAGGCCCAGGAGAGCAGACAATCTGGAGAACTATTCAATCTCAGAAACCGGACTTGTTTATTCTCATGGGAGATAACATCTACTCGGACAGCACGGAACCAGACAGACAACGCAGAATGTATCTCCAATTTCGTGCAGACCCCTATTTTCGACCTTTTAGTGCAAGCACACCTATATATGCTATCTGGGATGACCACGACTATGGGAAAGACAATTCAGATCGCACGCAGCCCGGGAAGGAACGCTCACTGAAGACGTTCAACGAGATCTGGTGCAACCCAACTTCGCAGGCATTGGAATCGCCGGGCACCTGGACTAGCTTCACAGTTGGCTGCGCAGAATTCTTCCTTTTAGATGTTCGCTATCACCGCTCACCAAACAAGGACCCGGATAGCCCGGAAAAGACGATGCTGGGGACAGAACAACGGGAATGGTTGGTAAACTCGCTTGCTAAATCCAATGCGGTTTTCAAGTTTCCAGTTTCCGGCAGCAGTTGGAATTGTGGCGGGAAGGAGGCCTGGAATCATCGGTTCGCATACGAGTATGACTCGATTCTGGCGCAAGTCGCCGCAAAACGAATACCCGGTATCATTCTGTTGGGTGGTGATCAGCACTTCTGCAAGATCGGCGTTCGTCCCAGAGAGTCATGGGGAGGCTATGATCTGCACGAGTGGATGGCAGGTCAGCTCTGGACTCGCGAGAAAGACATTGACAACCGGGCCTTCGGGATGATTACGCTGGATACAACTGCCACCCCGCCTGAGGCAAGGTTAGAATTCTTCGATGTGCATGGCAAGCCCAAAGAAGGGCGGCGTATTCCGTATACATTGCTGGGCGTGCTTCGTTCTCTTTGGAATAGCCCACCAGGCACCACGGATCCGCTCCCCGACAAGCATACGTTAGCTGGAGAACTAAAGGGTAGCTCAGGCGCTATCTGGGATGCCTTGCCCAGGCCAACTGGAGAGACTCTCACACTTGAGAATCTGCAATGGCCCGAGGATCAGTAGAGGTTATTTGATACGAGTTTTTCAGTTATGAGTAGAACGAGGCTGCCAGCCCGTTGGTAAAACATGCCGCTGGCTCTTTCGGCGAAACAGGTTGGCAGTATTCTCTACGGAAACGGGCTGGCAGCCTCGTTCTACTCGGCAAATTCCACACGCAACTGAAAAACTCGTAATAGAAAAATGATTGGAGGAAATGTATGATGGTAATATTTACGCTGCTATGGTGTTTTGCTGCCGTTATGAATCCTGTGATGGCTGCGGCGGCTGAGGTAGTATTTCCTGGGGAGCACTGGGAAACAAAAACACCCGCGCAGGTCGGTCTGGATGCCGCGAAGCTGGAAAAGTTTGCCGCAACTGTGGGAGGCCGGGGCTGCATCGTCAAGGATGGTTACATGGTATATAGTTGGGGTGATATTACATCAAAGTCAGACTGGGCATCTGCCATGAAGCCGGTTATGAGCACTATGCTGCTTTTTGCAGTCCATGAAGGCAAGCTAACTAGTGTAGACGCTCTTGTAAATCCTTACGCTAAGAAGGTATACGGCGGCAGCCTGAATGATAAGGATCAGATCATGAGCTTTCGCCATTTGGCGAATATGGTGAGTGGCTATGGACGCGTAGAAGCGCCGGGCGAGGCATGGGCTTATAACGACTGGGCTATCAATCTATATCTCAAGACTTTGTTTGACGGGGTGTTTGAGGAAAAGCCGGATTCAGTGGCAAAGATGGCTTCCCGACTAGGAGTTATTCAGATCGAAGATGGGTCATTTTTCGGTTCACGCAAAGGCTATGGATTACTAATGTCTCCGCGTGATTTTGCGCGCATCGGATGGTTCTGGCTTAACAAAGGCAACTGGAATGGTAAACAGATTCTGCCGGAGAGCTTCTTTGATAATTACATGAAGGCTGACGTTCCTGCCAACCTCCCGCGCTCCAGCGCTGAAACCCGCGATTACCTGAACGTCTATTTTACCGGCGGTGGCACAGACCAGACTCCGCACGGACCTGGGATTTACGGTTTCAACTGGTGGTTCAACACAGACAGAAAGGTATGGCCTGATGCGCCCGAAGATACATTTCAGGCCAATGGACACTGGAATGGCGAAGTCTGCTGCATAATCCCCAGCCTGGGAATAGTGGCTACGTGGCAAGGTTCTGGGGCATCAAGGGACACATTCAACCAGCCGATGAATGATTACCTCAAGATTCTCGTGAGTGCAGTCACCAAAGACACTAAGGTTAGGCTATACTAGTGCTCTGGCAACTTGATTTGTAATGGCGATTGGCTAACCCATAGCGTGTAGATTGAATTGAGTACCACAAGCTACCAGCTTGTAAGAAAAGCGTTTACAGCACTACGTCGGAACAAGCTGGCAGCTTGTGGTACTATTAAAAACTGATTTGTCAGCGCACTATCACGATATATTCCACGTAAGATCCTTATTTTCCGTGACGCCCTCTGTGTTAAGCACCCGCGCCGCAATACTCACTGAACGCTGTGCCAGATCTGATATCTTCGCCTGCGATACCTCATTTATAGCACTGTGAACAGTATCGTTGAAGGGAGCAGTCCACTTCTCGGGAATCGCCTTTGCTCCCAACGCCATACCCACAATAGAGCCTGCGGTTGCGCCATTGCAGTCGGTGTCGAATCCGGGCATGACGGATATTGCTATGGTGTTCCCGAAGTCCAACTGCCCGGCGATCAGTCCCAATACCACGATCACCGCGTTGGTAATGGTGTGACAGCCCTGATAATGACCGTACTCAGCAGCGATCCAGTCTGCCGTCTTTTCCCAGTCACCGTCGGTTTTCGTGCGCTCTACTGTGTCGCGGACAGCTATTGCAAGGCGGCATTCTGCCGGAATCTCCGATAGACCGATCTGGATGATCTGGTCTATATCATCTGTGACTGCCGCCGCAGCGATCATAGCTCCCATCATCATCTCACCGTAGATGCCATTTTTAGTGTGGCTAACGCGGGCATCTTTGTATCCCAATTCTGCGGCCTTTTCAGGCAATCCGGGACAGGCATACGCGAATCCGTCCGTCCGTATCTGCGCGCCGATCCATTCCCGGGCGGGATTGAGATAGGTGGCTGTATCCGGCGGTCTTAGACCGTTCACCAAATTGCGATAGGCAATGCGCTCCGCAGTGTAAACGCTGCTATAGGGAAACTGCGACAGCCAGTAAGCCGCTACGTGCTCTGTGGTGAAATCGAGACCGTGAATTTCAAGCAGCCTCAGTCCGGCAATGGTGTAGTCCGTATCGTCATCTCGCGCCATATACGTCATCCTGTCTATGAGCGAGGAGTTGTTGGGCGACCAGTTGCGGCGGGAGATTGATGCCGGCGGGTTGACGATAGCGCCGAAGTAGTTGTTGAGCGGGTAGCCAGTGCTTAACTCGGCGGCTGTTCTTATGTTTTTCTTATTATCCCCCTCCACCGGCTTGCCCAACTGACATCCGGCACAGCGTCCCAGCCACGCTCCATATATGCGATCATATAGTTCCGCGTAAGAAAACACCTTTTCTATAGCCCGAGGCCCTTTGGGTCGAAGCGAGCGTATGCCATCCAGATCCGACGGCTCCTGTGCCTCAAACGGCGATTCCAGTGCGTCAACTTTGCTCAACAGCGCTTCGAGTTGTTCTCGCTTATCGGCGGAGTCCGACTCGGTTATCTGTTTATATTCGGCGCGCGACGCTCCCACGTCGCATCCTTCCTCCTCGCGCTGTTTGATCTCTTGTCCCACTATCCGCTGAAATTCCTGAAGTTGCATGGTTCAGCTCCTTTTCGTATGCAGTTTGCCAGTCATTATCATCCATAAATACTATCTATCGCCAGGGTCTGATCATGATCATAGAAGCATCTGATAGAAATGTCAAGACTCAATCTCTGCTTCTTTGCTCTTGTCCAGGAGATTATATTCTGGGCGAGTGTCGGCCCGGCGAATCGCTTGGTTTCGATACGTCGCTATCGCTCCTACTCAACCGGCGCTAGGTTGCGAAGCTTTGTTCCTTGACAATTCGTGTTTTCATGGGATATAATGGGGTATAATTGGAAGATCGATCAAAATATCAAAGTTAGGAGGAATTTTATGTTCAGCAAAGTGTTAGTTACCGGCAAAGAATTAGTTGAGGCAGCGAAAGCCGGCGGATACGCCGTAGGCGCATTCAATGCAATAAATATGGAGACAGCGCAGGCTATCTTCGCTGCTGCGGAGCAGGAAAAATCGCCGCTCATCATTCAGGTCACCCAGACCACTATGGCATATACTGAGCCGGAGGAATTGGCTGCCATTATACTCAAGCGTGCAGAGCGGGCAACCATACCTGTAGCAATGCACCTGGATCATGGCCGCAGCTTCGGTATTATTATGCGTTACCTCAATATGGGATTCTCTTCCATAATGATCGATGGATCACTGCAAGAGGATGGCAAAACACCGCGTAACTATGAGGAAAATGTGGCCATAACCAGAAAAGTCATAGAAGTCGCTAAGAGCTTGGGGGTATCCGTTGAAGCGGAAATCGGACGGTTAGGCCAGATCGGTGAGGACGCTGGCGCAGCCGATGCCCTTACAGATCCCGACGAAGCAGCTCAGTTCCTTGATGACATAAAAGTTGATGGAGTGGGGATCGATATGCTGGCCGTCGGTATTGGCACCAAGCATGGGTTGTTCAAAGGCAAGCCAATAATCAGGACCGATAGAGTTAAGGAACTCAGCGAAAAACTGGGTATACCTCTGGTTATGCACGGTGGTACAGGTGTCCCTGACGAGGACGTCCAAAAAGGCATCAAAGCAGGTATCTGCAAGGTCAATATTGATACGCAGATAAGAGTTGCTTTCTACGACAAGCTTCTCGAAGTGGTGCAGGCGCAGGAAGAAGTATATAAGGCGGCGGATGCGGCCGACGAAATACGGAAATATGATATTCGCAAGATAATTGCTCCGACGCGCGATGCCATGACAGAAGCTATTGCAGAGAAGATACGGCTCTTTGGATCTGCTGGCAAGGCGTAGAAGCAGTATGTCATCCTGGTGGTCAATTAGACTGATTTTTGGGCGTAAGAACGGTCTTCTTGATCACCCCCATCCTAGCCTTCCCCCATCAAGGGGGAAGGGATTTCAGGCTTAACATAAAGTATCCGTTCCCCAGTTAGAAGGCATTGATAGCGATGACTATTAGTTCCTTCCCCCTTGATGGGGGAAGGCTAGGATGGGGGTGATCTGAAACCACAAAATCTAGTTAATAGATCACAGATCATGATCGGAGACGTCAGGTGCAGAGGAAATACGCCAGTGCTGGCGTTACATGGCGGGCGCTGATAATAGGCGCCGTGCTCATACCTCTCAATAATTACTGGATAATGCAGGTGGAAGCCGTGTGGAACACCGGTCATTCCACCTGCCTGTCCTTAATGTGGCATGTTGTACTGAATCTCCTGATACTGATCCTGATAAATCTCTACCTGCTAAAAAGATTCCTACCCAAATACTCCCTGACTCAAGCTGAATTGATAGCCATCTACGCCATGTTGACTCTGGGCGCCAGCATTGCCGGGCGAGATATGCTCCAGATACTCATCCCGGTGATAGGATGGCCCTTCTGGTTCGCTACTCCAGAGAACGAATGGGCGCAGCTCTTCCATAGATATATACCAAGATGGCTTACCGTCAGCGATCAGCGCGTCCTACAGGATTTTTACGAGGGCAAGTCATCATTCTACAACTGGGAAAATTTTCAGGCATGGCTTAGCCCGGTTCTCTGGTGGTCGGCGTTCATCGTTGTGCTGGGATTTGTCATGATCTGCGCCAATGTTCTGGTTCGCAAACAATGGACCAGAAACGAGCGGTTGAGCTATCCCATAATCCAGTTGCCTATGGCGATAACTGAGGACGGCGGCACGTCGAAGTTTTTCAGGAATAAGCTGTTGTGGATCGGCTTTTTCAGCGCCGCTGGTCTTGATATTCTCAATGGGTTGCACTACCTCTTTCCGGTTTTGCCTCATCTTCCGGTATCGTACCTGGATCATAACATCGGTAGATACTTCACCTCGAAACCGTGGAATGCTGTAGGGTCGCTCAGGCTTCCGCTCTATCCTTTTGCTATCGCTCTTGGATTCTTTCTCCCACTGGATCTCTCGTTCTCTATATGGTTTTTCTATCTCTTCCGAAAGGGTCAACAGGTACTCGGATCCGCGATGGGACTGCGCGCCCTGCCTCAGTTTCCATACCTGAACCAACAATCATCCGGCGCATGGATCGGCCTGTTTTTCGTGGCGATATGGCTCAGTAGAAGCCATCTGAAGGTGGTCATTAAGTGCATCTTCCGCCGCCGCGGCTCTGAAGATATGGACGAACCCCTCAGATACAGAACTGCCGTCATAGGCATAATAGTCGGTATGACGCTCCTGACGCTGTTCTGCTACAAGGCAGGAATGTCTCTGCTGATAATCATACCGTTTTTTGTGATATTCTTCATGCTCTCCACAGCCATAACGCGCATGAGAGCCGAACTGGGGCCGCCGACGCATGAGTTGGTGAATATGAACGCTGGCAATATGCTGGTGGATATACTTGGCTCCCGGAGAGTGGGTGCGAATAATCTGACAGTGTTCCCGCTCTTCTGGTTTTTCTCCGGCCGCGGATATCGAAGCCACATGATGCCGCACCAGTTGGAGAGCTTCAAGATGGCTGAAAATGCGCGGGTAAACGGCAGGCGGCTTGTATATGCTATGGTTATAGCAATGGCGCTGGGAGGGCTGTCGGCTTTCTGGGCGCTGCTGCATCTGTCGTTCAAATGGGGTCTGGATCTCATACCCATCGGGCATGACTCCAGTGTGTTTCGGATGCTCCAGGGGCGGATAAACAATCCGGGAGGAACTAATGTCCCGGCTGTCGGATTTATGGGCGTAGGCATGATTTTTACCTTTCTGCTGATGTTCATACGCATGCGCTTCCTGTGGTGGCCGCTGCATCCTGCCGGATACGCGCTCTCCATGAATTTCGGCATAGACTACATCTGGTCGTGCCTTGTGATTAGCTGCCTGATAAAATGGCTTGTCCTGAAATATGGAGGGATGCGCCTTCATAGAAAGGCAACCACGTTCTTCTTCGGTATAATACTGGGAGAATACTGCACAGGCGGGTTCTGGAGCCTCATGAGCGTATTGCTCCAGCAGCGGACCTATGATTTCTATCATGCCTGACAGATTATAGTCAGTTTTCAGCTATCAGCTATCAGCTTATTGCCTCACAAATTGCATCTGTTGATTGATGAGTGCTGCTAAAGCGGAGGCAAGCTTCCGCACTCCAAAATAAAATCTGAGATGGAATCCCAGCATACGAAAGTGATGATGTCTCATTATTACTATCGAGTTATCGTCCATATTATGTTACCATATTTCCACACTTAATGGTTTAATCGGCAAATAATATATGCTTTCCATAAAGGGCAGGTTTGGGGTTATCAAGTTGATGAAAGCTATACTCGTTATTGAGATTGCTTCACCAAATGTCAGTATATCAGCATGATAGAACCTGCCCCTACAAAGCTATCGCTACTTACCGATTGAACCACTTAATGGTTTAATCGGTAAATCCTTGCCTGTATTCGTATGGACGCAATACCACGTGACAAGGGCGAATACAAGATTCGCCCCTACGTCAGTAAGCGATGCTTATTTACCGATTGAACCACTTGATCCTGAAGAGCCAGAAAATCAAACGCCAGACGTCCCTCGGTGCTTTTTGCTTGACATTTCGCTAGTGGCGGGCTAGACTATCTCGCGATGTCAAAGCGTTGTGTTGTAATACCTCTTTCGGTTAGAAATGAGACTGTAGTGACAGACCTATGTGTCTGTCCGTATGCGCCAAAACCCTGATACCGGGCGCACACACAGGTGCGCCACTACAACGCTAATGGGTATCGTTCCTAACTGAAACAGATATAACCCGCTATTCTGAATTGTCAAATCCTGAAATACGCCATTCTCAAGAAAGGAGAGCAGAATGAAAGTAAGGAGCTTTTTGGTTTTTATGGTTGTTCTATTTGCTATCGGGATACTGGCTGCCCTGAGTTATGCTGATATAGATCCCGGAACTATTAGTGGTTTCTGGGGTTTTGACGACGGGGTGGGTGAAACGGCCAAAGATAGCTCCGATAACAAACTGGACGGGAATTTAATTGGTGGTGAATGGGTCGCTGGAAAGGTAGATGGAGCCATCGAGTTCGATGGTGTGGACGACTACGTTGAGATACCGGATATTTCCACTCCATCTATCGCAACTTTTGCCTGCTGGTTCAAGAGAACAGGCATGGGGGTCGGTGGTGTCCCCCGGCTTCACTCTAGTGGAGGCAATCCCTGGGCTTTGGAGTATGGCATTGGGAATACTCATGCGCCATTAACAGACCAACTCGGGTTCTATCTGGCATTTACTGATGGAACTGCCACTGGCTGGACAGCTTTCTTCCAGCCGGATGATGGAGTATGGTACCATACAGCTATATCTTATGATGGAACCTGGGTCAGAACATACGTGGATGGCGAAGAGGCTTATTCAAGTGAAAGCTGGGCTGGTAAGGAGATTAATAGCAACATTACAAGAATCGGCACTGCTGATAATGCAGACTACTTCCAGGGGGTTATTGATGAAGCGATTCTTTTCAACGTTGCGCTTTCAGAGGATGATATTAATAGCTTAATACTACAACGATGGTTCGACGTCAACCCCCGTTATTATTGGTCTTAAGCTAATGCTGCAATGCTACAATGATGGTTCCACTTGATATTATGGTGTGATTGAGGTATCCTCCGAGAAAA
>SDBT01005615.1_pt1 | contig 21003 bp, 14 predicted proteins | sample 2277101 | NCBI WGS metagenome assembly SDBT01 (sample SAMN10404973, study PRJNA504765) | marine sediment metagenome | isolation source: marine sediment core GS10_PC15, 103 cmbsf | place: Arctic Ocean: Southern Knipovich Ridge | collected 2010
GGCCAACTTTGTGCACTAGGAGCAACGCTGTGCAGCGCAACATGATTTGCACATTGGTGGCGATCGCATCCGCAAGCGCCACGGGGTTGGCGCAGTCGAACATCAACCCCGACGACAAGTGGGCCTGGGGTGAGAACGTCGGCTGGATCAACTGGCAACACGACGCCGAAGACCCGAACGGGATCAGCGCGGGGGTCATCATCGCCGATACGTACCTCGCCGGCTTCATCTGGACCGGGAACGTCGGCTGGATCAACCTCGGCGACGGCAGCCCCGCCGACGGTTTCCACTACGCCAACCTGGACGACACCGACTTCGGCGTCAACCTCTTCCCAGCCACCGGCCGACTGACTGGCTACGCCTGGGGCGAGAACGTCGGCTGGATCAACTTCGGAGGTGGAACGTTCGCTGACCCGCCGAACATCCCCCGGCTGGTGGAGAACGGCTGCCGCCTGCGCGGTTTCGTCTGGGGCGAGAACGTCGGCTGGATCAACCTGGACGACGACGAGGCCTTCGTCGGCGTCCTGATCCACGGCGACCTCGACTACGACCGCGACGTCGATCTCGCCGATCTCGCCCAACTGCTGGCAAACTACGGCACGACCAGCGGCGCGACGTACGAAGATGGCGACATCGACGGCGACGGCGACGTGGATCTCGCCGACTTGGCCGCCCTGCTGGCCAACTACGGCAGGACTTGTCCGTAGGTGGTCGGGAGCCGCGGCCGGCAGCACCCACAAGGCGTGCGACCCACGTTCCCCACGCTTCAAATCGCGACCCCTTGCCTCACCCACGATCTGTGGTAGAGTTCGGATTACACGGTTCCGCGAGGCCCGAACGCCCAATCGCGTTCGGGTCGGCGGTCCCGCGAGCGTGGGTTGGGGCGCGGACAACCGACGCAACCGTAGCCAACAACAATGGGATGTCGTGCCGACCGCCGCGCTGACCCGGGCTGCCCAGCGCGGCCCTCGGCGCCGACGAGCCGCACCGCGTGACGGTGGGAGTCCCCCGTGAAGATGCTCGAGAGATTCTGGTTCGGGTGCGGACACTGCGACGGCAGCGGAGCGTCATGCCCGTTCACCGACCAGATGGAAGCCGCGAAGCTCCCGCCGCCTGACGGCCCGGCCCGCCTGCCGCTCCCACTGACCGCGGCGGCGGTGTTCCTGCTGCCGCTCGCTTGCGCCATCGCGGGAGCATACTTCGGCGGCAGTCTCTGGGCGGGTGACTCCTTCGCATCAGTGAGTCTGTGGCAGATCGTCGGCCTGCTCGCCGGCCTGGGCGCCGGCATCGGCCTGGCCCGGCTCCTGCTCGCGGGGATGTACCAGATTAGAGCCTACCTGAGCAGAGGTGGTGAATGAGCGCAGCACCGGTCGAAGTCTCCGGCGGCTTGAAGACGTTTGCCCGCGGCATCCACCCGCCGCACCGCAAGTACACCGAAGCCAACCCGATCCAGTTCTACCAGCCCACCAAAGAGATCCTCGTGCCGATGGCGCAGCACATCGGGGCGGCGTGCAGCCCGATCGTCAAGGCCAAGGCCGAGGTCAAGCTGGGCGAGAAGGTCGCCGACACCGACGCCTTCGTCTCGGCCCCGATCCACTCTTCGATCAACGGCACCGTCGGGATGGGCACGATGTGCCTGCTGCCCGCCGGTCGCCGCGTGCCGGCCTTGCCGATCAAGCTTCCCAAGGAAGGCGACGCCGTCCCCGAGAGCTTCTTCAAGGAGTTCCTCGACCGGAACTGGGCCGGCGTGGAACCCGACAATTACGACCCCGAGGCCATCTGCGACGGCATTCGCGAGGGCGGCATCGTCGGCCAGGGCGGGGCGACGTTCCCGACCTTTATCAAGCTCAAGAAGAACCCCGAGCGCCCGGTCGACACCGTCCTGCTCAACGGGGCCGAGTGCGAGCCATACCTGACCGCGGACCACCGCCTGATGCTCGAATGCCCCGAGGGGATCATCGTCGGCCTGCAGCTCGCGATGCGCTCTTCGGGCGCGCAGCGCGGCTTGGTCTGCATCGAGAACAACAAGCCCGACGCGATCGAGCTGATGCGCAAGGTCGTGAAGGACCGGCCCGGGATCGACGTGGTAGTCTGCGCCTCGACCTATCCGATGGGCGGCGAACGCCAACTGATTCCCGCCGTCCTCGGGCGCACCGTGCCCAGCGCACCCAAGGGCCTGCCGCTGGACGTCGGCGTGGTGGTGGTCAACGTGGCGACCGCCCACGCCATCGCTCGCACGGTCATCCGCGGAGCACCCTTCACCCACCGCGTGGTCAGCATCACCGGCAAGGGCGTCGCCAAACCCGGCAACTGGCTGGTCCCGCTGGGCACCATGCTGCGGCACCTGATCGACGACGCCTGCGGCGGCGTGACCGACGAGGCGGTCAAGGTGCTCGCCGGCGGCCCGATGATGGGACCGACCGTGCCCCACCTGAACGTGCCGGTCGTCAAGGGCACCGGCGGCTTCACCGTGATGCGTGACGAAGAGACCGCCCACCGGATCGAGGGACCCTGCATCCGCTGCGGGCGCTGCATCGACAACTGCCCGCTGTTTCTCTCGCCGACCAAGATCGCCCACGCGGTCAAGCACCGCGACTTAGACTTCGCCAACCAGTACGACATGACCGCCTGCTGCGAATGCGGCTGCTGCGGCTACGTCTGCCCGGCCCAAATCCCGCTGACGCAGTACATCCGCTCCGGCAAGAGCCAGTGGCGGATCATCCAAGCCCGGCAGAAAACGCAAGAGAAGAAGTAGAGCCGCGACGGAGTACAGGAGCTTGGCGCGGACAAAGGCAACCAGGCAACAAGGCAACTAGGCAACGAACCACAAAGATGGGTGGCCCACCTCTTTAGAGGTGGGGGACACGAATGGGGTCTCGATTCGCGTCCCCCACGGCTAAAGCCATGGGTCACCCCTGACGCCCATCAAGCGATGCGTAACGGAGCACCAGCCAGGGACGTAGGTCCACAGGAGCAGCCGATTCGATGAGCGAGGCACCCAAAGCACCGCAAGCAAAGCCGGCTCCGGCCAAGAAGAAGAAGCCGGACGTCGGGCCGGAGTTCCTGGTCAGTTCCGCGCCGCACCTCGCCGACTCCGCCACCACGCAGCGGATCATGTTCGAGGTCATCTTGGCGATGCTGCCGCTGCTGGCCGTGTCGATCTACATGTACCGGCTGCAGGCCGTGGTTCTGACGGTCGTGACGGTCGCGGGCTGCCTCGCCGCCGAGGCGGTCGCCAACTGGATGCGCGGCCGCTCGCAGGCCTCACTCGCCGACGGCTCCGCGATCGTGACCGGCATGATCCTGGCCTTCTCGCTCCCGGCTTCGATCGACCCCTACCGGGCGTTCATCGGCGGCGCGGTGGCAATCGCACTGGCCAAGGCGGTCTTCGGCGGGCTGGGCAACAACTTGTTCAACCCCGCGATGGTCGGCCGGGCGTTCCTGATGATCTGCTTCCCCGCCGCGATGATCGCGTTTACACCTACCGCACCGATGAGAGCCGACTTGCCGATCGACGACGTCGACGCCGTCACCTGCCCCACGCCGCTTTATCAAGCCGCCAAGTACGCGGAGAACGTGAAGAAAGCCGCCGCGGCGACCGACGAAGCCCAGGCCGCCAAGTACGCCGAACGGGCCAACACCATCCGCGCCGCGATGCCCACCCAGTTGCAGCTCTTCCTTGGAAACGTCGGCGGCTGCGTGGGTGAGACCAGCGCCCTCGCCGCTCTGATCGGCGGCCTGTTCCTGGTGCTGCGACGCGTCGCGGACTGGCGACAGCCGCTGGGTGTGATGGTCGGCGTCACGGTCTTCGCGGCCATCGCCAAGCTGGCCGGCGGCGACGGCATCCAGAATCCCCTTTACTACGTGAATAGCGGCGCCCTGATGTTCGGCGCGTTCTTCATCGCCACCGACTACGTCGGCGCCCCGCTCGCGCCCCGCGGACGCTTGATCTTCGGGGTCGGTGTCGGCCTGCTGGTAATGCTGATCCGCCTGTTCGGCGCGTATCCCGAGGGTTTCATGTTCGCGATCCTGATCATGAACGCCCTCACCCCGCTAATCGAGCGCTGGACCGTCCCGGAACCCTTCGGCGGCCACGTGCCGGCGTGACCGTAGCGGCCGCCCCCCGTGGCGGCCGATCGTAGCGGCCGCCCCCCGTGGCGGCCGATCGTAGCGGCCGCCCCCCGTGGCGGCCGAGATCTACCGGCCGGGCCCCGCACCGGCCGATTTGACCGGTTGCAAACCGGTCCCGCAGAGTGGGCACCGGCGTTTTGCTGGTGACGAGATAACGAGGTGCAACAGTGAAGAAGTTCATCGACGAATCCTGGCTGGTGCTACTGATGGGCATCTGCTTCGCGATCCTATTGGCCTTCACGCAAACTTCCCTGCAGGGCCGGATCGACGAAAACCGGATTCGGGCTCTGAACGAAGCCATCGCCGAGGTTGTCCCCGGCGTCCAAACCAAGCAGGAACTGGAGCTCGACGGCAATACGGTCTACAAGTGCCTCGGGGACGACGGCAACCTGGTCGGCTGGGCGGTCGACGCCAGCGGCACCGGCTTCATCGACAAAATCCGCGTCGTGGTCGGGCTCTCGCCGGACGGCGACACGATCACCGGCATCAAGGCCGTCGAGCACCTCGAGACCCCCGGCCTGGGCAACAAGATCGACACCAAGGACAAGCTGAACTTCTATCCGCTGCAGTACGCCGGCAAGCCCGCCGCTGAGGCATTTAAACTGGCTGGCAAGGAGCAGGTTAAGGAAGCCTACCACGTCGAGGCCATCACCGGCGCGACCTATTCGAGCCAGTACGTGATGGAAATCGTCAACGACGTGATCACGCGAATTCGGCCGCGGCTCGCCGAGCAGCGCTAAACGAGATTGCTGACAAACCGTTGCCAAACGGAGTAACGAACAATGGCGGACGATAACGGCTCCAACCTCCAGCAGTTCAAGGAGGGCGTGCTGAGCAACAACCCGGTGCTGGTCCAGCTCCTGGGGATGTGCCCGGTGCTCGCCGTCACGAACTCGGTTGAGAACGCGTTAGTGATGGGCATGGCGGCGACCTTCGTGGTGGTCATGTCGAACCTGATCACCAGTGCCCTGCGACACCACATCAAGCCCCACGTGCGCATCCTGATCTTCACCCTGACGATCGCGACGTTCGTGACCATCGCCGACCTGACGCTCAAGGCCTACCTCTACCAGGTCAGCAAGCAGCTCGGGGCCTTCGTCCCGCTGATCATCGTCAACTGCATGATCATCTGCCGGGCCGAGGTGGTCGCTATCAAGTCCGGCGTCGGCCGCTCGCTGGCAGACGCCCTCGGCATCGGCCTCGGCTTCACGCTGGCACTGTTGATCCTGGGCGTCGTCCGCGAATGGCTCGGCTCCGGCACGCTCACTATTCCGGGGCTCGACCCAATCGCGGTCATGCCCGCGGCCTTCACCGCCAACGGCCACAACTGGGTCATCATGATTCTGCCGCCTGGAGCCTTTCTCACGCTCGGGGTCGTGGTCGCGATTGCCAACCAGATTCGCGCTCGCCGCGCGAAGGGAGGTGCCGCATGAGCATCGGCTCGTTGATCGCGATCTTTCTCGGCGTGGCATTGGTGAATAACCTGGTGCTGTCCGGCTTTCTGGGCATCTGCCCGTTCCTCGGCGTCTCACGCAAGGTCGACATGGCTTTCGGCATGGGGGCCGCCGTCACGTTCGTGATCACGGTCTCCGGCGTCGTGACCTGGCTGATCGTGCACGGAATCCTAACGCCGATCGGCGCGGCTATCGGCTACCCCGACGCACTGTACTTCCTAAAATACGTCGCGTTCATCATGGTCATCGCCTCGATGGTCCAACTGGTCGAGATGTACCTGAAGAAGTTCTTCCCGGCGCTGTACACCGCATTCGGCGTGTTTCTGCCGCTGATCACGACCAACTGCGCGATTCTGGGCACCTGCCTTTACATCGATATGAAACCAGAGACGCAGCACCTGCTGAACGCCGCAGTGTACGCCTTCGGCGGCGGACTGGGGTTCATGCTGGCGATCACGATCATGGCCGGCATCCGCGAGCACATCCGCTTCAGCGACGTGCCCAAGTGTCTACAAGGCGCCGGGATCACGCTGCTCGTAGCGGCGATCCTCGCCCTGGCGTTCACCGGCTTCACCGGGATCGGAAAGTAGCCTGTGGGGAACCGGCCTCTGGCCGGTCAAGATTGGAGAACCGGCATCTCGCCGGTGCATGTAGCGGCCGCCCCCCGTGGCGGCCGAATCGTAGCGGCCGCCCCCCGTGGCGGCCGAATCGTAGCGGCCCCCCCCCGTGGCGGCCGAACCGACCGGTTACAAACCGGTCCCACAAGAGAAGTAGCGGCCGGGCCCCGCACCGGCCGAACCGACCGGTTACAAACCGGTCCCACAAAGTGTCGCACCGGCTAGAATCCGGTGACCGGAGAATAACAGTCATGACCGTACTTCTGGCCGCCGTCGTCCTCTTCGGACTGGTCCTGGTCTTCGCCGGCCTGCTCGGCGTCGCCAAGGAAAAGCTCAAGGTCTACGAAGACCCGCGCATCGGGCAGATCACCGAGGCGCTCCCCGCCGCCAACTGCGGCGGCTGCGGCTTCGCCGGCTGCGCCGACTTCGCCAAGGCGGTCGTCGAGCAACGCGTCGAGTGCGACGGCTGCCCGGTCGGTGGCTCGAAAGCGGCCGAGCAGGTCGCCGCCATCCTCGGCGTCGAGGTCGTCAAGACCTTCCCCTTCCGACCGGTCATCCATTGTGGCGCCAAGGTACAAGACAAGTTCGGCCGCGTGCCGTATGAAGGCGTCCAAACCTGTTCCGAGGCCCACATCGTCGGCGTCACGCAGGCCTGCACCTACGGCTGCCTGGGTTACGGCGACTGCGTCGCGTCCTGCAACTTCGACGCCCTGCACATGGTCGAGGGCGTCCCGATCGTCGACTACGGCAAATGCACCGGCTGCGGCGCCTGCTCGAAGGCCTGCCCGCGCAACCTGATCGAGAACATCCCCTTCAAGAACAAGACCATGCTGGTCGTCGCCTGCTCGAACAAGGAGCCGCCCAAGCTGGTCAAGCAGGTCTGCACCGTCGGCTGCGCCGGCTGCACGCTCTGCCAGCGCCTCTTCGCCGAGCACTTCCAGGTCAAGGACAACCTCTCGTACCTCAACTACGAGACCTACACCGGCGACGAAGACCTCAACCCGCTCTTCAAGAAATGCCCGGCCGAGGCCCTGGTCTACTTCGGCGAGGCCCGGCCCCAGTCCGCCAAGCAACTGTACAAGGAGCAGCAAGCCAAGGAGGCCGCTGCCACACCAGCGCCGGATGCCGAGAAGAACTGACCCAATTGGTGCCACCCCCAGCAGCCTACGGACAGGTCATTCCGTACGCAGCCAGCAGCGCCGACAAATCGGACAGGTCGACATCCCCGTCGAAGTCGATGTCGCCGTCTGCGTAAGTCACGCCGTCAATCGTCCCGTAGTGCGCGAGCAGTTGCCCCAGGTCGGGCAGACTGATCTCGCCATCACCGTCCAGATCGCCGACGCATTGATACTCGTACGCGCCGATATCCACGAGCGGGGCAATGCCGTGGCCAGTGTCCGGCGTACTCAGCCGGTCGGCGAAACGCAGCAGACCCTCGAGATCGGTGTCGACCGCGGCGGGGACTGCCGTGTTATCACCGGCGTCGACGCACGGCGAGTCGGGCGCTACGCGATAGTCGGCGCTGTTCGGATCGGCGAATTGTGGATCGGCGTCGATGTTGCCGCCGATACTCTCGCAGTTCTCGATATTGTTGTAATGCGTGTAGTAATCCTTGTTCATCCAGAGCTGCGTGTGCATGTACACGAAAACCGGGTCGTTGTCTCTGATGATGTTGTTCGCGAACACGGGCTTCGCGAGAAAGCTCAGCCCGGCACAGCTTTCGATGTAAGGATTCTCCTCGTTCTGGATCGTGTTGCCGACGATCGTGTTGTTCACGAACCGCGGGTACGAATACGAGCAATAGACGGCGCTGGCGTTCTGCAGCGCGTGATTGTCCACGATGAGGTTGCCGGCGATGGTCGGATTCGCGTTGCGGTAGAGGAACAGGGCGCCGCCGTAGTCCGCCACGTTGTTCCGAATGATGCAGTTCTCGATGCTGAGCTGGGAGAAGTCGGTTACCGAGACCGCCCCGCCACCGTAGGGATACAGGCCGCCGCCCCCGCCGGTCGCCTTGCTGTACTCGATGACGCAGTACGCCAGCCGGGATGGGGCATTGCTGGCCGGCGTCTCATCGAACCAGATCCCGTTCCAGCAGCCGGCGTGCGATTGATCCACCGTGAAGTCCTGCGGCTCGTCGGTCGTAAACACGATCCGGCAACCCGGCGTCCCCACCGCAAGCAGCGTCCCGGCGATATCCAGCATGTAATAGTCCTGGAACTCGACCAGCACGCCCGGCTCGATCGTCAACGTCACGCCGTTCTCGACCGTGACGTCCCCCACCACGCGCACCGTCTCGGCGCCCCACACCGTGTCCTCGGAGATGCTGCCGGAAACTTCGATTTCGTCACGCCCGAACGAACCCGGGCACACGCTCGGGGCAGGCGGATCATCCCCTTCTCGCGCCCCGACACGCCGGAAGGTCTGGCAGCCGTAGCCCGCGGCGGGTGACCCCGGCGCGAGTCGGAAATCCCCGTTCTCCGGGTCCAGCAGCTCGGGGTCAATCCCGATGACGTTGTTGAAAGGCGCCGAACCGGCACCGGCCCAACCGGCGGGTTGGGTTCAGCCGTAATCTCACAAGAAGTTGAAGTGGCGGAGCAGATCGTCGTTCGCCACCGGGTCGGAATGGTATGACCAGTTATCGAAGAGGTTGTAGCCGCCGCCGGTGTTGCTCATGGAGAAGCTGGCCCCGGTGGGCAGCCACTCCATCGGGCTCCCGTTGAGGTACTGGAAGTCGTCTCCGGTCTCGACCGCATCGACCACGATATTCCGCTCCAGCAGGATGCCCGTTCCGCTCCCGCACATGCGGACGCCGTAGTCGTGCGGCTGGTAGAACGTGACGTATCGGACTGATCCCTGCGGTATGAGCTGGATCGTCTCGTCGTCGTATCCGCGGTACTTGACGTCCCCGTTGATGATGACGCAATCGTCGATGTCGAGCCGGCTGTTGCAGTATGCGATGCAGATCTCCCCGCCCTGCAGATCGAGGATCGCCCCGCCGCCGACGATGCAGACATCCTCCTCGCGCTCCTCGAACCTGGCGGTAATGCGATTGAAGGTCCCCCCGACCCACAGCCCGCCGGTGTACGTGACACCGGCCTCCAGCACGATGTACTTGTCATAACCGGAGCCGGGCGCGGCCAGGTCGTACATCTCTTTCAACGAGGTGGCCACGGCCGGGGAGCCGGTGCAGAGCTGCATGCCGAGAACGAGCGCGAACGCTCTCATACCGTTGGCTCTCAACTGCATCATCCGGTCTTCACCTCGCAAGATGGAAGCGTCCGATACCTCTCGGGTACGGCACGCTTAACCACTACCCTATCCAGCCAGCCCACCCAACTGCAAGCGTGAATTGCCTGTCCCCCGCGCCGTGCTTCGGAACGGCATGAGGCACCCGATCAACGCGACCTTGCTACCAGCCGGACGTATTCCTAAGATGAACTTGGGTAACCGTATCGTCCACGGGAGCTTACGGATGTTGCGTCTCAGCGGGATCGGGTCGGTCGTCAGCGCGTGCGTGCTGTGCTGCGCGTTGGGCGGCGGGTGCTCCAAGCCCGATGGCGACGGTTCGGCGGGGGTCCGGTCATCGAAGAATCTGAAGAAGCACAACGTCCTGCTGGTGACGCTCGACACAACGCGCGTGGACTATCTGAGCTGCTATGACGCGTCGAAGGGTGAGCTGACGCCGAACTTTGACGCCGTCGCGGCCGAGGCCGTGCGGTTCGAGTTTGCGATCGCGCAGTCGGCCGGCACGCCGATGTCGCACGCCTCGATCCTGACCGGGCTAAACCCGTATCAGCACGGCGTGCGGGTGATCAGCGCCGCCGGCGGATACAAGCTCTCGCCGCGCATCCCCACGCTGACGACGGTGCTCGGGCAGCGCGGCTGGACGACCGCCGCGTTTCTGAGCGCGTTCACCGTCTCCGAGTATTACGGCTTCGAGCACGGTTTCGACACGTTCGACAACGGGCTGACCCAGAACGCCGAGACGATTGTCGAGGACATCGACGGCGGCCACCAGCGCTGGGATCAGCGTACGCACCAACGCCGGTCGGATCGCACGGTCGATCGGGCGTTGGCATGGCTGGACGCGAACCACGCGCAGCCGTTCTTCATGTGGCTGCACCTGTGGGACCCGCACGACCGGATGGTGCTGCCGCCCGATGAGATCCTGGCGCGCTTCGTGACGCCGGGGCTGGCGGAGGACGACCACAAGCGCGCCGTCTACCGCGCCGAGTGTTACTACATGGACGCGCAGTTCGGCCGGCTGCTGCAAGCGCTCAAGCAAAGCGGGCAATATGACGACACGGTGTTGGTCATCGTCGGTGACCACGGGCAGGGGCTGGGTCAGCACGACTGGTGGTCGCACCGGCTGCTGTATCAGGAAGACCTGCACGTGCCGCTGATCGTCCGCGTACCGGGCGGGCCGACGGGTACGACGGTTCCCGAATTGGTGCGAACCGTTGACATATATCCGACCGTGCTGGAGACGATCGGTCTGGACGCTCCGGCGGTCATTCCCGGAAAGAGCCTGCACGGACTGATGGAGGGAAGACCGGAGCCGCCCCGGCTGGCGTACGCCGACCAGATCAACAAGTACGACCTGGTCAGCGCGGGCATCTCGCAGCGGCGACCGAAGGACGACCTGCTGTACTGCGCGATGGACCGCACCTGGAAGCTGATCTACCGCTACAGCTATCCCGACGAGAGCGAGCTCTACAACCTCGCCAACGACCCGCGCGAACTGAACAACCTGTTCGGCCAACAGCCGGCGCAGGTGAAGCGCTTGAAAGCGATCCTGGACGAATGCAACGGCTACGTGACCGCCCCGTTCACTGACGCCGCCCGGCCCGACGAAGCCACGCTCCGCGCGCTCAGGGCCTTGGGCTACACCGGCGGCGAAGAGGATGAGGACGAGCCGGACGACGAGCAGGCTTCGTCACGCCCGACGACCAAACCAGCCACGCAGCCCACGACGACGCCGTAGCGGCCTGCGGCTCGCAGGCCGTCGAAACGCAGCCGTAGCGGCCTGCGGCTCGCAGGCCGTCGGCCGACGGGCCGTCGGCCGCTACTTGTTCATCAGTCGGCCGACGGGCCGTCGGCCGCTACTTGTTCATCGCTAGCGCCGGCCCGGCTATCAGGGGCAGCCCGGGCAGTTGGGCGGGATCACGCACTGCCTGAGCTGATTCGATCCCATCGACTGGAAACAGACCTCCACGCAGCAAGCCTCGCCCGGCACGTACTCGGTCACGCCCGCCGCCCAGCCATCAAACGTACACACCTCGTACAGCTCATCGGTCGACCAGGGCATCTCGCCGGCGGTCTGCATCATGATCGGCGGGCGGCCTTCCAGACCCGTGTCCCAGACCCGCTGGTCGTGCGGCGGGTCGACGCGCGTGAAGGTGTAGCGCGGCTGTACGAAGAGCACCGAGTCGAAGGTGCCGCCGTTTGCGTGCGTCTTGGTGGCGCTCAGCACGCCGAGCTCGACGGCAGTCTCGGAGAGGCCAACCTGCACGTCCCAGTAGCTCGGCTCACCAAAGTCGTTTAGCACGGTGATCGGCTCACAACTCACCAGATTCAGCTCGACCAGCTCGATCGGAACCTCGGCCGTCGAGGGATCGGGCGGCTCGAAGCACATCTCCTCCAACCGCTGGACCACCGTATCGACGAACCCGGTGCCGCTGCCCAGGGCGATCTGCCCCTCGAAGGGCTGCGAGCCGGGCTGGAAGAAATCGGCCGGAATCGGGTCCTCGGCAAAATCGGCAAAGCTCGCGCCGCAGGGTGTAGTCCAACAATCCTGACCCGGCGGAATACAATCGGGGTCCGAAAGCTGGAAGATCTCGAGGATGTAATCGCCGCAGCCGCTGTAGCCTTCGACATCGACGTAGTAGGTGCCGGCGGGGACGAAGGCGGTGAGCTCGGACTGCAGGCCGCAGAAGTCGTCGTTCCAGCCGACCTCCTCGCCGCACAACGCCGTGCCAATCACCAACCAGGTATCGTAAGACGAGGCACAGAGTGAGAAGGTCCATTCCCCGTCGGTGGGGATGAGGACCTCGTAGGTGTGGTCCTCGGTGTCGTTATACTGGCTGGGTGGCGAGCAATCGTCGCCGGCCCCGCAGGTCGAACGCATCGGCGAGGTGTAGGGCGCGTCGACGACGAAGTCAGCCGCGGGACAGAAGAAGTCGGGGCAGGTATGGCCCTCATACCACTCGCCGCCGAGATCATCACACCCGGCTTCGGTCGTGGTCGCGACGCAGTTGACGTAGACGCAGCAGGCGCCGGTGGACTCGACGCAACCGCCGCCAAAGTTGGCCACGGTGTCCGAATAGCCGTCCCAGCCGGAGCCGATGTTGCTGTGGATCTGGGTTCCGTCGAGGTAAATGGCGTATCCACCGGGGGCGAAGACGCCGTCGCCGTAGGAGTCGTAGATCGTGAAATCGACGCAGTCGTCGAAGCCAATGCAGCAGGTCGCGGTGTGGAGCGTGCTGGGTTCGGCGTAGGGTCCGCCCGCGCAGAGCAGCGCACCGGTGTCGTGGTCAATCAACTCCCAGGTGGTCTCAGTGGGCCAAATATCGGTGACGATCTCGATTTCGACCGTGGCTTCCTCGCAGGGTCCGGCGCAACTGGTGCCGTAGACCGCCAGCAGAGCGGCCAGGTCGCTCAGATCCACGTCGCGGTCGCCGTCCAGGTCACCGTCACCGTACCGGGCGCCGTACAACACGCCGTAGTTCGACAGCAAGATGGACAGATCGGTCAGGTCGACGTCGAAGTCATAGTCGAGGTCGCCGCGGCAGGGCCAGGCGTGGCCGATGCGCCAGCCGTTGAAACTGGCCCCCCACGGGTAGAGCATCTGGCTGTCGAGCGTGACGACCACATCCGGCAGGTTGTCCCCGTCGACGTCCCACAGCATGGTGATCATCCTGAACAAATCCTCGCCCTCCGGAGTCACGACCGGATCACCCGGGATGATCTGAGCCTGGCTCATCGGGAACCACTCGCCCTCCCACGGAGTCTCCACGCGGCCCCGCAGTACAAACTGCGCGGTGGCGTGAGCGTCTTCGAAGAAGGTGAGCATCTCGGGCGGCGTGGCCTCGGCCATCGAGGCTTTGTAAATGAAATTGAAGTCCGGGTTTCCGTCCTCGAGCCCGTTGTCCGTATCGCGGCCGTACCAACCGAGATCGAACAGCTCGGCCATGTAACCCTCGATGAACAGTCGCGCGTCGAAATTCCCGTACTCGTCCAGGTCGTTATACGGGTCGCTGTTCGGGTCGGTTGGATCCCAGTCGGGGTTGGGGAACAGCGGCGGCCAGGTGAAGACCGGCTCGAGGTAGTCCTCTTCATAATCCGCGGCGGTCTCACACGGGTCCTCGCCCACATTCTCGCCCATCGTCGTGCCGGTGTGATCATCGAAGATCCACTCTGTGGTGGCGCGGGTCTCCGAGCTGACCAGCCCACCTTCGGTCATCTTGTCGGGGTCATCCTCGTTGTCGTTGTGACCAACGCTGTATGAGTGAGCCACCTCGTGGGCGGCGGTACGGCCGATGCCCTTGCGCAACTTGTCCAGATCCCAGTTACCCTCGTCGTCCTTGTAGTCGTCACCGTGGCGGTCGGTGAAGTTGTCGAGGTGCACGTTGCACTCGTCGCTGCCACCGGTCCAATCGCCGTAGTGGTGGCCGGTGCTGCCGTCGGCGCGTTCATGCGTGCCCAGATCGTCGGTGATATTGACGGTCCGGTCGGCGTCGGCGGTGGCATCGGTGGTAACGTCGATGTCTACGCCGGCGACATTGAAGTTCGCCTGCATGTCGGCCACGATCAGGTCCTTGAGCTCTTGCCTTTGCTCTGCGGTCAGATCGGGGAACGCCGTGTCGATACCAGAGAGGTCTACATAGACGGTGTCACCGGCCAAGGTGGGGAGCGCGCCGAGGATCAGCGCCACCAGGGCCACCAGAATGGTCCGCTTGCTCATGATTTGTCTCCTTACATGTCGTCCTTATCCGACGTGTGCGGTCGGCGTCAATCGCCGTGCGGCCGATGCCAACAGTAATCCGGTGCCGGGGGCGAAGTGCTTGCGGGTCACCTCACGATTCGAGCGCCGTGACTCTTCGCCCCGCCGCGAAGGTAGAACACTCGTCACGCTCAGCGAGCGCTATCCCGGTAAGCCGACGTCTGGATTCAGACCCATTCTAAACCAGCACGCGAGCAGTCAGCAACGATAATCGTGATTTGTGCCGGGCCGGGAGCGGGCGTGGTCGGGAAGCGGATGGGGCCCTCGCTGGCGCTTCGGGTTCTGATTGGCCCTCGCTCGCACTTCGGGTTCTGATTGCGGGTGCGGTATCGCGGGCCATCGATCGCGTCGGGAGCCTGCTATTATCGGCACCGGCTCCAGTCAATTGCAGTCGTCGCCGTATTGCGCTAGCAACATCGCCAGGTCGACCAGATTGACGCAGCCGTCGCCGCTCAGGTCACCGTCCTCGTGACTGGCATCGCACATCCCGTAGTTGGCCAGCACGGTGGCGAGATCGGCGAGGTTGACCAGGCAATCGCCACTGCCGTCTACGTCACCCGTGCAATACACGCCGGCATTTCCGGGATTCGGACAGGCCCCTCCCGCTTAACAGCCCCACTGTGCGAGGAAGCCGCTGGGCATCGGGCCGGACTGCGTGAAGTCACCACCGATGAACAACTGGGTCGCATCGGCGATGGTTGCGACATGGGCGGCGCGCACCCACGAATCGGTTCCAGTGTCGATCTCGGACCAGACACCCCAGTCCAGGATGGCGAGGTGGTTGAGCTCGACCAGCTCGTCGCCGGTGTGCGTGAACTCGCCGCCGGCAATGAGCCGCGGGTAGTCGCCGTCGACATCAAACGCGGCCAGCGTCAGCACCGGCCCGTTGAGACCCTGGCCGACCTCCGACCAGGCCCCATCCCATTTGTGAATGGAGTAGTCGGTTCCGATGTACAGGGCCGGGCCGGTGAGTCCGTCATCGAACACGGCGATGGCATGAACCGGCGTGTCCGGCAACCCGCCATCGATCTCCAACCACACTGCGCCGTCCCATTTTGCAATGTTGTTGACGATGACCCCGTCGATGGTCTCGAACGACCCACCGACGTACAAGGCGGTCGGTTCCGGTCCGTCGCCGTCGGGATCGAGCGCTGCCAGGACGTGAACCTGATCGTTGGGATCGCCGGCGGTGTTGGGATCGCCGACGGGTGACCACGCCCCGCCGTCCCAGATGGCAATGTTGTTGAGCTGTACGGACTCATCGGCGGTGGCTGTGAACTGGCCACCGACATAGAGCAGCGGTCCGGAGAGGCCGTCGTCAAACACGGCGAGGGACGAGACCGGGCCGTTGAGCCCGCCAGCGAGATCGGACCACGGGCCGGACTCCGATTTGGCGACGTGGTTGACGGTCAGGCCGTCGGCGGTGGTGAAGTGACCACCCACGTACAGCGCCTCCATTTCAGGCCCGCCACCATCCGGATCGAACGGCGTAAGGGCTCGGACACCGCCATCGAGCTCCCCGAGCGGATACCATTCCTCGCCGTCCCAGGCGGCGATGTAGCTCGCCGGCACATCACCGGCGGTGGTAAAGTCGCCGCCGGCGTAGAGCATCATTCCGCTTCCGTCATCGTACGAGGTCAGGGCATACACGGGCGCGTCCATGCCCGGGTCGCCGATGGCGTCGGACCAGTCGGTGGTGCAGTCGATGCAACCCACGCCCGTTTCCACCATCAGGGTGGCGGACTCGCTGGTCGCCGGGCCGCCGCAGTCGTTCCAGATCTCCACGTGATAAGTGCTGCCCGAATCGTCGGGCAAGACGGAGTCGATCGTATAAACCTGCTCGGTCGCGTCGAAGATCTCGAACCCGTCGCGATACCACTGGTAGCCGGTGCCGGGAGCGCCGACCGCGGTCACGGAGAAGGTCGCCGGTTCGCCGGCGCAGACGGTCCGGTCGCCGGGCTGCCCGGTGATCTCAGGCGCGTAGTTCACGGTGAGCGTCGCCGCGTCACTGGTGAGCGAGGCGCAGGAGTTGGCCAGCACTACGTCGTACTGGCCGGCGTCGTCGCGGGTCACGCCGGTGAGTTGCAGGATCTGCGTGGTCGCGCCGTCGATGTTTGCACCGTCCTTCCGCCACTGATAGGTCGGAGCGGGATCGCCACTGCCGACGACGGTGAAGAAGACGTTTCCGCCTTCGCACAATTCGGCGCCGGCCGGATGCTGCGAGATTGTCGGAGCGCTAAACACCTCGAAGTACGTCGGGCCGCGCGTGCCGGTGCCGCACTGGTTGTGGGCCTCGAAGTAGTACCAGCCCTCGTCCGCGGCGGTGACGGAGGCGATGGAGTAGTGCCGGTCGGTCGCTCCTTGGATGACCTCGTCGTCGAGGTACCAGGTATGCGAGTCGACCGGCGGGTTGGCGTTCACCCAGTTGTAAAACGTGACCTGCTCACCTTCGCAGGCCGACTCCGGCCAGGTGCCGTTCATGTACCCGACGTGTCCGATCTCCAACGTGGCCGTGGGTGTGCATTCGTAGTCGTCGCATTGATTAGCAACGCAGCATACGTAATCGCCGGCATCGTTCGGATCGACGCCGTAGAGGATCAGGTCGGGATCGGTGGCGCCTTCGATGTCGTGCCACGAACCGCCGGCGTTCGTGCGCCATTTGTAAGTCAGCGGCTCGGTACCGGTCGCCAGGGCGTTGAACTCGACGGTCCCGCCGGGGCAACTGAAGGCCGGCACCGGCTCGAGCACAAACTCGGGCAGGCTGCCGGGTTCCCAGGAAGCGATGCGACGCGCGGGGAAGTCGCCGGCGCTGGTGAACCCACCGCCGACCAGCAGGGCTCTTCCGAAGGTCTGCCCGTCGTCGCGGGGCAGCAGGGCGTACACCTGCCCGCCGGTCCCTTCGTTCTCGGCGTCGGGGCCGCCGTAAAGCTGGTGACCCGCCCGCAGCTCGCGCCAGTAACCGCACGCCCATTGGGCAACGTGGCTCGCGGGCTCCGCGTCGCCGTGGTCATATACGGTATTGAAGTCCCCGCCGACGTAGAGCCAGGGCGGATCGTCGGGATCGGGGCCGTCGGCGTCGAAGACCGCGAGGGTGCGAACGATGCCGTCGGTTCCATCGCCGAGCGCTGCAATGCCGCTCCCATTCCAAAACGCGATGTTGGAATCCTCCCACACAGCAAATCGGCCGCCGATGATGAGCCGCTCACCCTCGCAGGGGTCGTCGTAGTATGCGAGCGCGCGAACGCTGGGTCCGGGGCCCAGGTCCAGCGTGCTCCACTGCCAGGGGCAGGAGTAGTCCACGCCGTCCCAATTGGCCCAGCGTTTCAGATCGGTGAGCGTCCCGTCTTCGGTGCCACTGAAGTAGCCGCCGATGCTCAACATGCGGCCCAGCGCGGGCGAATCGATCACGCACAGCGCGTGGACGTCGGAGTTCAGTCCGGGCGGGTCGTGCGAATCGACCGGCGCCCATTGCCCATCCCACTTGGCGACGTGGTTCAGCTCGGTCAGCCCGCCCTCGTCGATGTTTTGGGCATGCGTGAAGTCCCCACCGACGTAGAGCGCGTCGTAGCCGTCGCCGTTGGGGTCCCCCACCGTCAGCGCATATACCGTCCCGTGGGTGAGCGTCTCACCCAGGCGAACCCCCTTGTCAACCTCGTCCCAACTGCTCCCGTCCCAACGGATCATGCTCCACACCTGCCACAGTTGGGACCGCCGGAAATAACCGCCGAGGTACAGTTGCGGCCCCTCGCCGTCGTCGTATACCGCCATGGCGAAAACCGTAACCGGATCGCCGTTGGTGTTGTTCAGTTGCAAGCTGGGGTAGAGCGCCTCCCAGGATTCGGTCGCCGCGTTCCACCGGGCGACCCCGACCGCCTCCTGGCCGCCGGCTTGCGTAAACGATCCGCCGGCGTAGAGGTCGCCGTCGTACACCGCCAGACAGTGGACGGAACCGTCGAAATCGTAGTCGCCGTAACCCCCGTTCCAGACGTAGCACGGCTCGGTGGCACTCGCCGACGCGGCCGCACAGACCAGCACCAGCCCCGTCGCCACGAGCCTCAGAGTCGGGTTTCCGTCGTACATGGCAGTCTCCTTCTTGCGGCCGCAACGGCCGAGTCAGGCAGGCGGGCCAAGCGGCCCGCTGGGGTAGGAAACGCCAACGCCCCCGGGAGACGACGCGCTTTTCTCGCTTTTTTTTGCTGGAGCGGTTTCAGAAAGCCTGTAGCGGCCGAGCCCTGTATCGGCCGTGGTCGTCGACGTCCGGTGCGGGGCCCGGACGCTACATTGAAATCAACGTCCGGTACGGGGCCCGGACGCTACATTAAAAGTGAAACCGCTCTAGGGGCTTGAGGTGGGAATGACGGCGGGGAACGACTTCAGTCGCCACTGGGCGAGTTCGTACTCATTCATGGGCGTCAACGGAAATGCTCCGAGATCGAATTCAACGCCGGTATCCACGCATAAGCCGAACCACGTGCGCGCCTCGGCCGGCTGATTCGAGACCAGGCAGCTCTCGCCAGCATAGTAGTAAGCCTCGCAGAGCTGCTCGCGGTTGTCTCGGCCGGCGGCGTCAGCGATCAGTTCCTCGGGGGTCAGCTCGCCCGCCAGACAGCGGAAGAGCTGGCGCAACCAGGGATACTGTGGTTCGAGATCGCGTAGCGCGGCGTTGATGATCTGCTCCGCCTCGCTATCGCGACCCTCCTGCCGCAGAATCAGATACCAGCGCGCGTCGGAGTAAAACGGTCGTCCCAGCGATATCCGCACGCGGCGGTAGTCCGCCAGCACCTCGTCAATCCGCCCCAGCATCCACAGGGGCGTGGCCCGCTGGTAGCAATACCAGACGTTGGCGGTGGCCTGGCCTTCGAGCGCGAGCGCCGTGGTGTAATCTTCGACGGCCTGCTCGAGTTGCCCGACCCGCCGATAGGCGTGGGCCCGGTAGCAGTGCGCGGTGGCGTTTTTCGACCCGGCTGCTATCGCGCGGGTATATAGTGCGATGGCATCGTCAAGGCGGCCCTGCCTAGCCAGCACATGTCCCTTGAAAAGGATCCACTGCTCGGCCCCGGCCCCCAACTCGATCAGCTTGTCGGACGCCCGCAACGCCCCCTCCAAGTCATCCGTTCGCAAGCGCAGGTAGGTCAGACGCTGCCACGCCAGCATGTGCGCCGGATCGCGATCCACCGTTTCTTGCGCGCACTGCCGGGCCCGCTGCACGTCCAGCGTGGCGAAGGAGCGCAGGTACCAGGCCTCGGCCGTGTCGGGAGCCTCGCGCTCGGCCCGCGCACGCAGTTCCTCCGCCCGCTCGGCGGCGCCCGCCGCCGCATAGATCTCGGCCAGCAGCGCCCGCGCCGCCCACTGGGACGGATCGCGCCGCAGCTCCATCTCCAGGGTCCGCAGGGACTGTTCGCGCAGCTCGCTCCGGAACTGCACCTGCGCCCACACCAGCAATACTTCCGGCAACTGCCGGTGACTCTCGTAGAGCGCTTTCGCCGCGGCGATCTCAGCGGTGCCGAGCGAATCCTCGACGTTCTGCTGGCAGCGCAGGACGCTCTGCCGGGCCCGAACCAGCTCCAATCGCCCTGACCAGTAGCTGAAGATCAGACCGCCCACGGCCAGCACCACCGCCGCCGCGCCGAGTGCGACGCCCAGGCGATGCTTGCGGGCCTTCTTGCGCAAGATGTAGAGGCTGCTGGGCCGCCGGGCGCGGATCGGCTCACCGTCTAGATAGCGCTGGAGATCATCGGCCAGCTCCTGAGCGGTCTGAAAACGGCGCTGCGGCTCCTTCTCGAGCGCCTTGAGGATGATCGTTTCCAACTCGCCATCGACTCGCTTGGAGAGCGAGGACGGCGACGCCGGCGCGGTTTCGAGAATACGCTGGACCACCGCCGACGGTCGGCCGGTCGAATCGAACGGCAACGCGCCGGTCAATGCCTCGAACAGCATCACGCCCAGAGCGTAGACGTCGGTCCGCGCGTCGATCGAATCCGGCAACGCCGCGGCCTGTTCCGGTGAGATGTACGAGAGCGTGCCGACCACCTGGCCCGGCAGCGACACGCAGGTGGTCACCGCCTCTTCCGTGTCGGCCTGGTCGGTGGCCTTGGCCAGGCCGAAATCCAGGACGTGCGGGTGACCCTCCTCGTCAATCAGGACGTTGGCCGGCTTCAGGTCGCGATGAATCACGCCGTGCCGATGCGCGTCGTCGACCGCCTGGCAAACCTGGATGATCAGACGTAGCGTGTGGCCCAAGTCGGACTGCCGGGTCGAGAGATAGCGATCCAGCCGCACGCCTTGGACAAAATCCATCGCGTAGTACTGTTGCTGCGCGACGCGGCCGCTTTCGAGCACGCGGACGATGTGCGGATGCTGGAGACGGGCGGCCAGCTCCACCTCGCGCTCGAAACGCCGGCGAGCGGTACTCGAGGCGAACGGACCACCCAGCATGACCTTCAGCGCCACGATCCGCTTGGTGGAGATCTGCAAGGCCTTGTACACCACGCCCATGCCGCCGCGACCGATCTCCGCGATCAGCTCGTACCCTTCGACGGTGGGTAGTTCCTCGGCGGCGAGTTGTCCGGCATCGGGGGCCTGGCTCGCCATCGTGCGCGCCAGCTCGACCACGGTCAGTCCCACCAGATAGGGCTGCAACTCGTCGGCCAGGTCGGGGTGTTCGGCGCTGAAGCGCTCGGGGGTCAACTCCTCGCCGGCCTGTCGACGTTCGAAGTACTCGTCGATCAGCGCGGAGATCTGCTCGCTGGGATGCCCCCGGGGTTGCTCGTCGGATTCAGGCGAGTGCGGATCCATGTGC
>SDBT01005616.1_pt1 | contig 21002 bp, 18 predicted proteins | sample 2277101 | NCBI WGS metagenome assembly SDBT01 (sample SAMN10404973, study PRJNA504765) | marine sediment metagenome | isolation source: marine sediment core GS10_PC15, 103 cmbsf | place: Arctic Ocean: Southern Knipovich Ridge | collected 2010
TACCTCACTAATCTTTCTCTATTCATCTTGAATCGACGGGGGTGTTTGATTTCAGTAAAATGACCCGGAAAAAATTCCCTGAGCCTGCCTGAATTAGCCAGATAGTCCAAGGTTAGAGGTTCGGAAATGATATGGGCCGGAGCCAAGCTTCCTCCAAGCTTCAAATTCTTCCTTCCTTACCAACGGGCCTTTTCATGTTCGAGCACAAGAGTCCCGACTCCCCCGAGATCCCCCAGCCTTAGAAATGATGAGCTTCCCTCGCCAACTCATAGGCATCCATAACTTCTCTAGCCAAATCGATCTCCAGGTAAGCCGCTTGAGAATTGTAATATGGAGGGCCTTTGCGCGAAAAAAGTGTGAGTATCCTCCCTTTCTGCTGCACTGCTGTCCCATCACATGGTTCGTGACTTCTGATCAGAGTCTTTACTCCAAGCCGGCCCAACGTAGTGCCAGTTACTGTGCTAGCGAAGATCCTGCCTGCTCCCCGAGGAGAAGGGTAGCTCATCTCTTCTTCCCCTGGGTCATTCCATAAAATTTCTTCCAGATAACTTTTGGCTGGGTGGGTTTCGTGAGCCCAGGCAATATCAGAAAGAGAGTTAACATTTTTCGGAAGACCCCCATGAAGCATAAGATATTTTCCTTCTACCACAGCGCTGTGGTAGAGAAGATCAAATAATTGGCGCAGCTCGCCGTAGACCTTTCGCCACCCCTCCCCAAATCTCCTTCGTAGAAAGTACGGCAGATCGTGAGGGCGAAATGTCATATTCTCAGGTCCCTCATGATTCCCTCTGAGCATTACGATCCTTTCCCTAAAGATGCTCCTGAGGGTGAGGATTATGTGGTAGACTTCAGCAGGATAGGAGCCCCTATCGCCGTAGTCACCCAAAAAAACAGCGAACATATCATTTTCCCGCATCAGTCTCTCTGGCAGCTTGCTGGACTTCAAAATGAAAACGAGACTGTCGAGGTCCCCATGCAAATCACCAACCACCAAAACTTTCCCCTTTGATGGAAGGTAAACAAGGCCTCCCTCCCTCTTTACTGCCCCCCCTGGAGGTTTGGATTTCTCCTCGCTGAGAGAAGACCTTACTCCACGGACCAGATGGCAAAATTCATCCACGCTGCAAGAAGAAGCTTTCTTGGCAAACTCCTCCATCTTTGCCACTACCCCACTCCTTTCTCCCAAGGTTCCTCTTCCCTCTCGGTCAAATGTTCCCCTACAAGGACTATTCATATCCTTCAGAAACTGTTTTTTGACTGCCAGAGACAGCTTGAGGTTGTCTCCTCAAAAAAGGCTGTGGTAGGTTTTTTTATCGACAGCTATGAAGCTGTCTATACACCTCTCCTCCTACTACCTTCCCCTCCCCATCAACGAGCTCCAATGTATAGGCTGTGTCGGGTGGAGTCCGAACGATCTCTCTTCTTATGTGATAACCATTCTCAAAAGCTATTTCTCCGGAGTTCGTCCCCCTCACTTTCACTCCCCTGAGACCCCCTTCTTTGATGAGAACAGCCAAGATCTTAACTTCTTCCCACATCCAGGTATCTACCTTGTCAGGCAAGCCCCGGTTCTTACACACAACCTCTATCACTTTGTCTATGTTTGATTCAAATACTTCCAGATCTGCCTTCCTCAAAGCTTCCAGATATTTTGCACTCTCTTTCATTACTAAACCCCCCAAAGTAAGCACAGTGAGTCCCTAGGCCGGAGCGGAAAAGGGCTCTCAGAGGAAACCAAACGTGACCTTCGCTTCATACTAAATGCCTTCTTCCACCACCCCCTCAAAGTAGCAGATTGGGACTGGCAGTCAACATTGACAGCCCCATTGGATTATTAGACTAATGTCGCACACGAAAGGCTGATCCCTACTTAGAAGTATGCGAATTTCAATACACCCCCTGCCTGGGGCCAAAAGCACACAAAAAAATCGTTTATGTGCACCGCACGAGTTCGGAGGCATAAGTCTAGCGAAGTTCTGATAACCAAAGCGTGCTATGCATAATAGTAGGAACGACCCCCGCCGGCAGAAAAGAAAAGCCTCCCACTTCAGAGATTGGAGTATTCAGGACTAACTCAAAGGAGGGAATACAATGTCGAACGAGAAAAAAATAGCCTTCGCAGAATGGCAAAAACTAGATCTCAGGGTGGCACGAATCAGGGAAGTTAAGGATCACCCCCAAGCGGACAAGCTCTATCTCCTGAGGGTAGATTTGGGTAAGGAAGAAAGGCGTCTGGTGGCAGGCTTAAAACCCTATTATGAAAAGGAAGAGCTGGAAAATAAGTCGTGCATTGTGTTTACGAATCTGCAACCGGCTGTCATTAGAGGAATAAAAAGTGAGGGAATGCTTCTGGCTGCCCAGGACAAAGAGCACGATAGAGTCGTTCTCATTAGTCCGCAAAGAGACATTCGACTTGGATCAAAGGTAACCTGATGGTACCAACCCTGCTGGGAGACGAGATATACAGTTCCTCGTGTCTAGATCATTCACCCACTGGTAAATCCATCTACCGTCTTTTCATCCAGTGTCTTAACTACTTCTATTATGAGTTTGATACAATTCTCAACGTCTTCAAGACTAAGAATCCCCACGTGGGAATGAATGTGCCTGGTTGGAATCCCCACCACCAGGCTGGGACAGCCAGCTCCGTGGATGTGTATAACTCCAGCGTCTGTGCCCCCTCCAGAGGCCTTGGAAAGCTGATAGGGTATTTTGTTCTTCTCAGCCACGGCAATAACGGTTTCTTTTAAAGGCTGGTTGGGAATCATGCTGGCATCAAAAGTAAGAATAGATGGTCCTTTGCCCATTTTTGCGGGTGCTTCGTGAGGTTTTATTCCTGGAACGTCACCTGCGATATCAACCTCCAGAGTAATGCAGACATCGGGTTTGGCTACATAGGCCGTGGTTCTGGCTCCACGCAGTCCTACTTCTTCCTGGGTAGTCGCCGCCCCTAAAACAGTATTGGGATGAGTGACTTTCTCCTCAAATAATATTCTAATAACCTCTGTTGCCACAAAAACTCCTATTCTGTCATCAAAGGCCTTTCCAATAGCCAGTTTCGCCTTTCCTTTCTTCTTCCCTTCCTCAAAGACAACCTTTTCTATCAGAGAAAACCGGGAGTCAGGGCTAACAGGATCACCGATTCTTACCCCCATTTCTCGTGCTTCCTCGAGGTTAGCGCACGCAATATCAATGAACATCTTATCTTTCGTCAGCACCTTTTTCCTTTCATCGCCAGACAGAAGGTGAGGTGGTTTTGCCGCAATTACTCCCTCGATCTCTCCCTTTTGGGTTCTGATCTTCACTCTTTGCCCCAGAAGGACCTGAGCCCACCAACCCCCCAGGGTATCAAAAGTCAGATATCCATCCTCATTAATACCGGCGATCACGAATCCAATTTCATCTACATGGCCAGGAAGGAGCACGACGGGCCTCTTGGATTTTCCCATTTTCTTGAACACCAGGGAGCCAAGCTTGTCATAGGTTATCTCATCTACATAGCCCTCGATGTATTCCCGAGTGATCCTTATGGGCTCTCTTTCAAACCCCGCTGGTCCAAAGGCATTACATAACCTTTCCAAAAACTCTAGTGACTTCTTTTCCATCTTATTCTTCCGGAACAGGATTCGTTTTCTTCAAGAGGTATCTCGGCACGATTTTTCCTTGCTCCACACGAACGGATCTTCCCGTCTTCGACGACAAGCATGTCCCGAATGTCACTTCGGAAAGATGTGCCTCGAAACTAGCAAGGGCAAAGTTCCTTCTGTAGCGTACATCAATCAATACTTTTCTGGTGGTATCAAGTGCATAAGAAAGAAAGATGCAACTCGTGACAAAGACACGACCGCTATCTTGAGAGTGGTATGCATTATGGAATTCCATTTTCTCAGGCAGACGGATTTGGGCTTAGGAACCTTTGGATCTTGCTTATTAACTCCTCTGGTGAATGGGAACCTTTCACCACATAGTCTGCTGCTCCGGATTTCAATATCCTCTGAATGTGGGCCTCACCATCAAGGGCAGATAGAACCAAAACTGGAATCTGCCTCATTTGCTGATGGTCCTTCAGTTTTGCCAATACCTGAAAACCGTTTACTTCTGGTAGCAACAGATCAAGCAAAATCAGATCCGGCCTTTGATTTTTGATGATTTCGAGGGCTTTCTTCCCCTCGGCAGCTTCCAAAACCTCGTATCCTGCCTCACTCAGAAGATCAACGTAGCTCTTGCGGACATCCTCAGAGTCTTCCACGATCAAGACTTTCGCTTTTTCTTCTGACACAATACGTCTTCTCGCCTAGGTAGCCTTGGAAATGTATACTTGTGGCATGCCCGATAATTTTTCCATCGCTAATGCAGCAAGTTTCACACAAAATATAGCACCATTCTAGAATCCGTCAACTTCCTGGGACTTCCCAATTTGCCTTTCTCACACTCAACCTACACACCCGGTCTCGTCATTGACTCTTGATTCACGGGCAAAACAAGGTATACTTCTAAATAAAGGAAAGAAAATGCGCAAGGTTCGCCTGGGAAAAAGTGATCTCCGGGTAAGTCAGGTCGGCATGGGAGGTATTCCTATTACACGACCAACAAGGAAAGATGCAGTGCGATTGGTCCGAGAAGTTGTGGATCTCGGAATAAACCTCATCGATACCGCCCATGGTTATGAAGATAGTGAAGAGAAAATTGGTGAGGCTCTCGAAGGAAGGAGAAACGGAGTTATTCTGGCGTCCAAATCCCCGGCTCCGGACAAGAAGACCTTCCTTGAACATTTAGATCTCAGCTTGAGGAGACTCAGAACCGATTATGTGGATATTTATCAGCATCACGGAGTAAATTCGCGGGAAAAGATGCAAAAGATAATGGGACCTGGAGGAGCGTTTGAAGGAATGGTTCAAGCCTTGAAGCAAGGAAAAGTCCTTCACCCTGCCTTCAGTGCCCATAGTCTTCTAGTAGCGGAAGAGGTCATGGTGACGGGAGAATTTGAGGTGCTACAAGTCCCCTTCTCCTTTGTAGACAATGAACCCGAAAAAAAGATCATTCCATTAGCCCAGAAGCTAGACATAGGCTTCATAGCCATGAAGCCTATGGCAGGGGGATGCATTGAGGATGCTCACGTTGCCTTTCGATATCTGGTACAGTTTCCAGGCATCGTACCCGATCCTGGGGTAGAAAGAATCGAAGAAATGAAAGAAATAGTGGAGATAGTTGAGAATTACCCGGGATCTCTAACTCAAGGAGAGAAGGAGAAAATGAGGAAAATCCGTCAAGATCTAGGTAAGACATTTTGCCACCGCTGCGGCTACTGCGAGCCCTGCTCCAAAGACATTCCCATTAGCCTGGTCTTGGCCTTTCCCAGCACAGTCAAACGCATGTCCCTCAAAAAAGTCCTTGCTCTATACGAGGGGCCAATGAAAAGAGTTCCCGAGTGCTCGGAATGCGGAGAATGTAGACAGAAATGTCCGTATGATCTCGATATTCCTCGTCTTCTTAAAGAATACCTGGCCAATGTGGATAAACTCAAGGAGCAATCTCTCCTTCTTCCATAGCCTCCAGAAGCTCAGAAATTTCTTCTTCTATGATCAACTCCTCGTAGGTCTCTGGTTCCAATTCCCGGATGAATCGGGAGGGCTTCATAGTAAGGGCCTGGGCCCACCTCCCTCCCATGATGGGATAGCAAAGATAAAGCTCCTCCTTGGCCCGGGTGGTAGCCACATACAGAAGTCTTCTCTCTTCCTCCAAATTCTCAGGGGATTTCAAGGCCTTTGCGGCGGGGAATCGCCCCTCGCATAGCCATATTACCATAACTGCGGACCATTCCAGCCCCTTGGCCTGGTGCACTGTACTCAGGACTACTTTCTCATCGTCCTCCCGTCCAACTGCCATCACTTCTGATTCCACGCTCCCCAGAAGAGCTAGTTCACTAAGAAATTTTCTCAAGGATCTGTACTGGCTGGCAAAATTGCTCAACTGATAGATCTCTTCTGTTCTTTCTGCATAATCCGGATACCTGCTTCGAAGACATTCTCCGTATCCGCCCTGAAGAACATTCTGAATCATCTCTCCTGGATCTTGTTTGAGACTGGGACCACTGAGCCGAGCAATGGTAGAGGTGAATTCGTTCCATTCAGGAGGAATGCCTCGGGGGAAAAGGGAGGGGAGTTTCTCAGATTGAATCGATTTTAGAGGCTCAGGAGCCGAAGCAATATACTGCCAAACCCTGTCAGCCGTGGCATTTCCCACTCCAGGAAGGAGTTTAAGGATCCTTTTCCACGAAAGTTCGTCCCCGGGATTAAGTGCGACCTTCAGGTAGCTTATCACGTCCTTGATATGGGCTCTTTCAAAGAACCTCAGGCCCGAGCGTACCACAAAAGGAATCCCTCGTCTAGTAAGTTCCATCTGAATTTCCAGGGAGTGGTAGTGGGAACGATACAGTACTGCTATTTCATTCAACGAACAGTCTTCATCTCGGAGTTCCAATATTCGCTGGGCCACAAACTCCGCCTGCTGAGAAACATCCTTCAAAGGAACAACTACCGGCAACGATCTGTTTTTCTTCACGGGACGTAGGGTCTTGGGAAACTGCCTTTTGTTGTTAGATATGATATTGTTGGTTAGATGGAGAATCTCCGGACTGCTCCGGTAATTTGTCTCTAGTTTGTAGATTTTGGTATCGAGGTATCTTTTCGGAAAATCAATAATATTGGCAAAATCTGCCCCTCGGAAGGAATATATGCTCTGTGAGTCGTCCCCCACCACCATGAGGTTTCGATGATAAGAGCTCAAAATGTCAATGAGATCTACCTGGATTTTGTTAGTATCCTGGTATTCATCCACCAGGATGTGAACAAACTGATGGCAGTAGGAATCTTTAACTTCCGGGTGCTTATCCAGTAGAGTTTTCCAGTTGCAAAGTAAATCGTCATAATCCATGAAGTTAAGCTTTCTTTTGCGGGCTTGGTAGTGTCCGGCCACCTTCTCAATGGTGGGGGTTAAAGAGGCAAAGAATGGATATTTTTCCTCCACTACTTCATCTATTTTTCTTGGGGTACTCAGGGAAAGACTAAGAATATCCAAAATAATGACTGCTTTGGGAAATCCTTTTTTTCGAGTGTCGATGTTCAAATCGCTAAGACAGACATCCAGAAGATCTTTGGAGTCCTCTCGGTCTATGATCAGGTAATTGTTTCCGTATCCCAGAAGATGAGCATGACGCCTCAAAAACAGGTTTCCAATATGGTGGAAAGTCCCTCCCCATATTCTTCCCCCCTCGCTTCCTACCAGGATTTCTACTCGATGGAGCATCTCCCTGGCCGCCTTGTTAGTAAAGGTCACCAGGAGAATCCCCTCAGGATGAACCCCCGATTCAATAAGCCAGGCTACCCTGTAGGTGGCTGTGCGCGTTTTACCACTCCCTGCCCCGGCAATAACAAGGATGGGTCCACCCTGGGCAGTCACTGCCTCTAGTTGTTGAGAATTAAGCTCAGAGGCATAGTCGACTTTGGTTTCCTTTGATGCCACGGCCGTCTTCAGGACATATCTCTTGGTCTTCTTCAATTCACCGACTCCACAAGCCTGGCCTCTTCTCCGTCCCTTCCCGTTTTCGTTCAACAAAACGTCCCTTCGAACCTCAGCCTACCGCTTCCCGCCTACCTCCCAACTCAAAGGTCTTTCATCTCAGGACATAGCGATAAGATTACCGCCTCCGTTCCATCCTCTTCTCAGACCTCTTGCCCTATCGCCGCCGCTAGACAAACTTTACTACCTCATCCAGGGGCTTCCTCGAGGTAGGACCCGGCGCCGCTGCCGGGTACCCAAGGGGAGTCATGACTATAGGTTCCATGTCATCCGGAAGGTCTAGGACCTTCTTGGCTTCCTCGGGATCAAAATCGGCAATCCAGCAGGTGCCCAATCCTTCGGCGGTAGCAGCTAATATTAAGTGGTCCACAGCAATGGCGACATCAACATCAAGGTAGCTTCTGCCATCCCTCCTTCTCCAGGATTGTTCCTTCAAACCACAAGCGCAGATTATCACCGGGGCCCGCCAGAACCATTCCCGATCGTAGCTAGTCCGCATTTTTTCTCTCACTTCCCGGGTTGTCACCACCATGAATCTGAACGGTTGGGCATTTGACGCCGACGGGGCAATTCTCGCTGCCTCCAGGACTCTTTCCAGTTTATCCTGTTCCACAACTCTTCCCTGATACTTCCTTATACTTCGTCTTCTTTTGATCACCGAATAGAAATCCATCTCCACCTCCTTCAACCGGAATTCGTAAGCTAGATTGCTCTTTAGGACGAGCTCTGCTTTTTCCTTGGCGGACCCATCTTGCTATTTCTACCTCAAACAGGTCATCGCTATTCGGCAGGTATTACAATGAATCTCAACTGTATCCTCAATTTTTGCAGCATAACCTCCGGCAAGTAAAATGACCAGGGGGATACCGCTTTTGACATAGGATCCAATGACCAGCCTGTCTCTTTCCGTCAAGCCTTCCTTCGTCAGTGTCAGATTCCCCAGCTGATCCTCCCGATAAGGATCGGCTCCTGCCAGGTAGTATACTATCTCAGGACTAAACTTCTTCCGGATATCTCCAAGAGCTTCTTCCAAAAGATACAAATACGCATCATCGCCAGTAAAATCCGCCAGACCGATATCCAGATCGCTTTCTTGCTTACTTGGATAAAGATCTTCCTGATGAATAGAGAACGTAAAAACCGAGGGATCCTTCTTGAAAATAAAGGCATTGCCATTTCCCTGGTGAAGGTCACAATCGACGATCAAAACTTTCTCAAATCTACTCAAGCTTTTGTGTTTCTTGATACTTATTGCTACATCGTTAACGTAGCAAAACCCCTCAGCCCGTGAAGGAAACGCATGATGAAATCCTCCCCCCAGGTGTACTGCTATCCCCCTCTCCATAGCTTTTTCTCCCACAAGAATACTCCCCGCAGCAAATAGTTTATGACCCTGCACGATCACTCCAGTGAGAGGAAGCTCCGAGAACATCGTGCTGTTGGAAAGCGAAAGATTATCCAGATCCTTAAGGTAGTTTGCAGTATGAACCAAAAGAAGATCTTCTCGTTCAGCAAGACTCGGGGAAAAAGTGTTCTCAGGGGTGATAAATCCCTCATGGAGGAGCCTCTCGTAGACCAGACGGTATTTTTCCACCGGAAAGACATGCTCCCCCAGATCAACATAGTACCGATCGGAGTACATCAACGCAGCGGTCAAACTCATCCTTTCATAGTTCATTCCCCTATTTTTGGCCCCGCATTTGCTCTTGCCCGATTCATTCATGTTTCTTTCCTGTCCCCCAGGAACAGGTGCCTGTCTGATAGAAGAGTATCCCTTGTCCTTCCCTGGCAAGTTAGAACAAAGGTGCAATGGCCCCCTAAAAAGTTTTCTGGAAACATATTCTATTCTTTTTCCCAAGAAAAATCAAATCAAGACAAATGCCTAAACTAGCCATACTCACTGACAAATCAAGTTTGACAACGAACAGGATTCGAATAAACTAGAGTCTGCCATTCGCTATTGTTCGCACGCCGAAACGGACTGAGCGAGATGAAACACTGGAAAATCTTCAGAATACGAGAAAACTTCTGAAATGAAAGAAGGAGAAAGAGCAAGTGCATAGGGAGATGTCCAGAGCCTTTCTGATAATACCAGAGATTCGAGAATTCCTTTCCAGTAACGACAAGGAAGCACTAAGGGAAATTTTTTGCGAGTACGAACCGGTGGAAGTAGCTGAAATCTTGAAAGAATTTGCCCTCAAGGAAAGGGTGATGCTTTTCTCCCTGTGGAACACAGATCTTGCAGCAGATGTCTTTGAGAAAATGGAAAAGGATGATCAGATTGCTCTCATGGGAGCTATCGATGAAGCCCCGAAAGGCAAAATCCTTAATGAACTTGCTCCCGATGAGAGGGCAGATTTCTTTGAGGAACTACCCGAGAAGATGGTCAACCGGTTCCTCTCCATCATGGAAAGGGAGGAAGCTCGCGATACCAGGGAGCTGATGACCTATGACGCTAGCACCGCCGGTGGGAGGATGACCACCGAATTCGCCCATCTCAAGGAAGATATGACTGTTCAAGGGGCTCTAGAAGAACTAAGAAAAACGGCAAAAGAACTGGAAATGATCTATTACATTTATATAGACGGTAAATACAATCACCTGGTGGGGATTATATCTTTGAAAGAGCTTATTATGGCCGAACCGACCACCAGGTTGAGCGAGATCATGCACAGCAAGCTCATTACCATTCCTATAGACATGGATCAGGAGCACATGGCGGCGGAGATAGCCAAGTACGACTTTCTTGCCCTGCCAGTGGTGGACAATCTGGGAAGAATGAAAGGCATTATTACGGTGGACGACGTTATTGACGTCATAGAAGAAGAGGACACGGAGGATATGTACAAGTTTGGAGCGGCGGGAGAGCACGTAGACGACTATATATCCATGAGGCCCACTCTGGTAGCGAGGAATCGGATGACCTGGCTTCTAATCCTGGTGGTAACCAGTTTTCTTTCCGGGCTTATCATGCAGAGGTTCTCCTTCGCGCTCGAAAGCATGATAGCTCTCTCTTTCTTTATTCCCCTGATTATGGGTTCCGGAGGCAATGCCGGAACTCAGGCAGCTATGGTGATGGTGAGAGGACTGGCTACGGGCGAGGTAAGGTCGAAGGACATATGGAAGGTAGTAAGAAAGGAATTTGTCATCGGGGTTATGCTGGGAGCAGCTTTGGGCAGTATGGCCTTGGTAAGAGCTCTTGTTTTCCAGAGAAGCTCACTTCTCGGAGCTACGGTGGCCTTCAGTATGATTATTACCGTTACCGCAGCTACCTGTCTTGGGGCTGTCTTACCCCTCATATGCAAACGCCTGGGGATTGATCCTGCCGTTGTCTCCGGTCCTTTGATTACTACCGTTCTTGACATCGCTTCTCTCCTCATATACTTCAGAATAGCTACGCTGCTTTTAGGACTCTCCTGACTCTACCTCCCCAGGTATCTCTGGAAAAGACATCATTTTCCAATTTCTAATCAACATCTTGTCTGAGAGGATGTTGATTAGAAACATCCGGAATTAGAGATAGCTGACATAAATAAGGTAAAGTTTCGCCATAGGGAAGTATCGAGCTTCTTGGACTCGGGACGCTGAGACGAAGCTGGCAAGTCAAATCCCAGGACACAGCCGAAGACCCGAAATCACAAGACATTGGACAATCTTAGGAACATCTCTTCAGGTCCCTGCTCCTTCGCCACCCCTACACTAATCTCTCTGGCTAGCTTCCTCATACGGCAACGCAGCCAAAGAGGAGATTTGCCAGAATGAAGCGGAGGATCGCCAATTCCGGTTCTCTTGATAGTATCGGCCACGAACTCGGTCTACATTGTTTCTGGTGCAGATATTCCCAACAGATTCAGGACATCTCGAAGGGCAATTTGGACGGCCTTGACCAAGAGCAGGCGGGCTGAGGAAAGATCCTCGTTCTCTCCAATGACCTGGTGAAGGGTGTAGAACTGGTGGAAGTTGCTGGCTACAGTCTGGAGCCATACGGTAAGTCTATGAGGCTCCAGGCTCTCCCCAGCTTCTTTGACAATATCGGGCAAAAGACAGAGTTCCCTCATTAGCTTTCTTTCCTCGAAGGTCACCAGAAGGTCAAGTCTCACCTTGGAAGGAGAAGGTATCTTCATCCCCTTATTTCTAGCTTTATTCAATATGCTTGAGATGCGAGCGTGAGCATATTGAACATAGAAAACGGGGTTTTCCGCGGTCTCCTTCTTAGCCAGTTCCAGGTCAAAATCCAGATGAGAATCCCAGGTGCGGGTGAGAAAGAAAAACCGAGCAGCGTCTTTCCCCACCTCCTTTACAACCTGGGAGAGGGTAATGAACTCTCCCTGGCGAGTAGAAACGGAGATTCTCTTCTGTCCCCTTTTCAGGCTGACCAGTTGATATATGATGACCCTCAGAAAATCTTCAGGGTATCCTAAGGCCCGAATAGCTGCCTTCATGCGGGGAACATAGCCAATGTGATCCGCTCCCCAGATATCAATGACCCAATCCAGACCTCGCTGGAATTTTCCCTCATGATAGGCAATATCGCTGGCAAAATACGTATACGCACCAGTCTTCCGCCTCAATACCCTATCCTCTTCGTTCTTAAAAAAGTGCGAGGTCTTAAACCAGAGGGCCCCCTCTTTTTCGTAGGCGAAGCCTTTATCTTCTAGGTCAGAGAGGACTTCCGCTACCCGGTTCGCCTTGTGAAAACTGGATTCGGCTACCCAGCTATCATATTTTACTCCAAAGCAGGCCAGGTCTTCCTTTATCCCGCCCAGAATCCTTCTGATCGCAAAATCAGCCAGAAGCTTCATGGTTTTTGGGGACAATCTCCCGGATGCAGGAAGCCTGTCGCCCAGCTCATCCTTTGCCTTCCTGGCTATTTCAATGACGTAGTCCCCCTTGTAGCCATCTTCCGGCAAGGATATTTTTCTTCCCTCCAACTCCTCAAGACGAGCCCACACAGAGCGGGAAAGTCTTTCAATCTGTCCTCCAACATCGTTGATGTAATACTCTTTCTGGACCTGGTACCCGAGCTTGGACACGATATTCGCTAGACTATCGCCCACCGCAGCAGCTCTGCCGTGCCCTACATGAAGAGGCCCACTAGGATTGGCGGAAACAAATTCTACCTGTACCCTTCTTCCCTCTCCATATGAGAACCGAGTAAATTCGTCTTTCTCGATAAGAATCTTTTCAACGGCTTGGTGTAGGTAGCTGGGCGAGATAGAAAGGTTAATAAACCCGGGGGGAGCGAATTCCACCCGGGAGAGGAATTTCTCTTTTTGCAAAGAAGCAATGAGGATCTCGGCTATCTCTCGGGTAGAACGACCTCCTCTCTCAGAAAGAAGAAAGGGAAGATTGGTAGAAAGGTCCCCCCACTCTTCCCTTTTGGGCTGACTGATAAACACAGGAGGAAGGTCCTTCCAGGAAAGAAGCCCTGAATCCCTGGCCTCCTGAAGTGTTTTCTTCAGGTTATTTTCTATACGCAGCTTAAGAGAATTGTTCATACAAAAAGATGAGTTTATCCTGCAAAGGCGAGTACTATTTTCGAGTGGGAACCCAAACCGCCATTTCCCACATCCCATGGCGTACTCGAACTCGCAGTGCATCTCCCGGTTTCACGTTTTTCATGGCTTCCTCAAGTTCTTCAACGCTGTTGACGTTCACTTCACCGATTGATTCTATCACCACTGATTTTATCACATCGCCGGGATCAATCCCGACTCGAGCTGCCGGCCCCCCTGGCTCCACACCGACGACCAGCACTCCCCGCTCTCCTTCTCTAAGATCGTACTCCTTTTCTAACTCAGGGTTAACGGAGTGAACTTGAAGTCCAAGGAGTTTCTGGCTCAGGCTCTCTCCGATTATTTGAACGAGCTTTTCTGGCTCCTGGCCCGTAGAAAAGGTGATGTCCATCTCCTCACCCTTTCTTATCAGGGTTAAGGTGATCTCTTCGCCGATCTCTGTCTTAAGGACTTCCTCTTTTAAGTCCAAATTTGAGTCAACCGGCTCACCATTTACCTTCTGTATAACGTCTCCTGCCTCAATACCGGCCCCATCGGCAGGACTCCCTTCTACTACGTCTGCCACCAGAATACCCTCATCTACTCCAAATTTCTCGGCAAGCTCCGGAGTGAGTTCCTGCATGTAGATACCAATCCAGGCTCGCCTGATCTCACCATAGCGAACTAGACTGTCGAGGAGCCTCTTAGCTTTATCTATGGGAATAGCAAAACCAATGCCAATGGACCCACCCGAGGTGCTCAAGATAGCCGTGTTGACTCCAACAATTTCCCCATGGATGTTGATCAGAGGTCCTCCACTGTTACCAGGATTGATAGAGGCGTCAGTCTGGATGAGCCCCGTGTAAGTATTTGATCTTCCTCTTGTTCCTGTCTGTATGGTCCTGTCGGTAGCGCTAATCACCCCTACAGTAACAGTGGGTGCATATTCTTTCTTTAGCTGAGAAAGCGTTGCTCCAAAGGGATAGCCTAAGGCAATAACCCACTCTCCCACCTTGAGATCCTCGGAATGCCCCAAGGTTACTACTGGTAGATCTTGGGCTTCAACCTTGAGCACACCAATATCCGATTCTTCATGGGCTTCCAAGAGCTCTGCTTTGAGATCCCGCCCTTCGGGCAGTGTTACCCAGAGATCGTCTTTGTCCAACTGACGGACAACATGCGCATTGGTAAGGATATAACCATCACTACTGATAATCATCCCAGAGCCCACAGGCTGCCTTTCCCTCTGTTCTCTCCGAGGAAACTGTTCAAAAAAGCGTCTGAAGAAATCTTCAAAACCTTCGGATGGTTCCCGAAGGAACTGGCTTCCCTGGCCGTATGCAGGAGTTTCCATCCGAATTCTCCCACTAATACCCACTACCGCCGGAGTTACCCTCTCCACTGCCGTGATGATCTTTCCCTGAAGGCTCTCAGCATCAATGGGATGGGATTCCACACTTTCTCCATAAATAGGCCCTTCTAGACCCTTCACCTCAGAAAACGAGGTTCCTCCCAGGAGAAACCCCGTAGCGAGAGCAGCTGAAAGGACCGTCGCCACAGCTAGAAGAAGAACCTTTTTTTTGTAGCCTACGAGATATCTCGAATTAGTAAGTTTCCTGGACATAAAAACCCTCCTTTGCATTCCAAATTATTGTAAAGCCTCTTTCATTTCTGGCACCGTGGGCAAAAGCAAGTCCCCCGTCCCCCCACTTTCATTCTTTCTATGAGGTGTCCACAGCGAGGGCAATTAGAACCTGCCCGCCCGTAGACTCTGAGCCGAGGCTCATAACTGCCCTGTCTACCAACCAGATCAACGTAGTTCTTAATTGATGAACCGCGATATGCAATAGCTTCCCGTAGAACATGCACGAGGTTACGATAGAGCTGCTCTATTTCTCCCTCAAGCAGGGACGAAGGACCGCGGCTAGGGTGAATCCCGGAAAGAAAAAGAGCCTCCTGTGCATACACGTTGCCGATCCCCGCAATGAGGCTCTGATCCATCAGAACAGTCTTGATCTTGCCCTTCCTATCCTTGAGAAGCTGCTTGAACTTTTCCAGAGTGAAACCCGCCTCCAGGGGTTCTGGGCCTAGACTCACCAGAGCCGGAACCACTTCTTCAAATTTCCCATCGGGAACGAACCACAACCCGCCAAAACCACGCACGTCCGTGAAGCTGAGCTGAGTACTGTTCTCAAGGAGAAAAACCACCCGGCTGTAGTCAATTTCCTCCCCGGCCTTCGAATAGATGAGGCTCCCAGTCATGCCAAGGTGTAGAACCAGGCTATCCTCCGAATCTAGACCGAGGATGAGGTATTTTCCCCTGCGATGCACCTCATCAAAAACTTTTCTTTCCATTTTCTCAATGAATTCTCCAGAACAAGGAACCTTCACCGATTTCTCGTTCTTTATGACCACCTTCTCTATTCTTTTACCCTCAACTCGTTCCTCCAGATCTCTCCTAATGGTTTCTACTTCTGGCAGCTCCGGCATCCGTTTCCACCTTTTCCCTCGCCTCAGGCAACAATAGCCCCAAGGCCTCTCTTGAAACTTCTCATCGGTATTATATTAGATAGAAACAAAAGAGCAACCACGGGTTTGCGGTACCTCCCCATGGCCCCAAGGTTGCGCAAAGTTTTCGATAGTATCTTCTCAGGGGCCGATCCTACTTCACGGATTCCGCTATTCTGCCAAGTTCCTTCTTCAATATGTCCCCCATTAGAATAAAGGTCACCCCGCTCTTATTCCAAACAAGGGTCTTTTCATCCTCTCTTGCTCTAAGCTTGCCCTCCAAATTTCCAAACCTTAGTTTTTCGAAGCTTCTCATTTTGATATTGACCCTGGGTCTTTGAAACAAACAAATGACCCCCAGGCCATCAGTATAGGTCAGTTTTGCCGTCTTCCCCTCATCCAAGAGATCCACTCCCCGCAGAATATAGCCACGAGGTAGATACTCAGGTACCCCGAGATGGTATTTTACCATTCTCCCAACCTCATCGAGGGTGTAGGAACGAGGCGACAGAACAGCCTTTCTTTTTCCCCGTATCCGTCGAACACTCTGATACACCCTTTCTCTGAACACTTCTTTCCTCAAATCAAAGGGAATGAAGGAAGAGGAGACGATCAGCTTCCCTTCCGCATTGTATCTCTGTTTTTTCAAGGGAAAATACGTTTTCTTGTCTATCCAGATGTCCAGTCGAGGATTGCCCGGAGACTTTGGCATGACAGAGATAACGTAGGACGGCCTACCCAGGATGAATTCATCTCGCTGTCGGGAGATTGTGTAGTTGGCGGCTAGTAGGTTAAGGTTATTTTGTCGCTCCTGTTGCATGGATCTCGAATTCAACGAGGGATAAACTCTCAGCTTCTTCTCATCGGGTATATAGTCTTTGCGGGAGCTACCGTCGTCAAGAACCATCCTTCCTTTAAGCCGGGAAGGAGATACATACAGAAGGTAACTAAAATCCCGTCCCAGCCGGATGAAGCCCGCAGTAAGGACGGAGTTCTCCCGACCTGTGTGAAACTCAGTCCTTTTGATGCCCTCAAGATCAAGCTGACATTGAGCCTCCAGGGAGCGACTGAGAATCTCATGAGGCTCAATCCCCCACGTGGGGTAAACCCACCCCAGCGTGCAAGAAAGGAAAACGAACACACTCAAAAAGACAATTTGGTAGGATTTGAAGCCCATGAACAATCCTTTCTCACTATTTCCTCTCAGCAGAGATTGGGAAAATTAGCTCCTCAGTCAAAGGAATCATCTGCCTAGATTGAAGGTATTCTTCGTCGAAGGCCATCAGAGTTATCTCAGGAACTGAGAGTGACCTCCAAAGATAGAATGAAGATCCGGATACAGCCAAAAGAATACCCACAGTAGCAGCTACTCTTCTCAGGCGCAGCATAGGAAATGCTGGCCAGAGGTATCCTAGCCGCAAGAGTCGTTCCCGAGGAGCCTTTTCGTTCTGGCAAAGACGATCATAGAGACCCTCGTAAAATGCAGGCCGAGGCTTCTCCATCGGTATCCTCTGAACCAGGTTGTGCATTCTCTCTAGCTGCCGAAGAATATGGGCACAGGAAGAACAATTCCCAAGATGCCTTTCCAGCTCCAGTTTCTCCCCATCCCCAAGAGCCTGGTCTAGATAAGGATAAAGTCTCTTCTTTGCTCTCCTGCAGTTCATTCTTTCCTCCAAGCAGTCTTTAGCGCCCTTCGCTTAGGTATATCTCAAGTTCTTGGCGAAGAGTCTCTCTTGCCCGGCATAGTCTCGACTTTATAGTTCCTTCAGAACATCGTAGGACCTTTGCCAGCTCCTTGTAGGACAGGTCCTCAAATTCCCTTAGAATAAAGGTCATCCTCAAGACCTCAGGTAAAGAATCAATCGCAGACTTGATCTTTGTGGCGAGCTCCTTTTTCTCCAAAGCCTTCCGGGGAGAAAAAGATTCATCCTCTAGCTGGAGGGTCCCGGGGTTGCTCCCCCCATTGGCTACCTCCCAGGAAGGAATAAGCACCCTTGGTTCCTCTTTTCTCTTTCTTTGAGCGTTGAAACAAACATTGATCGTGATGCGATAAAGCCAGGTGGAAAAACGGCATTGTCTCTTAAAGCCGTCAAGAAAACGGTACACACGGAGGAATACTTCCTGAGAAATATCCTCCGCTAGATTTCTATCCCTTACTGTCCTGCAAGCTATGTTAAAGATACGAGAAGAGTGTCTTTCCACCAGAATCCTAAAACTATCCTCGTCTCCTGATCTGAACCTATCCACCAGCTCTTCATCGGAAGGTTTCATAAACCGCCCTCTCCGCTATCATGCCTCTCGTAGATGAGCCGGAGATGAAATCCCTTCCCAGCCTACGGCATGGAGCTGTCCCGATTATAGCATTTATTCAAAAGGAGAAAAGGAACAATCTTCTCCCCAGTACCACCAGTACCCACAGTGATTGCGAAACGGGACAGCTTTCGCGGAGAAGTTCCCGCAGTTTTCTTTCTTTCCCTAGCGGCTGGCGACAAAAATGACGCGTTTCCTTATCAAAATCTAATCCAAAATCTCGCTAGTATCCCCTATCCCAGGGGAAAGACTTGCCGCTGAAGGCCCCACGAAATGAGTGCTACCCTGATCCCTCCCACACTCTTGCCTCAAGTCCTGCTTCATACTCAGGATCCAGGGCAAAGGCTGAAGGCATTCCCCTAAGAAGCAATATTCCGCCAAGAAGCGGTGCTGAGGTTACTTTTTCCACCTAACACCTCCCTTCCCTCTCTAGGTTTTCAAGATCACTACCTCATCCTATTTAGACACTGGAGATTAGAAAATGTTCCCCGGTGACGGGAGAGGTTGCAGCCAGGCAAATCTGTGGGGTGAGATCCAACATAGCTATCTTCTTTGCAGTCGGCGGGCAATCCAGGAACGCTTCAGCTCAACCGCTCCCTCAGAACAGAATTCATGGCAGGTAAAACACTGAATGCATTCCTTGTAGTCAATGAGAGGCAAAGGATTCAGCTTGATAGCTCCTACCGGGCATTTTTCCTCACACAGACCGCATCGGGAACATCTGGACTCATTAACCTGGGGAAAGACTCTAAGAATACTTATGCCCAGGGGTGTGAGTAGCCGACGCAGGGAGCGAACCGCACGGCTTCGGTAAAGAATTGGCTTCTTGAAATCTCTCTTTACCAGGCTCCTTAGCTCTTCCCCCACTGTCCTCACCTCTTCCAGCTCCCGGGGTCCTATCCTACGCTCCACAGCAGCTACCGAGGTGAGAATTTCCTCGGGCCTAAAACCGGTGAGCTGCGAAGCTACCACATCCAGGGATACACAGTCAAAGGAGGCGAGAAGCGCTCCTATGTCAGTGGGGTCCCCGGCTGAAGGACCCTCCCCTTCCATAGCTACCACTGCGTCCATAAGCGCCAGTTTTACTCTACAAACTGAATAGATGTCCACCACCGCCTCGGCAAATTCCCTTTCCTTAGCCAGTCGATGAGCTTTAAAACGATCAGCCGAGGGTACACATCCAAACAAATTCTTTACTGCCCCGGTAAGAAAGGTAAGTTCATGGGTTTTAAGTTTCGGCAGAGAAACCACGACGTCAGCCTCGAGTACTGGCCTAGCCAGGTTAATTTCGGTAAGTCTTTTGGCGTCCGGGACCTGAATCTTCCTATATCCGTGATGGTTGAAGTTAACTATCTTGCCACCTTCCTTTTCCACAACCTCCCGAATACCGCCCACATCGAAGGCATCTCCTCGGCCAAGATCTGATCCCATCCCCCCGGTGGAGGAGGCATCTCCGACCCACGTGACAGCCCCCTTTTCTCTCAGGAGCCTTACCATTGCTCCTACCAGCGAAGGGTGAGTAATAACGGCCTTTTCAGGGGCCGACGCGGAAAGAAGGTTTATTTTGAGGAGAACCGTATCACCCGGTCTTATTAGTTTCTCTATTCCTCCAATGAGAGAAATCGCTTTCTTTACAGAATCATAAACTTTCTGAGGTTCGTAATCCGCACATCTTACCAATGAAACAAGGGGCATAGTGGCAAACCTTGGCTCGGCTTATCTTGACGATGGCATAATGGCACGACAAAAGTACCGGGAAGGTAAAGAGACCACGGATGAAAAAGGATCTATGTCTCGCCTTGAACAAGTAAAGTAGCCAGAGTCTTTCCGAGACCCTGGATAGAACGCCCGGAAGAAAGATTTACAGGGCTAGACTATTGTCTGCAAACATGGTGCGCCTGGCAGGACCTTGTTAGAACCTTTTTTCTGAGTGCAAAAGAGGATGTTGAAATCCCCGTATACAATATACCAACTTCATCCCAGCCAGCAGTCACTCAGCCACAACAGACCATTATTCCCATAACTCTAACTTAACAAGTGGTATTATTAATGGGGACAGGTCAATGCAATTCAAAATGATTTGGGTAATTTGAATAAAATGCCTGTCTTGATTGTATATTATATGAACGCAACTAGATGGAAATAGACGTTGAAATTATAAATAGAGTCAAAAAGGCAACAGAGAAGCTTACGGAATTATCGTAAAGAAATATATGAAGAAAGCCTATTTTCTGGCTCTGGGTTTCGTGGGGGAGATACTAACGATGCTCTGGATTCATCTCAAATGGCGCTTTTCAGAGCCCTGGTAGACCTTTCTGGACCTACCGTACGTTGTTTTTCTGGTACGCCTTGTCAGATGGGCCTAATTCTTGAGGGGCGATGTAGATACTCGCTGGAAAACACCGCATCCATCTTCGTTTAGCAGACTAACGGTTACACTTGTTACCGTACCTTCAATATCGGCCTCAAACCAGGTAAACATGCCGGGGTCACCCACCTCACCATAAAACGGCCAAGATACGGAGAACGTATCTCTGTTCCAAGGCGTAAGATACATCTCCACTCGTTTAGGTCCTATGGTCAAAACAAGACCTCCACTTCTCTCGGCAATATTGATTTCGCCGTAAACATCGTTTAGGTAATCACCAACGTACTTCGCCAGAGGCATAGGCGGGAAAGGGTCATCGGGTGGGGACGGAAGAGCAGCCTCGGTCCTCTCCATCCCTTCTTTCATGGTAGCGAGCATTTGAGTGCTCCAATCCACCTCCGGATTACCCAAATACATATCGAAGAAGCGAAACGCCAGAGCCTCGGGCAGGATAGAGTCTATCAGATTAGAAAGAACAACTACACCGACCTTTGCCTCAGGTACCATCGCCACGATGGTCTTGCATCCAGTGGTGCCGCCATTATGCCAGACAATCGGATAGGGAGCGTTTTCCCTATAAACCCAGGCTTCGCCGTAATATTGTTCTCTCCCAGAAAACTGTCCAGCAATAGTCTTTGGTGTGTGCATGAAGTTCATGTTCTCTTCCGAGAGCAAACGCTGACCGTCGAATACGCCGCTGTTGACCTGAAACTTCAGCCACTGAGCCATGTCGGTTATGTTCG
>SDBT01005617.1_pt1 | contig 20999 bp, 12 predicted proteins | sample 2277101 | NCBI WGS metagenome assembly SDBT01 (sample SAMN10404973, study PRJNA504765) | marine sediment metagenome | isolation source: marine sediment core GS10_PC15, 103 cmbsf | place: Arctic Ocean: Southern Knipovich Ridge | collected 2010
TGAACATCCCGAAACATTGAACGTCTGCCTGGTCTCGCTGGGCTGTCCGAAGAACCTGGTCGACAGCGAAAAAATGCTGGCCGACCTGGCCGGCGACGGCTGCGTGGTCGGCTCGCCGATGGATGAAGCCGACGTGATCGTAATCAACACGTGCGGCTTCCTGTCGGCGGCGCGGGACGAATCTCTGGCCGTGATCGCCGAGGCGCTCGAGCACAAACGCACCGGCCGGGCGAGGCGGGTGGTGGTCGCCGGGTGCCTGCCCACACGCGACGGCGAAAAACTTTACGAACATGGCGAGATCGACGCGGTGGTCGGCGTGAACAATCGCCACGACGTGCTGGCAGCCGTGAGAGCGAGCAAACGAACGACCCGCCTGGACGACTACATGCCCAGCGCAGCCGGCGCTGCCGCCGCAGCGAGGTTCCGCCTCACCCCGCCGCATACCGCATTTTTGCGAATCGCCGAAGGCTGCTCGCAGCATTGCACGTACTGCACGATCCCATCGATTCGCGGGCCGTTCCGCTCGCGACTGCCAGATGCTGTTCTGGCCGAAGCGGCCGAGCTGATCGCCGGCGGCGCGGTCGAGTTGAACCTGATCGCGCAGGACACGACCGGATACGGCAGCGACCTGGGCGGCGAGACGAGCCTGGCCTGGCTACTGCGACAACTGAACGAACTGGACGGCGTGGAATGGCTGCGACTGATGTACACCTACCCGCGGCGATTCAGCGACGAACTGATCGACGCGATGGCCGATTGCGACCGCGTGCTGCCCTACGTCGACATCCCGCTGCAGCACATCTCTGACGGCGTGCTGAAACGCATGGGCCGCGGCGCCGGCAGATCGCAAATCGAAACGCTGCTTGCCAACCTACGCAGTCGGATCGAGGGAATGGTCCTGCGGACGACGTTCATCGTGGGCTTCCCCGGCGAGAGCGAGGCGGAGTTCGCCGAGTTGCTGGACTTCGTGGAAGAGTTCGGCTTCGACGCGCTGGGCGTATTCGAATTTTCGCCCGAGCCCGGCACGCCCGCAGCCGAGATGCCCGACCAGATCGCCGACGACGTCAAGGCCGACCGGGCCAAGCGAATCATGCTCGCCCAGCAACAGATCGCCCTGGAAAATAACGAAAGCGTGACCGACTCGCCCATCACCGTCCTGGTCGACGGCGTGGACGAAACCGGCCGATGCTTCGGGAGATATTACGGCCAGGCGCCGGAGATAGATTCGCTGTGCATACTGACCGAATCGCGCCCGGCCGGGACGTTCGTCGAAGGAACAGTCGCCGGATACGACGGATACGATTTGATCGTAAAACCGTCCTAAGTATTTTTTTCGCATTGCAGTTTTTGCGTCGTGCGTTCACAATCGAAAGCAACTCTCGCAGGAATCGAACGAATGGACTGGAATTTGCCCAACAAGTTAACCGTAGGTCGCGTCTTTCTGGCCGCGATATTTTTCATATTGCTGGGGCTCTACGAACCCGACACGTACGGCGGCCGCTGGCTGTTGAACATCGCGTTCGTCGTCTTCATCATCGCGGGCATTACCGACGTGCTCGATGGATATATCGCCCGCAAATACAACCAGACCAGTGTGTTTGGCCGAATGACCGACCCGATCGTGGACAAGGTACTGGTGGTCGGCGCGTTCGTAATGCTCACCGGCTCGAACTTCGCTTTCCAGGGCGATCCGGATTCGTTCGAGGCGTCGCTGCCGGGCTGGCTGTCCGGCGGGATGCTGTCGAGCGTCCAGGCGTGGATGGTGGTGGTGGTGCTCGCTCGCGAGTTTATCGTCTCGGGCATACGCGGATACAGCGAATCGCAGGGTTTGCAATTCCCCGCAACGTCGGCCGGCAAAATCAAAATGCTAATCCAGTCAGTCGCAATCTGCACGGTGCTGTACCAGATGGCCAACTTCAACGGCCCGGCCAGGCAGGTCCCGCCGGTCTGGACCGTAGTGACCAAAATCGTCGTGATCTGGGCGGCTCTGATCGCGACCGTACTTAGCGGGCTGGTCTATATGAGCAAGGCAAGGAAGCTCCTGGCCGGTGATGGCCATGGCAAAAATGACGAAGATAGCAAAAACGATTAATAAAGCCATCGTGACCGGCCTGGGTACGGGCTACCTGCCGATCGCACCGGGCACGTGGGGTTCGGGCGCCATTTCGCTGATCTTCCTGGCTGTCGCGTGGGGTTCCGGCGGGCTGGCGGTCTGCATCAACGGAAGCCTGGCCGTGCTTTGCGTGCTGTCCGCTATCGGATGCGTGGCGCTGGGCAAATTCACCGAGCGAACCTTCGGCAAGAAAGACCCGTCCCAGTGCACGATCGACGAATGGGCCGGCCAGTCACTGACGTACTTCCTGCTTCCGCTTGGATCGAACGACTGGAAAGCCTGGCTGTGCGTCGCGGCGGTGGGCTTTTTCGCGTTCCGCCTGGCAGATATTTTCAAACCCCCGCCCGCACGCCAAATCGAGAAACTACCACTCGGCTGGGGAGTCCTGCTGGACGATCTGGTCGCAGGCATCTACGCCAATATCGCCTGTCAGTTGCTGCTGCGTTACTGGCTGCTCGACTTGCTCTGATCGTTCGGCAGAGGCAGGTTGATCTCCGTAACCGCGCCGGCGATCGTCGTCAATAGCGTAAAGATGAACATGGCCCACGCAGCGTTCTTCAGCACCGTCCAGACCGGCTCGGACGAGTCCGCACCACCGCCCAGCGAACGCACCAGCGCCAAGGCTGCAAAGCCCAGCGAATAACCCACGCCCACCCCCAGGCCGGAGAGAATCGCCAGCTTGATCTTACGGACAGTGTTGGCGCCGCCTGCAAGAAGCGTCACGCTCACGCCAACCGCCAGCGGAACCAGCAGGGTCAGCAGCCAGATGTTTCCCAACGTCGGTAGCGCATTCTGCGTAGCCCGCCAGGCGTCGGCCAGGATCGTCAGCAGAATGGCCGCGCCAAAAACGATCGGAATAGCGTGCCACGACCGCATCACAACGCCGGCCAGGCGCTCGGCCCTATCGGCCAGGCGCCGGCGAACGGTCAGCGGATAGTTGTAGAACAGGTCGAACACACTGTGCTCCATCAGCGCCCCGTGCTCGCCGAAAACCGGCACGACGTGGACTGCCCCCGTCGCCCAGTGAGCGGCCATGAAACGAGCCAGCACCGGGTAGCGATACGCCATCTGGATCGGAAACGCCAGGTACCCGACGTACTTGAAAAAGCCCAAGAACACGGCGATGTTGTAGTCCTTGAAGTTCCGCTCGCGGATCACCAGGTACAGCACGTAGAACCCGCGAACGAGCGATCCTGGCGACAGCGGGATAACCTGAAAGAGCACCAGTATCCCCGCCACGGCCAGGGCCCGCTCGTCTTTGGGCATATCCGGGTTTGCCAGGTAAAACCACGTCGCCACCGCCACCGACACGACCTGCGTTACCGGCAAGGTGCAGACGTGAACGGCGAGGCTCTTGAGGTATTTCTGGATGAAGGGCTCTTTGACGCGCGAGAGAATTCGCTCGGCGTCATCGTCGCTGAGCATGTGACGTTTCTGGCCTTCAGCGATCATCTCGCGCAGCCACTGTTCGCGTGCGTCGGCCCGGAAGTACAGCCGAATCGGCCGAACGAAAACATAGCCCAGGCGATCCAACGCATACGCGATGTCGGTCAGCATGCGGTGCAAAAAAGCAGGCAGGATCGACAGCGGCAGATTGGCGATCAGACGCAATGGTTGATCGATCAGCGCCATCGCCCGCTCGTCGCTTACGCGGCCTTTCCGCACCCACCGAATCAGCATTTCAGCATTGCGAGCCTTCAGCACCCGCCGGAAGTAATCACCATTGGTTAGCGCTGCATGCACATGTTTTTGATAGTCGACCCGGCCCCAGAGTTTTCGCCCTAGCTGGGCCAGTACAGGCACGAGGCCGCCGATCACAATCGCCCCGCCAAGCGCCGCCCAGAACGAACCGTCGCCGAACAGCCCGGTAATCAACATCGCCGCAGCAGCCAACATGCCCAAAGGCGAAATCATGCCCAGCAGCGCGAAAGCCAGCGTGGACGGGCGACACTTGCCGAACGCATCGGTCGTCTCGTCGTCGGTCATGTTTCGGATACGCCAGCTCGCAACAGTCGCATCGAAAATCGAACCCCACAGCCGCCCGCTGTAAAGCAGCCGAACGTGATTGTGCGTCACGTCGATCTGGGAATCTCGGTATCGGCCGTCCTCGGCTTCGAGCTCGTCCAGCGCCTCGGCCATGTCTGCAAAACGGTCCGGCCGGGCAGTGACGAACGCACGCAATTTCTCAATGTCGCCGCGGTCGAACTGAACCAGTGAACCGCGAGCGAGGCCCTTGCAAATCAGCGGCACGTCGCCTGGGCTCATCGGCAAAAATGCCAGCAACGCCAGCCCCGCCCGGAAATCCACGGCCGTCAGCCCCGTAACCGGGTCATCACCCGTATCGAGACGCTTCAGCGCATTGGGCTGTGATTTGCAGGTCCACCATTCGTACTGACGAGCAAACTCCGGTGCACCAAGCTCGTGCAGCAGTTCGACGAATCGCTTCATGAATGTTTTTTTCGCGCGATATTCCGGCGAGCCGATGCCTTCGTCGCTCTGGCCAACTTTCCATTTGTGGCGTTCGAACAGCCGGCCGTCCACCTCGAACCGCCAGGTTCGCCCTTCGACCCACTCGCTGATTTCGCCGCAACTTCCGAGCGTCGAATCCACGAACGTCGCGTAGATATCGACCACGCTTCGCTCGTCGTCGAACCGTTCACCGGCCGCTCGTCGGATGAATTTTTGCCAAATCGCACCCGCCCGCGCAGCCGACGGGTTCACCTGCAGCGAGAACGGCGATTGGAAGCCGACCCGATAGATCGCGTCGCGGAATACCTTCGACGCTTTGGATGGCGGGAGAAGAATCTTTATCGCGTAGACCCCGCCGACGGTCAGGCCATCGACCGGGCCGTCGGGTGCGTCGATATCGTCGATGCGCACGCGATAAACCTGCCCGGCGAATCCGCCGCCGACAAATCGCTCGACCGTCAGGCGAACCGTTGCCGACCTGGCCGGCGCAACCCCCGTCACTTCATACGTCAACTCGGCCCCTGCCTCGTAACGGTCGACGCGCATCGGGCGATGGACGTTGGCCTGGGTAAATCGGCCAGCCAGTGCGTTGATTGTCTCGACGGAGTAGTCCGACGCCATTGGTTTCTCCTGCATGCGCGCAAATCTCGCGTATCTACCCAATATCGGCATCCAAGCGGGCAATACTACGGCGAATCCGCAAAACGTTTCATGAAAAAAGGCGTGCACCTCGCCGGCCCGCGCGTTCGTGACTGCTTGCCCATGGGAGAACTTCATGTCACAATGCGGACGATGGATCGCAGCAGCAATGACAATTCGCCGATCGAAAACGTGTATCGCGCCGCGCGCCCGGTGGTGCTCCTTGCCGGCCAGGCCGGGTCTGGCAAAACAGCCGCCGCATTGGATTTGTACCACCGATACTGCGAACCCGTGGGCCGACCAGGCTGTCTGCTGATCGTCCCCAACTCGGCCAGCGTTGCAGCAATCCAGCGAAAAATGCTCGCTCGGTCGCAAGCGAACGTACTGGCCTGGCCGCAAGTGCTGACGTTCGCCGCACTGGCAGACCGCGTGCTCAAAGCAGCCGGGAGCACGGGGCGACTGCTCGGTACGTTCCGCCGGCGAGTGCTGCTGCGGCAGATTGTAGACGAACTTGCCGCCGACAGGAAGCTGACCGCCTTGGCGCCGGTGGCCGACACGGGCGGGCTGATCGTCGCGCTGGACCGCGCCATCGCCGAGCTCAAACGCGCCGCCGTCGAGCCGGACGCCCTGGCCAAAGCCGTCGGCCGGGCCAGAGGCAAATCGCGCGACCTGCTCGCCATTTACCACCGCTACCAGGCCGCTCTGGTCGAAACCGACCGCTACGACGTCGAGGGGCAGATGTGGCAGGCAAGGGAAATTCTCAGCCAGGCAGATGGGCGAGGCGAGCCGCTGCCAGGCCTGGACGACGTGCGAGCCGTCGCGGTGGACGGGTTTACCGACTTCACGCCGACGCAGTTGGCAATGCTTCGCCTGATTTGCGGCCGGGCCGAGCGAGGGCTGATCACCCTGCCGCTGGCCGACGACGGCCGGGAGAAGATGTGGCACTGGACGAGGCGAACGGCTGAGCGGGTGCGCGAAACGTTCGGCGACGATCTCTGCGAAATCCCGGCCGAGCCGCTGCCTGCCGACAGCCGAAAAGTTTGGGACGACGTGTTCGACTTCGACGCGACTGTGGGCGAATTGCCCGCAACCATACACATCACGGCCGCTACGAGTATCGAAACCGAAGTGGCATCCACAGCCCGACGGGTAAAGCAAGCACTTCTGAACGGATCGCCTGCGGGAAGCATCGCCGTATTGGCCCGATCTGTCGACGAATATCGCCCGACCATCGAGCGCGTTTTCGCAGCCCACGGAATCCCGATCGCACCGGCCGCTGCATTGCTGACGGAAGTACCGATCGTCCGCCTGCTGCTGGCGTCGGCCGAGATCTCGCCGAAATTCGAGTTTCACAACGTGCTGCGGGTGATCGGCAACAGCTACTTCCGCCCCGGAGCGTTGGGGCCGTTCGACGACATTACCGTGCTGGCCGCCCAGACGCTCATCCGCGAGGGCAACGTATTGGCCGGCCGCGATTCGTACGCCCAATCCGCCGACCGCATGGCCAAACGCAAGCGACGCCAGGTGGACTACGACGACGACGCACCACCAGTCGCCGCCGGGGTTGCCGGGCCGGACGATTACCAGGCAGCCGCGCACATGCTCGACGCTCTGTTCGACTTGTCTGCCTCGGCCGGGGACGCTACCGGGCTGCGGAAGCTCATCGATGCGATGCAACTTACCCAGGCCGCCATGCAGGCAGGCTCGGACGAAAACATCGCCCGCGACCTTCGCGCTCTGGCCCAGCTGCGGGAACTTCTGTCGGCCTTGCCGGACGAGCCGCTGTCGGCCGACCACGTTCGCGAGGCGCTTTGCGACGTGGCCTGCCCCGCCGCCCGGGGCGAGTCGACCGTCGACTTGCTCGGCGTGCTGGACGCGCGCGCCATCCGTTACGAGCGGGTTTTTCTGCTTGGCCTGAACGAGAAACATTTCCCGCGATCGTTCGTGGAATCTTCGCTGATCGGCGAGGGCGACCGGGCGGCGTGGCAGTCGCGCGGCGTTCGCCTGGACAGCCGGGGTGACCTGACCGCCCGCGAAATGCTGCTGTTCTACCTGGCCGTCTCACGCAGCGACGGCGAGCTTTCGCTGAGCTACCTGGAGTCCGACAGCAGCGGCCGAGCAACGGCTGCGAGCGGTTTTCTGCTTTCGCTGCTCGAGCCGTTCGGCGGTCTGGACTCGCTGGCCGAGTCTGACCGAATCGAGCGCATACTACCCGGGCGTTTCGTGCTCGACGAATGCAACATTGCCCGCCCGCGCGATGCACTGAACGCGGCCGTCGCTGGGCTTTTTTCGAATCATTTTTCCAACCAGTCATCCCAGGCGCCTGGCGCGTTGGCCTGGGCCATCGACCATGCAGACCAGCAAATGTCCGCCATCGCAGGCGGGTTGCTGGCGATGTATCGACGCAATCGCCCCGGACAGCCAGACCGCTTCGACGGGCGGATCACCGACCAGGACCTGCTAGATCACCTGTCGATCCGCTACCCAGGCGGGACGGTTTTCTCGGCCAGCAAGCTCAACCGCTACGGCCAGTGTCCGTGGCAATTCTTCGCGAACTATGTACTGAAGCTCAAGCCGCTGCTGACCCCACAGCGACAGCTCGAGCCTGTCACACGCGGGCTGTTCGTCCACGACGTTCTGTTCGTCCTGTTCAGCCGCCTGCGAAGTCGCGCGGACGGGCCATTCCGCCTGTCGGACTTCGACGCGGCCGACCTGGCCGGCGATTTGCAGCAGGCCGTCGACGCCTGTGCCGCCGAGATCGAATCGACCAGGCCGCCATACCCCGTGCTCTGGCAGATCCAGAAGACCCAGGCCCACCAGCAGATCAGCGAGTATCTCCGCTCTCGCAGGGGCCGCGACGACGAGCCGGTACATCTGCATTTCGAGCTAGGCTTCGGCGTCGATACGAACGAGTCGGACCGGCTGGACCCGGCCACTCGACCCGAGCCGATCTGCCTCGATACGCCAGCCGGCGAAGTCCGCATCGAAGGGCGAATCGACCGGGTGGATCGCCTGGGCGAAGGCAACGAAGGGCTGTTCGTCGTCGATTACAAGACAGGCCGCCCGCCAACACATGCGGACCTGGCAGCAGGGCGAAATCTGCAACTGCCAATCTATACCGAAGCGGTCGAGCGAATCCTCGCCTCGCCGTCGATGGGCGGAGCGTTCCATCGCATCGGCGACAATAGCGAGTGGCACTTCTCGGCCGTCAAACCTCCGCGCGGCGACAAGCGTACGTTCGCCGAGCGCCGCTCCGACGCGATCGAAACCATCGGCACACTGGTGGCCGGCATGGCAGCGGGACGGTTCGACGCGCTACCGACGCACAAATGCCCCGCATGGTGCACGTACCGCCAGGTCTGCCAGTACTCCCCCGCCCGGGCCGAGCGAAAGACCGCGGAGGGCGAGCGATGAAAGAGCAATTCGAGCTCACCAAAACGCAACATGCCGCCGCGATCGGCCGCCGAAGCGAAAGCCTCGCGCTGCTCAGCGGAGCCGGCTGCGGCAAGACGTTCGTGCTGGCGCGGCGATTCACCGAACTGCTGATGAAGTCTGGCGGGAAGGAAAACCCGCTCTCGCAATTTGTGGCGCTGACCTTCACCGAAAAAGCCGCGATGGAAATGTCGCAACGCGTGCGGGAGATGCTCTCGTGGTTCGCCGTCCATGCCGATAGCGATGAAAATCGCAACAAGCGGCGAACCTGGCTGGGAGAACTGCCCGACGCGCGAATCTCGACGATCCATGGTTTCTGTGCAGCATTGCTTCGCACGCATGCGATCGAGGCGGGGATCGACCCGAACTTCGCCGTGGCGTCCGACCAGTTGACGGCCGGGCGAATGTGCAACGAGGCGTCCGAGCAGGCAGTACTCCATGCGGTCGAGGCAGGCCGCGAAGATGTCTCCGAGGTGCTGACTGCGATGAGCTTCGACTCGCTGGTCGCCCTGACGCGATCCCTGACGGACAGCCGGACCGCCTGGCGGGCGGAAGACTACTGCGACCCGGCCACAATCCTGCAACGATGGGCCGAACTCCGCGACAGCCAGGGCAGCCAAGCATGGAAAATTCTGCGTGATGATTCCGCATTCCATGACGAACTGGACGCCCTCGACGCGCTGTCCTGCACTGACTCAAACGACAAGTTAATCGCCTACCGCGACGAACAATTTGCAGTGATCCGCAAGCTATTGGCCGACCCCGCATCGCGAACGGTCGAGACGTTCGACCAGCTTAGCAGCCCTCGCAGCATCGGCTCGAAAAAAGCCTGGGGAGACGCGGAAACCGTCAAGAGTGTCCGCACGCGCATCGCGGCGATTGTTAAGCGCGTGGCAAAATTGCGGCTGTACATCGAACCGTTCGGCGAGTTGGACGAGCAGGCTTCGCGACTGCTGACCGCTGTGACTCACCTGGCCGGCCAGGCCAACATTATCTACGCAGCCGCCAAACGCCGCAGCGGACTGTTGGACTTCACCGACCTGCTCGAGCAGGCCCACAAGCTGCTCTGCGAGAACGAGCCCGCCCGCCGCGCACTGTCCGACAGCATCGACCAATTGCTGGTGGACGAGGCGCAGGATACCGACGCGTTCCAGATCGAGTTGATCGAGCGGCTGATGTTCGGCCGGGTCGGCGACGACAACCTGCCGGACGGTCGGCTGTTCCTGGTCGGCGATGCCAAGCAGAGCATATACCGCTTTCGTGGGGCGCAGGTGGAGGTCTTCGAAAATCTCTGCGACCGCCTTGGCCGGCGACGGCGAGAAAACCTCAACCGCTCGTTCCGCACGCACGCAGCCGGCGTGGAGTTCATCAACCGCCTGTTCGGGCCGATGATGGGCGAGGCTTACGAACCGATCACCGCACATCGAACCGACTGCCCGCCCGCAGCCTCGGTGGAAATCCTGCTGGCCGGCGACGGCGAAGATTTCCCCGTAGTCAATGCGAAGACATCCTCGGCCGCCCAGGCCGCCCTGGTTGCCCAGCGCATCGCCGAAATGGTCGAAAACGCCGAGCGCCGCGTATGGGACGCCAAGGCCAAATCGTGGCGGCCGGTCCGCTACGGCGACGTGGCCATTCTCTTCTCCCGAATGACCGTCAGCGGTGAATACGAGCGCCGCCTTGCGCAGCGAGACGTTCCGTACTACGTGCTCGGCGGGACGGGTTTCTTTCAGCGGCAGGAAGTGTTCGACCTGCTCAACGCCCTGCGATGCATCGAGAATCCCCACGATGACGTTGCACTGTTCGGCGTGTTGCGAAGCGGCTTGGTGGGGGTGGACGACAATGCACTGATGCGGCTGGCCGAGACGTTCGAGCCGCCCTACCTGCCAAACCTGCTCGACGGACAAATAGCAGCTGCGGGTCTGGACGAACAGACGGCCAGCACCGTAGCGATCGCCGCCGGGCGGATCGACCGACTGGCTCGTTGCAAAGACGCCACAAGCATCGACGCGCTGCTGGAAGAGTTGCTGGGCGAGACAGGCTACGAAGCGGTGCTGGCGGCGCAGTTCCAGGGCGCCCAGCGGATCGGCAACGTTCGAATGCTGGTCGACCGGGCCAGGGCCGCCGGTGCGGCCGGTGCTTCGCTGGCTGAGTTCCTGACGGAAATGGACGAACTGACGCTCAGCGAGTCGCGATACGAGCAAGCGTCCGTCACCGGCGAAGCCGATGACGTCGTCAGGCTGATGACGATCCACAAAGCCAAGGGTCTGGAGTTCCCGGTCGTATTCATCCCAGACTTAAATGCAGGCAGGCGTCACTCGCGAGGGCTGCTCAATCGCGTCGACTGGGGGCTGACCTACAAGCTGCGCACCGGCGACGACGACGAGCACGACCGCACCGACGGCCCGCTCTCACATCGATTGGCCCACATGAACGAAGAGGCCGACCAACGCGCCGAAGACATCCGCAAACTATACGTCGCCGTGACACGCCACGAAGATCACCTGGTGCTGGTCGGCGCGGATTGGCGCGACAAGGGCGGGCAATTGCGCGACAAAAGCAGCTATCTCCGCCAACTCGACGACGTGCTGGGCCTGTCGGACGCCTTGGAGGCCGGCGCAGAGAGCATCCCATACGGCGCGGATCGAGCGGCTGTCGTCAAACGTATCGCTCCCACCCGGCCGAGAGGGCGAGCTAGCAAGACCTCGCCGGGCGTCGAACTGCTGGCGGCCTGCGGATCGGCGGATGAGCTTCTGACCGGAATCGCGCGATTGGCGAGCAAGGCGGCGCGGCCGAAACTACTTACCCCCCTGCCGGTCGAACATGGGCAGGTGGAACTGGCCGTGACGGCGCTGGGCGATTTCGCGCGATGTCCCATGCTCTACCGCTGGCGATACGAACTTCGCGTGCCGCGCGGCCTGACGCCAAAAACTGATCGACCCGGTGGCAGCCTTTCGATCGACCCGGCCACACTCGGCACGTTGGTGCATCTGTGCATGGAACTGCAGGATTTCGCCCAGCCACTACCGGCCGACCAACTGGCGCGGCAGGCAGCGAGTGAGATGGGTATCGATAATTTGCCCGACATGGACAGGGTTGCCGATCAGGTCGAAGCGATGCTGGCCGACTTTGCCCAAAGCCCGCTGGCCGGGCAACTCGCGAAAGCCAGGCAGATTCATCGCGAGCTGGACTTCGTGATGCAGACGGGGCCGGCCGTGCTGCACGGACAGATCGATCTGCTTTTCCAGGATGCCGCGGGCGATTGGCGATTGGTGGATTACAAGTCCGACCGCGTCGCGCCGGCCGACGTCGCCGCACACTCAGCCGGCTACGAATTGCAACTGATGACCTATGTGCTGGCGGCCCGCAAGTTCGGCTCGCCACCGGCCGAAGCGGCCCTGTATTTCCTGCGCCCGGGCAAATCGTATGCAATGCCCATAGACGACGCTGCCGTCTCGGCCGCCGAGGGCCAACTGACAGAGTTGGCATCGCAATTGATCGCCTCTCGCCGCAGCGGGCGGTTCGTTCGCAGCCGGTCCGACAAATGCGAGTTCTGCCCCTTCGCCGCCCTGTGCGAGAAGAACGTGGAAAATCCTTCGAAGCCATCCCAATAATCCAATTCGCGCTGCAAGCGGGTCTTTTTCCGCCCGGCGGCATCGCGAAAACTCGACGAATCGCCATGATTCGACATTGTTTTCGCTCTTAGCCGGATCGAAAAAACCCCGCGCTTTCGCCTGCGAAGCGGTTTTTGGGATAACTTCTAGAATGATACTTTCCTCAAGGAGCATTGAGTGGTATAGTTTTCCGCACGTTATTCACATCTGCGGCAGAAGAAAGGTAGCGACGGTATGATCATTCATCTCGTTCGCGCGGTGTATATTCTGGTCGTGCTGGCTTTCACCACCAGCTACGCGTTCCAGGACATCGTTTCTCATCGTGGCCCACAGTACGTCACGCTATATATTCTCATCCCAAGCCTGGTCGCCTTCGGGCTGGTGATGGTGGATATGTTCTGGCGTCGCAAGCACCTCCAGGTGCTCAGCGGACTGTTCTTCGGCCTGCTGGCCGGGCTTGTGATAGCATACGCGCTGAGCATGATCGTCGACCTGGTGAGCAACGTATTTTTCACCCCGGCCAGCGAGGTGGAAACCGCTTTGGTTGCTCCTGCCGACAGTCCAGCTGATGCGAATTTGACAAAGGTTGACAAAGACCCGAACGGCGCCAAGACAACCGCCAGGTCGGGCGAATCCGCCAACAAGCTGAAAACAGGCGTAATCTCACAACCCAAGCCGGTTCGCGACCTGATCAAGGTGCTTCTCGGCGTTTCGTCGGTATTCCTGTGCGTCTCGTTCGTGCTTCAGACCAAGGACGATTTCCGCTTTGTAATACCCTACGTGGAGTTCGCCAGGCAGACCAAGGGCGCCCGCCCGATCCTGCTGGATACGTCGGTCATCATCGACGGGCGAATCTACGACATCGCCGAAACGCGCATCCTGGAATCGCAGGTAATCGTGCCCCGATTCGTCCTGAACGAGCTTCAGACCATCGCCGACTCGGACGATCGGCTCAAACGTAACCGAGGCCGACGCGGGCTGGACATCCTCAATAACCTGCGAGAGAAGAGCTGCATCGAGTTGCAGGTGCTGGACGTTCGCGTGCCGGCCGTGGAGGAAGTCGCCGGCGTCGACGCCAAACTTATCGCCTTGGCCCAGCACCTCGACGGACGGGTCGTAACGAACGACTACAACCTCAACAAGATCGCGAGGCTGAGGGGCGTGGACGTTATCAACATCAACGATCTAGCCAACGCGCTGAAGCCAGTGGTTCTGCCGGGCGAGACGATGAAACTCCAGATCATCAAGCGAGGTGAAGAAGCCGGCCAGGGCGTCGGATACCTGGAAGACGGCACGATGGTCGTCGTCGAAAATGCCCGCGACATGGTCGGCAAGGAAATTACACTGGCCGTTACCAGCGCGCTGCAAACGTCTGCAGGCAGGATGATTTTTGGGCGGATAAACGGCGAAAAAAATAACAACCACGGCTGACGTTAATTTGAGATATTATTCTTTTAGTACTCTGTAACACGGTACTCTAGCATGGTGCGGATGACGGATACGGCAAAGGCAGCGATGAAAAATGCCGATTGAAGTGGAGCCGCAACAGTAACCTTATTAGAATGAAATAGCCGTCAAGGGTGTTTGAGGAGTGATCGAATGGCGAAAATTTCGCTTTCCGAACATATGAAGGAACAACGGGCCAGCGAGGAAGACCCTTCCGAGTGCGGGCCTTTCATTACCATCTCACGCCAGTTCGGCTGCTATGGTTTCTCGCTGGGTCTGCTCCTGCTGGAGATTCTCAACGAGGAAACCGAGGGCGCTGCCTGGAAGATTTTCCACAAGGAGATTCTCGCCACGCTCGCCACCGAAACCAACCTCGGCCCGGAGGTTCTCGAAAAGCAGCGCCGCGACAAGCCCAGCATGATAGTGGACTTCTTCAAATCGTTTTCGCGCGACCGCATTCCGTCCGGATACGAAATTCGCAACCGAATCACCGCGATCATCCGAGAGATGGCCACCGAAGGCCACGCCATCGTCATCGGCCAGGGCGGCGCTGGCGCCACACAAGACCTGCCGAACGGACTGAGCATTCGCCTGGAAGGCCCTGAAGACTGGCGAGTTAAGCAAATCGCTTTCAGAGAGCAACTTACGGAAACCGAAGCCAAGCTTCGCATCCGGGCCAAGGAACAGGAACGCGAATATCTCCGCAAACTTTACGAAACACGGTTTCCCCGCAAGCCTGCCTTCCATCTTGCATTCGACTGCTCGGTCCTGTCGCTGGCTCAGATAGCTCAAGTGGTCTCCCACGTGATGCGGCTTCGCGGGCAGTTGTAATCATCTCGCTAGTGCAAAACCGCTCGCAACCGCAACGCCGTGTTATTTGCGAACCTCGTACTGTACGGAAATGAACAAATCCCATCACCGCTAATTCCTTTTCCCAAAGTATTTACAGAGATTGAGTCGATCTGTTTACTGGCAGAGTTTTTTATCATTACTTGATTCAATAAGCCGTCTTCGTATATGGTTGTCGCACTAAGTGTATCGAGATGCAGCAAGAATCGTGAAATCTGCTCTCAATTGACTATGAGATCTTCCTGTTTTTCGCGGTGGAAAGACTATCCACCAGGCAGGTCGTATTGAAACTACCGGAGCCAAACTATGGCCGAAACCATCGAATCGTTCGTCGCAAAACTACAAACCGAAGGCATCGAGGCAGGTCAGGCAGCCGCTGATAAACTCCGCGAAGAAGCGGCCCAGCAGGCCGAGCAGATCATCGCAGAGGCTCAGCAGCAGGCGGAAAAATGCCTTGCCGACGCTCAGAAGCAGGCCGAGAGTCTACTTGCCCGATCGAAAACCGAGCTCGAACTGGCAGCCCGCGACGTGATGCTTCGCCTCAAGTCTTCGCTCAATAAGGCCTTGGAGGCGATCATCGCCGGCGAGATCAAAGAGACCTTGCCGCAGAGCGATTTTATCTCCAACACGCTGCACGATCTGGTGCTGGCCTACGCCGCGGCGGATATCGAGCACAGCGGACGAATGAAAATCAACGTCTCGCCCAAACTCCAGGAGCAACTGGCGGACTGGGCGATGGACATGATGCACAAGCATGCCAACGAGGAAGTCGGCATGGCGATCGATCTGAAGGGTACGCTCAAGGCGTCAGGGTTCGAATACACCGTCACCGGCGCGACCGTTGAAGTAACCCTGGAATCAGTCACTGAAACGATTTGCGAACTGGTGAGCCCGCGACTTCGCAAGGTTATCGACCAGGCCGTCTCCAACCAGAAAGGCGCCGAAAAGTCCGCCACCTCGGACCAATCGGAATAAAAACGCCATGGGAGGCGAGAACTACTATCTGGTGACAGCCCTGCCGACGCTGGGAAAGCTCGGCAGTGAGGTGCCCATCACTCTCCAGCAATTGCTGGAGCACGTTGGCCCCGCCGCGGACGCCTGTCGGGCCATTGAGGCGATTCTGCTGGGCGGCGATCTGATGCAGCGAGAGGCTGTCCTGAGCGGAGAGCTCCAATCGGCCGATCCGATCGTGCTAACCGAAGCGCAATTGCGCGACGAACAGCCCCTGCCCGACTATCTCGCAGAAACTGCCGACCTGCATAGCCGCCGGCGTATAGCAGCGGACGCCGTGTGGGAGGCCTACTTCCGATATGCAGCCGACACGGCCGGGATTATCGGTAACGAATTTTTAAGCGAATGGGTCGCCAGCGAAGTCGCACTTCGCAACGCCCTGGCCGAGCGCCGGGCAAAGAACCTCGACCTCGATGCAAACGACTATCTCGTCGCGGCTGACCTGGCCAGCGACGATGACTTTACCTTACTGGTGAACGAGTGGGCCTCGGCGGCCAATCCCCTTGCCGGGCTGCGTATGCTGGATCGCGGCCGATGGGATTGGGCAGGCAGGCACGATCGCTGGTTTACATTCGCTAATGACGAACTGGCGGCCTATGCCGCAAAACTTATGCTTCTGGATCGCTGGCAGCGGCTGGAAGCTTCGAAAACCGAACCTGCGGAACCTTCCGTTCCGCAATCAGCATAAGGAATAGATCGTGACTGGAAGAATAGTTGCAGTCTTCGGAAACATGATCATCGCCGAGACGCGCGGGCGAGTCGTGCAGAACTCTGTGGGCTATTGCTGCCGTGAAGACGGCGCAAAGTTGCTCAGCGAAGTCATTCGTATTCGCGGACGATTCGCGGACCTTCAGGTCTTCGAAGAGACGCGGGGACTCAAGGTCGGCGACGAGGTTGAGTTCCATGAAGAAATGCTCTCGGTGGTCTTCGGGCCCGGGCTGCTCGGCCAGGTGTATGACGGCCTGCAGAACCCGCTGCCCAAACTCGCCGAGAAGGTAGGCTTCTTCCTCGAACCGGGCAACTACATTCACGGCCTGGACATAGAATGCAAATGGGACTTCACGCCCTGCATCGAACCCGGCCAGACCATCCGCGCCGGTGACGCGGTGGGCAGCGTCCCTGAAGGCCTCTTCAAGCATCTGATCATGGTGCCGTTCGGCTGGAAAGGCGATTTCAAGGTCGCCAGCGTAACCGAAGCCGGTTCGTACACGGTCGAGAAAGAAGTAGCCGTCCTGACCGACGCAGAAGGCAAGGAATGCCCCGTCAGCATGCAGCAATACTGGCCGGTGAAAAGCCCGCTGATGGTGTGCCGACGCCGGTTATTGCCCTCCGAACCGATGTGCACGCAGGTGCGGATCATTGACTCGATGTTCCCGATCGTTCGCGGCGGGACGTACTGCATCCCCGGGCCGTTCGGCGCCGGCAAGACGGTTCTCCAGCAGATCACCTCGCGATATGCAGAGGTCGACATTGTAATCGTGGCCGCTTGCGGCGAGCGAGCTGGCGAAGTGGTTGAAACCATTCGCGAATTCCCCGAACTGATTGATCCACGAACCGGCAAGAGCCTCATGGAGCGGACGATCATCATCTGCAACACTTCCGCCATGCCGGTTGCCGCACGCGAAGCGTCGGTCTACACCGCAGCCACTCTTGGCGAGTACTACCGCCAGATGGGCCTGAACGTTTTAGTGCTGGCCGACTCGACCTCGCGATGGGCGCAGGCAATGCGGGAAGTATCCGGCCGCCTGGAAGAAATCCCCGGCGAAGAGGCCTTCCCCGCTTATCTGGAAAGCCGCATCGCGAGCTTCTACGAGCGAGCTGGCGCCATTGAACTCAACGACGGAACCATCGCATCGCTGACCATCGGCGGCACGGTTAGCCCGGCCGGCGGCAACTTCGAAGAGCCCGTCACCCAGGGCACGCTGAAAGTGGTCGGCGCGTTTCACGGCCTGAGCAGGGCACGATCCGATGCAAGGCGTTATCCCGCGATTGACCCGCTCGAGTCGTGGAGCAAATACCCCGGTATCATCGATGTAGACAAGGTTGACATCGCCAAAGGCATTCTTCTCCGCGGCAACGAGGTCAAGCAGATGATGACCGTCGTCGGCGAGGAGGGCACGAGCCTGGGTGACTTTATCATCATGCTCAAGGCCGAGTTCTTCGACAATTGCTACCTGCAACAGAATGCCTTCGACGAGGTCGACGCGGCCACGCCGAAAGAACGACAGCAGTTCGTCTTCTCCAAGGTGCTGGGCGTGCTCCAGGCAGACCTTCCGTCCGAAACGAAAGACGATGCCCGCCAACTCATGTTCGAAGTGCAGGACATGTTCCGCAACTGGAACTACGCGGCCACCGACAGCGAAGAGTACAACAGCCTTCTGGCCAAGATCGATAAATTCCTGGCCGCTAACGGACAGGCTCAGAAAGCGGAAGCGACATCATGAGGAAATACTACGACAATATTACGCGAATCGCCGGCAGCGTGGTGACCGTCGAAGCCGAAGGCGTCGGCTACGACGAACTCGCCATACTCACCACGGCCAACGGACCATCGTTGGCGCAGGTGATCAGGCTGCAAGGCGACCAGGTCAGCCTTCAGGTATTCGCAGGCACGAAGGGCGTTTCGACGGGCGACCGGGTGCGGTTCCTTCACCGCCCGATGCAAGTGCCCTTCTCCGACGCGCTGCTGGGACGCATTTTCAACGGTTCCGGCAAGGCACGCGATGGCCGACCCGACGTGGAAGCCGAGCCTGTCAGCATCGGCACGCCGGCGGTCAATCCTATTATGCGGCGCCGGCCCGATCGCATGATCGAAACGGGCATCCCGATGATCGACGTCTTCAATTCGCTGGTCGAGTCGCAGAAGCTGCCTATCTTCTCGGTAGCAGGCGAGCCGTACAACGAAGTGCTCGCCCGCGTCGGCCTTCAGGCCAAGGCAGACGTAATCATTTTGGGCGGCATGGGGTTGCGTCATGACGATTACCTCAAATTCCGCAATACATTCGAAGAAGGCGGCGTGCTCGGGCGAAGTATCATGTTCATCCACACCGCGGCCGACCCCATCGTAGAATGCCTCATGGTGCCCGATCTGTGCCTTGCCGTCGGCGAGAGTTTCGCCCTGCAGAACAAGCGAGTGCTCGTGCTGCTGACGGACATGACGAGTTTCGCCGATTCGCTGAAGGAAATCGCCATCACGATGGAACAGATCCCCTCGAACCGAGGGTATCCGGGCGATCTCTACACGCAGTTGGCCAAGCGATACGAAAAAGCGGTCGACTTCGACGGCGCCGGATCGATGACCCTGCTGGCCTGCGTCACCATGCCGGGCGACGACGTGACTCACCCAGTGCCCGACAATACCGGGTACATCACCGAAGGACAGTTCTACCTGCGTAACGGCCGAATCGAACCGTTCGGCTCGCTTTCGCGACTCAAACAGCAAGTCAATGAAGATACGCGAGACGACCATCGCGCGATCATGAACGCGTGCATTCAGCTATATGCCGACTGTCGCGAGACGCGCGAAAAACGAGACATGGGCTTTGAAATGTCCGTATGGGACAAGCAACTGCTCCAATACGGAGACCTGTTCGAAGACCAGATCATGGACCTGAACGTCAATATCCCCCTGTTCGAGGCGTTGGATCGCTGCTGGGATATCCTGGCCGAGTGCTTCAAGCCCGAGCAGACCGGCATTCGCTCAAGCATCATCGATGCCCACTGGCCGAAAGAATTGAAAAACGAAGATTCCGAGCAGGAAACAAAAAAGACCGCCGCAACCAACGCATAACTAGCTAGACGACGAATGGCGAAAAAGATTTCATTAACTCGGCCGGAGCTCAAGAGGCAGCGCGACGCGCTGACCCGCTTCACCCGGTATCTGCCCATGCTGAAGCTCAAGCAGCAGCAGCTGCAGATGACGTTGCGCGACGTCCAGAAAGAGATGCAGGACTCCGATCAGGCCGTCCGCAAGGCTCAGGATCGCTTCGATACATATCGAGAAGTTCTGGCGGACCGGGCGGGGCTGAATGTGCAGGAACTGTCCGCCTGCGAGCGGGTCGACACCGACACGACCAGCATTGCCGGCGTTCGCGTGCCGGTTTTCAAGGGCGTGGCGTTCCCAAAGATATCCTACAGCCTGTTCGCCACGCCGGCCTGGGTCGATGCAGCCATCGCCGATCTCCGCGAGGTCAGCCGACACAAAGCCGAATACGAAATCCTCGCCGAGCGATACAAGCTGCTGCATCGCGAGTTGATCAAGATTATCCAGCGGGTGAACCTGTTCGAGAAGATCAAGATCCCCGAAGCTCGCGAGGCCATTCGCGTCATTCGCATCCGTCTGGGTGACGAAATGACTGCCGGCGTCGGGCGAGCCAAAATAGCAAAGTCCAAGATTCTCGACAGCGAGGCCGAGATCTACGGCCAGGCCGAAGAGAAACCCGAGAAGGAAGCCGTCGAATGATCGCCAAGATGCGCAAAGCATTCGTCGTAACCCGCCATGCAGACCAAAGCCGCCTGCTGGAGGCGATCCGCGAACTGGGAGTGGTGCACATTTCGCCGCTCGATCCGCCCAAGGCAGTCGCAGGCGCTTCGATGCTAGGCCAGATCGACCATCTAGGCCGGGCCGGCCAGATCCTTTCCGTAATCGAACCGAGCGGCGCGAAGCCTGAACTGACCGCACTCGAAGCCGCAGAGCAAACCCTGGCGATCCAGCACTACGCATCGGAAGGCAGGACTCGTCTGAGCGACTTGAACCGGCAAATCGAAACATTGAAAATATGGGGCGACGTCGAGCGCAGCCAGTTCGAGAGCCTTCGCAACAATGGCCTGGACGTTCGCTTTTACTCAGCCCCGGCCGAATCGGTCGACCAGTTCCGGGGCGACGTGGTTCAAATGCTGGGCGATCTGCCCTCCAAGCGTTGCATGGTGGCCGTGATCGCCCGCCAAGGCGAGCCGGAAATACCCGAAGACGCTTCACCCGTCGAACTGCCGGACCGCGATCGGCCGGCGATCCGCGCAGAAGCTCACCAGATCGACGAAAAACTAAAAAATGACGCCCATCGCCTGACCGAGCTGGCCCACCTGGCCGGTGACTTGGCCAGCACCAGAGACGAACTTCAGGAGCAGGCCGAGTATGACGTCGCACAACTCAGCGGGCTGAACGCGGAGAACCTCTTCGCTATCCAGGGCTGGGTTCCGCTCGATCGCGCCGAGACGCTCGGCGCGGACTTGGCGGGGGCCGGCATCGATTGTGCAGTCGAAACCCACCCCCCAGCCGAAGACGAAAACCCGCCCACGCTGATCCACTACCCGCGTTGGGTTCGCCCGATCAAGGCCCTGTTCGACATGCTGGGCACGAACCCAGGCTATCGCGAGTACGACCTGTCGGCGGTCTTTATGATCGCCCTGCCGATTTTCGCAGCCATGCT
>SDBT01005618.1_pt1 | contig 20995 bp, 22 predicted proteins | sample 2277101 | NCBI WGS metagenome assembly SDBT01 (sample SAMN10404973, study PRJNA504765) | marine sediment metagenome | isolation source: marine sediment core GS10_PC15, 103 cmbsf | place: Arctic Ocean: Southern Knipovich Ridge | collected 2010
GCTTTTACATATTTTTCGGTCGCAAACAAGGCCAGTGCTATAGTAACCTTGTTCCCCTGAGTCTTGTAATCGCTAAAGTAGACTCACTTCGTTGGCTTTCGCCTAATGACCGGGGCAGGATTCAAACCTGCGTCTCAAGAGGCTGATTATTTCCTCTTGTGGTACTGACACAAAGAGCAATCTACTCCGTGCCGTACTCGCCGCAAAGCCTATGTTATAGGACGATGCCGCTCTAACCGCTGAGCTACCCGGTCGGGATTTCATTCAATCTTGCAAATTCTCCAAACATTTCAATAGCTTTATCATTATAAGCACGTGCTGCTTCAATTTCAGAATCAAAACGACCAAGATGGAGAGATTTGTAATTTAACCCAATTGATGAGTACCATTTTTTATCTCTTTTGTGCCAATGAACACCTTTATAATTTGACGAACCATAGTTTGTTTTCCGATTCATACTATTTTGTTGGGTACTGCAATGTCTTAAATTGCATTTGCAGTTATACAGGCCGTCGCCGTCGCGGTGATCTATTTCCTGTCCTTTTTTGGCGTTCATTATCAATTGGTGAATTCCAACCTTAACCCTGCGATTTCCTTTGCGAATAAATGTTTTAGCATAAGATGTGTTTTTTCTTTCATCCAAATGCCATTTGTGTTTTGACATTTCTGCAAAATCTTCATCATCAACAACTACGAAACCCTTATTGTTGACCAATTGTATCTGTTTCATGGTATCTCCAATAAAAAGACCAGGCAGGGTTGTTACGCAGCTTGGGATCGCTCCCGAATTGCCCCTGTCTGGCCTCAATAGATTTTGTTGTGCTGCGTAACATACCATTATTATCGTCCTTTATTGGAGATTGTCAAGAATTATCTTATTTTATTTTTAAAAAAAGGTGGGACAGGCCCTTCAACAGGCTGTCGGTAGCCAGTAGGCGTTTTTTCTGGATGCTACCCACCTAAGTTTTATCCGGCTATTATCTTAGGTCGCTTCTCTCCGCTACCAAGCTGTCCCATATTTACTTGTCAAATAGCGGGGGCGGGATTTGAACCCGCGACCTGCTGGTTATGAGCCAGACGAGCTACCAGACTGCTCTACCCCGCGATATTTACTTATTAAAGGCCGAAGTCCACTTCGCTAATCATCGTTACCTCAGAAGCATATACTTGGCCGATTGTTTCATCCTTTCCCTCGTCTTTTGTTATCGAACCATTTTTAACGGCTTCTTTTACTTCGTTGGCATTATCTTCATGGGTATGTTGAATCGCCAATTCAACAACTTCATAGGCATCTTTAGCCAACCCCCAACATTCGCCTACTTCCAAATCTAATTCTACGGTTCTGATTTTTACGTTCCAAATTTTCATGTTTTTATTCCTTTCTTTCTAAAGAGCCTCACCGCTATCAAACTTCTTCGTTTGGTATTCCTGCCAGGTCTAATGCTTGAGGTAAAATATAAGTATCGTCTGAGCCATCATATAGCTCTTGGCCTTCATCGTATTTCTTTTCTTCAAAATCGGACCCCTCATCACTATCTGGCTCTATTCCGTCTGGATAGTCGCCACGCCAACTAAGAGAAGTACTGTCATTGTCCAATGAAAGAACCCATCCTGTTAAATAGCCAGATTTAAAGGCTTCCGCTAATTGTGTGAGATTTTTGTATTTTGCCATTTTCTTCCTTTCAAACAAAAGCCAGGAGGGATAATTCCCCCCTGGCCTCGGAGGAGGGCGATGAAAAGCTAATTTACCCTGACCTTTTCGTATTTAACATTGCAGCCCTGTATAACTGGTAATTGTTCTTCTGGAACATTCTTTGCACCGCCACGCTCTCTTACATACGCCTTGACGCTTTCTGTTACAGCGAAATTAAGGGCCTCGATTACTTTCGGGTGCTTGTAATATACATCAGCCACTTTTTTAGCCTCTACGATCTCCACCGATACTTGATTCCTGTAGGTGGTGCTTTGGATTAAGGTCGGAGAGATAGGAGCAGCTACGGGCTGGATCGCTGAACCATCGCCATTTTTTGAGTCGCTGATCTTTTTTCTCCGTGTTGTTTCTTTTTCGACTTTGGCTTCGGCTGCCTCAAATTTCGCTTGTTGTGCATCGTCCCACTTTCTGACCTCGGCGACGGCAATTCCTTCGGCCCCGGCAAAAGGCTCATCGATCTCTTTGGCTTGTGCATCAACTTTTTTGCCGGCTTCGATATATTTTGCTTTCTTTGCTTTTCTGCAAATCTCGATAAACTTCCTTGCCTTTTTCACTTTGCCGATCCCGACATTCAGAAAATCGCATTGATCCTGATTTTTCAAACCCACTTTAACCTTTTGCTTGATCTGTTTGGCTAAATCCAGGCCGTTTTGTGTTACCTTGAGATAGTTCTTTACCTTGATAGGTTCCATTGTGTCAATTACTGTAAGTGCTTCTGTTTGCATTATTTACCTCCTTTTTTCTTCTTTTCTGTTAGGCTTGCCTCAAAATAATCACCAAGTTTTTCGGCAATTTGTCCAGACGTTGAATTGATAAACTCTGTTACATCGCAGTTTTGTACTTCTCTGCGAACCGCTTTGATCTGTTGGTTAGACGGGTCTTTCCAGTTCCCCATGAAGTTACTGAGCATGAATTGTTTCATCGCCCTGGTCTGTGCTGTGTTCCCTGCCCAATCATAATTAGCACCTACTCCGAAACCCCATGCTATAACCGAATATCCAGTGTCAACATCTGTAATCTTGTAGTATCCAAGTATGGCAAATTGTCTGTTCTGAAACATCATCTGTGGTGCTAATCCGGGTTCGGCATAAGTACATACTGTGAGGCCAACTTCTTCAAATGCTGTGTAATATTTTTCTCGAACAACCTCAGCCTCAGTGTAAGGTATGGATTCGCCTTCAAGTTCGTCTGTACCTGAACATGGTATCTCAGGGACTAACTTCTTTACAGCAAGGCGTTTGCGTTCTATCCGCATAACAAGTATATCGTTGCGAGTTAATTTTACTAATGACAAATCTTCAACCTCTTTCACAATTATCGGGTTTGGTTTTCTTTTGGTCTTTGCTTTTTTCTTTGACTTTTGCTTTTTCTTGGCGACTTTTTTCTTTGCCTTTTTTGTGGTCGGCTTGTTTGCTTGTTTGATTTTCCGGCTCTTTTTCGCATTTTTCTTTACCGCCTTTTTTGATTTCTTCTTAGCCATGATCACTCCTGTTCGTTGACATCGTGAATATCAATATCGTCAAATTGTAAACTTGTGCAGTGAAATTCGTCAAACTGCTCGACTGTAAAATTGCACTCGTTTGAGATATAGTCAGCGGCGACCGTCTCGGCGTGTTCCGTTGAATTAGCTTCTACCGTTGCGTCAATCGTTACTGAAAATGTTGCCCTTATCTCATATTCCATTATGTCTCCTTTGGGGTTCGTGTTCTTCAAAATGCTCGAAGTTATCATTAGAGGGATCGTATTCAGGGTTGATGTTTTCGACTTCGTAATTTTCGCAGGTGTCCTCGGTTCGTACTACCGAGCAAAATAGCCAATCTTCTTTGACTACCTCTTGACGAGATACACGGCTGTCAGGGTTATCTTCTGGATGCAATCTGCATTTTGACAGGTAGTGAGGTCTGTCAACGCCATCTTTTTGAATACAGTGGGTGCAATCTTCACAAAATTGTTTTACTGTTTTTTCTGTCATGTTATCCATTATTCTTGCTCCTTTGCCTGTGCTATGGCTTGCTCGGCTATAAGTTTTTTTGACTTAACAATATTGCTATGGCTTATTAAACGGTCGTATTTTTCTGCGTCTTTTACTATTTCCTCCAACACCGCCAGCAACGGATTTTCTGTGCGGGTGTTCCAGATTTTTACAGGCATTTGTAAGCCAAAAATGACGCACTTTTCATTCTGGCAAAACACGGAACTAATCGGCCCAAGTCCATTTGGTTGAATAGCAACTGGTTTTTCGCCACAGAACGGACACAGTTTTAATTTCTCAGCCATTACTCTACCTCACTACTCCTTGTTCATCTTTTATTTCAATTTTAAGAAGTCGGCATTTTTTGTATTCGGCAGCCAATATCCTCTCCATTTTCTTGTGATCATTTTCGGTGAAATCTTCGAAAATTTTCTTTCCAACAAAGCCCTTTCTATCACTATGGCAATCTGGCCTTTTTCTTTTACATTTCTTAGCAACGGAACAATCTTCATGTCTTTCAGCGGAACAAAAACTAATATCGAGTTCGTTAATTTCCGCTAAATCTTTAGGCAAACTAATGATGCCATCACCAAAAAGCCCTGTTCTCCTCAATTTCCTATTTGTAAATCCTGATACTTTCATTTTATTACCTCACTTTACTATTTTGCCCTTGTAAAATATCCGGGGCTGAAATTTGATGCTACGGGTCATGTTACGGAATCTCTTAGCAGACTTGAAGCACGATTGTTTTGAATAATAATGTGTATCGCCGTGTCTTAGAGCACATACGCAAATGGGGTGTCCCTGACAATCTCTTAACTCCCATACCCAGTGAAAAGCATTGAATCTATAAATTGTTATCTTCATTTTACTACCTCACTACTCCCTGTTATTGGTTAATCTGGTCTAGCTGTGTTATTTAGGAGTTACTGTGCATTGCTCCAACCATTTTTCTGAACCGCTCATTCTGTTTATGGAATCCAAAGGCACTACAAATTCAGGGGATAAACTGCCCCATGCAAGGCGATTATCAGCCCACAATTCAAGTCCTTGAAGCCCGCTTTTTTCAGGACAATTAAGCAAAGCATCTAAGGCCTCTTGTGTAATATCAATTTCGTCTGGCTTTGCGTTACACAAAAAAGTACCAAATCCATAATGATTAAATCTCTTTTTGCTTAAAGCTAACAACGAAAGACCTTTTTTGTCGTCAGTTAAGCGAATCTGTAATGTTTTCATTGTTCATTTTCCTTTATAAAAACAAATCCCCCGGCAACTCGACTTGTTTCGACGAAGATCCAAATAAGAATTGACCGGAGGATTCATAATCTGGGGATTCGTTACGGTTTGATCTCTCCGGGTTTTGAATCTTCGCCTTACTCATACTCATACTTTACGGAATTTTTCTCCAGAAGTCAAGCGATATTCCAAGAATAGCAAGATAATGTTAAAAATAGGTGTTTCGGTAGCGGAATAGTGTTATAAAAATATTCAGGATTTTATTCGCAATTTGCTGTAAATCCTTATATAATAGAGAGTTATTTGACAAGTCAATAGCGACCTACTAATTTAATACTAAAATGTTCAGAATTAGTATATAAAAAAGGCGGGTCAAAATCGGCCCGCCTTTACATAAACGATCTTTGGAAATATAGATTTATTGGTTCAGCATAAGCGGCCTTTCAGTTTAATAATATTTCCCTTAAAGCTGACGGGGCCGAAACCCCGCCAACTTCGGAGGGGTTATGAAAAGCTATATTTCAAACACTTTACCTCTTGGGTTTTTTCTCTTTTGGATTCCACGATCTCCGAATTTTCTCAAGCATCGGTATCTAAAATGAGCCTCACGTTTTCCCATACCGCCCAACATACACATATATTTGTAGAAGCTGTCCACATATCTTTTGTATTTTTTATCGAGCAGCCCTTCTCTCATTAACTGACAAAAGGCATCATGGACAAGGCTTGCTGTTTTGCAGTATTTATCAAAATCAATAAGTCCGAATGAGGCCCGTCTTATAATCTTTTTTAAGGGGATGCTTGACCCATCCCAGGCGTAACCCTCTTTTAATATCAGCCTGCCATGATCAAGTGATATATAATTATTATGGCATTGCTCATCAGGTATTCCGGGGATCTCCGTGCGTTCATCTTCGACAAGTAAATATTTGTAGCCTTTTGTTTCTCTGTATCGCGTAATATCACCCGGCTTTTCTATGTAACCCATTTTTTAGATGACAACGGTGACACAGTGTTATCCCGTTTCCTATTGATGTTCGCAATTTAGGATACTTGGCAAATGATTTGATATGATGAGCGTGCAACGAAACTTCTCTTTTCTTGCAATGCCGGCAAGTCCAATCATCTCTGGCAAACACTGCTTCACGCCAAAGCTGAAGCTCGGTACTGCTTCGTATCTTCTTGTTTTCTGGACAAATACCACCTTTCCAATTTGGGCTTTGTTTCCCCCTTAACGGTGGAGGATGTTTGACCCAAGGTTTCTTCATTCCCTTGTGAGATTTTGATATTTTCCTTTTCGTCTCTTCCGAAAGACGAGACCCCTTACGGCTCTCACTCATTTTTTCTCTTGCCTCTTTTGATGCTATTCTACCCATAAGGGCCTTGCTGATTCTTTGTTTTTTTTCTTCACTACAAGGTTTTCTTGCAAAGGGTTTCCTTTTGACACTTGGCATGTGTTTCATATTACACCTCTCAAAGTGTCTCTCAGTAAGAGTTAGAAGACAGGGGCGGCTGAGATGTCCGCCCTTTTCGGGGGCTACCCTATCCTCTCTGTATTTTAATATACTTGCAACCATTTATCAAGTCTTTCATTCTGGCTCCGGGTTCTCATTATTTCAGCCACAATATCAGTGCCGTTATAACTGTGAAGAAACCTGCCACTACAGCAATGGCTGTTTTAATCTGTGTCTTGAATGTCAAATGATCTTTGACGAGTCCAGGCTGGCCGTTGCCAAACAATGCCGTTTTAATATCCTGCATCAATGGCTCTATTCTTGTTATTGCATCATGTGTTTCCTGAATCTGATCTGCCTGTAATTGAGTCATTTCCATTGTTGCTTCCTTTCTATTTTTTAATATCTCTGACCTTCAAAACGGTCTCAAGCATGGAAGGCGTGATCTTTTTTGCCTTATCCAGTCTTTCAACCTGGTCTTTGAGCATACTGATCTCTGCTTCGGTGAAGTCGATCTCTTTTTCAGTCTTTTTGATATTTTTTATATCCCACAATAGCCCGCCTGTAGGTGAAGACCGCAAATTGACAGTTTTGCGGTCTTTTTCCGTAATCTCGACCTTCCTGGCGATGTCCCTTGCCATTATCTGAATCAGAATACTTTCGGCTTGAGGCAGAAAATTGTTAATAAATATCTTATCTATCGCATTGATTTTCATGTGTTCTCCTATGAGCTTAGTTTTTCTAAATCTTTTATCCTATCATCCAATAGTACCGCATCTGCCGTTAGTTTATCTATCAATTTCTGTTTGTCAATAGCGTCTTTTTCCAGAACAATAATATCTGTTCGCAGCTTCTCTACAACTGCCGGATTGATCTGTGTCGGCATCGCTTCGGACTTAATCGGGTTTTCTACAACCTCGGCATTACGCATTATTAAGGAATCCGAATACAGTTACATCGGCGGTCATCGCGCCGCCTTGTGCGGCAACATGGTCCATCGCAAATATCTCTCCTGCGGTATAGGTCACGATGCCAACCGGCGTAGAGGCTGGTACTGGCATAAGCCACGCCGCGTCACCTGCCGCGTTTATGCCGGTAAGGATCTGTGTGCCGAGAAAGTCCGTCAATGCACCTGTCTGGCCCAAGCTAACTGTAGCTGTAGTCATGTTGCCGGATGACTTTGAAATCAGTACAGCGAACGGCGTAAACTCCTTGCCGAGCGGAACCGTGTAAAGATTCGTAGTGCTGGTTACGTTGAAGTCTTCGGCCATCACCTGCGCTACAATTCCTATCCCGTTTTCAATAAGTGGTGACATCGTAAATCTCCTAAATTGTTAAAATATTTCCGTTATGAGTTAATACGTTTCCTGATTCATCTACTAATATGTCCGCAAACAACGCTTTTATGGAATTATCCAGCGCCGTCTGGCTTATAGAACTAAACGCCTCTGCTTCCTGTATCATTCGGGCCTGACGGTCAAGTACCTTTTCTAATAATGCCTCATTCAGTCCGCCGCCGTATTCTATATTATAGGTCTGGCTCCTGGGCACGGAAGATTTAATCAGCAAGGTCTTACCGGCCGTGATATAAGAAGACCCGGTACTTAATGTCACCGTCCCGCCCGATGAATAATCGTTATTCGCCGCCGATAAAGTATAGTCCGTGCCCACTGCTAACGTGGCCTCGTCAGTCTCGCCTTCCTGATAGATCACTACGGTCTCATCGTTTTCAGTACCCTGCCACATCTTAAAGGGGAAGTCATATTCAAGCGTAAATCCGTCCATATTATAAGCAATCTGAGGGGTAGTTGTTGAGAGTGTCATTTATTTGCTCCTTTACGCAATCTTTCTATTTCTTTTGTCGGAAATAATTCGCTCGATACTAATCCTGATTCGTTAAGCTCAACCAGTTTATCAATTAACTCATTACCCGTCAGCCCTTTTATTTTCTTAGCCACTACCTCAGCTTTGGCAGCCGTTTTAGAAGCATCTACGACACGATCTATTACTTTCGCCTTAGCCTCATCAGGCCAGTTCTTATAATTCGGATTAGCAATTATAGTATTTAAGGATTCGTTTATGATCTGCCCCGTTCTTTTCCACAAGGCAGTATTTTCTTTTTGCGTAAGCACCTCAAACCCTTCTTTATTGCCGAGCAGAGAAGGCGTTACTTTGTGCCCTGCATCGAACAATCGTCTTAGTTCCTTAACTACGGGACTTTTTATCTCTTTAGACGGTCTTGTAGGGTCGATCATTATCTCCAATGGATTGGCAGTCACTTTTCTTTCTTCACCTAATACAGTTATTCTCGGTTCAAGTGTTTGCCTTACTCCGGGGATTTTGGCCCTTACCCTTTCACCTATAGTTCCGGTTCTTCTCTCTAATGGATCAGTAGCCTTCGCAACATCCCCTACTATTGTGGGTATAACAGAAGATACCAGTCCTCGCGCCAATCTTGGCCCGGAACGCTCGGGGTCGTTCAAAGCAGCTGTGAATTGGTTTATACCCTGCAAGAATGTCTGCTCAGTAAACGACTTCCCACTTCCGGTCAGAGCCGTTGCCATTGCTTCTGTAGGACTACCTGATTCCTGAAAAGCCCTACGGAAATGACCACCGACAATAAGAAGATTTCCGGCAGGTCCAAAAGACTGTATAGTTCGCCATTTACCATCAATCTTTACAGAGTTAGCTTTTCTGCCTTCAATTTCCCAAAGTTTTCGTTCTTTTTCAGTGTCGGGAAAATCCAAAGTGAGCATGTCGTTGTCTAATAAAGCTATGCCGATAACTATAGGAATGGAACCGACTATCGACCTACCAAGCCCGGTCACGAAATCCCGCTGGTTAAACTTCCCTTTTCCTATGTTCTCAATTATTGTCTTTACCGCTCCAACGGGAGAATAGTTGACTACCTGCATAGCGACTGCTGACGGAGTCCTGCCGAACGGGACTACGATCTCACCCGCACCCTTACCAAGTCCCTGTATTCCTTTTGCGAGATCGCCAAGTGATGTTTTGTTTTGGAATACCGCTGATTCAGCATCTTTAGATGCGTTCTTGACCATCTCTTCGGTCGGGTTATCCATCATGTTATCAATGAATGCCTGAGCCTCTTTGCCTTTTAACCCTTCATTGATAGCCGCGACTTTTGATTGTTCGTACAGAGACATTAGTTTTGCGGAATAATAAAACGGTTGGTCTTCTGCACCGAGGATATGAAATACAGTATCAGTGTATGTCTGCAATGCTCTCGCTACTTTGCCTTCGCCAAAACTTTTCCGCTTGTAATCAAGTTTCGTTCCGATGTCTCTTTCGTCATATCCGGTAACTAAATAATCAACTCCTTTTTTAACACCCGTAACAGTACCCCTGCCCAGTCCTTTCATTGTTACGGTTACAGTTCTTTCCCCCGTTCCGATAGATACGATCTTGTCAAGTACCGTAGCGGGTATCTTCGCCGCCTTTTCAGTTGCGAGATGGGCTGTATTTGCAAATATATTAAGCCCGGACGTTTTAATGCCCGTCAATAAGCCAGCCTTCCATATAGATATTGCTTTCTGGAAAAGTGAGGTCGGAACCATATCCGATATTTTGTTTTGAAGTTTTTGGAATCGCCTTGCCTTGTCCGTCCCCGGAGGCATCGCATCAATGGCTTTCATCTCGGTAAGTATTTCCTGGGCTTGCTTCGGAGTCAGTTCGGAGATTTTTTTCTTCAGCCCAAACAACCCACCTTTGCTCTTTTCGATCTTCTCGTTGTATTTTTGTATTTCTCTTGCTGCAAATCTTACCTGTCCTTCGGGGGTGAGCCTTGAAAGAATCGAGGCCGCTTGAACTGCCCTCCCTAATTCGGTGAGTTTTGCTGCTGCATCACTGGCGATTACGGAAGCCTTGTCATAAAAAGCATCCTTAACTGTTTCATCCGCAGCAAGATCAGCTTGCTCGCCGTAATACTTTATCAATTCAGAAGCGACTGCAACGGACTTATCGGTGTTTCCTTTTAGCGCAACATTCTCAGCCTGTTTAATATCGTCATTGATAAGATTGCGGGCTTTTATCGAAAGTTCGTCTGTGCTTCTCGGAATATATTGGCCCTCGACTTTTATTTGCGGCAATGCACCCTTGATGCTAGCTATAAATCCTCTTTCCTTGCCTGGAACCCGTTGGTCTTCGACATCTTCCCATATCTTTTTTAGGTGTGGCTTGATAGAAGCACCGAACTCTGTAACCATACGTTTTGACCATGCAGAAAATTCTCTTGTGCCTGCCTCAAAATGGTACAGTCCAATTTTGCCTACATTAACAAGGTCTTCCGGTGTAAATATACGAGCTGCACCTTTTCTCTGTCCTTTTTTGGGCTTACCTTTTAATGGTTCCGCTTCGGCTAATCTTGCTTTTATAGCCTCGTATTCTTTGGTCGTAACTAATGTATTTTGGGCACCATAATCAGGAGCCGGTTTTGTTACTGTTGGCTTACCTATCTTAACAGCAGGCTCTGGCTTCGCCTGTGGCGCTTTCGGGGGTACTATCTTAGCCTTAACAGGGGCTTCGACCACTGGCGCCCCCTTCTCGGCCTTAATTTCTGGCTTCTCAAGGGGTATTTGATTGCCGCGTTGCACTAAATTCACCAAATCCGCCCCGCCTTTAACCCCATAACCACCTATGAATCCAGCAGCCATCTCCCACGGTGATTGGCTTAATGAGGAAACCGTTGCAGTTTTGGCCGCTTCATAAGCAGACATCCCTTTGTTGGAATTTTCAAGAATACCTGCCCTTGTGTTCTGGATCATGCCGGTAAAAAATTCTTCACCGGACTCTTTCAAGCCTGCCCTGAATCGAGTACTGCCGGGAATGTCTTTGAGAAAAGCACTCTCCATCGCATACTCGATAGCGCCATCGGCAACGCCATGAACGGTTGACCAGTAAAAATTCTCTTTCTGATTTTGTGCATGTTCAAACCCACCGGCTGCCGAAAGTAAGGATAATGCAACCAGCCCCCGGTTTATCTTTATGCCGTAATCCACTAATAATTGACCAGTAGTTGCTCCCCCGGATAAATAAGCGGCCAAAACCGCCAAAGCACTTGAAGTGAGAGACTCTGAAATGCGCCCTGCACCATAAGATATGGGGTCTGTTTCTCTTAATGTTTCGTCAAACGCTTCCCACCCGGTAGTTGCTTTTGTCACCCATATATCACGGGACTCCAAACCGAACTTAGTTATATTCTCACCCGTTGCGATGATGGCTTCAGCAAGAGGATTATAAATCTGGTTCTTGTTTTTTGTACCGACTTTGCCCCAAAAATCAAGGGCAGCGCCACCCTGTTGGATAAATTGACCAAACCATCCAACTGCTCTTCCACCGAAACCAGCAATGTCCCGCTGGAGAAAACGAGCCGGGCCTTTCGCTATTTCTGCTAAGATTCTAACCGGATGGATAGGCGGTGGACCAATCGGGCCGACCGGCGTATAAAGCCCACGCCAAAATAAAGTGCTATCGTGTTTCCTTTGAACTTCCTGGACATCAACAAAACCCCTGTCCGCATCACTTAGTGGAATCTCTTGTTCGACAGATATATCCCATGTCTCACCGGCTTTATCAAAAGCCTGTTTAGGCTCAAGCGGTTGGGGTTCCTGCAATGCGACTGCACCGTGAGCGACGGGGTCGAATATTTCTACAGCACCATGTTTTTCGGGGTCAAATGCCATCTGTAAATCCATTGTCAATAAATATCTGTCTTTCGCCTACAGGGACAGTAAATCTTTTTCCATCCGGGGATACCATAATGATAGTTTTGGATTTTGGTTTTCTCTCGTCTCTTGCCAACTTTCTTGCCCTTAAATCCTCGATGCTTGTATTCCAGTAGTCATGTTTAAGCTGTTCTGCCTGTTGGTAAAAGTCCTTACCGATCTTGTCAGGGTTCTCGGTGATCCAGTCCCGTATTTCCTTATTATATTTAGACAGGGAATCGAACTGTAACTGCCTGTCCTCATTGGCGGTGTCCTGAAATAGCTTTGAAGCGTCGGGAGAAAGTCCCTGAATACTTGCCGAGAGAAATGCCTTGAAAGCGTCCTCTTCTTTGTAGTCAACTATCACGCGGCTTGCTTCGGTATCGGCACGGCTGAGTGCTTCAGCTTGTGCTGCTTTAAGCGTAGTAGCTGCCGTGTTAGTCAATTCCTTATATACAGTATCATCTATCGTTGGACTCTCGCCATATCGAGCCTCGTTGACCGCTGCATCGAATTGCTGTTTTGTTACTGCACCACGCCAAATATCAAGCGCCATAGTATTGAGATCGGCACGGGCTTTTTGGTTTGTCAATATGACTTCACCTGCCGCAACTCTACGGGTTTCTTGTGCCGCCCATTTGATATAAGACCGTTGTTCCGACTCGTCCAGTAAGGTACTGTCTATTTCATCGGGCGTTGGTATCTGGTCATTAGCGAATTTATCATTAAGTTTATCTCGATCAACTTCCTTTTGCGCCTCAATAGCCTCATTGTCCCGCTTGACCTGGTTAGTCTTTTGTGTATTAGCCTCCGACCTTAAAGCCTTGACAATATCAGTATCATAACCCTCTACATTCTTCGATTGGTTCAGCCAATCCAGCTTAGCGGTGTAATCAGGCTCACCGTCTGCCCTTATAACAGTTTGAGACTTGCGGTTAAGGTCAGCTGTTATCCAGTCATCGGTAAACCTGTCTTTCATGGACAAAGCCTGAGCAGCGGTTTTGATCGAGCCATCATCAAGCCCGCCCGCTATCAGGGTGTTTATTTCATTCATCGCAGTCGTTTCATCCTCTATCTGCGCGATATTAGCAAGTCCCTTAAATAAGGCGATTTGGCTATTTCGGGCTATCATGCGAATCGTTTTTTCCGCAGACAATTTTGTGCGATTCTCTTTTTGTAAATCCAGCCAAGCCTTGAATTTCCTATTACCGCTTTTGTTTTCAAGCCCGTTAGCAGATGGGATCTTCGCAAGATCGGCCTCTAATTTCTTTGTGCCGGCTTCAATCGCTGTCGAGTCTTCATAATTTGTACGCTCATATTCGCCGATCATGCTATAGGCCAAGCCCCGTGAGGTATCGAACTCGCTATTACCCTCACGCTCGTTCCACTTAAAGAGTATAGTGGAAACGTCTGTCAATCCCTCGCCGACCTGCTGTAAGGCCTGGGCCTCTAATTCCTGCCCCGTATCAGCTAATTCTCGCACGTTAGCACGCGGAAGCCTTGCTGTCACCGCTATTTCTGTCGCAAAATGTCTCTCGAAAACCGGCATATTTATCTCCTATTTTTTCGCAGCAAACGCTAATTGCGCACCACCAGTTAATCCCGCACCAACCATACCAAACCTGCCTGCCCTCCGTGCGGCCTTGCCCCTAAGTAAAGCACTCTTGCCGGATAGTCGGCTTAACTGTGCCTGAGCAGAAAGTGCCTGAGCGCCGATCTGGCCGCTCCTACGAATCATAAGGGCATCTATCTCAAGTTCAGTAGCAGTTTCTTTCTGCACCTCTTCAAACGAGTCTATTGGCAATATCCCCGTCTGGCCCGCCTGGGTTCTCCGTCTCGCTTTTAATCGCTCACCGGCTTTACGTTGTTTTTTTTCCTCGAACGCGGCGGTTTCCTGCGTCTCCTTTGCCTCGCGTTCCGCTATCTTCGCATTATACTCCTGCCATGCATCTTGAGACTTGGCCTGAGCCTCAGCAGCTTTGCCCGCTTCGTGAGCGCCTTTCATCTGGAGACCTAAGCCCGTTGTCCCTAATGCTATCGCCGCTGGTATAAAAAAACCCATTATTTATCTCCTTGATAACCACAACCTTCGGGCAGTAAACCTAATTTAGCCATTTGATTAGCTGTCATACACCAATCAGGTCTACAGTCGTAAATTGAGCATAAGTTCTTTTCTGTTAAATGAGGACATTTTTTTGATGTTCTTATAATTTTGTCCCCATCATAATATGCTAAATAACAACATTTTCCACATCGTTTACATTTATCAGTTCTTGCATACAAAAAAGCGTTCGTGCCATCTGGTTCGTAACAAATCATTAAGCCCTCGACCTTAAATCCTAAATATCTCATATAGCTGTGCCCTGCTGCAAAATCCTCCCGGACAGTAGCCTCGACCCTTCGGTAGTTAAACTTTTTCATCAACTCGCCGATCTTGTCTCTTGCAAGCTGTGGGTCAATATGGAACTTTCCTATATCTAAGGGGTAAAGCGCCCACGCTACACCGATGCCCTCCATCTTATGACTTATACCTGCGCAACATACTAATTCGCCGTTAAATACAGAGAACGCCCTGCCTTGTTCTTCGGCATCCCTGCACCATTTTTCAGCATCGGGAAAATCCACTTCCACACGTTTCAGCATCTCTACGCCGTGTTCTGCTTTATAAGGTTTTATTTCAAACTCAGTCATATAATTTCAAGCTCGATGTAATAGTCCTTACAGTTAATGGCAGCGGTTGCTTCTGAGAAACAAATACATCGCCGTTAAGCTCATACCCGCCAGGGAAAGACTGTTGTTTTTCGCCGGTAAACAACGGGACCGCCTGGCCGGTAGCATCCGATACTTTCCTGAACGGTATGGTTTCAGTGCCTTGGGTTGTCCCGAAAGTAGCACCGATGGTTTTGTAGAACGAGAAAATAATACTGTCTATCTTCTTGGTCTTGCCCCGCATTGACCCGGATTGTGTCTGGAGTTCCGGTTTCATCGGTTGCAGTTTCGATTCAAAAGGCAGGCCGACGTGTACCTTATTAAAATAATCCGTCAACGTGACCGAACCGGAGACCACTACAACGTCCTCGTGAGCAGTTCCGTCCCCGCAGACCGAAACGGTCTTACCTTCTAAATGACCCAATCCCGAAAAGATATTATCGACTTGTTCGACTTCGCCCGCGATAGTGATAGTTACCGTTGTATCGGTGACGGTGGCTTTTGCGGACATCTTAAAGAAATCGTCGTTTATTTCTGTTATAGTCGTGTCGTCAGGTATTCCCATGCCTGTTATCGGAGCGCCTAATGAAATCTTTGCAATATCAGCAGCACTTACGTTCGTAATATCCACACTGTCGTAAGTCGTATCCCCTGATACGGATGCCGAAAATGCTGTAAAGGCCGTGCTGTTTATATCTACTGTGTCGAGATTGTCCCTTAGCTCAAAAGTATCAGTAGCCGCAGTGTTTACGGTAAAGATCCTGTTCCTGACTTGGCTCATCCCGCCGACATACCGTATCCTGATCTGGTCGCCGTCTGAGAACCCATGTGCCGCGGCAGTTACTACGGTGGGATCAGCTTGGGTTATCCCCGTTATCGTTACCGCATCGCCGCCATCGAAAGACAAGCCCGAATCCACGAAAAAGACATCCTTTTGGTCCGAACCCCAGTCGCGGGGCATGAAGTATTCGACATTCCTGTTTACAGTTCCATCCGGCAGGGTCCGCTTCACGATCACCCATACCTCATCTTCGCTCACACCGGGGATCACCGTGACATCTTCAAATAACCCGTCCGTGACTACTCTAAACCATCCCCATATCTTCTGGCCGGGTTCAAATGTCATGCCGATAAGGTTTCCGCTACTCAATACACACCACAGGACAGGTTCGGGCTGCTGCTGGTAGGCCATGCTCACAATGCCGTCCTCGGTGATATGCTCGGCTAAAGTAGTGTAATCAGGAGCATCATAACCGCCCGCTTCTCCCTTATCGAATATGTACTGCGCTCCCCGGACAACCTTGCCCTCCTGTTGGACAAAGAGTACGATATTTGCCAACATGATCGCTTGAATGCCTTTACTGCCGTAAGTGGTCTGTATCCTCGGTCGGGTCGGGTTGTTTGGGGTCAGTGGTTCGCCTGTATCGAAAGCGCCTAATTTCCATTCCGCACCGGCGGTCCCCATAAGCAGTATCTCTTTTGAGATCAACCATCTGATCGCGTTCATCTCATTAGAGGCTAAAGAGTACCCAACACTATCATCATCAAGTGTCCCGGTCCTGAAATTCTCCCAATCGTCGGTCTTACTGCCCTTTAAGGCATGGGGTTCAAAAACCGTTCCTCCCATCATAAGCCGCTCTTCATAGAACGTACCCGTTGATGGATAGCCCCGTTCGTCGCTCCACGACCCTTCGGACCATAACTTCGTAGCGTCCGTAGAGCCTATTGTCCTTATTGTGGTTCCGGTAACTAAAATTGCACTTGAAAAGCCGGTAATCTTTACAATGCCAAAGTGATAAAACCGCTCACAGGAAAGCATTATCGTAGGATCTTTACCGGCAGAATCAACAGTCCTTCTCACCCTGAAATAAGCGTCTCCAAGTTCTTCGTTTCCTGTAATATTGGCGATCTCACCGAGTTGCGTCTGGAATGTCTCTAAGGTATGCCAGCCCTCATATCGCGGCCATGTAGCGGCGGTATCACGGGAATTACCACTTTGATTACTAAGCACTTCGCCATCGGTGAAACTTCCCGAAAGTTGTTTTATGAAGTAATGTGTCGTGTCCGTAGCCGAGACTATAATACAAGTATCGCTACTTGTCGCTCCGGTAATAATATCACCCTCTGCCCATGCCCCGCCTGCTGGAGCCGCGTCAAGTACCAGGATAAGCAGCTTATCATAAGACCTCTCTATGACAATAGTTCCTATCCAAAGATTAGCTGTTGGCGAGGATGTCCTGACTCGCCACGGCCCTTTTACGTCAACCAAAATATCAGTAACCCCCTCGGCAGCATAAGAATCCGCCGCGTCTCCTAATACTGTAAGCGTTGCAATGTCTGTCAGTGTTTTTTCCTGTTTGTTGTCTCTCCTGTTGTGCTTTATCATCCAATACGAGTTGATATGATCGGATGTGAATATCGGGTTACTTGCCGTAAGTTCTACCGTACCGATCGTAGCGGATGGGGTTATTGTTGTATCGCTTTCGTTCTCAGACATAAACGGCGGCCAGTCGAAACCAATAGTTTCCGATTCCCAAAGCGCGTGTTCAAACCTGCTTAGTTTGCGTGGGTTATAACTCGAATGAAAAGTATACATTATATCTGCCGACTGGATGCGCTGAATCCCGAATAGGTCGGCCTCTAAGTATGGACTTTCTATTTCATAGGCTGTTGTCGAATAAAGGTTTGCAACCTCGGTCGGGGTAAGTACATCTTTGAATATAGAAACCTCATCTATCTTGTCGCCCCAGAACTTCTCTGCTGCACCGCCTGTAGATTCTTGTGCGCCTATCCTGACTAATGAGGCATTTTCCTGCATCGCCTTATAGCTGGCATCGTTAGTCGTCGTCGAATCCACCGCGATACCGTCGACATAAAGAATTATATCATCAGCAGCAAGCTCTCTGTCCACATGCGCCGAACAGGTTGAAACGAAGAAATGCCAACCGGTCGATATAGCATCATCGGTTACGGCAAACGATTCCGGTACAGGTATTATTTCCGTCCCGTCTCCTGAATTATACAGTCCTGAAATATTAGCCTGTGTAATTTCTATATTGAACAACATCACAGCATCTATTTTGTCAGCAAATATTTTGGTATTGACATAAGTACAGCCTATCGTTAAATCTGCCGCCAGAGCCTCCATCGCATCGTAACCGGCATTATTCGTAACGGTTTGGTCGGGAACGGCAGCATCAACATATAACGTGACGAAATTCCCTGCAGTAGCCCCCGCAGTAGCCTGGCCTGCGTATGTAAAGACTACAAAGTGCCATCCTGCAGTAAGTGGTTCATCCGTTATTATATTCGGACCCACCGCAGCTTCGCTTTGGTCATAGAACTTTACAGACAGATGGCCGGTAGTTCCGAGAGTGAACCCCCATTCGTTATTGGCGCCTTTAGCTTTAGCGGCAATCTTTTGAACATTCCCTGTAATATTAACATAAATCCATGCCGCAACGCTAAATGGACTATCTACCGTCCCGTTACCAAAACTGAAATCAGCGGAATCATCTACCGTAATATACTTAGCACCCCCGCAGTTAAGGGCGCCGCTAATCTTGCCTGTATCGTTAAAAGTGTCTGTATTGGCAGAAGCAACGCCGGCGTGTGGCGCTACCGTCCCATCGTCCGTGCCGTCCGCCACCGCCGCGACAGTTATAACGAAATCCGGGTCGCCAGCAAATGAGGTGCTGACGACTGTATATTGGCCGTCATTGGCGGTCGAGCCTTCAACGGTAAATTCGGAGGCGTCCGGAAAAGATGCCGACAAATCCCCGTCGCCGGTTATCGTGAAAGTGTTAGCCCCTGCATTGGCGTCGTCTATAGTATACTGCGGCGCCGAGCATACGACATTCGTATCAGCCGCATCGTCATTCAGATTCCATTGCCCCACCAGACTACCTGATAAATCCGTACTCACATCCGATAAATGCAGTTGTAATTTTCTGTCGTTAGACAAAGATAAACGCCACTCTTTTGCAACCGCATTGGTAGTTTCATCCCACTTCGATAAAAGAACCTGTATATCAGCCTGTTGGGTTACAAAAGCCCAACAAGCGAGGCTAAATGGTTCATCATCTGTGTTGTCAGTAAAACTAAGTGCATCTGCGTCGGCAACGGTTACGTTATATTGACCATCCAAATCGAAACATCCTGTCCCGACTTTACCTGTTTGAGCCAGGATAGAAGTGTCCGCCGAAGCGGTACCAGTATGCGTAGCCTCCTCGTCGGCAACTGTAGTCCCCTCTTCTTCATTCAGCAGCCAGTGAGCGACTATATTATCTAAGGCCGATAAGTCTTCTGTGCCGACAACACCTAATATCTGCCCCCTGTCCTTGAAGAACCTGAAGTATTGATCGCCCGCCTCGATGATATAGGACTGAACGGTAGAATACTTAAAAGGAAACAGCCTTGCTGCTTTCGTAGAGTCCTTGACCTCTGCTACATATTTAAGCCCCGGCCTTCTTTCAGCAGGTCCGTATCGGGTAGGGAACATATTCTCTAACGTCCGGCAGGCTCCGTAATACCCTTCCAGATCGCTCCTGCCATCCAATCGCGGAGACCATTCGCCTTTGTTAAATGCGTTCTGTATCAATTCTAAAGCAATATCACTATCTCCTACATTTTGCTTGTTTACATATATCCGATTTGGCCTCGCGGCCAAACTCTAATGGTTTTCCTAATTATAATCTCACCAAAACGATTGTTAGATTTCTAACAGTAAGATTCGCCGCACTGTTTTCGTTACTTAATGCAAACGATATTTTCTCCCCACTGGTAACGGTTACTATTCCACCACCAGACATCGAACCAAAGTCGTTTTGTGCCCCAAATTTCCGTCTTATCTTTGACCCTACAATAGCAGTTGTTTCTTTATATAACTGAAAGTCAAAGGTTTCCTGATTACCTACTGGCTTTGCAGAAATGTAATAAGCAAAGCTATAAGATCCAGCCGCGACTGCATCCGCCTCTAAAGTCGCGGCTTGGTCCATAGTCCCTGTACCTGTTGCAGTATATGACGCAGTGACGGTGTATGTCGTTGTTAGCGGAACGGTCAATACCTTAAACACGCCAACATAAGCGGCATCAGCAAGATTCGTTTGGCTGATAATATCACCAACGGCTAATCCGTGTGCGTTTCCTGTGGTAACAGTTATATCACTTCCAGCTTGAACTATTCCTGTTATTGCGTGGCTTGTCCCTGCCCCCCCAGCATCAAATGCCCAATCAGCCAAATCGCCTGCCGCAAGACCGTTTGTATGATAAGAATGGAAATCCCCGCCAGCATCATTTATAACGAAGGGGTCAGTATTATCCTCATCGTGTATTTCTGCGTGGATAATTTCAGTCGTAGATTGCTTTGCCCAATTTGTTGTACCATAAGCTACAAATGCAACACGCTCATTAGCTTCCAATTCCTCAAATGAAGTTAAGGCACCTGTTCCCAGACCTAAATCATCCCCTGATGCTGGAAATATCCTAAGCGTCTCGGCTCCGTTATTTATAATCTCAATCATTATGCCCGTTACGGCAGAAGGAAGCGTTACGGTATCGCCATTATTTGCGACCGTTGATATTTCGTTCACCTGAGCAGTTAAAGCACCTTGACCTTGTTCCTGCGTGGTAGAGGCGGTTAATCCTGCGTTTACATCGAACGCGACAAGTTTATCGTCCCCCATTTGAAGGGCTGATGTTGGTGTTGTTGTGCCGATGCCAACGTTACCAGAATTTGTGATTCTCATTCTCTCAGTAGGAGTTGTGGCACCGTCAGCAGTTGTGTAGAGTTGCAAGCGTGTAGGAATCTCATCACCTGATACTCCGGCATCAACCGAAGCCCTTATACGTGCTCCTTGTCTATATACACTTCCGGTATATCCCCAATAAGCAATATCTCCGAGGACTTGTCCATTAGCAATAGTTCCCGGAGTTGCTGGTGAACCCTGTGCTCTCCTTAAATCCCAACGACTTGAATTAGCAAAAGTTGTTATTCTACTAACACCTGTCACACCAGTAGACTTTATATCTAATACCGTTGCTGGCGTTGTTGTACCGATGCCCACCCTGCCGTCTTTATCAATTACCATTCTATCCTGGAGGTTCTTAGAACTATCTGCCACAGCAAAATATAACTTAGAATTTTCTCCTAAGCTTCCTATTTCGCCATATATCCTTGCTAAAGTGCCAC
>SDBT01005619.1_pt1 | contig 20992 bp, 25 predicted proteins | sample 2277101 | NCBI WGS metagenome assembly SDBT01 (sample SAMN10404973, study PRJNA504765) | marine sediment metagenome | isolation source: marine sediment core GS10_PC15, 103 cmbsf | place: Arctic Ocean: Southern Knipovich Ridge | collected 2010
CCGGACGCGAACGGCGGCATCGAGTGCGGCATGCACGGAGACAAGGGGCCGGGCGGCAAAGGGGGCACGCCCGAGGGCTACGCCAAGATGGGGCGCAAGGCCAACGTGGCCCACACGCACAAGGCCGGCATCTATTTGGGGGTGGCCACCGCTGGCACGTGCTCGACCACAGAGCCGGACTGGATGGAGGGGCCAAACGCCCACTCGCATTCCCACGTGGTAACGTACCAGAATGGCAAGCGGGCGATCTACACCATGTTCAACGGCGGGTGGCGCGCTTAGAAAGTGTTGCGTGCTTTCCCGTTTTGTGCTAGCGTTGTTCGGGTGGGTAAAAAAGGGTGGTTTCATGCTGCACAACCTGTTGATCTATCGCTTTTTAATATTCAACGCCTGCGCGGCGGCTGTGTTCGCCGTGCTGGCCTATGGCGGCCTGGTGCAGCATGTGGTTAAGGGCGATAAGTCGCACATCGTTATCGGGATAATTGGCTTGTTCGCGTTGACGTTGGTGTGGACGGCTCGCAAGGGCTGGAGAACCAGCAAGGCCATAAATGAGTTGAAGGTGAGGCAAGGTTGGCGAACTAGGGCCAACGTATCATTTTTTCGAGACAAGGACCTGGCCAAGACCAAGTGGCTGACCGAGGCACCCGGTTGGATGGTCATGCTAGGATTGCTGGGAACGGTCATAGGCTTCGCCATCGTACTGGACGGTGACACGCTGAACGCCTCCACGCTCGGCGAGGTAAAGGCTTCCATAAAAGGCTTGACCGAGGGCATGGGCGTGGCGATCAACACCACGATCGCGGGCAGCGTTTTGGGTTTGTGGACGGAAATCAACACTCGCATGTTGCGCACCGCTCAGCGCATCTATTGGGCGGATAGGGCAAATGAGCAACACCGCGTTTCGTGACGTTCTTTTCATAGCGTTATTGCTGTTCGTCGTCATGGTCAGGTTGATGCTGCCTTTCCTGTACGAGCCCGCCGAGGCCGACGACGCGGAGCCCCCAGGCAACTTGATAGTCCACATCACGTGGGAACCAGGGAACAACGATGTTGACCTGTGGTTGTGGGGGCCTGGCATCACTAAGCCGGTGGGTTATTCAAACAAGAACAGCCGGCTATGGAACCTCCTGCGCGATGATCGCGGGGACGTGGGCGACGCCACGGGCATGAACTACGAGAACGCCTACACGCGCGGGGTGGTGGCTGGCGAGTACGTCGTCAACGTGCACTGCTATAAGTGCGATGGGCCGCAGAGGGTAGTGATGGAGATGTCCTTGCGGGCTGAGGATGGGGACAAGGGTTCGTTGACCGTGCTGGGCACGGCGACCCTGGAGGCGCTAGACCCCACGCAGGAGCGTACCCTGCTAAGGTTTCGCCTGGGTACTGATGGTACGATAGTACCAGGTTCCACGCACAGGGTGTTCGTACCCTTGCGTACCTTGAACCAGCGACCGAATTTGAGGTGAGCCATGACCCAGATGATAGTGCTATACCTTCTCATCATCGCAGTGTTGGCTTGTGCAACCACGTCCATCATTTGGTTGCGCCGAGACACTGCCATCAGGGCGATAGCGGTTATCTCCTTCGTGGCTAGCTTACCCCTCCTGATGTTCGGAATGTTCAACGCCTTGGGCTTCGCCAAGCCGACCGATCTTGAGTTGCTGCTGTCCAACCAGGAACGATATGAGGTCGTGGGTTCCATGCTGGTGCCTGACCGGGCGATCTACGTGATGCTTGACGTTGGGGGCGAGCCCAGGTTGTACGAGCTGCCGTGGAACGCCGTGATGGCGAACGTGATCCAGGATGCCAGGTACACGGACAACAAGCTGCTAATGCGCGGGGTGTTTCGCAGTTGGTGGCCGGAGGGGGATGATCACACTCAAGATACGCCCATAGGGTTCTACGCTCTCCCCGCCTCCCCGTCACCGGACAAGCACGAGGCGGTCGCGCCGCCGCAGCTATAGGAGAGACCCATGGCGAAGCTTAGTGACCATCAACTTATGTACGACGTGCGGGAGAAGTGCATTGTCAATACGTTGAAAGATACGAACCCCAAAAATGCGGTGGGCGTGCGGAAGTGGAGGCAGTATTGTGTCGTCCCCACGACCATCATTTGGGAACTCGGCGTCGCGATGCTGGAGGGCGCGCGCAAGTATGGCAGGCACAACTACCGCGTGGCCGGGGTGCGAGCCTCGGTCTATGTCGATGCGGCGAAGGGTCACATCGACCAGTGGTGGGAGGGGGAGGACTTAGACGAGGAGAGCGGCCTGTCGCATATCACCAAGGCCATGGCGTCGTTGGCGGTGCTGCGGGATGCGATGATACAGGGCAAGTGCGTCGATGACCGACCGCCAAAGACCGATCTTGGTCCGCTGCGTGAAAACCTTCAACGGGCCGTGGATGAAATCTTCGAGCGTTACCCCGATGCCCTCCCGGCTTACCTTGAAGGAGACCAGAACCAATGATGCTGTCCCCACACTTTTCACTGAGGGAACTTATGCGCAGCCAGACGGCCACGCGGCGCGGCTTGGACAACTCACCGGGGGAGACCACGATCACGAAGCTGAGAGGGCTTTGTCAGAACGTACTGGAGCCCGTGCGCGCGCAGTTCGGGCCGTTCTCCCCTAGCAGCGGATACCGCTGCGCGAAGCTGAACGCCCTGATTGGGGGGTCGCCGAACAGCCGGCACGTGCTGGGGGAGGCGGCCGACTTCGAGGTGCTGGGCATAGACAACCTTTACGTGGCGTGGTGGGTGAGGGATCATGTAGATTTTGACCAGGTGATCCTGGAGTTCCACGAGCTGGGCGATCCTAATTCTGGCTGGGTCCATTGCTCCTACGTGGGGATGGGGAAGAACCGCAAGGACGTGCTCACCTTCGTCAAGGATAGAGAGTATCAGGTGGGCCTGCCCTCCAGGTTTGACGGGTTGACCGGCTTTATCTAGGCAAAGCCATTTGCAACCCGTTGCAACTCGTTGAAACTGGCTGTGAGAGCCAGTATCACGCTACTCTTGACAAAGAAACCGTTATATGGTCTAATGATCCCTACAAGCCAACGGAAGGGACTTTAGACATGACCCCAATATTTGAGTTGTTCGACGTAGCATGCCAGGTAGTCGGAGCTGGTGTGATTACTTACTGGTTATTGACGGCATTAGTAAGATTGACAAGATGGTCCTGGGGGTACGTCCGATGACCACGCAACTAGACGCTGCGCAGCGCCAGGTCCGCAATGCGGATGAGTTCAGGCGTGACTTTGGTATTTTGCATCAGGCCGCAGTCGGTGTCATCATGGTGCGTACGCGCGAGCCGTTCCGTGCAATAGAGACTTTGCGCGGGTTCGCCTTCGGCGAGGAGGGCCTGGAGTTTCGGTGCTGGTCCATCGTGCACGGGTGGGCGGTATACAATCGTGAACAGCCGATGGCCGAACCCGTGATAGACAACACGGTTGATCTATTGGCGGCCATGAAATTGGTCGGTGGATTGGGCGAGGGGGGCAATCGGGACACTGGTTGGCAGGGCCAGGCATCCGTCAACTGCGTGATGTATCCTCACTTGTTGAACCTCAGCAAGAACCCTGCGTTGATCCATCTGTTCAAGGAATATAGCAAGCTGTTCGCCGAGAACCGGCGTCGCCTCGTGCTGGTGGTCCCCGTGGGCTACGAACTTCCGCCCGAGCTTGAGGATGACGTGGTGATCATGGACTTCGACACACCCAGCTACGCTGAGCTGCGTGAGTGTTACGATCGCTTGCTCACCGATATGGTCGAAGACCGGAAGCCCTCTTACCATGACACGGAGGTTGACCGCGTTTTAAGCGCGGGTGCGGGCATGGTGATGACGGATTTCGAGATCGCCATGGCACGCGCGCTGGTCACGCATCGCGCCGCGTTGCCCAACGTGCCCATAGACGACATCGTGTCGGTGGTCATGCAGGTCAAGACCGAGATGGTCAAGCGCTCTGCGGTGCTGGAGCTGATGGACGCCGAGGATATGTCCAACGTGGGCGGCCTGGATAACCTCAAGGACTGGCTCCGCAAGCGCGCCCTGTGCTTCGGCCAGGAGGCCAGGGACGCCGGGGTTGAGCCCCCGCGCGGCATCGCCCTGCTAGGACCGCCGGGCACGGGCAAGAGCCTGATCGCGAAGGCGACCGCCCACATGCTGGGCCTGCCCCTGGTCAAGTTCGACGTGGGCCGCGTGTTCCAGTCGCTGGTGGGGCAGTCGGAGGGTCGCGTGCGCGCCACGCTCAAGATGGTGGACGCCATGGCCCCGTGCGTGCTGTTCATCGACGAGGTGGACAAGGCGCTACAGGCCAACTCGGGCGGCGGGGACAGCGGCGTGAGCCAGCGCGTGCTCGGCAACATCCTGACCTGGATGCAGGAGAGCAAGGCGCCCGTGTTCATCGTGGTCACGGGGAACCGGGTGGCCAACTTGCCGGCCGAGTTCCTGCGGCGCGGGCGGCTGGACGAGGTGTTCAGCGTACAAATGCCCAGTGAGGTCGAGCGCATGGAGGTCCTCCGCATCCATCTCACCAAGCGCGGCATAAATCCCGACGAGGTCGAGGGCCTGGACGACGCAGTAGCGGCCGGCGCAGGTTATTGTGGCGCCGAGCTGGAAGGAGCGGTTAAGGATGCCCTCATACACTCATTCACGGGGGGCGGTGACGTGACCGGCGCGTTGATCGTCGAACAGTTGCAGGCGTTCAAGCCACTCAGCATCGCCTTCGCGGACGACTTTGCGGCGATGGAACAGTGGGCGGAAAACAACGCGCGGCCCGCCAACGCGGGGGAGGTAGACGTACCGCGTGTGGCGCGAGTGCGGACACGTGCTGTGGTTGGTGCCCCACCTGGTGGTCGAGCCCTCGGGCTGGACGGCTAGGCGACGGGGGCCGGTTTGTGAAGCTAGGGCACTGGCATGCCCCACCTTCCGTTGGCGAAATCGGCCCCCGTTTTTAATATCACCTCCACGCAGGAAAACGAAAAATGCTAATCCAAGTCACCACCGGGTCTGAGAATTTCCCGAACTCCTCCTCCAAGAGCCGGGTTCTGTGGGTGCCGAGCCGTGACTTTCCCGGTATCAAGGAGAAGTTCTTGAACAACCAGTGCCACGACCAGGTCGCGTGCGTGGGACCCGTTGCGCGCGAGCCCGCAGCGCCGGGCTATATTGAGGAGTTTGGCTCTTGGCACACGTGCACCTACAACGTGCTTTCGGGGATGGTCTTCAAGGTGTATGGCCAGCGCAAGGGTGCCCACATGGTGGCGGGTCGCCACGCCCAGGCCACGGTCTACCTTCGTGCCCGCGATGGGGCGGCCCTGATCAGGGTGTCCACTATATTGACCGGGGACAGTCGAGCCCAGGGCAGGCACCGCGTGCACGTGGAGGGCAGGTTCGATCGCCTGACCAGCGTGCAAGCTGCGATCGAGGGGTGCGTCGTTAAGTTCGCCCACCTGACCCATGAAGACCACGTCAGTACCATGTTCGAGATCGTCGAGCTTATGCCTGAGACCACCTCTGTGGCCGTCGCGGAACAGGCTACGATACACAATACCAGGGGGCAGCGCGTGAGCGTGCCTTTCAGGCGCCGCGCCAGGGCGATAGATTTGTCTTGACAAACAAACCGTACAGTGGTAGTCTATCATTGTTCGCTAAACGGAAGGAAAATTGCCATGTCCCACACTGCCCACTGCGTTTATCTGGTCACCTGCAAAATGACCAGTAAGCAATATGTGGGTTGCACGACTATGAAACTCAGTCATAGGCTAAATTGCCATAAGTTGAGTGGTCCCATGGTTGAGGATATAGGGAAATTTGGAATAGAGAATTTTGTCGTGGTGCCTGTTGAATATTTCTCAGATAAAGAGCAGGCGCTTGTGGAGGAGGCTCGTCAGATCAAAGCTAAGGGAACACATGCGCCTAATGGGTACAATCGACAAGTTAGAGGCGGCAAGTATCCAGGACGCGGCGGACCTCTGATGGGAAATAAAAACTCTCGCAGGCACAAAGTTGAGGGATTAAGATCAGATGGATTGGTAGTTTGTACATTTTCAGCTGTATTAGACGCCTCCCGTGCCCTTGGCGTTGAGAGATCGCAAATTCAAAGGGCGCTTAGGATTTCCCGGTATACTGCCGGGGGCCTATTTTGGAAGTCGGTCACCGTGGCCGAGCATGGAGGTTAAAATTTCTCATACAACAACGTTAAGCTCGATCGCCATTCGCGACATTGCCGCACTGCGGCAGGCGGTGGCCAAGCTGCGCGACAAGGGCGTGAACTGCGAGCTGGTCGAGAACCAGCGGCCCCGCATGTACTTCACCGAGCAGGGCGAGGAGTGCGAGTACGTCGTGAAGCTGCCCGACGGGCGGTATGACGTTGGCCTCAAGCTACAGGCCGACGGCAGCTACGCCCCGGTGTTCGATGAATATTCCGGGCACGTCGGGGGCCAGATCGGCGCAGACGCGAATGTTTGCCCCATGCCGGACCGCAGTGACGAGGAGGGTCGCGCCCAGCACGCGATCGGCCGGCTGCTGCAATTCTACGCGGAGGCCGCCGCCATCAACGCGGCCGTCGCGCAGGGCTACTCGGTCGATGGCACGACGACCGACGAGGCCGGCAACATCCACGTGCTGGTAGGGGTGCAGTGACATGAGACAGATCGAAATCGTGATCGACCCGCTGGGCCGGCCCAGCATCGAGGCCATCGGGTTCAAGGGCCAGAACTGCGCCGAAGCCACCAAGGGGCTAGAGGCGGCGTTGTCGGCCGGCGACGGCACCATGTCCCGAGACTACAAGGACAGTTGGCACGAGACGGAGGATACCGTCGAGCAGCAAGAGCAGGGCTGGTAGTTCCGCCGCGTCGGAGCCGGGGCGGACTTAGATCATTGACGATGTAATGGCAAGCCCGCCCCGGACTTCGATCATTTTACAAAAAAGGAAAACCGCCATGAACCAAGTGATCACCATCGACCCCAACGGCTCCATCAGCGGCCTCCAGCGCAAGCGCGGCAAGGGCCTAGACCTTCGCCAGTTCGGGCGCGCCAGGATCGAGCGAGCGAGCGAAATCACGTGGGACGAGGAGAGGCAGAACTGGAACATTCACGTGCTGAGCCGCAACGTGTGTCGCTGGATGACTGAGATGGATGCTGACGGTCCTAGGTTCTATACTCGCGGAGGGGTAACGTTGGATTTCAATCATTGGTCCATGGCGATCGAGAATTGCGAGTTACCGGATACAGCCCTCTATGATCAAGATTTTCTCGCTTTCGATCATTACGACGACGCGGTCGCAGTGGAGGTGAAGTTCCTCGACGCGCTGCGCGCGCGGGGTGTGTTCTAATTTGCAACGGGTTGTATTTTGTGTGTGTCGTTGATTTCCTAGTTGGCGGTTGTAAGCAGCGCGACCCAGGAGTTGCTGAGGTGCCCAGAACACTTCGGCAGATCAGCGACACACACCAAGTGCAACGGGTTGCAACGCGATGGCCTACAAGCGGAGTGTAAGAGGGGAGACCAGGGGGCGGCCCTCGTCGGTGGCGGGGGCCGTCGCCTGCGTTATGCAAGACAGCCGACGACGCGAGCGCGCGGCGCTGTCCCGGTCCAGGCCGGCCGACCTGTTCACCACTTGGCGCCGAGCGCACCGAGACTGCGGGCTGGACGCGCCGGGGCGGTGGGGCGCCAAGGAGGCGTCGCTGGCCAAGAGCGTACAGCGGTGGTGGCCTGACGACGATATCCACGACTTCCTCTATTGGGCCGTGCAGGAGTGGACCCAGATCATGGAGGCCAGGTTCGGTGGTGGTCACAAGCCGGCGCCCGCGAGGCCGACCATTCGTTGGCTGGCCGCGTGCAGGGATACGTTTCGTGAGGTGTGGTTGGACCGGCGGGAAGATGACGGGGCGCCTGACATACTGACCTCGGGTGAGGAGATATGACGGTAAGGGTGCGCACCAGGGACGTGGGCAACGACGCCGCCATAGCGGCTGAGGTGCGCCGGACCATGTCCTACGTGGGGATCGGTGCCAGCTACCAGGCCATGAAGTTCTCGGATGTGCCGAGGGGTGACGCGTTGAGGGTGGCCCTGGCGGACCAGGTGTTGCCCGGTCTGGGGTCAGGCAAGGGCATCACCTTCGTGGGTGAAACGTCCCGCACGGAGGATGCGATGCTGGTGGCGGCCAAGGCGCTCCACGTGTGCGGCGTGTCGGTGAAGGTGTGCGGCCTGGTGCAATTTTCGTCTAGCCTCAGAGACACCGATGCGCGGGCGGATGACGAGGTCGCGGCGCTGTTCATCAAGGGTTTCTCGGACAAGGGCGAGTGCCCGCTGTTGCCATACCAGCGCGCCATGGTAGAGGAGGAGTTGCTTGATCGCCTGGCCAATGCACGTTCCGTGTTCCCGTGGGTGCTATCCGAGAAATGTTTATGGTGGCGCCCGGTGGTTCAAGAGCGCATCGCCGAGCACAACGTGATGTTCAAATGTCGGTAGGTCTATCCCTCATCACCGCGTTGCTGGCGGACGGGTCGCGATCCGGTTTCCGCCAGTTGCGCTCGGAGTATTTCGAGACCAGTGAGCTGCCGGCGTGGGAGCTGCTGAGCAACTACTATCATCAGTATGGTGAGCTTCCGACCCCGGCGGTGTTCGTCGAGCAGGGCATAGCATTGACGGCGGCGGCCGGAAATTTCGGCTACCACCTGGATCGTATTCGTCACCGCGCGACATACAACACCATCCAGACACACCACGCCCCGTTGATGCTGGCGTTGCAGGCGCGCGACATGGACGCGGCGGTCGAAGCGCTGTCCACCTTGAACACGAGCGTCGCCCAGATGCGGGCCATGGGCACCATGATAGGCATGGGCGAGTGGGCGGCCAGGGTGATGGACCAGTACCACGAGACACGGCGCAACCCGCAAGTCGGGATAACCTTGGGGTGGCAGCCCCTCGACCGATTGACTGGCGGCGCCCTGCCGGGCGACGTTGTCGTGTTGGCCGGGCGTCCCGGTGTGGGTAAGACCTACAAGATAGTGGTCATGGCGATGGCGGCTTGGGATGCAGGCAAGCGGGTGTTATTTTTGTCCATGGAGATGACGGACGAGCAACTTGCTCACCGCATGGTAGGCATACGCACGGGCGTGGCGCCGACATACATCAGGCGCGGGCAGATGAGCGACCACGTGTTCGAGCGGTTCGAGCGTAGCGTGGCCGAGTTCCAGAGCCCGGACGCCGCCCCGTTCTACCTAGTGCGGGGGGACCTGAGAAAAACAGTTCGCGACGTTGACGCCTTGGTTCAGGAGATGGAACCCGATATAGTATACATAGATGGCAGCTATCTTCTAAAGCCTGAGACCACGCGCAACAAGTCTAGGTGGGAGGTGATGGCGGACGTTGGGGAGGGGTTGAAGGAGATCGCCCTGTTGCGCAACGTGCCGATCGTGCATTCGGTGCAGCTCAGCCGCAAGGCCAAGAGCAACAGTCGTGTCGATGTGGACCTGGACATGATCGGAGGCACAGACGTTGTGGGGCAGATCGCCAGCATCGCCATAGCGCTGCGCCTGGGCAAGCCGCCGAACCAAAATACCAGGCGCCGGATAAGCATAATGAAAAACAGGGAGGGTCCGTCGGGCGGGTACACGATGAACTACCTGTTCCAGCCCATCAACTTTGACGTGGTGGTGGACCCGCACGACAGCGACGCTAACCCGGAGGAGGCCCAACAGGCTCAGGCGCGCGCGCAGCAACAGATACGAGACATGGAATGATAGTCGGCAACCTGAACGCCCCCGTGCTGGTGGTGTGCGACGCGCCTTCCGTGCGCACGTGGAATGACGGCGCGCCCATCAGCCACTCGCAACTGGTGTGGTTCGCGCGGTTGGCCGGGGCGCAGGGCTTCACCAGGGACGACTTCTGTTTCGTGGGCCTGTGTCCTCCCATCTCCGCGCAGGATAAGAACAGCGCGTCGCGCAAGTGGGCGCACGTGGAGCGGCACGCGGCGCCCGTGAGGCAGGCGTTGCTGGATGCCAACCCGCAACTGGTGGTGACGTTCGGAGAGCTGGCTAGCCGCGTGGTGCTGGGTCGGGCGGTCAAGATCACGAAGGTGCGAGGGGTGGCCGTCATGCACGACGGGGTGCCGGTGTACCCGATGCTTAGCCCCGGCTTCGTGGAGCGCATACCGGACCACGAGCCCTTGTTCCGGGGCGACATGTTCAACCTGGCCATGATCAGGTTGGCTAACTACGACCCGTCATGTGTTCAGCGCACGGAGACGAATTATGAGTGGTGTGACGACCTGTCCGAGCTATTGGAGAACAGGCCGGCGGTGATATCGGTGGACACGGAGACCACGGGCTTGAGGGTGTGGGACCCGGATGTGGTTCCGATCACCGTGCAGATCACCACGGAGCCCGGCCGGGCGCTGGTGTGCTGCGTTGACGAGGTGTACTGGCGACGTTGGCAAGATGCTTTGCAGCCACATATAGGCCGGTTTAGTAGGCGGAAAACAACACGGCTGATCAGGCAGTTGCGCGAGCTTCTCGAAGACCCGAACGTGCGCAAGATCGGACAGAACATCAAGTACGATCACGGCATCTGCCGCAAGCTCGGCATCGAGGTGCAGGGGTGGCTGCACGACACGCAGCTCATGGGTTTCGGCGTGGATGAGAACATGCTGACCAAGAGCCTGGACGACATGGTGCGCGTGTTCGTATCGGAGATGAGCGGGTACGCCGACGACTTCAACGCGACTTATGACAAGTCCGACATGCGCGCGGTGCCCCCCGACGCGCTGCTACAGTACGCGGGGGCGGACCCGGATGCGACGTACAGGCTGGCCCGCGTGCTGCGCGGCATCCTGAACCGGGACGAGCGCCAGTGGCGCGTCTACCGCAAGATACAGCTACCGGCGATCCAGAGCTTCTCCAACGTGGTCGAGCGCCACGGCTTGCTCGTGGACAAGGATAAGCTGCGATCGTTCGGTGAGCAGGTGGAGGTGTGGCTGACCGCGACGTACCGCGAGCTGGTGCGCATGGTGCCGGCGGCGGTGCGGCGGAGGCACATGAACGCGGGCAAGGCTTTGACGTTCAGCCGGGCAGACTTCGTGCGGGACACGTTGTTCGGCAGCGACGGGCTCGGGCTGACGCCCGTGGTGTTCACGGCCAGCACCAAGGACCTGCCCGACGCTCAGAAGGTGGCCAGCACCAGCGCTAAGGACCACCTGCCCTACTTCATCAATGACCCACGGTCGATGAGGACATCCATGCCGGGGGTGGGCAGGCCCATACACCGCGCGCTGGACGTGGGTGACGGGTTTGATGAGGAGGACCTGGACAAGCTCTACAAGCCGGTGGTGACGGTGGGCGACTTCGTGTCGAAGCTGATCCTGTTCCAGAAAACGAAGAAGCTGTTCGGTAGCTTCATCGGCAAGGAGCACGACCCCAAGAAGGGTGGCCCCACAGGCATGTGGAAGTACATCGGCCCGGACGATCGCGCCCGCCCCAGCTACATGATGCACAACACCAACACAGGTCGCACCGCTTCTCGCGATCCGAATGGACAGAATTTTCCAAAGCGCGGCGTGTGGGCGAAGATGTACCGGAGCATCTTCAAGCCGACGCCCGGCTACAAGTTCGTGGCGGCCGACCTGTCGCAGATCGAGCTTCGCATCACGGCGTGGATGGCGCAGGAGCCCACCATGCTGCGCATCTACCGCGAGGGCGGGGACATCCACGCCAGCACGGCGGCCTACGTCATGGGCCTCACCATCGAGCAGTTTATGGCCCTGCCTGACAAGCAGCGGGACCAGAAAAGGTTCGAGGCCAAGAGCATAAACTTCGGATTTATTTATGGGATGGGATGGCGCAAGTTTATGATCTACGCCAAGACGGACTACGGTTTGGACTTCACCGAGGAGCAGGCGCAGGCGATCAGGCTCAAGTTCTTCGAGCTGTATCCCGTGTTGCTGACGTGGCACGACACGATGAAGGGTTTCGTTAGGGAGCACGGCTACGTGCGCGCGCTGCACGGCTCCATCCGGCACCTACCCAGCGTCTACAGCTTCGACGAGAAGATGCGCGCGGCGGCCGAGCGCTACGCGGTGAACAGCCCGGTGCAACGATTGGGGAGCGACATGGGCGTGATGGGCTTGAACCGTTTCTGCCACCAGGTGGACCCGGACAAGGCCCGGATCATCGCCTTCGTGCACGACCAGCTCGTGGCCGAGGTGCGGGAGGACTGCGTGGACGAGATGGCTTCCGCACTCAAGTGGTGCATGGAGAGCGTGCCGCTAGAGGAATGGTTCGGCGCCGCGCCACCCATCCCGATAGTGGCCGACGTGGAGGTCGGGGACGACGGGGGCAGCATGCAAAAGAGGTCCGACACGGTGGCCGTCAAGCCCGAGTGGTGGAACGACGACGAGGCCCAGGCCGAGCAAGACTTTTTGGCTGTCAGGCGGGGCGTGGTGCACGTGGCCGTCTCGGCTTGACAAACAAACCGTCATGTGGTAGGGTATCCATACGTTGAAATTTGCAACGCGTTGCAACATAGGGGATTATCATGACGCGCATGCTAGCAGAGACGACGCCCCCACCGCGCACCCGCAGCCGGGCGATCGACGTGGGTGAGCCCGCCAACGTACCACAGCCCACCCACGAGATGACCAAGTGGGCCACGACTATTTATCAGCGCAATCAGACCAAGAATAAAAATACCCGCGACGAGAGCGCTGGTAAGAAGGCGCTGGCCAAGCTGATGGCCGCAGCCGAATTGAAGCGCTTCTCGGTGCGCTTTGGCACCAAGGACATCGACGTGAAGTACGAGCCCACCAGCGGTGACGCGGTGGACCCTGCGGCGCTTCTCAAGGCGGTGGGCCTGGAGAAGTTTATGACGGTTGCCAAGGTGACGATGGGCGACGTGAAAGAGGAGTTCGGCAACAACGTGGCGGCCAAGGTCACCGTCACCGTGGTCGGCGACCACAAGTTGTCAGTGAAGGAGCGCAAGTGATGGGTGCCGTGGTCACGCACGAAAAGTTCGGAGGGGCCGAGCATCTGCGCTCCTTGGGGGTGAAGGTCGATAATATTTTGACCTCTGCCCAGGTGGCGGAGATGAAATTGCCCGAGCCCGGCTACGGGGAGGCCACGGTGGGGACCTGCACGGACGAGGAGGCCCTTCTGTTCCACGCGTTGTTTACGATGCAGGGGGAGCTGGAGGATGTCACGCGCAAGATGATCGGGGCGTCGCTCACTAAGATGGGCACGACTATCCGGGACAGTGATCGCAACCAGTCGATACATGACGTGGTGAAGGACGGGGATATGAAGCTGTCCTTCGACACCGAAACGCAGGCGGAGAAGTATTTTGCGATGCAACAACGCGTTACCCATTTGCACGCGTTGTTCTACCACACGATCGGGGAGCGCCTCGCCCAGCATAGGAACCACTTGGGTGTGCGTTCTCGCATGCGGATTGTCACGTTCGAGAAGCGATATTAATCAGACGAAACTCCTTGGGCGGTGTTTCGCAAACAGGTGAAGGAGAAGCACGGTGGCGACGAACGTTGTAGAGATTGATGCGCGGGAGAATACGAAAATAATTGTGAAGGTCTCTAGCTCCCGGACCTCACCCAACTTGCGCTTGGGTTTCAACGTACCGGATTTGGAGTGGGTGATCGGGGAGCCCGGCATCATTGAACCCGACAACAAGCGGAGGCAGGGCCAGGCGTTCATCACGCACGCGACGCCGCGCACGGTCGGCGGTGAGACGGGCAAAAAATACTTGGCCGTCAGCATAGAGAGGTTGAACGACCGCTCGGTCCCCGTGGGTATCGCGATGAACAATGGCAGCGATACGACTTGCAAGTTGCTGATTGCGGCTTCACATTTTGGTTGGCAGGAATGGTCTTACGGTGTGAACCATCTGCCCGCTGAACTCGTTACGACGGACAACGGCAAGCGCATTGCGCGCATTGAGCTGCCTAATGGTTTTCCGGCGCAAGGCGTAGGGGCCGTAGAGAGAGTGCAGATGCGGGCCAGGGAGAACAGTCGTAACACCGGCCACGGCGGCGATGAGATAACCAAGCAGGCCCAGCGCGAACTGGTGTGGCTGGACCCCGCGCGGGGGTTGCTGCCGGAGGGGGCCTACGCGCGGGGCTTCAAGTTGATGACCTTGTCCGGCTCTGACACTCACGAATTCGAGCTTATGAGGAGCCGCATCGGGGATGGCCAGCAGGTGGCGGACATCGTGCTGGTGGAAGAAATTCCTGCAACTATGAGCAACTTGACCACCGCGTTGGAGAAGAAGGCGGGGCTGTTCCACCCCACGACGTTTAGGGGTTGTCTCAGCCATGTTCATGCTAGGGTGCCCAAGCAGTCAGTCATCGCCTTGCACGCTGATTTCTGCGGCACCATCCAAGGAAAGAAATTTGCAGATGAGGTGCGTCGTGCGATGAGTTCTGGCATGCTCGCCCCGAATGCGCGCGTGGCCGTGACATTTCACCGGGGCCGCGACGCGCAGACGGTGGACATGCTGGCCCGTACCGGGGGCGTGTCGCGCAACGAAGCAGTGATTGGTATGATGACCAAGGGGGCCGAGGCGGTCGGGCTGGTCCCGGTGGGGACGCACTGCTACGACTACCAGAACAATCACAGCCCGATGACGACGGTGATCATGCAGCTTGGCCCCCTGGTCGGGGGCGTCACCGGCACCAGCCCCGACGATGGGGAGGCAGACGGTAACGGCGACGCCGATATCTTGGTGCCTACCATGTTGCACGAGATGGACGACGAGCACGCGGTGGCTGCGCTGAACGTGTTTGCGAGCGATCGTGGCGCGAAGTGGATCGCTATGGTGGAGAACCCTGCCATGCCTGGGGCATATCTTGACATGCCTGTTGTGGTCATGCGGCGGCTGCAACGCAAGGGCTGACGCGTGCAGGAGCCAGCCCTGCGCGCCATACTAGGGCGCCTGGGCATACGACCCACGGAGAAGACCGGCACGGGGTGGCTTCATGCCCCGTGCCCCTTCGCGTCTGACCGGCACCGCAACGGGCGCGATGTTCGGCCCAGCTTCGGGGCCAAGATTGAAGATCGCGGTGTCAGTTCATATCACTGCTACAGTTGCAAGATGCACGGGCGGATCAGTTCGTTGGTGCGCGCGCTGCATATGTATGGGCACGACGTGGGGGAGATGGACGGGCACGGGTTCCCCGCGCTGGCGCGCGAGGCGGATATCGCTGACATGGGCGTGATGGGGGACGTGCCGTTCGACGGTGCGCAGGAGCCCAGGCGATTGCCCGAGCCTCTCGACGAAGATGCTTACGCGGGGTTATTCGGATCAGCTTATGACGATGAGGAAGCGGGGCGCTACCTTGAGGGGCGCGGCGTCGGGTACAGGACGGTCCAGCAACTCGGATTGGGGTGGGACCCCGACCAGCGGCGCATAGTGTTTCCGGTCAGGGGGGGAGACGGGGCACTGTATGGGTTCACCGGCAGGTCTATCGTGCCGGGAGCCCAGCCCAAGATCAGGGATTACCATGGCTTGCCGAAGCGACATCTGATTATGGGCCACCACAGGTGGCGGGGTGATCGACCGATCGTGATCGTCGAGGGCTTGTTTGCATACGCCCACTTGATTGAGATGGACCTTGAGCGCTACGCTGACGTGGGCGCGTTGCTGGGCAGCGCCATGACCGAGGAGAAGGCGGCGATCTTGCGCGACCAGTATCCCTCGCCCGTGTTCTTGTTCTTGGATAATGACGAGGCGGGAACCGTGGCGCTGTTCGGGCCGCAGGATAGGCAGGGCAACCAGGACTTCCAGGCCGGTGCGATCGCCGCGTTGCTGGGTCACGTGCCTGTCCATGTACCGGCGTGGCCTGATGGCAAGGAGGACCCCGACCAGCTAAGCAAGGCTGAGGTCTGGGCCATGTTGCAGGCCGAGGCTTACCCCGTGCGGGGGTGACTTTGTTCTTGATAATTGGGGGGAGATGTGTATCTTTATCGTAGCGCTTTAGGGCGCATCGTATCGGGCTGATGGCCCCATTAAATAGGAGAATGACATGACACAGCAACCGAGGGTGCGCACGCGCGCCCCGGCCGGCAACGTGCAGCCGGCGGCTGCGACACGGGCACCGGCACCGGCCAGTGCTGGGCCGCAGGATGACAGTTGGATGCTGCGCGGGCAACAGGCGGCGCAGGTTAGGGAGGGCGAGATAGCGCGGGCGCAACAGCGGCGCGAGCAGGGCTACGCCCCATTCCGTTATCGCCTGCGCCCGCCGAAGGACGGGCAGCCCGGCGAGCAAGGGGACATCATCATTTTGGACAACGAGCTTGGCCCGTGCTTTTACGAGCACGCGATCCCAGGCCCCGGAAAAGACTGGTCGCGCACGACGAACGAGCTGTGTCCGCGCGAGTACGACAACTGCCCAATATGCGCATCGCCCAACGGCGAGAGCTACTACGCCATGTTCATGAGCGTGATCGACATGCGGCCCTACACCAGCCGGGCCGGCGTCCTTGTGCCGTTCTCCCGAAAGTTGCTGGTGGTCAAGACGGCGGCCCAGGCGACGTTCGTCAGGTTGGCGGAGCGGCACGGCAACATGCGCGGGATGCAACTATTGATGACGCGGGACGGGCCTATGTCGGCCGCGATCGGCGCGCCCGAGTTCGTCGCCATGCACGATGAGCAGACGATCATAGGGTCGTTCCAGCATGCCGAAGTGAGGGCTCAGGATGGGCGCGTCATCAAGCCCGAGAATGGGGACTGCTACCCGTTCGATTACGGGCGCATCTTCACCCGCCCGACCGGGGAGGACCTGCGGCGCCGATATGGGGGCGTGGCCCCCGCTGGGTCAGCCCAGGAAGAACGCCAGGCGTGGGATGGTCACAACCCCGGCACGCAGCCGGGCGCCATACAGCCGGCCGCTGGGCAACCCGCACAGGCTACCGCTCCGGGCGCCCAGGCTCCGGCTCAGGCCCCCGGAGGCATCCAGCCCGCAGCCGGCAGGCCGCCGGCACAGGCCGCCACGCAGGCCCCCGGCGGCACCCAGACGGCAGCCACACAGGCCCCCACTGGTATCCGGCCGGCCTCCGGGGGTGTGGCTGGACAAGGTGCGACGCAAACCGACGCCCCCATGCAAGACAACATCCCGTTCTAGCCATGAGGGCCGTGCTAAAAGGGCAACTGTTCGTACCCTACGGGGCGGTGGCCGACCTGGAGGAGTTGAAGAAGACCCTCTCCTATCGGCCCCGCCCCGGCATGGACAGGAAGCGGCGACCCCTGGTGCAACTCTATATGGACATGCCCGAGCACGGGGGCATCGCCGTGCCCCAGGCGTTCGGCCGCGAGTATTTCGGTCACTTGGTGGAGATTGACGACCGCACCACGCTGGGCGGTGATATGCAACCCGTTGCAAGGCTGCCGGACCCGAACCACGAGGCGGTGGAGGACCCGGTGGCACAGGCCGCGTTCATGGCGAGCATGCTTGACGCGGCCCAGTTACACCGCACGTTCATCGCGCGGGCGCCGACCGGCACGGGCAAGACTGCGGTGGCGTGCCGCACGGGGGCGTTGCTCGGCCGCCGCGCCCTGACGCTGGTCCACATGGAGCGGCTGCGCGTGCAGTGGGTGGAGGCGATACAGGAGCACCTGGGCATGCCGCCGGACAGGATCGGGGTGGTGAAGGGCAAGCGGTGCGAGTGGGAGGGCAAGGATTGGGTGGTGGGCATGCTGCCCAGCGTCGCGTTGAAGCCCGGCCGCTACCCGCGCGAATTTTACGAGGCGTTCGGCACCGTGTTCTTCGACGAGCTTCACAAGGTGGGGGCGCCCATATTCAGCCGGGCCGCGTGGCAGTTCCCGGCCCGCTACCGCATCGGCATGACCGCGACCACGGAGCGCAAGGATGACGGGGCCAAGGTCTACTACTGGCACCTTGGCCAGATACGCGCGACCAGCCGGCAGAGCGCGCTGCCGATGCAGGTCCACCCTGTGTGGTACGACTGCGGCGGTTATAGATTGTGGGGAAACAACCACGGCGCTCGCATGAAGTGCTTGTCCCAGGACCACAAACGAAATAATTTGCTTGGCCAAATAATCTATAAAATGTATACTGCGGGAAGGCAGGCGATCGTGGTCGGCGAGGGGATACAGCACTTGCAAAATTTGATGGCGATAGCCAAGGCGAACGGGGTGCCGGAGGGCGCGATGGGACAGTTCACCGGGCAAGTCAAGTATTTGGACGAGATGAGAACCGGGAACAGGGTGCAGCGAGTATCCAAGTCGCGCACGCAGAAGGCCGCCACGCTTGAGCGCATAAAGCGGAAGAGCCAGATCATCTTCGCCACCTACGGCATGATGAAAGAGGGCATCGACATCCCGCGCCTGGATGGCGGGGTGGACGCCACACCGAGGAGCGACGCGGCGCAGTTGATCGGGCGTATTCGCAGGTCTCATCCCGGCAAGCGTCAGCCCGTGCTGTGGGTAACGATCGTGGACGCCCAGTGTGACAGGTCCCTTCGCTACTTCCAGATGCGGTGTCAGGATTACGAGAAAACCGGAGCGGAGGTGATCAATGGCAGGCGCTAAAAAGAGGAACGCGGAACGTCGAGAACGCTACGCGTCGGATGCTGAGTATAGGAAACAGAGGGTGCTGGCTTCACGCCAGGCGTACCGCGACAAGACACAGGTGGCTACGCCAGACCTCAGTAACGCGATCGGCAAGTTGCGCAATACCGGCACCAGGCGCGCAGTCTTTATTGGGGTGCGGATGTCCAGGCGCAAGACGTGGACGACCACAGACCTGGCGGACATCGTAGGACGCCACGTGCAGGTAGTTTACAGGTGGATCAAGAACGGTCACCTACCCGGTCCGAGGTTCAACTGCGCGGAGGGCGAGAACCAGCACCGCGAGGTGTACGTGCGGGAGGAGATGGTCGCGATGCTGTCGGTACTGCGGGATCACTTCTCCAGAACGGCCTACTTGAGAATGGACCATGACGAAACCATAAGCGCCCTGCACTCTGCGGTGGCGCTAGCCAGAAGGGAGTTGATGACGAATGCCTAAGCAAGTTCGGGCCAGGGTGCGCACGCGCACGGTGCGGCCCCAGCCGCAGACTGTGCTAGCGCGTCCCCATCCGGGGACCATGGATGTGTTAGTCGAACGCAGGCACATGGGGCGGGTGACCGACACGCTAGCGGACACCGTGGAGACCATCTCCGTTCCCAGGTTCGAGGGCTACACCGCCAGGGTCAGGGTGGAGGGCAGCGTAACGCGCAACATGGGGGACTTCAACAGCGTGCGCGTGGCGTGCGCGATCGAGATGCCCTGCTACCCCACACTCGAAGAAGTGGACAGGTGTTATCAGTGGTGCAGCGACAAGGTGGACGAGAAGGTCCTGAACGAGTTGACGATAGCGACGACGACGGAGGCTCCTGGTGACCAGAACACGAACCAGAACCAGGGCTAGTGGGGGGCCACCCGAGCTGGCGGGTGAGCTGGGCGAGGTGTTGTCATCTGCCGTCGAGGAGTATGGTGAGCACGTGATGCACAGGGCCAGCCGCAAGCCCCCTTTCAAGCACATCCCCACAGGCATATTCACGCTTGACATGGCCCTGTTCGGCGGGGTGCCGGAGAGCCTGACCACGTTGATCTACGGGCGGGAGAGTAGCGGCAAGAGCACGCTGGCGATACGGTGCGCCGCCCAGGCTCAGCGCAAGTACCCCGCCAAGACCGTCGTCTACATAGACATCGAGGGAACCTACGACCCGCAATGGGCGGCGGCGCACGGCGTGGACAACGATGCGCTGTACCTGGTGCAGCCCGAGAACGGCGAGCAAGCCCTGGAGCTGGCCAACGAGGTGCTGCGCGCGGACAATAGCAGCATGATAATCGTGGATAGCCTGGCGGCGCTGATCCCGTTCAAGGAGACGCAGAAGCACATGGAGGACAGCCTGCCGGGGTTGCAGGCCAGGCTGATAAGCGAGTTCTGCCGCAAGGTGCAGAACGCCATGCTCGACGAGCGCGGTCGCGATCACAGGCCGTCGCTGTTGTTGCTGAACCAGTGGCGCATGAAAATCGGTGGGTTCAATCGAGACCCGCGCGTGCTGCCGGGGGGACAGGCACAACACTACGTGGCGTCGGTCAAGATCGAGATGCTGAACAGGGAGCACATGGGCCGGGACAGCCGCGACATAGAGACGGTGGACTACAATGACCACAGCTTCAAGATCGCGAAGTGCAAGCTGGGGTCAGGTATCCGCACGGGTGAGTTCAAGATGATACGCGACGCCAGCAACTCGCTGGGCGCCGGCTTCATCGACGACGGGCGCACGGTGGCGACGTGGGCGAAGAAGATGGGCGTAGTCACCGGGGGAGGGAACTCATGGTACATCGACGGCCTGGATCAGAAGTTCGGAAACTTGCAAGCCATCGCTGACTATTTCTACGGCGACCTGGGGTTCTATCACGAGTTCCAGCGCAGGCTGATCACCATGCAGCGAGAGGCATGCGGCCTCGTGCCGGAGGACTGGTACTGATGCAAGAGTATTTCTTGTTCATGGTTGCGGGTCTCATCTTAGGCGTAGCGATCATGAGGTATCCTCCGGGGGGTGCATTTGGAAGGACACAGAGAAATGAAGCAACCCAAGCGTCTGTCGGGTCAGAGCCCGGCACACAACAACGCGGCGAACCAGGAGCGCAGGGCGGCCAAGCGCATCGGCGGGCGCACCACGCCGGGCAGCGGGTCGGGCTACCAGAAGGGCGACGCGAGGCGTCGGGGTCTGGTTCGGGTGGAGTGCAAGTGCACGGGGAACAGCAAGGGCTACCGCGTAACACATGGCGAGCTGGCCAAGCTACAACGCGGCGCATTTGGCTCGGATGAGATACCTGTCATGGAGATTGAGTTGATGGGAGACGGACCTAACGAGCGCGCCTATGTCGTACCGGCTTGGGCCATGGACGACTTGCTGGAGAGGTTGTGCCGTGGCGTTGCTGACTAGTCTGGGTAGCTATCTGGCACGCACCCATCC